>Ga0326728_10002354_pt1 | contig 63344 bp, 62 predicted proteins | sample MB3enrmetagenome_FD_207602 | JGI IMG/M metagenome (GOLD analysis project Ga0326728, IMG submission 207602) | Lab enriched peat soil microbial communities from McLean, Ithaca, NY, United States - MB31MN | ecosystem: Environmental > Terrestrial > Soil > Wetlands > Peat | place: USA: New York...
GACTACAATCAGATCAGACCTCACAGTGCATTGGGTTACCGACCTCCTGCACCTGAGGCTATCATGCCGGGCTATGGTTCAACAAGTCTAACTCTGAGTGTGGTACAATGATTGGGGGCCGGTCAAATTTCGACACCCGTGAAAGATGCCAGGATTGGTGCGACGAAGTGAATAGAAATGGGAACGGATTCAACTACAGGCCCTGTCCGTGGAACAAGCAGGGTGTCTACTGAGTAGGTTGTGGAGTGGGGGAAAGATGGAAGGGAAAACATACTATGAGAAGTGGTTGGAGAAAAGAGATAGGGACAGGATCTGGAAGGAGACTCATCCTGGTTATCATAAGGCGTGGCGAGCAGCTCATGCTAATGTTTATCGGGATTATCAGAAAAAATGGAGAGAGACCAATCCCGGTTATCAGAAGGCCTGGCGAGAGGAGGCCCATTTCACCCAATATATTTATCGGGATCATAAGAAAGCTCAGCGTAAGAAAGTCCGGCGAGAGGCCCGTCGTCGAAAGGCCTGGCATAAATGGTTTCTGGAGAACGGTTATGGAATTCCATCTTTAAAGACGGTTTATCGTCATAAGAATCAAGAGGCCAAATTATTTACAATCGGGTCGTTTATCGCCCGTCATTCTCCATCTCGTGAAAATATTCAGCTTGTGAAAATCGAATTAGCCAAATGCTTTTACGTAACGTGTGATCGCCATAGTGTAAGGTTTACAAGGGGCGTTTAGGGGGAGTTCCCGAAGACCGATAAATTAAATTTGGAAGTCTGATTCAATCTGAATTTAAGTAAGCATGAAGGCCCTACCTTAAAAACCCTAAAAACAGGCTTAACATTCTTAACATCTGTTTTTCTATGAAAATAAAGCGAATAAAGTTAAGACTTTCTTTCCTGAACCGCAAGGGAAAAGTAGTATGAATGGCGGAAAAGGGGTGTGGTGCGTGTCCCTGTTGTAAGGCACCACGTCGTAAGGCACTACCCAGTGCAAAGCTACTCTCAGAGACGGCCAGGACGCCGGCGAGATGCTTTTGACCTCTCATCCCCTCTTCTCCGCCTTTTCCCACAAATCTTTAAGTACGGGCTTCTTACTTTCTGGAAGTACCTCGTGAAATTTACTCATCACTGAATCAACCGACCACGGGACATTCAGATAGTCCCGATAGCCCAGATTTGAGAAGTTAGGGGGGAGTCTACCATTCCAATTGCATGTGAAAAGGATGGGAACCTCCTTCTCCTTTCCACATTTTCTAACCAAGTCCCTGACCTGGAAGTCGTCGGGTCCGTGCTGCCATTCGATGGCGAGGTCAATGCTATACTCTTTTATCTCAGCCTCCAAAACTTCAGGGTAATAACTGTGAATGACACAAAAGCCCATCCAGGTCCAATGTTCGATCATACCCTCTAAATAGGAAGGCAGAAGAAGGACAATGGATTTTGACAATCTTTCTTGCAGTTCATCCATTCCAGGGACGAAGATACCAAAAAGAGGGCGAAATGGTCAAGGGGGCCAGGGGAGAGGGCCCCTGGAAGGAGGGGTTATCCCCAAAAAGATTTTTGAAGAAAAGACTTGACATTGGCCATGAACTAATTTATATTAGTTGTGTTAGTCGTTTTGAAAATTCAAAAGAGACTCCATGAATTCTATTGAAAAAGCACATTTCGAGAGCAAAAAGCCTAATGGTTAGCGTTTGGATTGACGAAAATATTCAATAGAAAACTTTTTCAAAGGAGGAAAAGTATGAATCAGATAGCGCAGATCATTCAATTTCCGGGGTCAGAGGTATTGGCAGGGCAGCGTAGGGAGAAGAGGAAGCCTGTTTCCACGGACAAGATCAAGTATTTCTCAGAGCAAGAAATCAAGCTTCTTCGGAAGGTGGCCAGGGAGCATTGTGAAGCAGACCTCTCCAAAGGCCGGGTGACAGGGGTCAGGTCCTGGATGGTTATTGACCTGCTCACAGACACAGGGTTAAGGGTTCACGAGGCAGCCAACCTGAAAGTGGGTGATCTAAAGATCGGCTATGGCCAGTCTGAAATCTACATTGAAAACGGGAAGGGCAGCATTTCAGGCACTGTGGTCATCCCTGCTGGCCTTAAGACCCATCTTAAATCTTTCTTAGCATGGAAGGAAGGCCAGGGCGAAGGGGTTGCTGATTCTGATTATCTCTTAATTGGGAAGAAGGAGAAAATGGGTTCTCAGGCTCTTCAGTCTATCGTAAAAGGGTATCTGAAGAGGTTAGGGCTTTATGAGAAAGGAAAGTCTGTCCATGCACTGAGACACTCGTACGCAGTGAGCCTGTACTCCAAGGAGAAGGATCTCCGAGCAGTCCAGAAGCAGTTGAGGCACGTCAGCATTCAATCAACGCTGGTTTACGCAGATGTGAGCAAGGCCGACCTTGAGCGGCAAGTCAAGGGAATGTGGAATTGAGAAGAAAGGAGGGATGAAAAAGATGGCGAAACCCAAAGAAGAGAAGCAGCCACAGACAAGAAAGCAGTTAGGTGTCCAGGTTGATATTAAGCAATGGCGCCGGTTCAGAGCGTTAGCATTTGAGAAGGGTCAGTTGGCGAGGGACATGCTTAAAGAGGCCATTGAAGAATATTTGGTCAAACATGGGCAGAAGAGGGAATGATGATGCCCCAACGAGCTCGTGTGTCGCCCTGGGGGTGGGGTCAATATCCACGTTAGTCCCCCCGTAAAGTTTTTGTCCCTGGACGGTCGATTTTCAAAGGAAGGAAGGAGGTGAGGAGATGAAAAAACTAATTCTGTTGGCTATGGTGTTGGGATTGTTTTTAATTGGATGTACCAACCTGTCTCATTATGAAAATAAATTTGATAGGTATGCATCTGGGTTCTCTCCGGCGGATCACGAGAAAATCGTGGTTCAAAAAGGTGATCAGACAATCCATTATTTCTGTGCGAATTAGGGTACTGAAGGTTGGGGGTGCTGGGGTTGGTATTGCTGGGAATATGTTTGCAGCAAAGAAGGGCACATTCTCAGGAAGAGTGAGTATTGGATTGATAAATCTGGATACCGGAACAGTGACCAAAACTTCAAAGAATTTAAGGAAAAAATACAGAGATGAAAAAACTAATTATGTTGGCTGTGGTGTTGGGTCTTATCTTAGGGTGTTCCCATATTAGAGCTACTTACATCTCCAAGGTACAAAGAGATTTTCAAGATTTTGGTATGAATATTATCAGTGACTCTGTTCAAAAAGAAGATTTAACAATTTATTACTTTTATGCTTATTATGGGGAAAGTTTCCGATATTCAGGTTGGTATTGTTGGGAATATACTTGTGATAAGACAGGACTCGTTCTCAAAATGAAGGAGTATTGGATAGGAAATGACAAAGCTTTTGACGAATTCAAAAAAAGGATAAGATGAAAGAGTTATTCCCGAAAGGATGGAAGAATGCAACATTGAGCGAGGTGAGGAGATGGCCGAGAAACTAAGGTTCGCTCCATTGGTCAGGGTCAGCACAGAGAGCCAGGAGAAGATGGGCGAGTCTCTAAGGACTCAGCAGGCCCAAATCGAGGCGGCAGTCAAGGCTCTCAACGGAACGCTCATTCCCGACCCCTGGCATTACAGCGGTCAAGAGCACAGCACCCCTGGGTTTGAGCGAAAGAGATTCGATTTACTGTTAAAGGATGCTGAAAAGGGTATCTTTGATGCTATAATTGTGGTTGACCCTTCCCGGTGGTCGAGAGATAACGTCAAGAGTAGCCAGGGGCTTCAAGTTTTGAAGGACAATGGAATCCGATTCTTCGCCGGCCAGACGGAACATGATCTCTTTGATCCTACGTCGGAGCTATTCCTGGGAATGTCGGCGCAAATAAACCAATACGTCGCCAAGGTTTCAGCTCAGAAATCGATGCGCAACAGAATTGCTCGTGCCTCTCGTGGGTTGCCGACATGCGGACAACTTCCTTACGGACGTACCTTTGACAAGAAAACCGAGACATGGGGAATCGATGAGGAGAAGAGAAAGAAAATCGTTTGGGCGGCTCGGCAATATCTGAAAGACGAGTCACTCCGAAAGATCGCCCAGACATTGGGAACGAGTGAGTTTCACATTTGGGAGATCCTAAATCGCAGGTCTGGCGACGTGTGGGAACTGAGCTTTCGTTCAGAGCGGCTTCATATCGATGAAAAAGTTCAGGTGAAGGTTCCTCCGCTCCTTGATCCTGAGACGATCCGAAAGATCCACGAGCATGCGCAGGCGAACAGGACATACCTTCACGGAATGAAGAAGAGGGAGTATCTTTTGGCGCGGATGATTTTTTGTTTAAAATGTGGCTTGGGAATGTTCGGGGATCAGCACGGGCAGGAAGGAAAAGGGCTATATCGCTACTACCGGCACTTGCGGAAAGTTGGGAACCGCGTCTGCGATCTAAAATTACGTGTCAACGCCAACCTGATCGAAGAGGCCGTGCTGATGCGTATTTTTGCAACTCTCGGAGATCCGGCAGGGCTGGAGGCTGCCATGTTGAAGGCCATACCGAATCGGAAGAGGATTCAAGAGTTGAGAGAGAGGAAGGATTTTCTGAAATCAGAACTCTCCAAAGTTGAGGCACGAAAGAACCGCGTGATCGATAGCATTGCAGAAGGACTCCTCTCCAAAGATGAGGCAGGAAAGAAAATGGCAGATATCCGCTCACGGGAATCCTCCATCAAGGAGGAGATCGACAGCATTGAGCCTCAACTTGTCAATGTGCCCACAGAGGAAGAGATCCGGCAAAAGACTAAATCGATCCAAAGGATACTTGGGCAGATTTATAGAACTCCTTCTCGATTGGCAAAGATGAGTTTCGATGAAAGGAGGAGACTTGTTTCATCCTTCTTCGCTGGGAAGGATAGCCAGGGCCGAAGGCTTGGCGTTTACATTGAAAAGACCAAAGACGGCCATATCCGTTATGAGATCAGGGGAATCTTTCAAACCTTTGAAGGGGCAGTTACCCCTGAAGGCCCTGACATCCTGGCCAATCGGGATGTCAATGTTGAGCATCTTGAAGAACTGAAAGAGGTTGTCAGAGGGAAGGGTGGTAAGAAACAAGATAATCTTCTAATCTGATCGGATGGACTCCACGGTCATGGGGCTGACCGTTAACTTAGCCAAACGCCTCGAAGAGGCCACAAGGTTATTGGGCGTCGATATGCTTATTACGGATCAGGTCGCCAGTAACCTTTCAGTGGGACACGGTCATCAATTACGAAGGCTTGGGGAGGCTGCCCTGAAAGGCTGTTCGGAACCGGTGGGCATCGTCGAAGTATGCGATCATGACCCTCCAGGCGTGCAACATCTCAAAAGCCAAATCAAACCTTTCATCGGAGAGGGGATTGAGCTTTTCAAGGCCGGCAACTTTGATGCCGCTTTATCAAAGTTCCAGTCGGCCCAAAACATTTATCCCCAGGATTTACCCTTGCGGCTTCTCATGGCATCTACGAAGGGCGCTTTGCAACGAGGGGAAATGGTTAAAGGAGCGGCTTTGCTTGATTTCAGATAAGGGGGTAAGGAGTTCATACGGAGGTCATATGGCGATCCTATCCACTGCGGTTGGCGTGGCTCTTATCCTAATTGTTTTGGGGGATGCTTTTGAAACGATCATTCTCCCCAGACGCGTGACACGGCAGGTCAGTCTTGCCCGTATCTATTATCGATTTACCTGGATGTCCTGGGCACGAATGATTCGTTGGCTGTTTGGGGGTAAGCGGCAGGCGACCTATTTAAGTTTCTACGGCCCGCTATCGTTGATTGTCCTGTTGATGCTTTGGGCAACCGGGCTGATCATTGGGTTTGGACTCGTTCACTGGGGGTCGGGCTCCATCATCAAGTCTCCGTATGGGCCGGTCAGCTTCGGTACTTATCTTTATTTGAGTGGCACTACGTTCTTTACCCTCGGGATAGGAGATGTGGTGCCCATTACGACCTTTGGGAGAGGGCTTGTCGCCTTCGAGGCGGGGATGGGATTCGGCTTTCTCGCACTTGTGATCGGCTACCTCCCGGTTTTGAATCAGTCCTTTTCCCGGCGCGAAGTAAACATTTCGTTACTCGACGCGCGGGCAGGTTCGCCGCCTACGGCGGGCGAGTTACTGCGCCGGCACAGTCATGACCGAGGGATGGAAGATCTCCGGCAGCTTTTTCACGAGTGGGAGCGATGGTCGGCGGAATTGCTCGAAAGTCATCTCTCTTATCCTGTGCTTGCATATTATCGCTCTCAGCACGATAATCTGTCCTGGCTCGAGGCCCTAACGGCGATTCTGGATGCAAGCGCCTTTGTCACTGTGGCCATCGAGGGTCCGTGCGAACGTCAGGCCGAACTGACCTTTGCCATCACACGGCACGCCATTGTGGACCTGGCTCAAATATTCAGTTGCCAACCTCGTAAGCCACGGCAGGATAGACTTCCCCCCGATAAATTGGAGGCCCTCCGGTCCGCGCTCAGCACAGCCGGGATGAAGCTTCGAGAGGGAAGGGCTGTTGAGCAAAGACTCTCAGAGCTCCGAAGAATGTATGAGCCCTATGCCTACTCTCTCTCCCAACATATGCATATCCCCATTCCCCCTTGGGTCATAGAATCGCATCGTGCGGACGATTGGCAGACAAGCGCATGGGGCCGCAGTACCGGTTTTCAGATTGAAGACCCATCAGGGAAGGGCGGCGACGAACATTTCTGAGGAGGTTGATGGATTGAGGGATTCCGATAACCCCTAACTGTAAATTTTTTTGATGAGCCAGGCCATGTTCTGACCGAGGGTTTTCATTGTCTGGATGCCTTCTGCATCGTTTTTCACCTCTCCGGGGTTTCGACCGATGGCCATATTCCAGTAGCTGGAACCAGGGACAATCATCTGGTTGAGGAAGAAAAAATAGTTCATTGAACTGAGGACATGGGTGGAACCCGCACGGCGGACAGCAATAACGGCTGCTCCCACCTTACGTCTGAACAGGTCTCCGTTGTTTCGCGAAACGATCGCGCTCCGCTCAATGAGGGCCTTCATATTGGCCGTCATGTCCGCGATATAAGTGGGAGAACCGAGAAGAATCCCCTGGGCTTCTTTCATCTTGGCGATATGTTCATTGAGCCGATCTTTTACCACCACGCATTTCTGGTCCTTATTTTCCGCACATTTGTAGCAGGCGATACAGCCGGATAGGATTTCGCCGGCCAATTGAACCAACTCTGTCTCGATCCCTTCTTTCTCAATCTCATCAAGCACCAGATTCAAGAGGATGGCAGTGTTGCCATCTTTCCGCGAACTACCATTAAATGCCACAACCTTCATCGCTTGCTCATCCTTTCTTTCAGACATTCTCTTGAACCAGCGAAGCCATTTTTTAAGAATAGGCTTCTGTAATTAATCCAAAAGACTCTACATGACTTCCTCGTTAGTCTCAATCTAATTTAACAGGGATATAGCAAAAGATCAAATTTCCCTATCCGTCCATAATTCGTAATCGAAACGGTAGGTGCGGGCTTTAGCCCGCGTGAACCCCGTCAAAAATTTTAGCGGGGCGTCAAACTGCGCCGGAACTATTCTGGAAAAAGCCCTGCACCGCGTGGTGTACAGGGCAAAGCAGCGGGGCATCCTTTCTAACCCATCGGACTCGCAGCCTGAAAGCTGTGGCTACTGATTGCAGAAGAAAAGCGATTGAATTTCATAAGGCGAATGGCTGGAAGTAGTAAGATCGGTGTCGAGAGTGCCAATAATTTTAAGCTATTATGACAAAATTTGTCATTTTATGTCTTGCCAAAAATATATGGTTTTAAAAAAGCGCGGGGACAATGATAAGTTACAGTAATTTCCATAACTTGGCATCAATTATGCATAATTTGACACCTAAATGGAAAGCCCCTTCTTCATCACAGAGGATGACAAACACTTTCTCTCTTCCTTTCTCACCAAAGAGGAAAACGAAGGCTCTGTCTTCAAACACGAAACCTCTTCTGACGGGAGAACTCGACTTTCCCTACCCATTTATTTCGTTGAACTGTTTAATCGCATCAAAGCCAGCCTCTCCGCCATGCAAGCGTTTGCCTTTCTTTCGCGAGAGAATTTCAAGGACCGGGAATTAGGAGAACATTTTTACAAAATTATTAACGAAGATATCACGAAGACGATTTCATTGATAGACTGTTTTAATGATTATATTAATTTCAGTACCCCCATGGTCAAAAGGGATACGGTGAACACCCTTGTCGAGGAAGTGATCAAAAAGCATGAACGGCAACTCGAAGAAAAAAGGATCAAGGTCATCAAAAAACAGTTTGAGAAGGACCTCCCAGAAACGATTCTCCCGGATGAACAGCTAAGATATATTCTAAACTCCGTCATTCAATACGCGCTTCTTTCTATTCCTCCCGACGGGAGTATCGGATTCTTGACAAGATTGTTGGATACGGAAACCTTGAAGGGTCAAGAATGGGACCAGTTACAAAAGGATGGAAGATACCTCGAAGTTCTGGTCGTTTCTGCGGGTTACGAGAAGCCGGGTGAAGAGACCGGCGTTGTTTCTGGAATGCCAAACGCTCATCAAGAAGAAGAGGCGGTTGAATTAATTTTAAGGTTAGCCAAAGAGATTATCGAGAAGAACAAAGGGATGATGAGATATAAGGTCTATGAGGACAAGCCGATGACCTTTATCTCTCTGATATTACCCGTTGAAAGGAGAAATGTCGTCCGTTATCTTTCCCCAGAAGAGCGCCTCAAAAAAACGGTGGTGACCGAAAAATAAGGGGCGGGAGGGCTCATCCTGACTTCTAAATGGAGGGTGATATGGAGGATTCGATGGAAAGTTCGAATGGCTTCAAAGAAAAAAGGAAGTATCCCCGGGCACTCCTGAACCTGCCCTTCGAATATCGGGTGAAAGATCACCCCCATGGAGGGGTAGTGGTCGATGCAAGTGAGGGAGGCCTTCTTATTCATTCTGTCGAGGATATGCCCGTCGGCCTGAAATTGAATATCGTCCTCCTGTTTGCCAACGGATTCGAATTAACGAACCTCGAAGTGTCAGCCGAAATCATCCGGAAAGACCTTCGTTCGTACAACGGTTCCAAAGGGTATCAATACGGGCTAAAAATTATCCGCATCGTGGAAGAAGATCAGTGGAAGCTGAAGCAGCTTCTCAGCGGCTAGCGGAATCTAAGTAAGACACAGCCACTCTTGAGATACACCCCGCACCAGTCCATCCGAAGGACAGCACCTTTCTAATCTGGGCTTTCCCGAAAAAAAATAGAACCAGGCTCGCAAGGATAGTTCTCTTGGAGAACTTTAGAGCGCAACCTTTTACCGATAACTTTTGGCGGTCTAATCGTAGTTTCTTGATGCGCTCGCTGCTACGAATGGTTGCGCACCTATTAGAATGTTGTGTATTCTAAAGGTCGGAAAGAGAGTCATCCTGAAAGGGCCGAGGACAAAAGAGGAACAATTTTTTTCACACCTTCAGGAGTGATGAAGGGGAGTTTTGAGGCTTTTTGATCAGTGCGTTGACAAGTAAGAGAAGGGAAAGGGCCGAGCATACCCAGGCGAAGATATCTCCATAGAGGGTATAGAAGGTTTTTAGATCCGAGAGTCGGATTGTTCCGCTCATCGCCTCCTCCGTGAAGATCCTTCCCTTTTTTAAAATCTTTCCTGTTGGATCGATGAATCCGCTGATTCCGGTATTGGCCGCTCTGGCAACAAAGACGCGATTTTCAACGGCCCTGAATGTCGCCATAGAGAAATGCTGGTAAGGAGCAGAGGTTCTCCCAAACCAGGCATCGTTCGTGATCGTCACCAGAAAGTTTGCGTCTCCCTTGACGAACCTGCGGCAGAGGTCCGGGAAAATAATTTCAAAGCAGATGAGAACACCGAATTTCCCTTGGGGAAGGGAGAAGTTGAAGATCTCTTTTCCAGGTTTAAAGTCTCCAATCCCTTCCCCCAAGGATCCGATGAAGAAAAGGAGATGTTGCATCGGAACATACTCACCAAAAGGGACGAGGTGGATCTTATCATACTTTCCCACCAGTTCCCCCGAAGGGGAGACCAGGTAGGCGCTGTTGTAATGGACCACTCTTCTTTTCTCGATTTTATAAGAAGGGGCTCCGAAGAGGAGAAAGGCATCTGTCTTCTTGGGAATATCCAGGATAAAAAGCTGGTATTCATCGGCGTCCTGAAAAAAGAAAGGAGTGGCTGTTTCAGGCCAGATGATGAGATCCGGTTTTTTCTTTGCCACGGTGTAAGAGAGCTTCTTGTAGATCTCTAAGGTCTCTATCTGAAAGGATTGATCCCATTTTACGGACTGGTCAATATTCCCTTGAGCCAATCCAATCTTCAGGGGGGAATTTTGGTTCACGTGACGCTCTACTACTACCATCTTTAAATGTCCGTAGATCAAAAGACTGAGAATGATGAGGCCTGTGAAGATCATCTCTTTAACGAGAAAAATCTTTTTAGGCCATTGGCGAAGGATCCCAAAAAGTGTGGCATTGACCAGAACGATGACGAAAGAGGGGCCATAGACTCCCGTGATATCCGCTATCTGGATAAAAGGAAGGTTGAGATACTGAGAATAACCCAAGTCCGCCCAGGGAAAACCTGTCAAAAGTTGAGAGCGGAGGTATTCCAAGGCCACCCAGAGGAGAGGGGTGAAAAGCATCGTTTGAAGTCCTGAGCGAATCTGGATGAATCGGGTCAAGTATGTGAAGACCCCGATGAAGAGGCTTAGGTAGGCCACCAAAAGCAAAAGAATGAATCCGCTCGGAATCAGAGGAATGTTTCCATACGTGTGGACCGCCACAATGATCCAGTAAAGAATTCCGAGAAACGTGATGATGCCTGTCAGAAACCCGAGCTCGAAACTAAGACGCAGTCCCTTCCCCTCGATGGAATAGAAAAGGGGGACAAGAGCAAACCAGGCCAAAAATTCAAGATCGAAATTGGGGAAGGAGAGGATCAGAAGAATTCCTGACAGGAGACTTAAAAGGATATCCCTTTTTCTCATGGCTTTCATCATAAGCAATAGGATGGCAATTTTCAAGAAGGGTTTGAATTTCCAGAGGAATTTGTTAGAATAAAATCCGATGAGGATTTTATTGGTTGAAGACGACACAGGCATCGCTCGATTCGTCAAGCAAGGACTATCGGAAAATTCATTTTCTGTGGATGTGGCCGCGGATGGAGAAGAGGGGTTTCACTCGGTCCTTCATATGAAATATGATTTGATCGTCCTCGATATCATGCTCCCCAAAATGGACGGGAAGGAGGTTCTGAAGAAGATCCGATCCATGGACATTCAAACCCCCGTGATCTTTTTGACCGCTAAAGATTCCGAGAGTGACATTATTCATGGTTTAAATCTAGGAGCAGATGACTACCTGACCAAACCTTTCTCTTTTAACGAATTGCTGGCCAGAATCCAAGCCATCATTCGAAGGGATAAGGCTGTCACTTATACTTCAAGATTACAAATGGCCAACCTCATTTTAGAGCCCGACGGCCATCGGGTTTTTCGGGAAAAAACAAAGATCGAGCTCACTCCGAAAGAATATGTCCTTCTTGAATTTTTCATAAGACACCCAGGCCAAATCATTACCCGAACGATGATCTCCGAGAAAGTCTGGGATTATCACTTCGATACCTCTACGAATATCATTGATGTCCACGTCTCTCATCTCCGGAATAAGATCGACAAGGATTTCGAGCCGAAGCTTCTCCACACGGTGAAAGGGGTGGGATATGTCCTGGAAGATCGGGGGTAAGTTTTACCGGAGGACAGACTTTAAGATGACACTTTGGTATGTCCTCACCTTCTTAGTCTCTGCGCTCGTGGTTTGCCTGGTCCTTTACCTGGGGCTGAGGTATCGACTCCTCAGAGAGATTGATCAATTTCTCCTTGACGAAACAACGGAGATGGAGAGGGTTTTGTCCGAGGAGCCGAAAGAGACCTATTTTTTGATGAGATTCGAAGATGAAGTGATGGGCCGGAAGTATTACCCTTTCTTTTTCCAAATTTTGGACCCAAATGGAAAACCCCTCTATGTCTCAGAAGGGTTCCGGGAAATCGGGTATGAACTCCAAGAGCGGGTGTTGATCAACGCCAGGAATAGGAAAGAGACCCTGGAAGAAATTAATTCTTATGGTGGGAAAATCGCATTTCATATCATCAGTACGCCAGTTTATAAGAATGGGAAACTAACTGAAATCATTCAACTAGGGACCCATCTTCATTTTGTGAAACAGAATTTGTCTCATTTTAGAAATAATATTTTGGCGGTCCTTCCTGTCATCCTTGTGCTCGGGACTCTGGGAGGATGGATACTCGCCAGAAGATCCCTTGCTCCCATTGGGTACATTGCCTCGAAGGCCGAAAACATTTCCTCGCAAAACCTTAGCGAGCGGTTGACTCCGAGAGGAACCGGTGACGAGATGGACATGCTCATCCGGACGATCAATGAGATGATTGCCAGACTAGAGAGCTCTTTTAAACGGATGGCGGAATTTACCGCCGATGCCTCTCATGAATTGAAGACTCCTATCTGTGCCATGAGGGGAGAAGCCGAGGTCTTGCTTCTAAAAGAGAGAAACGCCGAAGAATATCAGGAAGGGTTGGCCCATTTCATAGAACAGTTTGACCACCTGAATCAGATGATCAATGACCTGATCTTGCTTTCCAAGGTTGACACCACCGAGGTGGAGTTGAAAATGACCCCCCTTCGTCTGGATCATCTGATGAAGGACCTGTGTAATCTCTTCCAGGTCCTTGCGGAGCAGAAAAATATTGCCTTGGAAACGGGGCCCCTCGAAGAGGTGACGGTGATAGGGGACAAGGTCCGTCTCCAGCAACTCTTCACCAACCTGATTGACAATGCCATCAAATATACGTCCCGAGGAGCGATTCATATCACGGTTGAAAAGGATGAAAGTGCTGTTCTGGTCAAAATTATAGATACGGGGACGGGAATTCCCAAGGAGGAGCGAGAGAAGATCTTCAAACGTTTCTACCGAATGGATAAGTCCCGATCAAGGGAAACCGGCGGGGTGGGCCTTGGATTGAGCATTGTCGAGTGGATCGTACATGCCCATCAAGGAAGCATCGAAGTTGATAGTGAAGTAAATCAGGGGTCTACCTTTACCGTCTCTTTACCCCTCCGAAGGATTGCAAACCCTTCTCACAAAAATTAATAAATCTTCCCTCACATTTGATTCTTGCAAAATGTTGGCTTCGGCTCCTTATTTCCCCCGGGAAAGTCTGCGCGGGGTTCTTGGAAGAGATGTCCTTGGCTTAAGAGTCAGACCAGGTTTTTGTGACACACGAGTCAAAGGTAACGGGTATTGGGCAGTCCTGTTTGACGACCTGTCTGGCCAGCGGGGGATAGTTGCTCCCGGAAAAATTTCGCTGTTTCTTCGGCCACCTGATCCTTCTGATTATCGATCGTCATCATGTGATAACTGTCGTCCAAAATAATCTTTCGAACGACCTTGGAGCCGATTTTCTGCTCGACATAGTCCGGGTTCTTCATACTCGTCAGATCATCTTCTCTGGAGTGGAGGATCAAGGCCGGTGTGGTGATCTCAGGGAGTTCTTTTTTCACTTGGTTGATTAGCTTGAATAGTTGATGGATACTGGCGGCGGGAGTTTTCGTATAGGCGATGGAGTCGTTCTTCATTAGATTGACAATGCGCTCTCTTAATGCCTCGTTCTTGATCCCGTAAGGCTCTGTCTCTGAGTAGGAGTAGATATACCTGAACGGGACATAATAAGAGATGGGAAGCAGAAACTTGTACCACGGAAGGCTCCAGCCATCGTAAAAAAGAGTGGTGGAAATCAGCGATACGGCTGCGACTTCTGAGCCAAACTCACAGGAGAGGTGAAGAGAGAGAAGGGCTCCCATGCAGAGGCCGGCAACGGACACCGAATCAGAAGATTTCTTCATCTCTGTAAAGCTGTCGCGGACGGACCGGTACCAATCTCTCCAGGTTGTTCTGGAAAGATCCTTCAGTGTGGTACAATGTCCCTCCAGGCAGGGGCCTTTGACGGTAAACCCGGCCTTATTCAATCTTCTGGCCAGGTATTTCATCTCGAAAGGGCTGCCTGTCAGACCATGGATCAGCAGCACCGAATGATTTCCCCCGGGGAGGTCTATCTTGTGATCGGGCATAGAGGCGTCCTATGATTTTTTACATTTGTTCATCAGTTGCTCGAAAAGTTCGACGGCCATCTCGATTTCTCCGCGGGTGATGTGAAGCGAGGGGGCGAGGGTAAAGACATTCTTGTAATAGCCCCCGATGTCCAAGATCAGCCCGTATTTCGATCCCTTGTAGTCCAGCGCCCCTTTCAGCCCTTCGAGGAACATTTTCTCTGTCAGCTCCCTGTTAGGCGTAAAGCTGTCCCGCTTGCAGATTTCCACCCTGAGCGCTAACCCCAGGCCATCCACATCTCCTATCTCCGGGTGTCTCTTCTTGAGATCTCGAAGCAAGGTGAGGAAATAACCTCCGCTTTCTGAAACTTTCTTCTCATAATTTTCCTCCTCAAGCATCGCCATCACCTCAAGCGCAATGCCTGTGCCAAGCGGATTTGATGAAAAAGTCGAATGCGTTGAACCCGGAGGGAAGACCGTGGGGTTGATCAGCACTTCCTTGGCCCACATTCCCGACAAAGGGTTGAGGCCGTTGGTGAGGGCCTTTCCGAAAACGATGATATCCGGGCTGACCTCAAAGTTTTCGATGGCCCAGAGTTTTCCTGTTCTGTAGACCCCCATCTGGATCTCATCGTCGACGAGTAAGATTCCCCAGGCATCGAGGATCTTCTTGAATCTCTTGAAATACCCTTCAGGCGGGACGATATAACCCCCGGTCGCTTGGATAGGCTCCACGAAGAAAGCGGCATATTCGGATTCTTTTGTTTTCGTATCGATCACCGAGTAGTATTCGGTCTCAAAAAGCTTTTCAAACTGGGAAATGCAGTAGAAATCGCAGCTCTCCCGTTTCTTCCCATAATAACACCGGAAGCAATAGGCATACGGAATGAACTGGGCTCGGTCTGAAAAATGGCCGTATCTTCTTCGGTATCGATAACTCGAGGTGATCGCGGAAGCCCCCAGCGTTCGCCCATGATAGCTTCCCATGAAGGCGAACATCAGGTTCTTCCCCTTGGCGTTTCGCACCAGTTTCAGGCTGTCTTCAATGGCCTGAGCGCCTCCGACATTGAAATGAACCCTCCCCTTTTCTTTAAAACGCCGCTGATTTGCGAGGCAGATTTTTTCTGCAAGGAGAACTTTTTCCTCATGGAGGTATTGGCAGGCGAGTTGAGGAAGGGTATCGATCTGGGCTTTGAATGCGTCACGGAGTCGCGGGTTTTTATACCCGAAACTGGCCGCGGAGTACCACATCTGAAGGTCGAGGTAGGGAATATCCGCGCTGTCATAGAGGAAGCAGCCTTCGCATCCCCTGAAGATTTTTGGAGGCTCTGCATAATGGACCGTATCTCCGTGGGAGCAATAGACGGAATCTTTCCTGACCAATTCTTGATCGTCAACCATTCCAGGCTCCGCTTAAGCCGCGACGGATAAACGTCCTTTATCGCGTGAAACGACCCGTTGTCCCGGTTGATTCCTCAGACAGTCGACGATATCCCCGAATTCGCTGTGCGCAATATGGGGGATTTTCTCAAGCCTGCAAAAATCTAAGAGAGCGGATTTGGCAAAGGTCAAGTCCGCTCTCGTCGCGATGCAAAAATCGGAGCGGCCGTCGCCGACAAGAATGTTGACTCTTCCTGGACCGGACAGCGCTTCCATGATCCGGCATTTGCAGACGCCGCTTCTGCTGGAACAATCCTTCCTGAAATGGGGAAAGGTCATCTCGAAATGTCCGTTGGTGCGGGCCAGGCCGTTCGAGAACACCTGAATGTCCTTCAATCCGTATCGGTTCAGAATGGATTTTATAAACAGATCGATCCCGTCACTGAGGATGACGATTTCAATGGCTTTGTCCTTGCAATATCTTGCGAAATCAATGAACGTTTCATCGATGTTGATACCTTCCACAAAATCGAGGAGATCCTGTTTTTTTGCCTTGATGAGCTTGGTTTGCATGGCCAGGCAGTCGCGAGAACCCATCTCTCCATTCACCCAAGACTGTTCTATCTGCCGCCACATCGGGTCGGCAAATTCTTCTAAGACTCGATCGATCACATCTTCTCTCGTGACCGTCCCATCGAAGTCGCAGAAAAACATGTATGTTCCGCCTTCCTTACATTTTCCTGGCGAGAAGGACCGCATTCGTGCCTCCAAAAGCAAATGAATTTGACATCACCGTATTCACCCTTACCCCTTTGCGGCCGATGTTCGGAACATAGTCGAGATCGCACTCCGGGTCGGGTTGATCAAGGTTGATCGTCGGGGGGATGGCTTGATTCTTGAGAACAAGAAGTGAAACGATGAACTCAATGGCGCCAGCCGCTCCGATCGCATGGCCATGCATCGATTTTGTAGAACTGATAGGGATCTTGTAAGCGTCATCGCCGAATACTTTCTTGACGGCCTGGGTCTCCAGGAGGTCATTCCACTGAGTTGCTGTCCCATGGGCATTAATATAATCCACCGTATTGGGCGATATTCGGGCGTCTCCGAGGGCTTCGGAGATGGCTCGTGACTGTCCTTCAAGGGAAGGCTTGGTGATATGAAAAGCATCGGAGGTAGAACCATAGCCGATGATCTCGGCATAGAGTGGGGCTCCACGGCGAACGGCCCTTTCCATCTCCTCAAGGACGACCACGGCCGCTCCCTCGCCAAGCACTAACCCCGAGCGGTTTTTTGAGAAAGGCTTGCAGGATTTTGAAGGGTCCTCAGGATCTTCCACAGCCAAGACCCTCAGGGCCTCCCAGCTTCGGAAGACCCCGTAAGTCAAAAAGGACTCGGCCCCTCCTGCGAGCATGACATCCGCGTAGCCGTCCCTAATCTGTCGGAAGGCTTCACCGATTGCGTTTGCCGACGAAGCACAAGCCGTGGATATCGTCAAACATGGCCCTGTGAGTCCGTACTCTATGGAGATGTAGGACGCGGAGGCATTATTCATGATCATCAGGACAGACAAGGGCTTCACTCTGTCCTCGTTTTGTTTGAACAATCGGATGTAACCATCCTCTATGGCATTCGCACCCCCTAACCCTACACCCATATACACTCCCGACCGTTCTTTTTCCTTTGCATCGAGAGAGAGGGCTGCATCCTTCCAGGCCTCCGAGGCAGCGGCCAAAGCGAATTGGTTGACGCGATCCAAGTAAGATACCTGTTTCTTGCCAAAGTAATCGGAAGGATTGAAATCGACTTCGGCTGCGATTTTTGCAGAAAGGAGGTTTGAGTATTCCGAAGAAATTTTTCTGACCCCGGACTTGCCCGCCGTGATCTTGGCCCAAAAATCACTGACGTTATTGCCACAAGGGGAAATGATCCCCATTCCGGTGACCGCGACTCTCCGTCTCATCTAAAAAGATCTCCTCCAACCGGTTTTAATGGCTCAACGCAAGATCTGGTGAATGGGACACTTGCTCGGATACGAATCGGTCAACCGCATCGACCATATCTTGGATCGTCGTTACTTTGAACTGTTCGTCAGGGATTTTGATTTTGAACTCATTTTCGATATCAAACATGAATTCGATCTTATCAAGGGAATCGAGCCCCAAATATTCGAGTGTTGTCTCGGGCTTGAGTTCCTCAACGTTGAAATCAAATTTATTGATAAAGAGTTTTTTCAGTCTCTCTATGGTGGACATGGATGCCTCCAGTGTGGCAATCTTAAAGAAAATTTAGATTTGGTATTGCTGTCCAGTTAGATTATTTTCAAAAAGATGTCGCAAAAAAGATGCCAATGAAATAAACTGTTTTTAACTCCTGGATACTTAATAGTAATAGTTTCAAACAAAGGTTTCCTGCTGCAACTCCTAAAGTTCATTAATGTACAGATTTGAATAAAATAGTAATAGAAATGGTAGACATAGTACTACCTAATGGGGATCTATTCAATAACATTAAGAAATCTTAATATTAATGTAATGTGTGTTGACTCCCCTTTTATAATCTTTGTGTCATAATTTTTTTCCCAAAAAATTTACTTGTCTTTGGAAGTTTGATTCTAATAGTCTAGTAAGACCTTATTCTTCTTCAATGAGTATGGATTTGGAAGGGAATTTAAGTTTATGGATATGAGAAGAAAATACGTCTTTGCCCTTCTGGCAATAGGGACGGTTCTATTCCTCTTCAATCTGGGAGGAAGGGATCTGTGGGAACCGGATGAAACCCGGTATGCAGTGATTGCCCGGGAAATGAAAGAAACGGGAAATTGGATTCTGCCCCATCTCAACGGAGAGGTTTATGCAGAGAAACCCCCCCTTTCCTTTTGGCTGGTCAGTCTCTCCGCTTTCTTTGTGGGAGAAAATAACGCGTTGGCCAATCGTCTTCCCTCTGCGCTGGCGGGGTTGATGACCCTTCTCATCACTTTTCTTCTTGGCGAGAGACTATTTAATCTCCGAGTCGGATTCCTTTCCGCGATGGTTCTGGGAACCTGCATCCTGTTTCCCCAGTTGTCGCGGTGGGTGATGCTTGATTCTCTTTTCACGCCCTTCTTCCTTCTGACCCTCTTTTTCTTCTACCTGGGTTATGAGAAGGAGGAGAGGCGCCGGAGGTATTACCTTCTGGCTGGTCTTTTTGCCGGGCTTGCGATCCTGACGAAAGGGCCGGCCGCTTATCTTACGCTCCCTATCTTTCTGATCTTCGCAGGTCTTCAAAAGAACCTGAAGAAGTTTTGGTGCTGCGACCTTCTCCTGGGGTTTCTTCTTTCCGTAATGGTTGTGCTGATCTGGTGGATACCCGCCTGTTGGGTTGGAGGAAAAGATTATATCCATTGGATCCTTTTTAAACAGGCGGTTGGAACTTATGTAGAGGGAGGAAGACATTTTCATGCGGAGCCTTTCTATTTCTATTTTACCCGCTTTCCGGCAGAATTTTTTCCGTGGATCGTTTTCTTGCCCGCCGCGCTCGTTTTAGGATTGCGTAAAAAGTTTGGCAAAAGGAAGGAATTCCTATTTCTCTCGATCTGGTTCTTTTTTATCTTCCTTTTTTTCACCCTGTCCAAAGGGAAGAAAGATAACTACCTTTTGCCCCTTTACCCGGCAGCCGCGCTGATAGTTGGCACTCTGTGGGATCACGGGTTTCAATCAGAGGACGGGGGAAAAGGCTTCCTATCCGGACTTCTCCTATTGACTCTCCTGCTCTTCGCTGCCTCTGCTCTGTTCCTGTCAAATGTTCCGCAGCGATTCTATCCGGCCCTGATAGAGTATCAATCCTTAGGATTCTTCGTTCTCTCTTATTTATTCGTTGGGTCCTTGCTCTCTCTGTTGTTTTTTATCAAGAAGAAGAAATGGGCCTCCTTCGTCAGCCTCATGATCGCTTTCATTCTTCTCCACCTCCATTTCAGTTTTCTTCTGCCCAAGTTCGACCCACAGAAGTCAGCCAGGGTATTTTCGGAGGGAATTCTAAAAAGGATGGAGGCAGGGGATGAACTCAAGACCTACTCCCTCAAGTCGAACGGGTTGCTTTACTATACCAAGAAGCCTCATATAGAGAGTATTCAAACCAAGGAGCGGTTTTTTGAGATTTTCAACTCCCCTCAACGAGTGTTTGTTGTGATTTATCCGGAAGCCCTTCGCAACCTTAGCAAGGAGACAGGAGTCGAACTTCGTCCTATTGAACAGGCGAAAGTAGGCAATTGGGAATATGTCCTCATTTCGAACCGTTGAGATTCGGATGAGTTTTCCGAAGGATTGACATCTCAAGAGAGTGAGGTTAAATAAAACCGATGAGGATAAGGCTGACGTGGCGAGCGAAGGGGCCTGCTCACTGGATAGATTGAAATGAGAAGGTGTGGGTCATGTATCATGTAAGGCAACTGTATCAAAACAAAACCTATGCGGCAGGCTATGAGAAGACGAGGTTTAAGGGGATCTATGGAAGATTTAGGAATTGGAATACCAAGAGGGTGATCTCAAAGCTGATTCGGTTTACAGGGGGAAAGGGGCTCGCCCTTGACATCCCTTGCGGGACGGGAAGGTTAAGCCATCTGATTTTGAAGAGCGGGTATAAATGGATCGGCGGGGATATCTCGTTGGAGATGATGATGGAGTCAAGAAAGAGGATGAATGGCTTCGAAGACTCCTTCTCGAATATCCGTCTGGATGCCGAAGCCATGGCATTTAAGGACAGCACTATCGATTGCGTCTTCTCCGTCCGATTTATTTATCATATCCCTGTTGAGATAAGATATCGAATGCTTCAAGAGATGAGAAGGGTGACCAAGAAATGGCTGATCATCGATTATAATTATCCAAATAGGTTTAAAAAGATGGCCCGCACGATAGGATCTCTATTTGGTGGAAGGCCCATCAAGAAAAGGATCTCGCTCCAAGAGATAACGAGGGAGCTCGGGGAGAACGGTTTCAGTATTCATAAGGCTATCCCTGCGTCAAGGTTTTTTTCCGATAACGTACTGTTGCTGTGCAGCAAATAGGGTCGCAGCCCCTCACCGCGGAATCGAGTCGTACCGACCTTCCCCCAGGAGGCTGTGTCGCAACCACGGCCTTGGTGGAAGAGACAGCCGGGTTCCAAAGTTTTAGAATGCGCTCTTTTAAGAATGGCTAATGGGGGCTTGTGGGGGTGGCCATTTCAAATAGGTTTGGCTATGGGAGTTCGGATATGAAGCTTTTGTTGATCGGAATAGGAAGATGGGGCAAGAACCATTTGAAGACACTGACGAAGCTGGTCGACGAGCTTTATGTGGTCGATTCGGATTCGAGCCAGTTGAAGACCTGCCGGGAATTCTCCATTCCCGAAGATCATCTTTCGAACGATTATCGCGTTTTTCTTGATCGAGTAGACGGGGTGGACGTCGTCACACCCGCCGACAACCATCTGGCGATCTGCAGAGAATGTTTCGATAAGAAGAAAGACATCTTCGTAGAAAAACCGATCGCCCTCACGTCTCAAGAGGCGAAAGAAATGATCGCGCTGGCGAAAAAGAAAGGCGTGATCCTTCAGGTGGGCCATGTCTACCGGTACCATCCTGCCTCCTCGAAGATCAAGAGTCTTATCGGCGACGGCCGGTTGGGAAAAGTCCAGTACGGCTACGGCCATTTCATGGGGTTCAAAAGACCCAGGGCGGATGTGGGGGTGACGCAGACGGATGCGATCCATTATTTTGACCTTTTCAATTATCTTCTTGGTGGGCCCCCGCAGGCCGTCACGGCCGTTGTCAAGAATTACCTCAACTTCCCGCTGGATGATACCTCTGTCTCCGTTCTGGATTATCATGAAAAGATGGTCTTTATCGAGGCGGGTTATATGCCGCCCGAGAAGAGAAGAGATATCGCCATCGTCGGGGATCGAGCAAGCCTCTATTGCGACTTCCAAAAAAATTCGCTTCTCTTCTATGAGAACCGGCATGAAAGGCAAGGGGGAAAATGTGTTGCTCTGGAAGGAGAGGTCCAGAACATTCCCATCGAGCCGGAAGAGCCCCTGACGACGGAACTGAAAGCTTTTCTTGATTCGATAAGAAAACGGTCCAAGCCCTTGGCGGACGGGCAGGCTGGGTTTGAGGCGTTAAAAATCGTTGAGGCCTGCCACCGGTCCTCTCAGAGCGGGAAGAGGGTGGAGATGAAGTGGGGGAAAAGATGACCTTTAGGGAAAGGAGTTAAGATGAAAGTGCCTCTTTCTAAACCCTATGTGGATAAAGAGATGAAAGATCGCGTGTTAGAGGTGATCGATTCCGGACAATATATTTTGGGGAACCAATGCAAAGATTTTGAGAAAGAGTTTGCCCAGTTCATCGGTGTGAAGCACGCCGTCCTCACCTCCTCGGGGACTTCGGCCATCTTCCTGTGTCTCAAGGCCTTGGGGGTGGGGAAAGGCGATGGGATTCTGGTTCCTTCTCTCACGGCTTTTCCGACCATTGAGCCCGTGTTTCATGTGGGAGCCAGACCGATTTTCATCGATATCGACGATACGTTTACAATGGATCCCAAGCATATCGAATCGGTTTTAAAAAAGAAGAGCCGGATGCGGGGGGTCAAACAGATCAAAGGGATGATCCCCGTCCATCTTTACGGCCACCCTGCCCAGATGGATTCCCTTCGTGATTTGGCAAAGCAATACGGGCTTTTCATTCTGGAAGACTGCTGTCAGGCTCACGGCGCCCGATTTCAAGGAGCAAAGGTAGGATCGATGGGAATTGGCGGGTGCTTTTCCTTCTATCCTTCGAAGAACCTGACGGTTTTTGGGGACGGTGGAATCCTTGTCACCTCGGATGATGAGATGGCTAAGACCTGCCGGATGCTGCGGGATCACGGTCGGAGAGAAAAATATGAGCATGAGCTGGTGGGATATAATTTAAGGTTCAATGAAATCCAGGGTGCGGTGGGCCGCCTCCAACTTAAAAGGCTGGACTGGTTTAATGAATCAAGACGACGTATCGCAGGATGGTACAACGACGGGCTAAAGGGAATTCCTGTGGTGACCCCCCAAGCCAAAGACTGGGCCGAGGCGGTCTATCACCTTTATGTCATCCAAACGGATCAGCGGGAAAAGCTGGCTGATTTCTTAAAGGAGAAGGGGGTTCAGTCTGGGATCCATTATCCCATCCCCAACCATCAACAGCCGGCCGTCCGGGATGCCATCGGCAAACAACCCAAACTAAAAGTGACAGAAGCAACGGTGCAAAAGATTCTTTCTCTCCCGATCTATCCGGAGCTTGAAAAAGAGAAAGTGGATTTCGTCTGTGCCAGCATCAGGGAGTTCTTTGATCGAAAAAATTAAGGGTGGAGTATCGATCGTCTCATGAGAGAGAACCATCCGATTGATATTTCTGTGGTCATCCCCGTCTATAATGAAGAAGAGAATCTCCCGGTTCTGATTCCTCAAATCGCCGAGGTGCTGAAGCCCTTGGGAAAAACCTACGAGATGATCTGCGTTGATGACGGTAGCAAAGACCAGAGCCGTCATCTCCTTAAGAAGATGGCTCTGGAATATCCCCAGATACGCATCCTCGGTTTTAAGAAGAACTGCGGCGAGACGGCTGCGGGCGCAGCGGGGATCAAGGAGGCGCGGGGAGGAATTGTCATCACCATCGATGCAGACCTTCAGAATGACCCTAAGGACATCCCAAGGATGCTGGACTATCTCAAAGAGTACGACATGGTCACGGGATGGCGGCAGAAGCGGGAAGATTCCTGGGTCAAGCGGATCACGTCAAGGATCGCGAATCGAATCAGGAACAGCTTGAGCGGAGAGGAGATTCAGGACAGCGGTTGTACCTTCAGGGCTTATAAGAAGGAATGTCTTCAGGAGATCAAGCTTTACAAAGGGATGCACCGCTTCATCCCCACGCTGGTGAAGATGGAGGGTTACCGGGTGATTGAAATACCCATTGCCCACCATCCGAGAAAGTTTGGCGTTTCGAAGTATACCACGTGGAACCGGATGTGGCGTGCCTTCATCGATCTTTTGGCGGTGAAATGGATGAAGAGCCGCCATATCCATTATGAGATCGAGGAAAGAATCTGACCAGGCAATTAGAATAAAGAAAGGATTTTCTTCCCACGAGACGCTCTTTTTTCATCAATGCTCCTCCCAAATGGGTTCACATTTTTCTTCTTATTGGAATCTGTTTTATCCTCTACTTTCTCAATCTGGGCCGATGGGATCTCTGGAATCCGGATGAGCCCCGTTACGCACAAATTGCCAGGGAGATGCTTGACCGGGGCGATTGGATTCTCATGCATCTCAACGGAGGCGTCTATGGCGACAAGCCTCCCCTCTTTTTCTGGCTAATTGCTCTCTCCTCCTACTTGTGGCAAGGCTTCACCTCCTTTTCCGTGAGGTTTCCCTCCGCTGTCTTCGGGACACTCACCGTTCTCCTCACTTTCTTTCTAGGGAAAAAGCTTTATTCACCCCGAACGGGGTTCTTCTCCGGACTCATCCTGGCGACGAGCCTTCATTTCGTCTACCTCTCCACCCGTGCCAATATTGATGTAACGCTCACCTTTTTTACGACCGCTTCATTTGTCTGTTTCTTTCTCTGGTATCAAGAGGGAAGGCAGGAAGGAGTTTGTCACAGCCGGACGATCCGGAACCTTTTCATTTTTGGATTTTATGTCAGTATGGCCTTTGCTACCTTAGCCAAGGGGCCAATTGGATTAGTCTTTCCACTTTTCGGGAGTCTTATCTTTCTTCTCAGTCAAAAAGAATACGCAGAGATGAAACAGATGAAGCTGTTTCCTGGAATTTTTCTATTTCTGGCCATTGTCCTTGCGTGGTATCTTCCCGCCGTCTCTATGGGTGGGAGGGCCTACCTTGAAGAAAATCTTTTTAGGCATACTACCGAGGCTTATTCAACGGGATGGACCCATCCACACCCGCTCTATTACTATCTGTATAGTTTTCCGATGAGCTTTATGCCCTGGGTTTTCTGTTTGCCCGCGGCCATTGTTTACGGCTGTTCCAAGACGATGATCGGAAAGCGAAAGGAGTTCCTCTTTCTTTCCGTATGGTGTCTTGTCATTTTCTTATTTTTCTCCCTGTCCAGATCAAAAAGGGCTCTTTACCTCTTGCCTCTTTATCCGGCTGCCTCTCTTATGGTCGGGAAGTTCTGGAGTGATTTCGTCTCGGACCCGCCGTTTTCGTTCAAGCGAGGATGGATCATTTTTCCTCTTTACGGGTTGATCGGGGTTGGATTGGTCGCCGGGGTTGCGGCCCCATGGGTGGTCTCAGTAAAGTTGCCCCCTTACCTGCCTTATAGCTTTCCTATCGCTTTGCTCTTGGTCGGCTGCAGCCTAACCATGCTGATATTCCTTCTTTTGAAAAATTATAGGGCCGTCCTGTTTCTCCTGGCAGGGATGATGGTCGCCGGATATTTTTATACGTATAGGGTTGTCTTCCCGGTTGCCAATGCGCAGATGTCTGCCCGGTTCATTTCCGAGGAAGTGACCTCGCGGATTCGGCCGGGCGACACATTAGTGATCTACGGAGGGCTTGGAATCGATCCCTACAGTTATTATACGGGGGTTGTGCCCATTAAAAAATTTTTCGACAGAAAAGCGTTTCTCGATCTTATGCGGTCTTCAGAAAGAGTCTTTTGCATCCTCGAGTTCAGTGAGTATTCTCAACTATTCGGCGCGGGAGGGGAGCCGAACGTTCAATTGATCGCACGGCGCCGCGTGAGAAACGATGATGTGGTTTTGATTTCCAATCGATAACAATACTCAAGATAGTAGGCGACTCAAGACAGCGAATTCGCAGCCTGAAGGCTGCGTCTACCGTCATTGGTGACCGCTCCGGCTGATGATGTTTTACCGGCGATATCGGCTATGTTAAAATACAAGTATTTTTCAGTACCAAAGGAGATATGAGGCCTTTTGACTCCACTGAACGTATCCATTATTGGGGCGGGAAGAACGAGAAATGGCATCGGCGAGTATATAGGAAAGTATTTCCATAAGCACGGGGCAAGAGTCACCTCTGTGCTGGGGACGACGGAGAAAACGAGCCTTCAAGCTTCTTTCGCTTTAAAGAAATACGGAATAGAAGCCCATCCCCATACCACCTTCGAGGAAATGGTAAGGGACGAAAAGCCCGATGCAGTGGTCATTGCTTCCCCTTCTTCAACCCATTATGAATATCTATTAAAATGTCTGGACTCCGGGCTCCATATTTTCTGCGAAAAACCGTTCCTCTGGGGCGATCACACGGATATTCAAAAAAAGGCTGAAGACATTATCGAGAAGGCCCGAGAGAAAAAGATAACGATTGCCATGAATTCTCAGTGGCCTTTTTCCCTGGATGACTATGAGAAAATTTGCGGAGGGATCAGGATTGCTGAGACCAATCATTTTTCAATTCGAATGTCGCCTTTCTCTCCCGGAAGAGTGATGATCCCTGAATCCGTCCCTCATCCCCTCAGTATTCTTTACTGCCGATTAGGACCCGGAAGGATAGAAAGTCTGAATTTTGAATCGGATGGGGAAGAGGAAATGAGCATCCGATTTACCTATTTGTTTGGAACACATGCCTGTGATGTGTTAATAAGATTAGTATACCAGAAGACTCAACCGCGTGAGTTTTCTTACGGGTTCAACGACAGGATTGTTTTCCGAAGTTTGGATTTGAAAAATTATGAGATCTACTTTCATTACGGAAATAAGAAATTGCGGATTGCTGACCCCCTTGAACTCTCCGTCAAGAATTTCATGGAGGCCCTTGAAAAGGAGACCGAGCCTCTCATCGGGGCCGCGCATATTCTCCACAATGTGTCGCTGCTAAAAACGGTTGATGACGGTTTTGGTGAATTTGAAAAGAGAGCATCATGGAAAAGCTAAGAGAAAGGGAGCATGACTTTGGCTCGAAATTGAGACAGGATGCTACCCTTCAAAGGCTGAAAGACTATATCGAGTGGCAGAGGGATTGCGAGATCCAAGGCTCAGGCCGGGGACTACCGATGTTCAGTCCGATCTCCATCAATTTAGACTTGACCTCTGCTTGCAATTTCTCATGCCATTTTTGCGTCGATTCGCGGCTGATCAACGCCGGGAAAACCCTGGCGTTAGAGAAAGTCAAGAGGACGATCGACACGCTCCATTCCCATGGCCTTCTCTCGGTCATCTTGATCGGAGGGGGAGAGCCCACGCTTCATAGGGATTTTGGACAGATCGTCCGTTATATCAAGGGCAAGCGATTACAGGTTGGGATCGTGACCAATGGTTCGCAGCTCGAAAGAATTGAAGCGGTCGCCCAAGAACTCAAGGAGAAAGATTGGGTCAGGATTTCCGTAGATGCGGCAGGCGAGGAAGTGTTTCAGGCGTTGCACGTACCCAGGACGCGGGTGACGCTGAGGGGAATATTGGAAAAAGCAAAGAAGGTGAAGAAGAAGAATCCTCTGGTTTCACTCGGTTATTCGTTTGTGGTCGTCTGGGAGGGCGTGGAGGTTAACAGAAAGAGACTCCGTCCCAATCTGGATGAGATGACAAGATCGGTAGAACTGGCGAGGGAATTCTCATTTGATTATGTTTCGTTCAAACCCTGTCTGGTCCGGTGGAATGAGTCTCAGAGGGAGACATTGCTGAAAAACGTCGGGAAAACGAAGGAAGAAGAAATTATCGATCAAATCAAGATTCATCTTCAGGAGGCAAGACATGCGGCAGGGGATCAAGTCAAGATTCTTGAAAGCTCCAACCTGAAGGCCATGCTGAATCGTGAGACCGACCAAATCAAGAAACAACCCGCGAGATGCCACATGCAATTCTTCAGGACCGTGGTGACGCCCTTCGGAATCTTTCACTGTCCTGCATTTCGAGGCGTGGAAGAGGCCAGGGTTGGAATGCCGGATGGGTACCTCTCTGAAACAAAATTCAGGGAAACCCTCAAACGGGCCGCCGAGTCGATCCGGACCTTCGATGCCAAAGAGGAATGTAAAGATGTTGGATGTTTTTACAATCGCACCAACTGGTGGTTAGAAGAGTTCATTCATTCCAAAGAAGGCGTCCACAACCTTGAAAAAATTGAGAATGATAACTTCTTCCTTTAGTTCCAGGCCTTCGACATCTTGAATACTTGGATAGGCACTCAATCGAATGAAGATCCTCCATCTTTTCAGCAACTGGAAGTGGACAGGCCCTGCTGATCCAACCTTGGCCCTCTGCAAGGAATTGGAAAAACGGGGGCACGATGTCACCTTCGCCTACCGAAAACCTCCCCTTCTGGTCGAGGATAGTATTGAGAGAAGAGTTCGCCAGGCAGGAGTGAAGGCCACGGACCAATTTCAACTGGACCATTCGCTAAAGTTTTTTCGTCCTTCCTTTCTACCAACGCACCTTCGTGACATCTCAGACATCACCCGATATCTTCGTCAGGAAGAATTCGATATTCTCAATGTCCACCACTCCCACGGCCATCTCTTGGGCGGGATTGCTGCCAGGAGGTCAGGCCATCCTGTTATCATTATTCGGACGGATCATAAGCGAGACCCCTTGAAGCCCGGTTTGGGGATTCGCTTTCTCGTCTCTCAGTTCACGGACGGCATGATCACCTTTTCCGAGAGGGCGAGGAGAGAGGATGCCGAACATTTTGGCCTCCCTCTTGAGAGGGTCCGGAAGATCTCGCCGGCCCTGGATCTCAGCCGGTATGACCCAAACAGGAAATTTAGAGAGATGAAGACTCTCCTGGGAATTGGGCCGAAGGATATCGTGATCGGGATGATCGCTCGATTTCAAAAATACAGAAGGACGGCTGTCTTCTTGGAGGCGGTGAAAAAGATTGCCGGAGAATTTCCAAACGTGAAAGTTCTTCTGGTTGGCCGGTCGAGCCAGATGGAGCACAGCGTCATCCAGCCCATGAAACAGCTTGGCGTTGGAAAGTGGGTCGTTCTCGGGGGGTATCGGACAGAGGACTATCTCGATACCTTGGCCTGCATGGATATCTTTGTCTTTTTAATGGCGGGCTCCGACGGAACAGCCAGGGCCCTGAGAGAGGCCATGGCCATGGGGAAACCGGTCATCGTGGCCAACCGGGGGATGCTCCCTGAACTGGTGGAGAATGGCGTTTCAGGTTTGCTCGTGAACGATACCTCGGAAGGCTTGGCCGATGCCGCCCTTCGGCTGCTTCGTCATCCGGAAACGAGGGAGGCGTTTGGAAAGGCGGCTTATCAGAGGGCCCATCAAGAGTTTCGGCTGGATCGACAGGCGGAAGCTGTCGAAGGATTTTATCAGGAAATGATCCGGTTGGGGAAGCGGAAGTAGAAACCCATGAACCCTAAACGATGGACGATGAACCATAAACTATTTATTATCTTCTTTGTTCATTGTCTGTAGTCCATTGTTCATCGTTCTGCAAAAGGAGACTTCCATTTTCAAACGAGTATTGCAAGGTGAAATCAGGGGTTGGGTGACGGGAGAAGTGTTCGATAGCCTTCCCGCCGATTTTTTTGACGATCCGATCTCTTCTGTTCGGGGGATGGGAGGGGAAGTGGTTAAGGAGTCGACGTGGAGGTGGGCAGCTATTTTCCGCCTTCCAAACGGGATGAGGGTTTTTTTGAAAAGGGATAAGGTAAAGGGCTGGGCGGAGTACGTGAAATATCTTCTCCTCCCCTCCAAAGGGCAAAAGGAATTTGTCATCGCTTCCCAATTAGAAAGGAAGGAGCTTAAGGCCCCTAAACCTCTGGGCTGGATGGAGAGGATCCGGAGGGGCCTGGTCAGGGAGAGCTATTACCTCTCGAAGGCGGCTGGAACGGGGGTTTCATTCATCGATGAGGTCGCAAAGGCAAAAGAACCTCGTTCGATTATTGAATTGGCGATGACCGTTAGGGCGTTTCAAGATTCAGGATTATTTCATCAAGACCTTCATGGAGGAAACTTTCTGTGGGAGGCCGACTCCTTATTTCTCACGGATTTGCATCGTACGAAGATCATGGGATCCGTTTCCCTGAATCAGAGGTTATGGAATCTTGCACACCTCTTTCATTCTTTAAGGACGATGTGGGGAGAAAGAGAACAACTTCAATTCCTGGATCGATATTTCGATGGAATCTCGGACGGGCGCAAGAAAAGAGAGATTTTATTCGAGAGGATTTACCCCTCCATGGATCGCCTTCTCAGGAGGCAATGGCGAAGCAGAACGAAACGCTGTCTGAAGGAAAGTGGCGAGTTTACGGTCCAAAAAGAAAGAGGGCTCCGTTATTTTCACCGACGGGATTTCTCTCTGGATCGTTTGAAGAAAATGTTAGATGAGCACTGGGATCTGGTGAGAGAGAAGCCGTCCTGCCTCGCGAAAAACTCTCCGGAAGTGAACGTTTCTATCTTAAAGGACGGAGGGGAACGGATAAGTTCAAAGCAATTCTGCTATCCCCATTTCTGGGAGAGGATGAAAGAATATTTTCGCCGCTCAAAAGGCCGAAAGGCCTGGGTGGCGGCCAATGGCCTTCGGGCCAGAGGCATTCCGACGCTTAAGCCTCTGGCTCTTGTCGAAAAGAAAGACTGGATGGGATTGAAGGAGAGTTTTCTGTTCATGGAGGCACCGGCCAGCAATTTGGAAATGGATCGATATATTTTAAGGGGGTTTGAGGATTTAAAGAGGAAAAGGTTTTTTGTTAAGAATTTTGCCCGGTGGCTTGGCGGTCTTCATAAAATGAGCGTGTACCATAAGGATATGAAAACGTGCAATATCCTTGTTTCGGAGAAAGGAGAGGCATGGGATTTTCATCTCCTCGATTTTGAGGATATCCGATTGAATGAGAAAGTGGACCGCGAAAAATTGTTCAGAAATTTTCTCCAGCTCAATACTTCAACCCCGAGAGTCATGACAAAAATGGATCGTTTCAGATTTTTTAGAGAATATCTCTGCCTCAATCCCATCGTAAAAGATGAGAAGGCCTTTCTTGGTGGATTGATGGATGAAAGCCGTCGCAGAGGATTGGTCTACGTTTCCCCCCAAGGGGTCGTCACAGAAAGGTTGACATGAATAGAATGGACCAACGGTTTTCGAAGATTGCCGCTCAGCCATGGAGTCAGGTCGCCGTACTCCTTGGACTCTGCTTCGCCATCTATTTTATCAACCTGGGGCAATGGGATCTCTGGAGCCCTGATGAGCCCCGTTACGCTGAGGTTTCAAGAGAGATGGTGAATCGCGGAGATTGGATCCTCATGCATCGCAACGGCCATCTCTACACCGATAAGCCTCCGCTCTTTTTCTGGGCCATTGCCTTCTCCTCTTTCCTCTGGCGAGGTTTCTCCCCATTTTCAGTGAGGTTCCCATCTGCCCTCTTCGGGACCTTAACCGTACTGCTCACCTTTTTCATTGGAAAGAAGCTCTATTCCTCACGCACGGGGTTTCTCTCCGGACTCGTTCTGGCGACGGTTTTTGAATTTAGCTATCTTTCCACGCGAGGCAATATCGATGCGACGCTCACTTTTTTTACCACCGCATCGTTTTTCTGTTTTCTGCAATGGTACGAATACGGTCAGAAGGAAAAGATTCGTCCGAGAAGCCTGAAAGGTCTGTCCATTTACGGTTTTTACATCAGTATGGGGTTGGCGACCTTAGCCAAGGGACCGGTCGGCTTTATCCTCCCTGTCTTAGTCAGTTTAGTCTATCTGGTCGTTCAAAAGGACTGGAGAGGAATCAGGCGGATGAAGCTCCTCCCGGGGATGCTTCTCTTTGTGATCGTCGTTCTCGCCTGGTATCTTCCGGCCGTCTCCAGGGGAGGGAATGTCTATCTTCGAGAAACCCTCTTCAAACACACCGTGGATGCGTATGCGAAAGGGTGGACCCATGTTCACCCCTTTTATTACTATCTTTATACCTTTCCCGTTGAATTTCTGCCTTGGTTCCTCTTTCTGCCCGGAGCGATTGTTTACGGCTTTTTCAAGGAAGCCATAGGAAAAAGAAAGGAGTTTCTTTTTGTCCTTGTATGGTTTGCGTTCATCTTTCTGTTTTTTTCTATTTCCAAGGGGAAGCGGGGCCTCTATCTATTGCCTCTCTACCCGGCTGCCTCCCTGATGGTGGGGAAGTTCTGGGAGGATGCGATTTCTACGTCGATGGAACGTTTCAGGCGCGAGTGGATCTCTATTCCGCTCTACGGGTTGATGGCGGTAATCCTCGTGGTAGGTCTTGCCGCCCCATGGGTGGTTTGGACATGGTTCCCAGCCTACTTTTCTTACAGCCTTCCCGTAGCCTTTCTTTTGGTTGGGGGAAGTCTTGCACTCTTTTTTTCGTACCGGTCCAAACGTCAGGGGATCGTTTTTTTTGTTATTGTCGGGCTGATGGCCGGAGGGTTCTTCTATACACTGAGGGTCGCGTTTCCCTTCGTGAACTCGTACAAATCAGCCCGTTTCATTTGTCAGGAGATCACTTCGCGAATTCAACCCGGAGAGAAATTGGCCATCTATGGAGATTTTGAACCGGGGCCTTTTAATTTTTACACCGGAATTGTGCCCATCCCGGTGTTGAATGAGAAAGAGGACCTTTTGAATTTTTTGAGGTCTCCGGAAAGAGTTTTCTGTCTGCTTAGATCCAGAGATTTCTCGAAATTTCAACGGACGGAAGGCAGTCCGGAGGTTCAGTTGATTGCCCGGCGCGGGGTGGGAGGAGATGATTTTGTCGTGATCTCCAACCGATAAGGTTTTTCCTCATCGGACTTATTCAGGAAGAGAGGACATTATGGACAACAAGAGGGTACCTTGGCAGAGGAAGGCCAGAAGGGTTCCGCTTTACATCGGAGCCTTTTTGTTGGTGGTCTTTGCGAAACCCCAATTCTCCGGTGTCTTGGTCGGAATGGTTTTGATCTTTTTAGGGGAGGGCATCCGTATCTGGGCAGCGGGCCACCTTCAAAAGAACGAGGCTCTGACCGTGACCGGTCCTTACGCTTATGTCAAGAATCCTCTGTACATCGGTTCGATTTTGATTACTGCGGGCTTTTGCATTATGGCGGACAATATTTATATCCTGGCGGCAGCGTTCTTTATGTTCTGCTTTCATTATATTCCTTACAAGAAAAGGGTAGAAGGAGATCGGTTGAGAAAGATTTTTGGAAGTCAATATGAAGACTATGATGAAAAGGTTCCAGAATACCTGCCCCGACGGACTCCCTACTCGGATAAAAAGGTTTCCTGGCAATTCAAATGCTTTATTGAAAACAGCGAAGAGGGAATTCTCCTCATCGTCCTTGCCGGAATTTTGTTGGTCCTCAGCCGTCCCTATTGGAACCTTTTCTTTTGAGGTAGAGTACCTGCCCGTAGCAAACAGGCGGAGAGCATGGCGAAATACTCATGACAAGGGAAGAGATCAAGGAGAAAACGCTCTGTCTTACCAAGGGGAATTTTGGGAAACCTGATTTAAATCAGGTAGAGGTGGAAGGTCGGTCACTGATGGTAAAGGATGTATGGAGGAAACATTTTTTTCTGCGGTGGACGTTAGGACTCTGGTTGATCCAGAAAGAATGGAAGATCTATTCCCGGCTCACAGGCATAAAAGGCATTCCCCGGCCTGTCGAGCGGATTGACCGCTTTGCGTTTGCAATGGAGTTTGTCCCTGGAAAACCAATCCAGAGGGAGGGGCCCATTCCGCCTTCTTTTTTCCGTGAATTGGAAAGAGTTCTTCGAGATCTTCATGAAAGAGGAGTCGTCCACATGGATTTAAGGCATAAGGGGAATATCCTTCTATCAGAAAAAGGGGACCCATATCTCATTGACTTCAACAGCAGCTTCGCTTTTAAGGAAAAAGGATTCTTCCGGCGTTATCTTTTCCCCCTGCTCAGGCGGGTAGATGACGGGGGATTACTGAAATTGAAAAAAAGAATCGCTCCTGCTCTGTTGACCCCTGAAGAGACGGCTTTCCTGAAGCGCTTTGAGCGCCTCCGAAAACTCTGGATCTTCAATTAGTACTGTTAGGCAGTTCACCTATCTATCTTCAGTTCAACAGTGGGCTTAAGGGAGCTCCTCAGCGGTCACACTGAAAGCATTGGTCAGGCCTTCCCATAGATCACTAATCCACTTCTTTTGAAATAGATATTTCGATCTCTTTCGAAAAGAAATTCGGAAATAGCAGGGAAATTTAATCCAGCACTCACAATTTCTGATAACCTATCCAATTGACTTTTTGATTGATATGCATGCCTGACATAGTCATTCAAATTGTGCGTAAGTACTGTTTCGAATACTCTTTCGGTCTTTATATTTTTAGCGGCGAATAGATTCTTAATATCTGTTTTCGAAAGTGCCCGAAAATGACTGAGGTCGATACATTTTTCCATTCTTTCAAAGAAATCATTTACATCGGAGCACTCGTAGGAAATCATATCCTGAATGCAGATTTTCCCACCTTTCTTTGCAGTTCGCGCAATCTCGCCCATGACAATGCCGCGGTTTTCCATATGATGAAAGGCGGATCTGCATGTAACCACGTCAAAAGAAGCATCGGGGAAAGGTAATTTCTCTACATCACAACAAAAAAAATTTGTATTGGACAACTTGGCTATATCAGAATTACATTTGGCATGCTTGATTAGTTCATCGGAAATATCGACACCAACAGCATGCTTCAAGATCGTTGAGCAGAAAGAAACAAAAGCACCCGAACCACAAGCTACATCTAAGAGTGTATCGCTTCCCTTGAACTGGCAGAACTCAACGATAAATCTGAAAATAGTTTCATTTCGTGTAAGTTCAAATTGAGCGAAACGCTCGGCCTGCTTATTAAACTGTTCTCTGATGATTTCTTTTCTCATGCTTTTTGTCTAGCGAGCCTGCAGAAAAAGCCCCTCACTACGATTAATGAATGGTTTCTGGCGGTTTCCTGACCCCCCGTTTTGAAATCGTCGCGTAGAGAGCATCCTTGGAATTCCAACTTTCTTGCAACTCACCGGTTTTGTGCGGGGTCGACTTTTTCTACAGCCTGAACGTTGCACATCGCCGGCATGCGGTGTATCCAGTGGATGCGCTTGCTCGACAGCTCATTCTTTTTTTACGCGTGGCGTCGGTTGCTTTCCCTTCGGGCAAACCCAGACGCAGCGCAGGCACCATGGCAGTAGGCCCTCTGGACCATGTGGCTCATATTCTCCTCTGGCCTTTCGGTAGGAGCGGCATTGGAGCCCTTGAAAGGTGTTTTGAGAGATCGCGTAAGCTGGGCACTCGGAGATGCAGAGACCGCACGCATCACAGAATTGGTCGCCTGACAACTCCGACCGCAGATCCAATTTGGCAGTTGTTCCCACGACTCTTAAATGGACCCAAGGGCCCCATGCAGGATGAAACAAGAAAGCATTGGTCCCGATTTTGCCAAGCCCGGCAACTTCAGCAACGAAACGGAACTGCAAGCCGCTCTCGCCAGGATATTTCACCAACTTGGCGTGGAATCCCTTTCTCACCAATTGGTTCCTTATCGCCTCACATAGACCCCTCAGATGATCGTCCGCATCGCAGCGATCACCGCCACTGAAAGTTGCGTACGACGTCCACTCCTCCTCCGTTACAACATGATGCGCCATCACAATGGCAGTCACAGCATCTGGCATGAAAGAGGCGAAGAATTGTCTTTCACGCTCAGCCAACGCCTGAACTGGCACAGCCGCGAGGTTGCAACATTTTGGGGGCATACGAAATAGGACGTTATTCATAGTCATGGTGAACTTATTTCTCAAGCTGATTCGGTTTTCCCTTTAAGTTAAAGCCCCAATGCCATTTTTTGTTTAAAGTGGGATTGCCATAAGGGTTATTTTCCACAAAATACGGCTTTGAATAACGTTATACTGGATTCATATAATTTATTAATAATAAATTTTACATGACACGCTGGACACCCGCGAAGCACGAAGATTACCCGGGATTATCCTTCCCCTTGATGGGGGAGGGGAGGGTGGGGGTGGCCGATGAGCCATGATCATTTCTATTGCTAATTTTTGATGCCAATATATACCATTTCTTGACATTAGGGAATGGAAATTTTCGGGAAGAAATGAGAGAACCTCTCTACCTACATGATAATGGTGGTCAGCCAGCTCACAACTTTCGGGATATTTAGACAATTTCGAATACCCGGGTCAGACCTTTTGGGTGGCGATGCGGAAGAGTTCCTTCTGTTTGAGGGACATCTCTCGCGCCCCTTTTTTCGTCCCCTCATGCTCGTAGCCGATCAAGTGCAGGACTCCGTGGACCATGAGAAGAATCACCATTTCCATGTCGTCGAGGCCGAAACGGTCCGACTGGCGCCTGGCCGTCTCAACGGAAATCACCAGGTCGCCGAGGAGATTGGGATGGAGGGTTGAAAATTCTCCCTCTCTCATGGGAAAAGCTAGGATATTGGTAGGTTTGTCACGATTGAGATATTGTCGATTAAGATCTCGGATTCTGGCGTCATCAACCAATACGACGCTCAGCTCGGCATCCAGAAGCCCCAGTTCGGTCAATATTCTTTGGGTCGCCCTTCTAACTTTTTTTAAGTTTAAGAGGATACGTTTTTGCCGATTTTGGATCGATATTCTCATTGGTCCATTTCTTAGTAGCTTCCGAGACCTCTGGAGTATAATCCACTCTCTGGTGAAAAATAGCAGTGAGGATCCGGTCAAAACTCTCTTGGATTTTTTGAATGTCCTTCAGAGTCAACTCGCACTCTTCCATCTGTCCATCCAAGAAAATGTTGTTCGTCACCCGTTGGACCAGGCTTTTGATCCGGGAGGGGGTAGGGTCGGTGAGGGCGCGAGAGGCGGCCTCTACCGAATCGGCCAGCATGACGATCCCCGCCTCTTTGGTCTGGGGTTTGGGGCCGGGATAACGAAAATCCCCCTCGTTGACCGATTCCATCTCCGGATTCTCTTTCCCCTTGGCCTTTTGATAAAAGAAGGAGATCAGACTGGTTCCGTGATGTTGTTGAATGATGTGGCCGATGCGCTCGCCCAGACGATTTTCGCGGGCCATCTCCACCCCATCCTTCACATGCGAAATAAGGATGAGGGCTGACATGGCGGGAGTGAGATGGTTGTGTTTATTATCTTCTCCGCCCACGTTCTCGATAAAGTAGAGGGGTTTTTTCAACTTTCCGATATCATGGTAGTAGGCACTGACTCTTGTCAACAGAGGATTGGCTCCGATGGACTTGGCAGCGGCCTCCACCAGGCTTCCGACAATAATGCTGTGATGATAGGTACCCGGCGCCTGAAGAATCAAGTCTTTGAGAAGGGGATGATCCATATTGGCCAGTTCGAGCAGTTTGATGTCCGTGGTATAACCGAAAACAATCTCGACAATGGGAACAATTCCAAGAACAAGGACCGAAGCCAGGGCGCCTCCCAGAAAACCCATTATCAGATCGGGGAGAAGAGCCATTCTCAGAGGATTCCCGGAAAGCAGGTTGTAAGCAATAATCATTAAGACGTTGATGCCTCCGACACTGATCCCGGCCTTGATCAGAATACTCCTTTGCTCGCATCGTGCCACTTTATGGGCACCGATCAGACTCCCCACTACGGTGAAGATGAAATAGAAGAGTTGATTTCCCATCAAGACAGCCGAGAAGTAACCGGTCAGGAGGGTAAAGGCGATCGCCACCTCTGAATTGAGGACGATCCGGACGAGCATGGCCCCTGTGGCAATCGGAAAGAGATAAATATAAGAAGAAGATGGAATGGAGAGGAATTCCTCTCCCAAGGCATCCGTGCTCAGCTGAAAGAGTTTCAATAAGGCCACGATTCCGACCAACGCCGTGGCGAAGAAAAGGAGATCTTTCTGAGTAGGGGTGATCTTTCGGATATTTTGCGTAGCGAACTGATAGAGAGTCGCTAAAATGAGGAATGTCAAAAGGCCCATTCCAACCAGCATAATCAGGAGATGAGATCGCTCCTGCGCCTTTCGAAGAGCCTGAAGGACCAAGAGATGCTCTTCGCGAACCCGATCCCCGGGCCTCAGGATGATCTCTCCCCGTTTGATTTGAAGATAAACGGGATTGATCTTTTCTTTTGTGATTTTTCTTCTCTCTTCGGTCTCATTCTTATTAAAGGTGAGGTTCGGCTTCAGAAAGTGATCGGCGATCTTTAACGCAACGAATGATGACTCCCTCCCTAAAACCGGAACAAGCGTGGTTGTCTGAGCCCGCACCTTCCCCTTTGCCTCCTTCATATCTAAAAAGTTAAAGGGAGGGTAGTTTCTCCTCTCTTCACGGGTCTGGATATTTCGGACGACGATTCCTTTCTCAGTGTCCGAATCGAGAAGCTCCTTATCATTGACAATCCCCTTTTTCAGGATGGGAGCAATCAGTTTCAAGACTGCCTCCCCTATGGCGGGGCTGAAGTGTTCTTTCTCCAAAATGTGCCATTCCCTTTGTGTAAGGCGAACGTTCAGGGTAGAGTCCCACTCCTTTCTTCTCAAGGCCTCTTGATCCGTCCCTTTTTCGCGTTTTTGGAAAGAAGCCGCCAATGACCTAAAGGCGGATCGAACTTGCTGGTCCGCATCGCGGAAGACAAACGGATCGTAGTCGTAAACGGAGAGCACAGACCTTTCCGCCTCGGTCCGTTTTTCCTGAGTTAGCTTTTCATCCTCGACCAGAAGATCCTGGTTGGATTTGATCTCCTTGGTCACGATGTCTCCCACTCTGTATTCTTTCACATGAAGCGTCAGACTCGGAGAGAGAAGGAGGCTGAGAAGAATGGCCATGCCAATGCCGATAAACCATTTCTGATAAGAAGGCGTTTTGATCCTCTCCAACCAGGATCGGTCTCTCAGGCCATTCGTGGCTTTGAGAAAAGGAAAGTTACGCAAGAATTTCTTAACGAATGAATTCATAGATTCTATAAAATTCTCCTGGAATTAAATACTCTTTTCCTCTTTTCCCCGGTTCCGCCTTTCTTCTGCTCTTTCATAAGCTTTGATAATTTCCTGGACAAGGGGATGTCTGACGACATCCCTGTCCGAGAAATAAACAAATTCGATTCCTTCGATTCCTTTAAGGATACCCTGGACTTCGATCAACCCAGAAATCTTATTCTCAGGAAGATCCACCTGGGTGATGTCCCCTGTAATGACGGCCTTGGAACTGTAGCCCAATCGGGTCAAAAACATCTTCATCTGCTCCGGCCCCGTATTTTGTGCCTCGTCGAGAATGACGAAGGAGTCGTTGAGGGTCCTTCCCCGCATAAAAGCCAAGGGGGCCACCTCGATCACACCCCTCTCCACCAGTTTGGAGGCTCGGTCAAAATCCATCATATCATGTAAAGCATCATAGAGGGGGCGAAGATAGGGATTGACCTTCTCAGCGATATCCCCGGGAAGGAATCCTAACTTCTCCCCTGCTTCCACGGCAGGCCGGGTCAGAACGATCCTCTCAACCTCCTGCTTCACGAGACTGGCCACGGCCATGGCCATGGCGAGATAGGTCTTTCCCGTTCCGGCAGGGCCGATGCCGATCACCAGGTCGTATTTTCGGATGGCGTCGATATAACGCTTCTGCGCCAGGCTCTTTGGTGTGATCACCCGTTTCCTTGATGAGATGTAAACGGTATCGAGAAAGATATCCTCAAGGTTCACCTTCTGATCATCGGAGATCATCCGAATGGCATAGTCGACATCGGTTGGGTAAAGAGGGTAGCCTTTTTTCAGGAGGGCGTAGAGGCTGTTCAGGACGCGTATCGAAAGATCAACATCCAGCTCCTCCCCGTGGATGCTGAGGGCATTGCCTTTGGCGTTGATCTTCACTCCAATCGTCCTGGCAATGCGTTTTAAGTTTTCACTTTGGGCGCCGAAAAGTGCATTGGCCATTTGAAGATCATCAAACGCCACCTTTTCGACGGTTTCTGCTGGTTGTTCTTTCAAAAATGCACTTTCACCCCTTAATCCCCTGCCTACCGCAGGCAGCCTGTCAACGCCTGCTTTTTCCAACTATGTGAGGCAGAAAAAAGGTGAGCAGGAAAAACTGTCCATTATTGGCGAATCATATCATCCTGAGCCCCAGATTGCAATATTCATTAACCCCCTTCCCCGTTTCTCTTCAGCTTAACTGCTTCACTTCTTCGACAATAGCTGGGATGATTTCGCCGGCAGAGCCAGAGATCAGGTAATCCGATATCTCATGGGTCAAAGGAGTCGGTTCCCTATTGATCTCAATAACCGTGGCCCCTCTCTCCTTAGCAGTAATGGGAATGGTGGCTGCTGGATAGACGACCGCAGAGGTTCCTATGGAAAGCACCACACTGCAGGATTGGGATTCTTTCAAGGACGAGACCTGAGCCTTCCAGGGGATGGGTTCTCCAAAAAAGACGACGTCGGGTTTCAAGAGCGATGAACACCGGGAACACCGGGGAGGGAGGTCCTCCACTTTGAGGGAAGCTCCGTCGATGGTGGTCGAGCACTTCAGACAGGAGAACGTCCTGTGACTCCCGTGGAATTCAATCACATGGCGGCTTCCAGCGGCTTGGTGAAGACCGTCCACATTCTGGGTGATGACTGAAGAGAGATAACCCATCCGTTCCAATTCGGCCAGCCCAAGATGGGCTGGGTTAGGCTTTGCATCCTTGATGATCAAGAACATATCCTTGAGCATCAACCAGATCCGATCAGGGTCCGAACGGAAGGCGTCGATATGAGCAAATTCCTCGGGATCATATTTTTGCCAGAGGCCTTGAGACCCCCTGAAATCAGGAATGCCACTCTCCACAGAAATGCCCGCTCCGGTAAAGGCGATCGTCTTTTTTGAATTGAGAATATCCTGCGCGGCCCTTCGAATTAATTTTTGATCCATGGTTTTATCCTCCCACTTACCCCACCTCTTCCCCCGAGGGGAGAAGGTACTCAGTGAAGCGTTACTTCCGAGTCGCAATATCTTGATATGCCGGAATCGCTCCAAATCCCTTAGCTTGGGTTATCGCTCTCTTGACGGACTCGACTAAGACCACTTCTCCAAGAAGTCCAATGGTATTCACATCGCCTTTCTTGTTCCCGTACGAAATGGCAAAGATCAGGTCTCCGTCGAAGGTGGTATGAAGAGGTGAGATCATTTTGGCCAATCCGGAGTGGGCGATCTGCGCAACCTGGTGCAGCTCTTTCTTTGTTAAATAAGCGTTGGTAGCCATCACCCCGAGCGTTGTATTAAACGAAGGGGACTCCGAAGGGAGGATTTTTCCAAACTGCCCACAGGTCACGCCCTTTTTCATCCACTCTGACGAATTGGCCAATTTGGCACTCCCTCTCGACTTTCTTGCCCCTGCTAAGATTTGATTAGAGACAGGGTCGAGTACATCGCCAAAGGCATTGACGACAAGAATGCCTCCCACGATCAGTCCCTTCGGTCCCTGAATACTCGATGTGCCCACGCCGCCTTTCATCGCCCGTTCAATTCCAAAAAGCTTTCCAACGGTAGCGCCCGTCCCCACCCCGACACTTCCTTCTTCCACTTTTCTTGAGGCATTGAGACAGGCTTGGTATCCCATCTCGCGGTCCGGCCTGATACGAAAATCGCCGATTCCGAAATCAAAAATTATAGCGGTAGGCACGATAGGGACTTTTGTCCTGGTCACATCGAACCCTTTTCCTCTTTCCTCCAGGAAGGCCATCACTCCGCCTGCGGCGTCCAAACCAAAGGCGCTCCCGCCCGCCAGGAGGATAGCGTGGATTTTGTCAACAAGATGGAGGTGGGTAAGGGCGTCGATCTCCCTCGTCCCGGTCGCTGGCCCGCGGATATCGACGGCTCCGATGGCCCCTTCCTCACAGAGGATGACAGTGCAGCCGGTCAAGGCCCTGAAGTCGCTGGCATGACCAACCTTGATGCCCGGAACATCCGTAATGGCATTCAGGCTCTTCATTTGTGGCGATATTAGCAAAAACGGAGAACGAGTGTCAATGATCCTTCATTTAGTTTTATTTGTATTCGAGATTTGAGAAAGCTGCAATCTGATACTTCGGGGATAAAAATTGGTTACCGAAATTCCAGGGCCGGTATTGATGTTTGTTTCAGAGAGAGAAATCTGATTAAGGCCCTTACGGGTATTGGAAAGATCAACCCGAGCCCGGATCTGGTCGGGTTTGATGGAAGAGAGAAGTCTTTGTGAACCCTTGAGGCGGACGTTAACTTCACTGGGTGGTTCGCCTACAATGACCAAATTTTGGGGCATCGAGTAGTATTCAATGGGGATGTTAAAACTGACTTCTCCTCGGCGGATACCGATGACCGACGCCCAGAGAAGGCATACCAGGAAGAGAAAGAGGGCCTTTCTCGGAAGATCCTCAAAGATTCTTTTGGACCATGTCTTTTCTTTATCCTTTATGCTTCCCACAGGAGTCAAATCTGCGAGGTTCTCTTTTAACTCTCCTTTCCCTTGCTTCTTTTCAACGTTTCCTTTTGAGGCAAATAGGACTTCTCCTCTCTCTTCAGAGATAATAATGCAATCGCCGTCCGAGATTTCCGTGAGGCCGATCCCCGCCCGATGTCGGGTTCCGAACTCTTTTGGGAAAGAGGTGGACTTGGACAAAGGCAGCAAGGCCGCGGCGTGTCGAATGCGATCTCCACGGATGATCACCGCACCGTCATGCAAGGGAGACTGGGGAGCAAAAATGCTGACCAACAGGTCTTCATTGATCTCCGCATCCAGGGGTATTTTCTCATGGATGAGTTCGTCGAGATCATCTCCCTTCTGCAAAACGATCAGCCCGCCAATCCTTCTATCGGCCATTTGAAATGCGGCCTCCACAATCTTATCGATGGCCTTCGAGGTGAGTCTTTCAGATCTTCCAAAGAAAAAGCTTGGAAGGCTGACGTTCCCTAATACTTCTCGGATCTCTTCCTGGAAGATGACTACCAAGACAATCAGAATCACCGGCCAAAGATACTGGAGCCCCCATACTGAAAGAGGAAGGTCGATCCACCTGGCAAGGATATAGAAAAGAGGCAGAGCCAGGATAACAAGGATCATTCGCAAGGCCTTTTTCTTTCTCAGCCAGAGGTAAAGGCGATAGAGAATATAGGTGAGGATGAGAATGTCGAGGCCGTCCTGCCAGCGAAAGAGATTAAGAAAATCTTTCATTTGGTATTACCCAGTTATCTCCCTCTCCCCTAGTGCCTGCCTGCGCGAAGCCGGTTCGGCGAAGGCAGGGGAAAGGGTCAGGGTGAGGGGGGACATATCATATCCAACTTCCCCCAATTGATTACGTTGATTCATTTTTCAATCATTTTGTGAACCATGTCAAGGAGCAGGAAGAATTTTTCACCCCCAAACTGCCCTCCCTCGACGGGAGGGGGCCAAGGGGAGAGGGATGAAAAGCGAAAGGGAACTTAAGAAATAGTTGACAAAATTTTTGAACGGTGTATTTAAGGACTATCAGAAGGGACGGAGGGCAGGGAAGAGCCGAGTCTCAACAGCCAAAGTCAAGAATAAAGATAGGACCCCCCACACAACAGCCGGATATCAACTTTATTGGGACATAAGTCGGGATATCAATAAACCAAATGAGTAAGTTTGCAGAAGTTAGCAAGTCAGATTTTGGGACGAATCGTAAACTAATGGCATATCAAGAAAAATAAATAAGGATACTGACTATGGACAGTTTCAATCGCATGGGTGTCTATCCGATATTACTAGGATTGCTATTCGTATTTTTTGCAAAACAAATATTTAATTTTTCAGTAAAGTGCACTCCGAATATCTATAAACGGTGGCCAAATTGGATGCTTTCCTTTTGGCCGTGGTATATGCGAATCTTTGGAGCTGCAATGGTACTATTTGGGATTATGATTTTCTTGAAGGTGATATAACTATCTCACATTGACTTTGGGCCAGGCTTGAGAAATTGAGATATTGGCATTGATAACTGATTTCGGCTTTGGTAATCTCATGCCACGGTACATGCGAGGGCCGTTGCGGAATTATCGATACCAATTAAAGGATTGAGAAAGTATTCGAGACAAAGCATATCCCAGTAATTCAAGCCCGACCCCTCGGCTTCTGCAGCAGCCTTAGTATGCTATTGACTGCTGTACGGCAGGTCTCAGGGCTTTTGAGCAACAGACCGTTGAGATCTGACCCCTCCTGGACGCACTGTGTATCCCTCATTCACTGCCCTCCCGGATTAGGACCAAGCAGAAATAAGATTGACAAAAAGAAAGAAATACTGTAATAAAGTAATATAGTAATACAATAATGAACGGAGAGGCATTATGGGAGTAACAGTGAAGGTTAGGGAAAAGTATCAAGTGACGATACCGGAAGAGGTCAGGGGGAAGATACCTTTGAGAGTCGGTGAAAGAGTCGAGGTTACCGCGCGAGGGAATGAGATCATTATTCGCCCTGTTGTAGAGATACCGAGAGAACAGGCATGGTTCTGGAGTACGGAATGGCAGGAACAGGTGAGTCAATCTATAAAAGACCTTGAAAGAGGGAAAATGAAAGTCTTTAAATCCGTGAAAGAGGCTCGAAAACACTTTGGCGACTAATATCGTCATTCCCGATACTGTCCTGAAAAGGCTGAACGACCTTCCTAAAGAAATTAGAATTAAGTTCTGGGAGCAACTCGAAAGACTCACTACAAATCCATCCTATCCGGGTTTGAGGAATGAAAAACTCAAAGGAATTGATGCGTGGGCGTTTAGCATAACGATGAACTACAGAGCGACTTATATGCGAAGTAAAATCGGGATTATTATAACCGCTATTGGGACCCATAAAGAAGTGCTTGGAGATTAGCCCCTAAGAAATCACCCCCTTGTGAATACTATAACATTCTAATTCAGCCTTCTAAGTTTTCCCTTGTCAAAAAAATTCTTTCAACTATAATGGGGATGGGTTCGGGTCCCACCTTTTTCACCTTCCATTTTTGGATCGGATCGAATGATCCAGGTCCATTTCTTAAGAAAGGAGGAAAAATTATGTGGATATTGAGACTGAACATGAGTGACCGGACTTATCGTCTGGAGGAAGTCCCTGAAGCTTACAAGAACCTTGGCGGCCGCGGAATGACGTCCACCCTTGTCCATGATGAGGTTCCCCCTCTGTGTCATGCCCTCGGTCCTAATAACAAGCTCGTTTTTGCGCCTGGAATCGTGACGGGTACAGCGGCTCCCACGTCGGCCCGAATCTCCGTGGGCGCCAAGTCCCCGCTCACAGGGGGCATCAAGGAATCCAACGCCGGCTCACCATGGCCGTCATATCTTGCCTGGATGCAAATCAAAGCTCTAATAGTGGAGGGTCAACCGAAGGAAAAAGGCAAGTACTGGACGGCCTACCTGACGTGGGACGCAGGGGCAGGTAAGCCTAAAGTAGAATTCTCTCCTGCCGACAAGTACAAGGGTCAAGACCTGTATGAGGTCTACCCAAAAGTGTTTAAGCGTTTCGGGAAGAGTGTTGCCATTGCCGGCTTCGGTGTAGCGGCGGAATACGGCTACGCCAACTCAGGTATCGTCTTTAATGACCTCGCCAAGCGTCCGAGTCGTTATTCTGGAAGGGGTGGCTTAGGTGCGGTCATGGCAAGCAAGGGGCTGAAGTTTATTGTGCTGGACAGCCAAGGCGCCCCCAATGTGAGTATCATCGATAAGGCAGTGTTTGACCAGGGTGCCAAGAAGATGGTCGATGCCTTGCGTACCCACGATGTGACTAAACCCAAAGGTGGCCTGAACACCTATGGCACAGCCGTTCTGATCAATATTCTGAACGAGGCTGGCGGACTGCCAACGCGTAACTTTTCCGCGGGCCGATTTGAAGGGGCGGCCAAGATTGCCGGAGAAGCTATTTTCGAGGGGAACAAGAAGCGTTTAGGGAAGGAGCTATATAATCATGCCTGTAGCCCCGGATGCATCATCCAGTGCTCCAACACCTGGTACAAGCCCGATGGCACCGAGCATACTTCCTGCGTGGAGTACGAGTCCGACTGGGCCTTGGGCGCTGACTGTGGTGTTGATAACCTGGACGATATCGCCGAAATGGTGCGCCTATGCAATGCCTATGGCCTGGATACGATTGAGACTGGGACGACCCTGGCCGTGGCCATGGAGGCCGGTGTGATTCCGTTCGGCGACAGCAAGAAAGCCATCAGACTGGTCAAAGAAATGGGGAAGGGGAGCCCCCTGGGCCGAATCCTCGGTGGTGGTACAGAGTTTACGGGCAAGGCCTACGGCCTGTCGCATATTCCCACCGTGAAAGGGCAGAGCATGCCCGCTTATGAGCCACGGGCGGTCAAGGGGATTGGCATTACTTATGCGACGACCACCATGGGAGCCGATCATACTGCAGGCTATACGATTGCGCCCGAAATCATGAGCGTCGGCGGAAAAGTGGATCCTCTTAGCCCCGAAGGGAAGGCTGCTCTCAGCCGGGCGTTCCAGGCAACGACTGCATTCATCGATTCTTCCGGCCACTGCCTGTTTATCGCCTTTGCCATTCTCGACATCCCCAGCGGCTACGAAGGAATGGTCCAGGAATGTAACGGCGTCCTGGGAACCCACTGGGAGCCGGACGACGTAGTCAAGATCGGCTCAGAAATCTTACACAAGGAGCGTGCCTTCAATGAGGCGGCCGGGATCGGTAAGGAACGCGACCGTGTGCCCGAGTTCATGAAGTTTGAGCCGCTCCCGCCCCACAACCAGGTCTTTGATGTGCCTGATAGTGCGCTGGATTCTGTCTTTGGTAAGATGTAGAGGATGTTTCAGCCGGGCAGGGCGATTCCCGACCTGCCCGGTTTTTATCTGCCTTCGAAGTAGTTCACGCCTGCGCACGAAGGTGTGGGTTCGAGAGGTTAATTCCCGACAGCAATGGTTCGGCAGGGATGCTTCCAAAGTTTTATCAAGCGGATCGTTAAGATTTTACGGGTCATATCGTCCTCCCGAGCAAGGGGCCTCACAAGAATTTTCATCCCGGGCAGATCGCGTTTAAGAAGTTTCCGCCCTGCCTTCGCCGAAGCGGCTACGCGCAGGCAGGTATAAAGCTTTCTCAGCATCCCTGCCGAACCACCGCTATGGGTGATGAGCCATTACCTTGACACTGCAACCTTCCTGCGCCAGCCTAATTACGATAGCAACGGGACTGCCGGGGATGGAACCCGTCCTACGCGGATTGTACGCCGGCGCAGGACATCGTTCAGTATCCGTGAGGCAGCGATGCAAGTCCGAGTGAAACTTTATGCCTCATTGAGCCGATATTACGGCAAGGTAGCAGCAGGGGTTCCTTTCGAAATCGACCTGCCCGAAAACGCTACGATCATTGATTTGGTGGATCGTCTGAAATTGCCCAAGGAAGAAGTGAAGGTGTTTTTTGTCAAGGGGCGCGCCCGTCCTATCGATTGGTCTCTGGAGCCTGGCGATGAGGTAGGCATTTTTCCGTTAATCGGAGGAGGATAGGGTGGCTAGCATTGTTTTGGATGTGTGGCTGTACGGCACGCTGTCGCGCTATGGGGGCGGGAAAGGGAACGGGAGTTTTGCCAACTTACGGATCCGCCTTCCTGAAGCAAGCACTGTAGCCAATCTTCTCTCCCGCTTGAAGATGCCCACTGAGCAACGGGGAATCACTTTTATCAATGGGCGGCTGAGTGCCATGCCCGGTCTCCAACCCGATCTAAGTCACATCCTGCACGAGGGCGACCGTGTCGCCTTTTTCGACCCTAAGAGTATGTGGCCCTTCCAGTACCGCCACGGTGCGGCATTAACAGACGAGATGGAACATGCCTTGATTTCTGAAAAAGATCGTGGCCTTCATCACACGTATACTAAAGAATAGACAACCCGCTACGATGGATCAGATTCCACCAACCGTTGCAGAGACCTTCCGCCAAAAGATTTTCCACAAATTGGGAAAGATTCGGGAAAAGTCGTTGACATCATGAGCCGAACCGATTAAAGTGCAGTAGCGAAGAGACCGATGGATCGTTCTCAATCGCCTAAAAGAAATTTTTCTATGGAGAACTCAAAGGCTTTAAAAAAAAGGATTATTCATGAATCCTTAAAGCTATTTTCACCAGAGGGTTTTTGAGCGCATCCATTCAAGACATAATGAGACAGACAAATACATCCAAGGGTAGTGTGTATAACCATTTCAAGAGCAAAGATGGGATCTTTGCAGCAGTTTTAAGTGAGGCCCAGAATTCCTACCCCAATGGAAGCAAACCGTTCTGTAGGTACTAAATTAGCAGGATGATTTTAGGAAAAATCCGAGAAGAGCGAAAGGAGAAATACGATGGATTTCAAGTTATCGGAAAGAGAGGAATTGCTCCGGAAGAGCATGCGCGAATTTGCGGAAAAAGAGATCCCTCCTCGCATGGAGGGCATGGAAGAAACAGGAGAGTTTCCTGTTGACCTTTTGAAGAAAATGGGAGACGTGGGGATTCTTGGTGTCATTACCCCCCAAGAGTATGGGGGAACCGGAATGGGAAATCTTGCCCGGATTATCATTTTAGAAGAGATGGGCCGCGTCTGTCCCGCTATCCCCATGGCCTTGCAGGTCCATCATATGGCCACCTACGCCTTAACCAAATTTGGTAACGAAGAACAAAAGAAGAAATACTTGCCGCCTCTGGCTAAAGGGGAAACGATGGGAGTCATGGCAGTGACCGATCCTTCAGGAGGTTCAGATGTTGCGGGGATAAAAACATCCGCCAAATTGGAAGGAGACGTTTATATTCTCAATGGCAGGAAATGTTTCATCACAAACTCCCATTTCTCAGATTTTTGGGTGGTTGTCGCGCGCACGGGAGAGGGAGGCAGGGGCCTATCGGCCTTTATTGTTGAAAAGAATTTCCCAGGAGCCAAGCCGGGGAGGAAGGAGAATAAGGTTGGACTCCGCGGAGCCAATACCGGTGAACTCGTTTTCCAGAACTGCCCGGTCCCGAAGGCTAATCTTTTGGGCCATGAAGGGGAAGGAATGAATATTGCTATCCAGGATATCGTTGAAGCAGGGCGTCCGGGAATGGCAAGTGTGGCCCTTGGAATTCTAAATGCGGTATTAGAGCAGGCGGTTAAGTTTGCTAACGAGCGGTCCCTTTATGGAAAACCGATCAATACCTTACAGGCGATTCAATGGCACATTGCCGACATCTATGCGGATCTTGAAATTTCCCGACTTTTGGTTTACCGGGTCGGCTGGATGCGAGATAACAACATCCGGTGTGATACGGAGTCGGCCCTTGCGAAGCAATTTGCGTGTGAAGCGGCTGCGCGATCGGCGCGAAAAGCGATCGAGATTCATGGCTCTTATGGCGTCATGAAAGAGTATCCGGTTCAAAGACTGCTGAGAGATGCATTAGTGACGATCCCGGCTGGAGGAACCGGAGAGATTGCCAAACTCGTGATGGCTCGACACGCCTTGAATATGTTCAAGTAACCCCCGTTAGAAATTCGAGCGGAGCATTATTTCTCACAGTGTAAAAGAGGTGAGGATGCGAATCATTGTCTGTTTAAAACCCGTTCCGGATCCCAAGCACTGGAGTCGCCTGGCTTTGGATCCCAAGACTGGGACCCTCATCCGGGAGGGAATTCCGAACATCATAAACCCCTTGGACAGAAAGGCCCTTGAGGCAGCATTGCAGCTGAGAGAAAGGGAAGGTGGAGAGGTGATCACCCTGAGTATGGCGCCACCTTCTGCGATGCCCGTATTACGCGAGGGATTGGCAATGGGGGCGGATCTTTCAATCTTCTTGACAGATTCGGCCTTTGCCGGTTCGGATGCCTTGGCAACTTCTTACATCATGGGGACGGCCATAAGAAAATTGGCCCGTTATGATTTGATTCTTTGCGGTGATCAGACGCTGGACGGTAGTACGAGCCTGGTCAGCGCTCAAATTGCCGAGTTCTTGGGTATTCCCAACCTGATGCATGTGACTGCGATTGAAGTCCAAAAGAGTGGCGTATTCCATGTTCGGTCACAGATCGAGCGTGGGTCTATGCTTGTTGAGATTAAGGCCCCGCTGGTTCTTTCCGTTGCCAAAGAGATTAACGAACCCAGGTATATCACCTTAATGAACATCCTGGAGGGAGAAAAAAAAGAAATTCGAGTCTGGTCTTCCAGAGACTTATCTTTGAGCGAGCCGTGGGTAGGATTAAAGGGTTCTCCGAGTCAAATGGCCGATCTATTCATCCGTGAGGCGAAGAGAAAAGTGGAGATTCTGCAAGGCGACCGTTCTGAAATGACGAAGATCTTGGCCGACCGCCTTCATCGCATGGGATATTGTTAGGCAATGGCAGTGAACCAAACAATGCAGAGCGAGATTTGGGTTTTCGCCGAGCAAAGGCAGGGCGAGCTGGTTGAGGTTGGACTGGAGTTGTTAGGGAAAGCCCTTGAGCTGGCTCATCCAGCAGGCTGGAAAGTCGCCTCGGTTCTTGTCGGTCACGCTTCAGAAAACGCATTGTGTGAGCAACTCTTGTCCTACGGTGCGGACGAAGTCATCGTTGTGGATCACCCCCTGCTAGGTTCCTATTGTAGTCAATCCTATGCAAGAATCCTCGGAAAATTAGTTCGGGATTATAATCCCAAAGTATTTCTCTTGGGCGCAACAGCCATGGGTTCGGATTTGGGGGCTCGATTAGCCGCAAGGTTAAGAACCGGGCTCTCTGCTCATTGCATTGGGCTTGAGCTTTCTCAAGAGAAGAAACTTCTCGCTGTTGTCCCAGGCTGGGGCGGAAATGTCTTAGCAAGGATTTACTCTCCCCATACTCAACCTCAGATGGCAACGGTCATGCCCGGGGTCTTTGACATGCCGCAAGAAAAGGAAGCCACAGGACGGATTGTACCGGTGGATGTTGACCTTAACCCAGAGGATGTGACTTATCAAATCTTGGAGGTAAAAAGGGAGGCAGGTCAAGAACAGGCCTTGGAGAAGGCAGAGGTCATTATCGCCGGAGGTTGGGGGATCGGGAGCCGAGAGGATTGGGAATTGGTGGGGGACTTAGCAAGCGCTCTGCATGGGATGGTTGGAGCGACACGGCCTCCGGTGGACGAAGGTTGGGCGAAAGAGAACCAGATGATCGGCCAGAGTGGGAGGATGATTCATCCGAAGCTCTATATTGGAATTGGAATTTCTGGAGAGATGCACCACATGGTAGGTATTCAGAATGCGGATTTTATCATTGCCGTGAATCGTGATCCTGAAGCAGACATCTTTAAGATGTGCGATTTGGGGATAGTGGGAGACTTCAAAGAGATCCTTCCTGGACTCACCAAGGAGATCAGAGAAAAGCTTCAAAAATAAGAGGACGTACGCTATTAATGCAAACGCATTAAGTCTTATTACTGTACCTAGGGGCATCCCCCTCACCCTATCCCTCTCCCCGCCGGGGAAAGGGGAGGGTGAGGGGGCCTCTCGTCAAAAAATTAAATGCGTTTGTATTAGAAAAATAGGCGAGGCTGGCTGAGCGCATTTTTTTCCTTCTTCCTCTGTTTCTGACCATTCTTCTACTTTTCTATCTACCTTGTTACCCTTCCACGCTATGAATGATTTTTACAAATAGTCCACGAATGATCCTTGGGTAATAGGGTATCCTCTTTGAATTGTGCAGTTGCTTTACAAATAATGAATTATAGGATAAACAATAACAAATAGGAGGGAATGCGTGTGGAATTAATGGAAGTGATCAAAGGTAGAAGAAGCATACGAAAATACAGGTCGGATCCTGTTCCTAATGAGGTGCTCCAGAAGGTATTTGAAGCAGTGAGATGGGCTCCCTCCTGGGCCAATACCCAATGCTGGGAAGTGATTGTTGTAAAGGATCCGAAGAGTAAATCTGAATTGGCAACGACACTTAATAAGACGAACTCGGCGTTCTCCTCAATGACCGACGCACCGATTGTTCTTGTCCTGTGCGGAAAGAAGGGGGTTTCAGGCTTCTATAAGAGCCGGGCGGCCACTGTAAAAGGTGACTGGTTGATGTTCGATACAGGCCTCGCCATGCAGAATCTTTGTCTGGCCGCCCACTCCCTGGGTTTAGGCACGGTGATTATAGGACTATTCGATCATAGAAAGGCGGAGGAGATTTTGGGAGTTCCTCAGAACGTCGAAGTGGTGGCCATGACCCCCCTTGGATACGCGGCGGTTGAAGGGATGACGCCGAAGAGGAAGGAAATTTCCGAGTTTGTTTTTCAAGAAAAATATCCTAACAAGGATAGATCCTAAATTCGAAGTACGTGCCTGCGCGTAGCCCCGCCTTGCGAGACGAAGGCAGGCAAAATTGAAATTTCTCCTCCCTCTCCCCGGCGGGGAGAGGGGAACGGTGAGGGGGTGGATTAGATAAGATGACAAAGGAAGAGGTTCTTCAATCCCTTGTGGTTCAAACGGAGTCGAAGCTGGTGATGGTGGTGATGGATGGGATTGGTGGACTGCCCGTCCGGGGGAAAACAGAATTGGAAGCTGCGCGAACTCCGAACCTCGATCGATTCGCTCCCAAAGCAGTCGGCGGGTTGGTCGATCCTATTTCCTATGGAATCACGCCGGGAAGCGGTCCCTCCCATCTGGCCCTCTTCGGTTATGACCCGTTTCGATACGAGATCGGAAGAGGGGTGATGGAGGCTTTGGGGATCGATGTTGTCCTGACCAAGGACGATCTGGCAGCGCGAGGCAATTTTGCAACCATTGATGAGAAAGGAATTATTGTCGATCGTAGAGCGGGAAGAATTCCGACCGAAAAAAACAGAGAGGTTTGTGCGTTCCTCGGGAACGAAATCAAAGAGGTCGAAGGAGTTCGTATTTCTATCTATTCTGGGAAGGAGCATCGGTTCGTCCTCGTGTTCCGGGGCGAGGGCCTGCGGGATGATCTGACCGATGCCGATCCGCAGAAGGACGGGCTCAAGGCCAAAGGAACAGAAGGGCTTTCTCAGGAGGCGCAAAGGACGGCTGAGATCGTCAACCTTTATTTGAAGCAGGCCACTGAAGCGCTCAAATCGTTTCATCCTGCCAACACGATCCTGCTGAGAGGGTTTTCGAAAATCCCGCACATCCCTACGATGTCAGAAAAATTTAAACTCCGACCCGCGGCCATTGCAACCTACCCCATGTACCGTGGGCTGGCGAGGCTCGTCGGCATGGAGCTTTTAAAAACAGGAGAAACCCTACAGGAGGAAGTAGAGGCCCTGAAAAAATATTTTGATCGCTATGATTTCTTTTATGTCCATTTCAAAAAAACGGATTCGACCGGTGAAGACGGAAATTTTAAGATGAAGGTGAAGGCGGTTGAAGAGATAGACCGGGTCCTGCCCTCCATTTTCAAACGGAAGCCGGATGTCCTCGTCATTACGGGAGATCATTCCACGCCCGCCGTCTTGAAGTCCCACAGCTGGCATCCCAACCCTATCCTTCTCTTTTCAAAATATGTCCGGCCTGACGGCCTCCGGCGCTTTACGGAAAGACATTGTCAGAGAGGGCAGCTGAGCAGGTTTCCGGCCACCGAAGTCATTCCTTTGATGTTGGCCAACGGACTGAAGTTAAAAAAATTTGGAGCCTGAGCCTGCATCGTAGATGCGGTCAACAACCAGATTCCAAATTCGGATAATCAAATAAATTCCAATACCAAATGACCAAAACTTTAATTTGACCCAGCGAACGATTGTCGTTAGAATTTGGTTATTGGAATTTACTGAACGCTACCTATACCTCCACACGTGACAAATCTTACGTACGGTCTATTTTTACCATGAGGCACTTTAAATATCTTTACGGTCCGGTTCCTTCGAGAAGATTGGGAAGGTCGCTCGGGATTGACCTCATTCCCCATAAGATCTGTACCTACGATTGCATCTACTGCCAGATTGGAAACACGACAGAAAAAACCCCCGTGAGAAAAGAATATGCTCCTGTGAAGGAGATTCTGGAAGAAGTAAGGAGCTTTCTTAAGGGGGAAACTTCTTCCGTTGATCATCTCTCCCTTTCCGGCTCCGGAGAACCAACTCTCCATTCTCAAATCCGCTCGGTCATCGAAGGAATTAAAGCCATCACCTCCATCCCAATTGCCGTGATCACAAACGGCTCTCTACTCTATGAAAAAGAGGTCCGGCAGGATCTTCTCCGTGCCGATATTGTGCTCCCTTCGCTAGATGCCGTATCGTCAGAAGCTTTCATGAAGATCAATCGCCCCCATCAAGGGATATCCGTGGAAAAGGTGATCGAGGGATTGGTTGAATTCAGAAAGGTCTTCAAAGGTCAGATCTGGTTGGAGATATTATTCTGTAAAGGTGTCAACGATTCCGGAGAAGAACTTGTTAGGATGAAAAAGACGGTTGATCGAATTCAGCCTGATCTCATCCATCTGAACACTGTCGTTCGACCTCCCTCTGAAAAATGGGCAGTCCCTTTGAATCAAAAAGAAATGGAAGAGATTCAGGCATTCTTCGGCAAGAACGCTTCGATCATCTCTGAATTTGACCGTCACCCACCAACGGTCTCAGAAAGGGATATCAAACAGGAGATATTGGAGATTCTGAAAAGAAGGCCGCTTTCTGCGTCTGACCTCTCCAAAGGGATGGAAATCTCAAAGAATGAATTGGACGGATACATCAAACCCTTGATGGAAGAGGGAAAGATCCAATCCCGTCTATTTGGAGATTCAATTTATTATGAAATAAAGTGAACCAACTCGTACCCTCCAGGGATGATCAGGGGCTGTTCGAATAAATTCGTAGCGATATCTTTCTAACGGTCTTCTCAGCAAGAAGGCGAAATCCATTTACCCGAAGATTGGCGAGGAGCTGTTCATCACCTGGGAAGAAAGGGATGACAAGAATCGTCCCTGAGGGTGCCTCGAATTTCTCCTGCATCAGGTCCGTTCTGTTACGCACGGGTACGATCTTTCCCAAGTAGAAGACCGCTGCGCCCTGAAGAGACTCTGAACCGCCGCAGAGATAGACAGGGCCACGAACCTGTCGATTCCTGACGACCTCAAAGACCGGACGGAAGCTGTCCTTCTTTTCAGATGGAAGAAGGATAGTAAAATTGACGGCGACGTAAACGAAGAAAAGGGTGATTATTCCGTAGGTCTCAAAGCGCTTTACCTTCGGGAATTTCTCGCAAAGGCACGTCCAGGCAAAGGCCGCCAGCAAAGCGGAGGGAGGATAAAGGGGCGCGATGTAGAGGGTCCGTTTGGCTGAGGCTATCGAAAGTCCGACGAAAACAGTCAAAAACCAGACCAGTGCAAAAAGAGCGAGAAGATCGGGCGACGAAGATTTCTCGGGGCGTGGATTCGTTCGTCGATACCAGAGCCAAACCAGGGGCAATGGCGTCCAGGGAAGCGTGTTGAGGAGAACAGGAATAAAATAGAAATAGAACGGCTCTGGATGGTCAGCCGAAGAGGAGAGAAACCGCCACAAGCTTTGTCGGACCACTTCCTTGATCAAATCAGGTCCTTCTAGCCACCATACCCCGGCTATCCACAGACCGATCGGAAGAAGAAAAAGAAACGCCCCCCGGCCAAGATAGAGTCTTCGGATGCCGGCGAAATCCCTTTTCACGACCAAAAAGATAAGTGCCGTGCCCACGGGAATGGCGACACCGATTAATCCTTTTGAGAGGAAACCTCCAGCCATGGCCAGGTAGAAGATCGCTAAGAAACGGAAACGCTTTGAGGGGGCTTGGTAACCGGCAGAGAAGCCGTACAGGCTGAGCACCGTGAAGAAAAGAAGCGTTGGATCGACCAGGCAGCGCAAATGGAGTATGAAAAAACCGGACATTGTCGCGAGAATAAATCCAGCGATAAAACCCACGCGCTCATTCGCCAATACCTTTCCGATCAAAAAAGTAAGGAGAACTGTTGCCGTTCCCAGCAAGGCGATCGGAAGGATAGCGAGGAAGTCAGGTGGATTATTGCTCGTCGACAGGAAGAGGGCAATCGGCAGATATCCGAGTGAAGGGTATTCGAGAAAATTCTGGCCGTTGAGCTTTGGGATGAAGTAGTTGCCGGTGAAGGCCATCTCCCGGGCGATGCCAGCCACTCTTGCTGAGTCATGAATGGAAAGCTTAGAACTCACAATAGAGATAAGTCCAAGGGAAAGCGAGAAAATGAGAAGAAGCAGCCACACAGGCCACCTCTTCTTCTTTTTTTTGGAAGGCTCCAAGATATCAAAATCCGGACGGCTTGTTTTGGGAGTTGTCGCTGTGTTCATTCGGATCTTTATATGCACGTGCTAAGTTTCATTTGTACAGGGTCAGTATAGGATAAGAGAGGAAGGGCTGTCAACGCACGGGAGCCTTTCGAGAGGCCGTAATCAAAATGGCAGACGCAGATTTTAGCCTGCGGGTTTTTCCTTACGCCAGGGACGATAATAGGAATCCGAGGCAGATCACGGCGATCCCAACGTAGCGTAAGAGTGGAACGGGTTCAAGGAAGACAAAACGGGCCGAGAGCATGACCAAAACAAATACGAGAGAGGTGAAGGGGTAAACAAAACTTAAACTCGTCTTGGAGAGGGCAACAAGCCAGAGGATCGTGCTGATGACATAGAAGACCAATCCGAGAAAAACGAAGGGATTCAATGCGAGTTTAAATAGGTCACCTATCACCGATTGCTTCAGGGTTATTTCTCCTGTCACAAAAACGCCCTTTTTAAAGCATATTTGCCCCATGGTGGCGGAACATACCGAGATCAAGAGTAACCATACTGGCTTCATTTGTTTCTCCTTATTTTTGGGATGACTTGCGACAATTCGTAGCGTCGAGCCTACGACCTGATTATTAACCCACGTCCCATCGAATCGTCAAGAAGCATCATTCACGACGATGAACGTTAAACAGTGAACAGTAATCAGTAAGCAGTGTACTCCTTCTTGTCCATCGTTCATCGTACGAACCGGTCGTGAAGCGTTTTAAAGAAAATGATGACATCCCCAGAATACCCCCTCTCCCCTTCGGGGAGAGGATTAAGGTGAGGGGGCATGATCCGGACATCCACCCCCACCCTCGCCCTCCCCCGTCGAAGGGGGAGGGTATAGGTGGGTGGAATTCAATTTTCATTGTTTGAGGTGGACGGACCGTCGTGATACCTACTAAAGAAAATGGTGACATTTGCTTTGTAATGGGCTATAAAACTGTAAACATTAGCAAAACGGTGGGTTCTGTCGCATGAATATCAGAAAAGATTTTTTGCCTCTGAGCCGACCATCGATCGGTGAGAAGGAAATAGAAGCAGTCGTTTCCTGTTTGAAGTCCGGCTGGATCACCACAGGGCCCCTCTGCAAGGCATTCGAGGACGAATTCTGTGAGCTCACAGGCGCTTCGCATGCGCTTTCTCTTTCCTCCGGCACAGCTGGCATGCACCTGATGTTGCTGGGTCTGGGCATCAAGCGAGGGGATGAGATTATTACTCCGTCCTTAACGTTTGCTTCCACTTTGAACATGATAACGTTTTTAGGGGCGAAGCCAGTTTTTGTCGATATTGATTACGATACGTTGAATATCGATGCCGATCTTATTGAAGGGAAGATTACGGACAGAACCAAGGCGATTGTCCCAGTCCATTTTGCAGGGGCTCCGGTGGACATGGATAGGATTCTAAGTATTGCCAAAAAAAATGATCTCCTTGTCATCGAAGACGCAGCCCACGGCCTTGGTACTTATTATAAAGGCGTCCATGCAGGAGGATGGGGTCAGATGGCGATCTTCTCCTTCCATCCGATTAAAAACATTACAACGGGCGAAGGAGGCATGATCACCCATAGTGATGATCGCCTTGAGAGTCGATTGAAACTTCTCAGATTCCATGGTATAGAACGGGACGCATGGAAACGATACGGCAAGGGAGGAAACCCAGAATATGATATTAAGACACCGGGATTTAAGTATAATCTAACCGATATCCAGGCCGCGCTGGGTCTTGCTCAACTTTCAAGGCTGGAAGAACTGAATGGCCGTAGAAGGTATCTGGCTGATCTATACAGGAAGTATTTGGAAGGGGTGAGCGGTTTGGATTTGCCAGGCGTCCCTGACTATCCGCACACCCATGCCTGGCATCTCTTTGTCGTGAAAGTTGCCTCGATGGAACGGGAACGCTTCATGCAGGAATTGTCCAGGTACAATATCGGATACGGAATTCATTTTCCTGCAGCGCATCGCCTAAATTATATCCAGAAACGGTATAAGACCAAAAAGGGAGAGATGAAAGAAACGGAACGGGCTAACGACAGATTGGTATCCCTGCCTTTGTTTCCTGACATGAAGGAAGAAGATGTTTCTTATGTGTGCGAGGCCGTTCGGGAGATATTAAAGAATGGATAGCGAAATGATGATTTCCGTGGTCATTCCGGTCTATAACGAGGAGGCAAACCTGCCCCACCTGGTCGAACGGCTGAGACCTGCCATGGAAAAGACGGGAAAGAGATATGAAGTCATTTTCGTGGATGACGGGAGCAGGGATAACACGCTCTCGATCTTGAAAGGTTTCTTGATCTACCCTGAAGTCAAGGTTGTGGAGCTGACGAGGAACTATGGGCAGCACGCAGCCATTTTTTCGGGGTTTTCTGTGGTTCGTGGCGACATCGTCGTCACTTTGGACGCCGACCTTCAAAATCCTCCAGAGGAGATTTCAAACCTTATAAGGGTGATGGAAGAGGGGAACTATGATGTGGTGGGTACGATCCGAAGGGAGCGAAAGGATTCCTTCCTCAGAACAATTCCCTCCCGCATTATTAACGTGATGACACGGAAGATCACCAAGGTGAATATGTCAGACTGGGGTTGTATGCTTCGGGCCTACCGGAGAAGTATTGTGGAGCGGATGGTGAACTGTCATGAACACTCCACCTTCATTCCAGCACTGGCGACTTATTTCGCAAAAAAGGTGACAGAGATCGAGGTGGTTCACGAAGCGAGGCATGGCGGAGAATCTCATTACTCTTTGCGAAAGCTCATCAATCTCCAGTTTGACCTGGTCTCCTCGTTCTCCGATTTTCCATTGAAGTTTATCATGTATGCGGGCATCGGCATGGCGTTCTTGGGAATCTCCTTGGGTATCGTCTTAGGGATTGCCCGGGTTGTCTACGGCGCAGAATGGGCTGCCGAAGGTGTGTTCACACTTTTTTCGATCCTCTTTGCTTTCATGGGTTTTCAGTTTTTCGCCCTGGGGGTGATGGGTGAATACATCGGCCGAATATACAGGGAAGTTAGGAAAAGGCCGGAGTACACCATTGAGAGGATTTATCCCACGGATGAAGGCCGTCGTATTTGCGTATCATAATGTGGGAATCGTTGGCCTGGAGGCCTTAGTGCGGGAAAAATTTGACATTCGGGCGATTTTTTCCCATCGCGATGACCCTAACGAGAATGTTTGGTTTGGCTCCGTTGCCGAATGGGGGAAGAAAAAACGGATTCCCGTGTTTTGTCCTGAGAATGTCAATACGCCTGAGTGGATCGAAAGGATCCGTAACCTCTCGCCCGAAGTTATTTTTTCGTTCTATTACCGAAACCTCTTGGGAAGAGATATCTTGATGATTCCCTCCTCTGGCTCCTTTAATCTCCATGGATCTTTGCTCCCAGCCTATCGGGGCCGGTCTCCGGTCAATTGGGTTCTTGTGAATGGAGAACAGCGCACGGGCGTCACATTGCATCACATCATTGAAGCGCCCGATGCTGGAGATATTGTGGGACAGAAAGAAGTGCCCATCGCATTTGAAGATACGGCCTATACGCTTTATCAAAAACTTTGTGTCAAGGCAAAGGAACTTCTTGAGGAGATTCTTCCCCTCATCAAAAAGGGAACAGCCCCACGGGTGGCGCAGAACTTGAAGCAGGGGAGCTATTATGGAGGACGGAAGCCTGAGGACGGAAGGATAGATTGGAGTTGGCCGGTCATGCGAATTTACAATTTAGTGAGAGCTGTCACCGAGCCTTATCCCGGAGCCTTCACCCATCTTCCCGAAGGTCAAAAGTTGTTCGTCTGGTGGGGTCTTCCAAAAAAGTGCAGCATTGCGAACGGCCCTGTAGGGACCTTGGAGTTTGAAAAGGATGATGTCTATGTAAAGGCATCAGATGGAAGACTGAAACTGTTGGACATCGAAGTAGGGAGGAAGAGGATGAGGGGTCACGAGATCCTTGAATTTTTTAAGAAACGAAAGGGAGTCATCTTAGAATGAAAATATTGATATTGGGCGTCAATGGTTTCATCGGGCATCATTTAACCCAGCGTATACTCGATAGAACGCATTGGAGTGTCTACGGTATGGACCTCGGCTCCGACAGGCTGGGCAGAGTTCTCAACAACCCCCGATTCCACTTTATCGAGGGAGATATCTCAATCAACCGGGAATGGATTGAGTATCATGTCAAAAAATGTGATGTCATCATCCCCTTAGTGGCGATCGCCACGCCGAAGCTCTATCTGACCAATCCGTTGGGCGTCTTTGAGTTGGATTTCGAAATGAATCTCAACATTGTAAAACAATGTGTGAGGTATGGTAAAAGGATCGTCTTTCCTTCCACATCAGAAGTCTATGGCGCCTCCTCGGATCCCGAATTCAAAGAAGATGAAACCTTTCTCGTCCTCGGACCCATCCATAAAGAACGGTGGATCTATGCATGCTGTAAGCAGCTTCTCGACCGAGTGATTTATGCCTACGGGACCCGGGGGTGCCTGGAGTTTACGTTGTTCAGACCCTTCAACTGGATCGGTCCGAGATTAGATTCTTTGGATGCCGCAAAGGAGGGGAGTTCCAGGGTAGTGACACAGTTCATTGCGGAACTGCTGATGAAGAGGCCCCTCTCCCTGGTGGACGGTGGCCATCAAAAACGATGTTTTACGCATGTGGACGACGGAATCGACGCCCTCATGAAGATCCTGGAAAACAAGAACGGTTGTTGTCAGAACCAGATCATCAACATCGGCAACCCCGGCAACGAATGCTCCATAAAAGAACTTGCCACTCTTTTGAAACGAATCTTTATGGCCCATCCCAAACACAAAGGCGACAAGGTTTTTTCCGAAATCGTTGAAGCGTCTTCAGACTCGTATTATGGGAAAGGTTACCAGGATATTTATACCCGGAAACCCAACATCGAAAAGGCCAAAAAGCTTCTTGGATGGACACCTAAGATCGGGCTTGAAGAGTCGCTTAGAAATACGCTCGATGCTTTCTTAGATGAAAATGAAGACGCGGTCGGCGGTATCGAATAGAAGGAATGTTTTGGGGCTTAAAATCGATGTCGACACCTATGCCGGCATGAAGCAAGGTGTGCCGCGCCTCCTTTCCATCTTAAGCAGTTTTGGAATTCAAGCCACATTTTATCTCAGTATGGGACCGGATGCCTCCGGACGGGCCATCCTTCAACTGGTAAAAAACCCGCGCTTTCTCAAAAAAATGTTAAAGACAAAAGCAGGCCGCCTCTATGGGATGAAGACAGCTTTGCACGGCACCCTGCTCCCCTCACCCATGATTGCGCTTTCTTTTCCGGACCTCGTTGAGGAAATCATCTCAGCAGGCCATGAAGTGGAATTTCATGCTTGGGATCACAGGCGGTGGCAAGATGAACTTCATAAACGCTCCGATGAATGGATCGAGGACTGGTTTGAGAAGGGGATCAGCGCTTATAGGAAAATGGTGCAAGAGGAGCCTTCTTCTTTCGGGGCGCCCGCCTGGCTGATCGACGACAGGGTGCTGAAGATCTTAGGCAAATATGATTTCCATTACCTGAGCTGTACACGGGCCAAGGAAGCTTTTATTCATGAAATATCGGGTCTGATGGAAATCCCCTCGGACCTTCCTTGTTTGGAAGAGATCGGTGTGCCCCAGGGTGTTTCAAGGATTCTTCAAAATCTGAAGGACGGATGGATTCACGTCCTCCCCGTCCATGCTGAGGTGGAAGGCGGAGTTTGGAGGGAATATTTCGTGGAGATCTGTGAAGCGGTTCGTGGCATGGATTTGGAGATTCTGCCTCTCTCGAAAATCAGAGAACTCCTACTGTCTGAGAACCTCCCCGTGAGAAAATACCGTATGGAACTTCTGCCCGGGCGCTCCGCCCCCTGCGCAGTATAGGGAAGGTAGGTATTATATGCCTCTTAGAGGTTGGGAGGTTCTGGTAGAAACCTGCAAGGTTAGAGGAGGAAGACAATATCCGATTGCGGCTTATTCCGAGTTTATGCCACCAGTCCGTTTAGGGTGCAGACCCTACCGTGGAAAGGTGGATGGTTTTTTCTGCGAAGAGGATCCGCTGGGGTTTCCGGTGACGGAGTTTGAAGAGGCCTTTGAACTGCGTCCCGGGTTGGAAAATATTGCTCACCAGGTACTGGGCGCATTGCAGCATATGGTCCATGGGGAACCTGCCGAACGTCTTGCCAAAAACAAACTGGTCAACAACCCATACTGGCCTCCTGAACTGGTCAGACAGGCGGGAGCATTAAGGCATGAACGTTTCGTCGTTATCCTGCCTCTTGCTCTTTCACTCACTCAGGACGACAAGGGGAGGAAGCGCTGGACTTTTTTCGGCGGAAGCGAACAAGGGCCATTTCGCCCATTCTGGAAGAGTTTCTTCACATCTCCTGGCAAAGAGATTCCTCCAGAAAGAGCCATGGGTTTCATACGGACCATCCTGAGCACGGCCTATGGCGAACCTTCTGAGAAACTGGTTGATCTCCATCGAGTTGGCTTTCGGATTTTTGCCGAGGATGGAGATCCACACAAAACTCTCCGGCCGGTCTGGACATCGTCCTTCATTTGGACTCGGGGGATGTCTCTTCAAGGGGTAAAGTATCTCCTGAACTTTGAGCCTTTCGGAAGCCTTCCAGAGACGGTGAAAAGAGCCTACTTGGCTGGAGAACTCCACTTGGTGCCATTCCCGGGCAGCCTGCTTTTTTGGGGTGTCCCGGGTTACCTGCAAATGGAGCGTGAATTATCGATGGCCAACCAGATCCCCCTGTTACATCTTGTGGAACGTCATGAGGCTCCTTATGGCCTCCGTGTGCCTCAATCCGGCTGGATACACGTGCCACGGCCTGACTATCCTTCACCTCATGAAGACTTTGGTCCGATAAGAAATACCTTCAGGCGAACTCATCGCTGGGCCAGAGTACATCGTGACGAAGATGAGCTTTCGATCCCCGGCCCTCTGGATCACGTCGTCCATGTGCTTTTCAGCACGGCTCCAAACGACCTGGACTTGTATGGGAAGCCCATGGCCCGAAACAGCCAGATCTGGACTCAAGATCTCCACCCATTGCTCGATGGTCCGAACGCCACTCAAAAGGAAATTCAGCCTGCTTTTGAGTCAGTCAAGCAAGGCGGTTTATTCGGATACCGCTTCCAATACCCTCCGATGTACGTAGGGTCATACCAGATTTACTGGCACCGTCCCCTCGTCGCATACCTTTCACCACATACGGGGAAACCTGTCGTCTTGCCGGATATGCTCCATGGATATCTTACTGCCTACGATGCGAAACAGCCTGACCTCAGTCGGCCTATCGAGCTGTGGCCCAGGCTTTATGAGAGAAGTATGCATCTGGCAGCTATAGAACTCTTTAAAGATAAAACACACCAGCACAAGACGATCACCAGGGTTTTGAATCTGCTGGCCGCTCAAGAACTTCTCGGCAAAGAGAGGCTTCCTCGTTCTTTTACACGACAGATCCTAATGTTACCAGAGAACAAGACTCTCGATGAATGGCTGGAATCCCTGCCTGAGTTTGCAAGTGATAACGAACGGGGCAAATGGTTCGTCAGTCAAATGAAAAACCTGATTGAGGCAAAAGAACAAACACTCCCGTCCTCCAAGGGGGAACGCTTACCAGCCTCATTGACCTTTCGCCAAAGTTCACTTCGCTCTTTTGAAGTTCAATATTGGAAGAATATTGTCTACCTGTCGACTGGAAAATACATAAACAAAACCAATTCGGACTGCATCCTTGACTCTGTGA
>Ga0326728_10002357_pt1 | contig 63267 bp, 45 predicted proteins | sample MB3enrmetagenome_FD_207602 | JGI IMG/M metagenome (GOLD analysis project Ga0326728, IMG submission 207602) | Lab enriched peat soil microbial communities from McLean, Ithaca, NY, United States - MB31MN | ecosystem: Environmental > Terrestrial > Soil > Wetlands > Peat | place: USA: New York...
CTTCCCACAAACCTTGGAAATCGATGAAGCCGATTCCCACATTCCCACCGCCACGACTACGACAAGGATGAATTTAATCCTCAAAACCGGGCCGGTTAAGAGATACGCATTCTGAGGGCAAGGTCATGGTGGCCGGCCTCACGTCCTATGCATACTCCATCCATCCCGCCTTCCGATGCGCGCTGAATTCACGATGACCGCCATATGGAGCTGCCCTCTTCGTGTCGCGGACGAGACCGTTAAATGAGAGTTGGGCCCGCAGACGGCTGGAGTGATACGGAGGCATAAGTCCCTATGCCCACCGATCGCATTTGCAGCTAATACGGCGTCTCCCTCGCATTTATCTGGGAGTGGATTTGTAATGTGAAGTCGGCTTGTGGTGATTCTTGCACGGGTGAAGGCTCCGGGGGATGGGCGACTGCCGACGCGCCTCTGTTTTTGGAGCGGCTTCGCCGCGGACTTTGTTTTCCGAAAAAGAGGGCGGAGCGGGGATTCGTGGTTTCCCACCCTTCGCTGGAAGAAGCGAAGGATGGGGCAACCATTCTTTGCGGTGGACGAGGGTTTGAGCGCGGCTTCGCCGCGGACTTTGTTTTCCGAAAAAGAGGGCGGAGCGGGGATTCGTGGTTTCCCACCCTTCGCTAGAAAAAAGCGAAGGATGGGGCAACCATTCTTTGCGGTGGACGAGGGTTTGAGCGCGGCTTCGCCGCGGACTTTGTTTTCCGAAAAAGAGGGCGGAGCGGGGATTCGTGGTTTCCCACTCTTCGCTGGAAGAAGCGAAGGATGGGGCAACCATTCTTTGCGGTGGACGAGGGTTTGAGCAGGCTTTGCCGCGTGCTTTGTTTTTCAAAAAAGAGGGCGGAGCGGGGATTCGTGGTTTCCCACCCTTCGCTGGAAGAAACGAAGGATGGGGCAACCATTCTTTGCGGTGGACGAGGGTTTGAGCGCGGCTTCGCCGCGGACCTTGTTTTCCGAAAAAGAGGGCAGGGCGGGGATTCGTGGTTTCCCACCCTTCGCTGGAAGAAGCGAAGGATGGGGCAACCATTCTTTGCTCGGGCAGGTTTTCAAGCCAAGCCCTGATGCAAAAAACAGGGATCAGGAAATAGGGAACAGGGAGTAGAAAAGCAGGTCCTTCGGCTGCGGTCGTGCGAAAGGCAAAAGCAAAGGCAACCGCAGGTCCTTCGACTCCCTACCCCTTCGACTTCGCTCAGGGTCCGGTCGCTCGGGATGACACGTGGTGAGTAGGAGGAGGAATTCGTGGGGCTGAAGCCCCACACTCCCTCCGTGCGGCTCGGCCGCGGAATGGCAGTTGACAAATCTTGCGTTTGCGATATTAATTATATCGTTAGTTAATTTATGAAGCGTATACCTCGCAAACTTAAACGCAGCCCCGGGCGCCCCGCCGGCGGCGTGGACGGCGCTGCGCGGGAGCATCTGCTGACCGCGGCTACGGAACTCTTCGCCCTGCAGGGCGTGGCGGCGACCACCTTCACCGCGATTGCCAAGCGGGCGGGGTTGACGCCCGCGATGATGCACTACTACTTCAAAGACCGCGACCACCTGCTCGATTGCGTGGTAGACGAGAAGATCGCGCCCTTCATCGCGGCCGTGTGGAATCCCGTGGAGCCCGGCGCCGCTCCCGAGGAGATGATGCGCGGCGTTGTGGGGCGCCTCGTGGCGGGGATCGAGCACATGCCGTGGATTCCCTCTACCTGGATGCGCGAGGTGCTGAACGAAGGCGGATTGCTGCGCAGCCGCGTGCTGCGCAAGCTGCCGTTCGACAAGGTGCGCCTCCTGAGCGAGGCGGTGGCGCGCGCCCGTGCGAAGGGCGAAATCCAGGCGGACCTCGATCCCGTGCTGGTCGTCTTCTCCATGCTCGGCCTGGTGATGATGCATCTGGCTACGGCGCCCTTTTTCGCCGAGGTCTTTCATCGCAAGGAACCGAACCCGCAGGTCATCGGCGGCCACATTACGGCCCTGCTGCGGCACGGGTTGAAACCCTCGGAGAAAAAGCGTCGTAACAGGAAATGAGATCGGAGGAAACGATGCCTACAGTGATGAATCAGAGACTCGTTCAAGAGCAACCGCAGATCCCTCGACTCCGTTTGCCGCCCACCCACCCCACGAACGAAGACCTGTCCGCGGGGGCCCCGGTCACGCGGCAAACTTCGCTCAGGATGACTGCGCAATTCCTGAGCAAACTTCTCGGTTCGGCCCTTGCCGTAACACTTTTCGCCACGGGATGCTCACATCAGCCCGCAAACACCTACCAGGGCTACATTGAGGGTAAATTCGTCTACGTGGCATCGCCCCAGAGCGGCAGGCTCGATTATCTCGCTGTAGCGCGCGGAGAAACTGTCGCCGTGAAGCAACCGCTTTTCGCCTTCGATCGCGAGCCCGAGGCGTCGGCCGTGCACAACGCGCAACGCCTGCTTGAAAGCTCGCAGTCGCGGCTGGCCGATCTCGAGACGGGCAAGCGTCCGCCGGAGATTGACGTGACGCGGGCACAGCTGATGCAGGCGCTCGCCCAAAAGAAGCAGGCCGACCAGATTCTGGAGAGCGACAGGAAGCAGTACGAGGCTGGCGGCATTGCGCAGACCGATCTGATCACCGCGCAGGAGGCAGCGGATGCGAGCGCGGCGCGGGTGAGAGAGCTCGAAGGCGATCTGGCCGTGGATGCGTTGCCGGCGCGCGAGCAACAGATCAAGGCGCAGGAGAACCAGGTTTCGGCCGATCGCGCCTCTTTGGCCGAGGCCCAGTGGCGGCTCCAGCAGAAAGACATTGCTTCGCCGCGCCAGGGGCTGGTTTTCGACACGCTGTATCGCGAGGGGGAGTGGGTGGAAGCAGGCAATCCCGTGGTGCAGCTCTTGCCGCTCGAAAACACGGAGGTCCGCTTCTTCGTGCCCGAGACGGTGGTGGGCAAGCTGAAAGTGGGAGAGAGCGTCGAAGTGCAATGCGACGGGTGCTCAACTGCCGTGCAGGCGGCGATTACGTTCATCTCGCCGCAGTGCGAATACACTCCGCCCATGATCTACAGCAACGAGAACCGGTCGAAACTCGTATTTATGGTCATTGCCAAGCCGCCCGAGCAGAAGGCGGCGCTGCTGCATCCCGGCCAGCCCGTGGAGGTGACGGTCGAATGACGGTGGCTGCCAGCCCGGAATACGCCATCGACGTGCATGGCCTGAACAAGCACTTCGGCGAGAAGCACGTGGTGCGCGATGTTTCGCTGCGCGTGCGCCGCGGCGAGATCTTCGGCTTTCTGGGACCGAACGGCAGCGGCAAAACCACGACCATCCGCATGGTGTGCGGACTGCTCAAGCCCGACCGAGGCAGCGGAACTTGCCTGGGCTACGACATTGTGCGCGAACGTGAGGAGATCAAGCGCAAGGTCGGCTACATGACGCAAAGATTTTCGTTTTGGGACGATTTGTCAATTGCCGAGAACCTGGATTTTGTGGCGCGCATGTACGCGATCCCGAAGCGCAAGGAGGCCGTGCGACGTGCGCTCGAAAACCTCGGCCTGACTGCGCGCGCGCATCAGCTTGCAGGCGAGTTGTCGGGAGGATGGAAGCAGCGCATGGCGCTGGCGGCATGCATGCTGCACGAACCCAGTCTGCTGCTGCTCGATGAGCCGACGGCCGGCGTGGATCCGCGCGCCAGGCGCGACTTCTGGGATGAGCTGCAGAGCCTGGCGGCAAAGGGCATCTCGGTGCTGGTGAGCACGCATTATATGGATGAAGCCGCGCGCTGCCACAAGCTGGCGTATATCGCCTACGGGAAACTGCTGGCGCAAGGCTCGGCAGCCGAGGTAATTGCCAGCGAGCACCTCACTACGTGGGCCATTCACGGCGATCGGCTCTCGGAGTTGCAGGACGATCTGCGGCGCCGGCCCGGCGTGGAGCAGACCGTGACCTTCGGCGACGTGCTGCACGTGAGCGGAAGCAATGCGGAGCTGCTGCAGCGCACGGTGGAGGCTGCAGCCAGCACAGGCGGGCGACGCGCGGAACCGATCGATACGGACCTCGAAGACGTCTTCATCTATTTGATGGGCAAGGCTCCAGAGAACGGCGGAGGTGCGGCATGAAACTGCTGGGTGGATTCTCGCGAACGCGCTGGTGGAGCATGGTGCTGAAGGAGTTCACACAGCTCAAGCGCGACCGGCTCACCTTTGCGATGATCGTAGGCATACCGATCATGCAAACGGCGCTGTTCGGCTACGCCATCAACACTAACCCCAAGCATCTCGATACGGCGATCATCAGCGCCGACAATACCGACATTACACGCAGCTTTATTGCGGCGCTCGAGAATTCTTCGTACTTCAACGTCGTGGCCGAGCTACCCAACGAAGCCGCCGGGCGCGAGGCGCTGGCGCAAGGGAAGGTGCTGTTTGTCATTAACATTCCTGCGGGATTCACGCGGCAATTGCTGCGCCACGAGCGGCCTTCGCTGTTGATCGAAGCCGACGCCACCGATCCCACGGCCACCGGGAGCGCACTGGCCGCGGTGAACGGCATCGCACAGTCGGTGGTTCAAAAGGAGATCACCGGGCCTCTCGCCATGCTTCGCGGCGGCCCTCCGCCGTTCGACGTGAACATTCATCAGCTCTACAACCCCGACAATATTACGCAGTACTTCGTAGTGCCGGGACTGACGGGCATGGTGCTCACGCTCACCATGGTTTTGATGACCGGCCTAGCCATCACGCGCGAGCGCGAACGCGGCACCATGGAGAATCTGCTGGCCATGCCGGTGACGCCGCTGGAGGTGATGACTGGAAAATTGATTCCCTACATCGGCATCGGGCTCATTCAGGCGTCGATCATTTTGCTGGCCGCGCGCTACGTGTTTCAGGTGCCCTTTTTCGGAAACATCGGCGCGGTTTATCTTTCGGCGCTGCTCTTCATCGCGGCCAATCTTACGGTCGGCATCACGTTTTCGTCGCTGGCGCGGAACCAGTTGCAGGCCGTGCAACTGGCCATCTTCTTCTTTCTTCCCAACATCATGCTCTCGGGCTTCATGTTTCCGTTCAAAGGCATGCCGGGGTGGGCGCAGGCGATTGGAAACCTGCTGCCGCTTACGTATTTCCTCCGGCTCATACGGGGAATTCTTCTTAAGGGCAACGGCTGGGCCGATTCCTGGCCGAGCGTGTGGCCCATGATGGTCTTCCTGGTGGTCCTGATGCTCATTGCGTCAGTCACCTATCGCAGGACATTGGATTGATTGTGGGGGATTGAGAGGCAAAAGTATGCGTTTGCCGAAGAATTCGAATTGGAAACGCGCCGCGATCGCAACGCTGGCGCTCTGGTTTCTTGCCGGCTGCAACGTCGGCCCGAAGTATCAGCCGCCGACTGCGCCGGCGGTGACCGCCTATACGCCGCAGCCGCAGCCGGCCGCGACAGCGAGCAGCGCCGGACCGGCAGGCGTGGCGCAACATCTCGATAGCTCGGCCGCCCTTCCCGCGCAATGGTGGACGCTGTTCCACTCGCCCGAGCTCAACGGCATGATGGAGCAGGCGCTGGCCAACAGCCCGACGCTGGCGCAGGCGACTGCGCGTCTCAAAGAAGCGCAAGAGGAGCTGAACGCGCGCACCGGGGCGACAAAATATCCGACGGTGACCGGCAATGCGGCCGTCGAGGAGGAGCAGCCGAATCTCTCCTCCTTTGGGATTCCGCTTCCCAATCCTTCGCCTTTCACGCTGCTGAATGGATCGGTTGCCGTGTCGTATACTCTCGACCTTTTTGGAGCCAACCGGCGCGCGATTGAAGGCCTCGAGGCCAATCGCGATTACGAGAACTGGCAACTCGAGGGCGCGCGTCTCATGCTGGCCGGCAACGTGGTCTCCGCTGCCATACGCCAGGCGCAGCTCCGCAGGGAGATCGAGCTCACCAGGCAGTTGCTCGCCGTCGAGCAGCGCGAATTTGCGATCACTGAAGCGCGGAATCGAGCCGGAGGGGCTTCAGAGGAGGACGTGCAAAACCGGAGGGTCACAGTGGCCGAGACGCAGGCCACGATTCCACCGCTTGAAGCGCAACTGGATGCCGTCGATCACCAGCTTGCCGTGCTGATGGGCAAAACTCCCGCCGAAGTGCAGATTCCGGACCTCTCGCTCGACGCGTTGCACCTTCCGCAGGACTTGCCGTTGAGCCTTCCTTCGGCGCTGGTGCGGCAGCGGCCCGATATTCGAGCCTCGGAGGCGTTATTGCACGAGGCCAGCGCCAACGTCGGCGTGGCTACGGCCGATCTCTACCCGCAAATTGTGTTGTCGGGGAGCGGCGGCGGCACGGGCACCAGTTTCGTGGCAGGCGGCGACATCTGGAACGTGGCGTCGTCGCTGACGCAACCTATTTATAACGGTGGCGCCCTGCGCGCGGAGAAGCGCAAGGCCGAGGCAGCCTATCAGGAAGCGAGCAGCGTCTACCGGCAAACCGTGCTTCAGGCTTTTGGGGAAGTGGCCGACACGCTCACCGCCATCGAGCACGACGCCCAGACCCTGCAGGCGCGCAGCGATGCCGCGACCGAAGCGGATGCGAGCTATCAGATTGCCGGGCAGCGTTATCAGGCGGGCGGGATCAGCGAATTGGCGCTGCTCGAGGCGCAGCGGCAGCAGTTGCAGACGGAACTGGATCGCACAAGCGCCGCGGCGGCGCGCTATGCCGACTCGGCGACGCTCTTTCAGGCGCTGGGTGGAGGCTGGTGGAACGCCGCGGCTGCTTCTACACCCGATCAAAAAGCGCAGGCCAGCGCCCGATAGATCGAGCGGGGCGGGGACGGACTACACTCCGCTCCACTTACGGTTCCGTATGTGGGGAGAAGCGCTCCATTTTCGCCTTTTGTTCGCTTACCATAAGGCTGCATACTTGTCTAGCGGGGGAATCAAAGCAATAAACCCCATATCTTGTGGTGGCAGAAATTTTTTAGCCTATTAGTCGGTTTTCACACCGAGAGCCCGGATTTCCTACGCTTTCCACCGATTTTTCTCTTGGCGGATGCAGAGAACCGGGGTACTATCGTCGAGAAGTGGAAAATTTTGGAGCTGAGTGGAGTGATTTGGAGCCACTCAACCTTTTTCCACAGCAAGTGTACTCCCTTTTTTACCCCAGTCATTGGATTCCGGGAGCGAAAGCGCTTGGGGAACCAGCGTGGCTAACCCGGGAAGGGACAAAGAGTGGAAGACGATCCCACCCTTTTTCCGCAAAGAACGCGAAAAAAAGGATGGGGCAACCAGGCAGTGAGGCAAGCAGATGTTTCGCGGCAATCATCCAGCGAAGGTCGATGAGAAGGGACGGCTCAAGCTCCCGGCTGCATTCAAGCAGCTGCTGGACGCGCAGAACGTCGCCCAGTTCTACATCACCTCAGTGGATGGCAAGAGCGCGGAGATCTGGCCATTGCCGGAATGGGAGAAGCAGGAGGCGCTGTTGGCCGAGTCGAGCACCATGGACGACGCCGTAGCCAAGTATTTGAACCTGACCAGCTACTACGGTCAGCAGGTGGAGATCGATACCCAATCGCGTGTGCTGCTGCCGCAGATTTTGCGGGGCGCGGCCCGGCTCGATGCCGAAGTGGCCGTGATGGGCAAGATCAACCACCTGGAAGTGCACAACCTGGCGCTCTTCGAGGAGTCGCTGCCGGCCAATGCCATGACTCCCGACGATCGCAAGGCCGTGGCGGCATTGTTGAGCCGCAGGAACAGTTCTTAGCCCCTCAGGGGGGCCGCATGACGCAGCAGAGAGCACGCCATGTGCCGGTTCTTTGGAACGAAGCGTTGGATTTCCTCCGCGTGAGGCCCGCAGGGACCTACGTGGACTGCACGCTGGGCCTGGCAGGACATGCCGAAGGCATCATGAGGCGACTGGGGCCCGGCGGACGGCTGATTGGTTTCGATCGCGACCCCGAGGCGCTGGAGTTAGCAATAGCGCGGCTCGTGAAGGTTGTGGAAGAAATGGGCAGTCAGGCGCCGCAGCTCACGTTGATCGGCGAGGCCTTCAGCCGGATCGAAGAGCACGTGGAGCAGGCATCGGTAGATGGTTTGCTGGCCGACTTCGGCGTAAGCAGTTTGCACTTCGACGAGGCGCGCAGAGGATTCAGTTTTCAGGCGGACGGGCCGTTGGACATGCGTATGGATACGCGATCAGGGCCGACCGCCGAACAAGTGGTGAATGAGATGGATGAGCGCGAGCTCGCAAATCTCATTTACGAATACGGTGAGGAAAGGAGGTCGCGGACAGTCGCCAGAGCCATTGTGCGGGGGCGGCCGGTTACGAGCACGGGGCAATTGGCCCGGATTGTAGCCTCAGCCGTCCCGCCAATGAAACATATTCACCCGGCAACGCGGACCTTTCAGGCGCTGCGTATCTTCGTTAACCAGGAATTGGACGAAATCCGGGCTTTGCTTGAGGCCGCACCCAGGTTGCTTAAGCCCTCCGCACGGCTCGTTGTTATCAGCTTTCATTCTCTTGAAGATCGCATTGCGAAAGACAGCATCCGGGAAGGCGCGCAGCAGGGAATCTGGAAGATTTTGACCAGAAAGCCCGTGACTGCCGGCGAAGAGGAAATGGATCGCAACCCGCGCTCGCGCAGCGCCAAGCTTCGCGCCGCGGAAAGACAGGAACCAGGGAATAGGGAGTAGCCAGTAGCCAATAGGGAATAGACGCGGCGCAGCCGCAAGCATCTCAGGTTTTTGGTTCTACTCCCTACTGGCTACTCCCTACTCCCTGTTCTCCGAAGGAGAACTTAGATGGCGGCATGTGCAACAACCTATTTCGAGTCGGGCCGCGGTTGGGGAGCGCAGATTGCCGAGCGCAATGCCGCTCTGATGGCGCAGCAGACGCAGCGCCGCCGCCGCGTGCGCACGCCGGAGTTCCACTTCGCCAGGCACTTTGACAACTCGCGCCTGGTGAAGGCCAGCGACCCGGTGCGGGTGCGCGAGATGCGCGTGTTTTCGGCCGCCGTCGCCGTGTTGTTCTCGCTCATCATGATTTACGGGTTGCAGCACTTCTACGCGATCGAGAGCAGCTATCGCGTGGAGAGCGAGAAGCAAACCCTCGACCAGTTGCGCGAGGAGAACCGCCAGCTTCACCTGAGCGAAGCCGAGCTCACGCAGCCGGGCCGCATCGACCAGATGGCGCGCCAACTTGGGCTCGCCGAGCCGCAGCCGGGGCAGGTGGTGTATCCCAGCGCCCGTGCCGATTCCGGCGCTCCTGCGCTGGCCCAGGTCACTCCTCCAAAAACAGCTTCTAGCTTCTAGCTTTGCCGTGCGAAGCGGGAGAATGCTGGCACAACCAACGGGTCCTAAGGAAAAGAAGCGAGGCATATTGCGGGCAGGATGAAGCTAGGAGCTAGAAGCTAGGAGCCAGAAGCTGATGTCCGCAACCGTTCAACCCACCCGCGGCCGCGCTCAAACCACAAGGGCTTTGCCTCTTAAGCGGTCGCGCTTCTGGATCGTCTGCCTCTTCTTTTTCCTTTGGGCCGGCGCCATCGCGGGCCGCTTGTTCTGGCTGCAGATCGTGCGTCATCAGGAGTTCGTGGAGCGCGCCGAAAAACAGCAACAGCGCACCATTGAAGTGGCTCCGCACCGCGGCATGCTCTACGACCGCAACCTGCGCGAGCTGGCCATGACCGTTCTGGCCGACTCCATTTACGCCGATCCTACCGAGATTGCCGACAAGCCGGCCACTGCGCGCACACTTGCCGCGCTGGTGCACAGCGATCCGGAAGATGCGTTGACCACGGAGGACCAGATTGCCGCGCGCCTGAACGCAGGGCACAACTTCGCGTGGATCGCGCGCCGCGTGACGCCGCAGGTCGCGGCCGGCGTGAAGGCCCTCAATATGAAGGGCATCTACTTCCAGAAGGAGTTCCAGCGCTTTTATCCCGACAACGAGATTGCCGCGCAGGTGCTGGGCTACGTGGGTGTCGACGATAACGGACTGGGCGGTCTTGAAGAAAAATTCGACGGCGACCTGCATGGGCGACCGGGGCTGATGTACACGGCCATGGATGCGCGGCGCAAGGTGCTTGGATCCACCGAGCGCGAGCCCGAACCCGGCCGCAACCTCGAGCTCACCATCGACGAGAACATCCAGTTCATGGCCGAGCGCGCCCTGGACCACGCCATGGAGAAGACGCAGGCGCTCAACGGCACGGTGGTGGTGCAGGATGTGCACACGGGCCAGATTCTTGCGCTTGCCATCCGGCCCACTTTCAATCCCAACCAGTTTCGCCACACCACGGCCGACTTATTGCGCGACCACGCCGTGAGCGACGTCTACGAGCCCGGTTCCACCTTCAAGCTTGTCACCTACTCTGCGGCAATGGACTCAAAGGTCGCCGCGCCCGACGACACGATCGATTGCCAGGGCGGCAAGATCACCATTTTTGGCCGCACCATTCACGACAATCAAGGCGAACACTACGGAGTGATTCCGGTCCACCAGGCGCTTGAGGTGTCCAGCGACGTTGCCGCCATCAAGCTCGCGATGAAAATCGGCCCTGACAAGTTCTATCAATATATTCACGACTTCGGCTTCGGCCTGCGTTCCAATGTCGAGCTGCCCGGCGAAACACGCGGCCTGCTCCGCCCCGTCAGCCGCTGGCAGCCGTCATCCATTGGTTCCGTCGCCATCGGGCAGGAGATCGCGGTGACGCCGCTGCAACTGGTCAGCATGGTCTCCACCATCGCCAACGGCGGCGTGTATCTGCCGCCGCATGTGCTCATGCCGGATCAGCCCATCCCCGCCACGAGCTCTGTCCAAAAGGCTGCTCAGCCGCAAGTTGCGCAGTTGGCGGCATCGCCCATAAAGCCTGGCGAAGACCTCCCCGACTCGCTCCCAGCCGGCGCGCATCGCGTCATCTCCACGATGGCCGCGGCGGAGATGCGCAAGATGATGGAGGGCGTGGTGCTGTTCGGCACCGGCAAGAGGGCGCAGCTCAACGGCTACTCCTCGGGCGGCAAAACCGGAACCGCGCAAAAGATCGATCCCGCCACGCACACCTATTCGAAAACCATGCACATCGCCTCGTTCACGGGCTTTGCGCCGGTCAACAATCCTGTCATCTCCGTGGCCGTGGTTCTCGACTCTCCCAAGGGCGCGTACTACGGCGCCGATGTCTCCGCACCGGTCTTTGCTGAAGTGGCGCAGCAGGTTCTCGAATACCTCGGCGTTCCGCACGATATCGATCTGCGGCCCATGACCACCGCGTCGAAAAAAGAACCACCTGTGAAGGAAGACGACGCCGCGGCGCAAGGCGAAAGCATTCAGGCCCTTTACGAAGCCGCCAACGACCTGCCGAGCGACGATCCGCTGCGGGCTGCACCCGCTGCCGCAAACGCGCAACAGCCGGCGCCCGCGCAGACGGCAAGCTCGCCGGCCGGTCCGAATTCCGGCGCGCAGGCCGGCAACTCCCCTTCCCTGCCCGCGCAACCGCCTGCGCAGCCAGCGCAATCCGCTTCGCAACCGCCTGCGAACACGGTGATCGTCGCCGATGCCGCGCAACTGCGTGTGCCATCGCTTTTGGGTCTTTCGGTGCGCCAGGTGATTGAGGAGGCGGGCAGCGCCGGCCTTGAAGTGGAGATCACCGGCAGCGGCACCGCGCGTGAACAGGCGCCCGCGCCAGGCGCTATGGTCGCGCCCGGCACCAAAATCGTCGTCCGTTGCGCGCGGTAGGCAATTCGACGTCACACAACGGCCGCGCTTCGTCCATCTACAATCAAACCCAAGATGATCTGGAACGAACTCATTGCGGAAGTCACTGCGGCCGGCTCTGTGGGCAGCTCCGACGCGCCCATTACTGGAATTGAATACGATTCGCGACGCGTGCGTCCCGGTGCGGTCTTCGTGGCCATGAAGGGCGGATCGACCGACGGCAATCGCTACGTTGAGAAGGCCATTGCCGCGGGCGCGCTCGGCATTGTCACGGACTCGGCGCAGACCTTCGACCATCTCACCGAATATCAGCCCGGCCTGCCCATCCTTCACGTCGAGCACGGCCGCCGCGCCCTGGCCGAGGCTTCGGCAGCATTCTTCGGCCATCCCGAGCGCGCGCTTGCCTCGACCGGCATCACCGGCACCAACGGCAAAACGACGACTGCGTTCTTGACCGAAGCTTTGGTCAACGCCGCCGCCCGCAGCACTGTCCTCATCGGGACGATTGAATATCATGTGGCCGGCGAAGTGCGGCCTTCGATCCACACCACGCCCGAGTCGCGGGACGTTTTCGAGCTCATGGCCGAGGGCGTGAGCCACGGCGCCACCGAGCTCGTTACTGAGGTCTCGAGCCACGCGCTCGACCAGGGACGCATGATCGGCATCCCCTTCGACGTGGCCGTGTTCACCAATCTGACGCGCGACCACCTCGACTACCACCACACGATGGAAAACTATTTTGCCGCGAAGCGCCTGCTCTTCGACGGCACGGTGTACCCGGCGCCGCGTGTCGCCGTCCTGAATGCGCACGACCCGCGCTCGGATGAGCTTGCAGAGGCGGCCCGCAACGCCGGCGCAGAGATCCGCACTTATGGAATTGGTAAGGGCGACTGGCGGGCCGCGAGTTACCGGCGCACACCTTCCGGCGCCACCATCGAACTCGAGACTCCCGCCGGATCGGCGTGCCTCAGCTCGCGTCTTGCGGGCGAAGTGAACATCCTCAATTTGCTTGCGGCCTTCGCCGCCGCAGCCGCGCGCGGCATCGCGTTCTCGCATCTCGCCGCCGCTGTTCCCACGCTTCGGCCCGTTCCCGGCCGCTTCCAGCCCATCGATGGCGGCCAGCCCTTCACCGTCATCGTCGATTACGCGCACACTGACGATGCCCTGCGCAATCTGACGGCGCTGGCGCGGCAGATGACCGCTGCCGCGGGCGCGCGCGTGATCACGCTCTTCGGCTGCGGCGGCGACCGCGACCGCACGAAACGGCCAAAGATGGGCCAGGCCGCCGGCGAGGGCAGCGATTTCGTCGTCGCCACCAGCGACAATCCGCGCTCCGAAGATCCCGCGGCCATTCTGGCCGAGGTCGAACCCGGATTGCAGTCAACCAACGTCCAATACACCGTGGAAGTGGATCGCGCGGCCGCCATCCGTCTCGCGCTTGAGGCTGCCCGGCCGGGCGACGTGGTCCTGCTGGCCGGCAAGGGCCACGAAAAAGAGCAAATCCTCGCCGACCGCACGGTTCCTTTTGACGACGCCGAAGTTGCGCTTTCCATCCTGCACGATTTGGGCTATGGTGAAGGGCAATGCATCTGACACTGGCAGAAGCGGCGATGGGCGCCGGAGCAGTGCTGGAGGCGCCGACAAGCGTGCCGAACGCGGGCGCGCTGGTCGCGAACGGCTATTCCATCGACTCACGCACCGTGGCGCCGGGTGAAGTCTTCTTTGCGGTGCGTGGCGAGCGGCTCGACGGCCATGACTTTGTGGCCGCCGCGTTCGAGCGCGGAGCCGTGGCCGCCGTGGTGTCGCGCGCCCGCGCCGCATCCCTGCCCGATGCCGTGCTTGCCCATCCGCTTCTCATTGCCGAAGATCCGCTTCTCGCCCTGCAATCGCTGGCTGCGCATGTTCGCCGCCAGTGGGGCCGACTCGTGGTCGCCATTACCGGCTCGGCCGGAAAGACCACCACCAAGGAAGCGGTGGCCGCGGCGCTGGGAGCAAAGTTCAACGTGCTCAAGTCCCAGGGCAATCTGAACAACGGTTTCGGCCTGCCCCTGCAGCTCCTGCGCCTCACGCCGGAGCACGAGATCGCTGTCATCGAAATGGGCATGAATCACTCGGGCGAGATCGCGGCTCTGGCGCGCATCGCCACTCCGGACTGGGGAGTGATCACCAACGTGGGCACGGCGCACATTGAGAACTTCAAAGAAGGCCAGGCCGGCATTGCCCGCGCCAAATTCGAGTTGATTGCAGCGCTGCCCGCAAACGGCGTTGCCTTTTTGAATTGCGACGATGCCTACGCTGCGCAATTTGGCCGCGATTTTCACGGCCGCGTGGTGTATTTTGGCAACGGCCCATGCGCCGACCCGCAAATTCTTTCCGTCGACGAGGATCTCGGTGGCCTGCACGTCCGCTATCGCGCGCGGGAGCATGAGGGCGAGTTCACGCTGCACATGCTGGGTGCGCACAACGCATCGAATGCCGTGGCCGGTCTCGCCGTCGCGCTCGAAGCGGGCGTCGATCTCGACGCCGCAGTGGCGGCCATCGCGTCCCTCACGGCGGGCGACAACCGCGGACAAGTGATGGAGATTGGCGGCGCGACGATTCTCAACGACAGCTACAACTCGAATCCCGAGGCGCTGCGCTCCATGATTTACACCCTGGCTGCCCGGCCCGCCGTGGGCCGCCGCATCCTGGTTGCTGGCGAAATGCTGGAGATGGGTGAGCACGGCCCCGCGCTGCACATCGCCTGCGGACGCGTTGCCGCCGAGGCCGGTCTCGATCTGGTCGTCGCCGTGCAGGGCAATGCGGAACATCTGGCCACGGCCGCATGCGCCGGCGGCGTGCCGGCGGTGTTTCTCCGCGATGCCGAAACCGTAGGCCAGTGGCTCGCGCAAAATCTGCGCGCGGGCGACGTGGTTCTAGTGAAAGGCTCGCGCGGCGTTCATCTGGAGCGCGCGATTGAGGCGGCGGAGCGGCATTTTGCAGAGAAGACGGCGAACTAATACCGCTTGCGCGAACACTTGTGCTATCCCAGGTCTCAAAATCGAGACCTGGGGCACCCATTTTCATGCTGGATTAGGAAATGCCGGCAAGAGTAGTGCCACCCGGCCTACATTTCAATGCGTTGCGCAAGCACTGCCGTCGCGCGCGCCGGCGTGATTCCCTCGAGCAAAAAGACTTTGTTGCGCGACAGCTCTCCGGAGACAAGTTTGACTGCGTTCTTGGGCAGGGCGAAGGTCTGGGCGAGAAACGCAATCAATGCTTCATTGGCGCGGCCTTCGAGCGGCGGCGCCTGTACGGCGATCTTGAGTTGGGCGGCTGTGCCCTCACCGTAGATGCCAATAATAGCCGCCTTCTTTGCGCCGGGTTGCGCGCGCACGGCAAGCGTGACTCCGGTTGCGGCGGCGCGCAGCATCAGTCCCGCTCCGATGTTGGCGGGGGTGGCGGCGTGCGCTTGCCGAAAAGCGCCGTGCCGATGCGGATGCGCGTCGCGCCCTCTTGAATGGCCAGCCGGAAATCGCCGCTCATGCCCATCGAAAGCACGTCCAGTTTTAAATTCGGGTGCGCCTTGGCCCAGCGGTCGCGCCACGCGCGCAGGCTGCGGAAACAGGCGCGCGTTTCTTCCTCCGGCGCGCCCCACGGAGCGATCGTCATCAGGCCGCGCGCTTCAAGATTGATCAGGTCGGGCAAGCGTTCGAGCAGTTGCGCGGCCTCATCCGACTCCGGCGTCAAGCCGGTCTTCGCCGCTTCGGGACTGAGCTTCACTTCGATCAGCACCGGCAGCCGCTTGACATATCTTCCCGCAGCTTCGTCCAAGCGCTCGGCCAGGCGCACTGAGTCGAGAGAATCGATGCCGTCAAAAAGCTCCGCCGCGCGCGCCGCTTTGTTCGATTGCAAATGCCCGATCAGATGGCATTCCATGCTTCTGCGCCTTGGACCGAGTGCAGCGGCCTTTGCCCCAAATTCCTGCACGCGGCTCTCGCCAAAGAGCGTGAGCCCCAGCGCCGCGGCTTCGGCAACGGTCTCGGCGGGAAAGGTTTTCGAGACAGCCATCAGCTCGACTTCGCCGCGCGCGCGCCCGGCCGCGCGACAGGCCGCAGAGATCGCCTCCTCCAGTCGTTCGAGATTTTCCTTGAGCGCCGTCACCGTGCACTCACTCAGCGCCCGCGCTCTTCGAGATACTTCTCCACTTCGAGCGCGGCCATGCAGCCGGAGCCGGCCGCGGTAATGGCCTGGCGGTAGCGGCGATCCTGCACGTCACCGCAGGCAAAGACGCCGGGAACAATAGCTCCGTTACGCGTGGTAAAGACATTGTTCGTGGTCTTGATGTAGCCCTCGTCGTCAAGGTCGATCTCGCCGGCAAGCATGCGGGTGTTGGGCTCGTGGCCAATGCCCAGAAAGAGGCCGTTCACTGGCAGCTCACTGCGCTCGCCGGTGCGCACGTCGCGCAGGACGAGGCCCTTGACTTCCTTTTCGTCTGTACCCAGCACCTCTTCGACCACGGTGTTGGTGCGGAATTCGATTTTGGGATGCGCCATGGCGCGCTCCAGCATGATTTTTGAGGCACGGAAGGCGTCACGCCTGTGGAGCAGCGTCACTTTTGACGCGAACCGGCTGAGGAAAATCGCTTCTTCCATTGCGGAATCGCCTCCGCCCACCACCGCAATCTCCTTGTCGCGGAAAAAGAAGCCGTCGCAGGTGGCGCAGCTCGACACGCCGTGGCCGATCAGCGCCTGTTCACTGGGCAGACCCAGCCAGCGCGCGCTCGCTCCCGAGGCCACAATCAGCGTGCGCGTATGAATTTCGCCCATCGAGGTGTGCAGGCGAATGGGATGCGCGTCCACCTCCACGCGCGTTACCTGGGCGTGATCGTACGTTGCGCCAAAACGCGCCGCCTGCTTCTTCATGTTCTCGATCAGCTCCGGCCCCTGGATGCCCTCGGGCCAGCCGGGAAAGTTCTCGACCATGGTGGTAATCGAGAGTTGGCCGCCGGGCTCGTAGCCCTCCAAAACCAGCGGTTTGAGCCCGGCGCGCGCGGTGTAAAGCGCGGCCGTCAATCCGGCGCAGCCGGAGCCTAAGATCACGGTATCGCGAATTTCTGTCATGAGTTATCCCGTGTCGATTGTAGCTGGAAGGGCCCTGTGCCGGCCGCGCGCCGGGGCGCTGCACCCGCCGGCCCTATCTTGTCGTCTATGAGATGACGCGGAGGGTGGATTGGACTCTTGCGCTGGCCCGCAGGCCAAGCGGCCGCAATGAGCGGTTTCTCATGCTTTGGCCGTTCCATGAGAGGTTTCTCATCTGCTGCCGCCTCCGCGCCGCTTCAAGCCCGGCACCCCGCGCAGATCCGTCTCTCACAAGATTTGCATTCGCCCTAAAAGCCGTGCGCCACAGCTTTTGAAGGGCCCGCTTGCCTTAGGAACTTCTAAGAAACACCCAATCTCACTGGACTCTTGGATGCCTCTCATGCGGCTGTCTGGGGGATTCCGTGCCCATCACTGCTCCTGCGCCCGCGCGCACCGCTTCGCCCGATCGCCGCGTGTTCGGCCGTCTCCCGCTTGACCTTCTCTTCTTTCTTCTCTTCGCGCCCTCCATGGTGCTTGCCGGCGGGCCCAAATACATTGCCGGAACCACGTACTTCAACGCCGCGGTTCTCGGCCAGCCGCTGCACTGGGCCGGCGGCCGGGTGAACTACTACGTGGACCAGGGCCCGCTCTCAAGCACGGTCACGAACGCGCAGGCCACCGCGATGGTGGATGCTGCCGCAGCGCTATGGAACGCGGTTCCCACGGCGGGCGTCACGCTCACCGACATGGGCCCGTTAAACGAGGATGTAAACGGGTCCGATATTCAAGTGAACTCCTCCGGCCAGATCATTGCGCCCGCCGACATTACGCCTGCGACCACCAACTATCCCATCGCCGTGATCTTCGACGCCGACGGCTCGGTGATCAACGATCTCTTCGGCGCCACGACGAGCCAGCCCGACGCCTGCCAGAACAACGGCGTTTCCGTGTGGCTGGACAACTTCAACACCGACGCGACCTTTGCCCACGGCGTCATCATCCTGAACGGCCTGTGCGCCACCAACGCCAACATGATAAAGATGATGAGCTTCCAGTTGGAACGCGCCTTCGGCCGCATCCTGGGGCTCGACGACTCTCAGGTCAATCCTCAGGCGCTCAGCGATAACGAAAACGGAGGCACGCTGGGCTGGCCGGTGATGGAGCCCATGAGCGGCGCCTGTGGCGCGAGCGGCGGCGCCTGCATTCCCAACCCCACGGTGCTGCGTTCGGACGACATCGCCGCGATCAACCGGCTTTATCCCATCACTGCTGGCAACCTCGCAAATTTTCCCGGCAAGCAGCTGACCGCGGCGAACACGATCTCGATCCAGGGCACGGTCAGCTTCCGCACCGGCTACGGCATGCAGGGCGTGAACGTGGTGGCGCGTCCGCTCGACGCCAACGGCAATCCGCTGTACCAGTACACGGTCACCGCCGTGACGGGCGCGCTCTTCAATGGCAATCACGGCAATCCCGTCACTGGCTGGGACGACGCGAACGGCAACCTGCTCACCAACTGGGGATCGAACGATGCCACATTGCAGGGATACTTCGACCTGAGCGGCATTCCCCTGCCGCCCGGCGTGACCACGGCCAACTACCAGGTCACGTTCGAGGCCATCGATCCGCTCTACATTCTCGAAAACTCCGTGGGCCCCTACAACCAAGGGCAGGTCGCGCCCTCGGGCACACTCAACGCAATCACGCTCGCCAATCTCTCCGCGGGCAGCACGCAAACCCTCACCGTCACCTCGGCCAACTCCGCCGAGGGCGGATATTCCGACGCCATTGGAACTGAGGCCCAGCCGCGCGCGATGCCCGCGGGCGGCATGTGGTGCGGGCGGCTCAGCCAGGTAGGCCAGAGCGACTGGTTCACGTTTCCGGTGCGCAGCAACCGCATTTTCACTGTCGTCACGCAAGCGCTTGGCGAAACCGGCGCGCCAACGCAGTCCAAGACCATGCCCTCCATCGGCGTGTGGGACGCGTTCAAGCCCGTGGGCGCGACGACGGCGGGCGCGGCGCCCGGCCTGAACGGCGACGCCACGGGCGAGACGTGGCTGCGCGTGGCGACAAACGGCGACGACATTGTGCGCATCGGCATCGCCGACCTGCGCGGCGATGGGCGGCCCGACTACGCCTACAACGGCTGGGTGCTCTACGCCGATACGGTTTCGCCCACGCGTCTGCCCGCATCGGGCGGCCCCATCACGATTCAGGGCATGGGTTTTCGCCTGGCCGATACCGTAACGGTGGGCGGGCAAGTTGCTACCGTGACCAGCATCTCGCCCAATCAAATTACCGCCGTGGTGCCGCCGGCGCCGGCGGGCGTCACCGGCTCGGTCGACGTCGAGGTCGACGATCAACCCGCCTTTTACGCAGCCGCCGTCATCCCCGGCGGCGTCAGCTACAACTCGGGCAACGGCGACGCACTTACTCTCAACACCGCGCCCGCCAATACCGTGCCCATCGGCGAGCCGCTTCCCTTCTCCGTGACCGCGCAGGGCTCGAATCTGGCGCCCGCGGGCGGCGTCACCGTTATCTACACAGTCACCAGCGGGTCGGCAACGCTGGCCTGCGGGTTGCCCGTCTGTTCAGTGGTGGCCACGGGCGACGGACGCGCCACCATAAATGTGACCGCGACGAGCACGACGTGGTCCACCGTCACCGCCGCGCTCACCAACGGCTCGAGCCTCCAGGCGCAATTCGTGGGCGGAACACCTGCGGTGCTTTCCGCGCTCACGCGACAGCTTTCGCTCGCGGCCGGCGCAACCTTCACGTGGACGGTGCAGGCGCTGGTCGAGAACAACGGCGTGCCGCTGAGCGGCCAGACCGTGACGTGGCAAGCCGTCGCGGGCAGCGGCAACATGGTGCAAAACCCGGCTTCGGTCACTACCAACTCCTCCGGCATCGCCACGCAAACGCTCAACGTGGGGCCGCTTTCCGAGGGCCAGACCGCGAGCATCAACGCCTGCCTGAACGGCACCAGCCAGTGCGTCGCTTTCACCGCCTTCGGTGCGCGGCCGGAGTACGCCGCGCTCCAAGCCATCTCCGGCGCCAGCCAGAGCCTGGCCGCGTCGGGCACACCGAATCAGATCGCGCTGCGCCTACTCGACATGGATGGCAACCCCATGGCCGGCGGCACGGTGGCGCTCTACCAAGCGCTCTACGCGTGGACGCCGCCTTGCTCGCCCAACGTGGTCTGTCCGCCGGGAGCGCTGCTGGCGACGCAAGCCTCTACGGGCACCACGGCCGTCGATGGCTCGGTCACCTTCATGCCCGCCTCGCTGCCCGGCGTGGCCACGAATCTCATGGGCCTCGCCGCCTCGGGGAACACCTCGACGGTGAACGTCTCGATCGAGCAGCATCCGTAAGGCAGGGAGCGAGGGAGCGAGCCAGCAAGTTAGCACGCTTACCCACCCATATCCCTAAAAAGCGCGAAAAAGGATGGGACACGGATGCAGTATTTTGTTTGCGAATCAATCTCCCGCGTGCAAAGGGTCCCGGAGCCCGCGCCAGGGGCCCCGGTGTTTTCCCGGCCTGCAGGCGGTCACTCGTTATTTCGCGGCAACGGTGGGCGCGGGTGCGCTGGATTGCGAAGGCGATTGCAGCACAAGTTCGTCCTTGAGTTTGAACCGGACCACAGACTCGGCCGGAATGTCGAGGGTATGGTTTCCGGTGAATATGGCTCCAGCCGTACCGGCGCCGCCGCCCACCAGCCCGCCGACCAGAAGGCCCACGCCACCATGCGTCAAGCCTCCTACCAGCATGCCCAGTCCGGACCCTCCGCCGATCATCCCCGCTGAACGCTTGCCCTTGCCCTTCCGGTAGCGTTGCAAGTCGGCCGTTTGCAGCGGGTAAGTGATTCCATTCAGCGTCAACGCAGTCAGCCGCAGATCCAGGATGGAGGCGCCTTTGATGCGGCCACCCCTGTGCGACACATCCACCACACCGTTGACGGGCGCTCCTTGGGGAATGATTACATTGCCGCTCACATCCGTCACCGGATTCACGATCTCGCCCGTAAACGTGTCGCCGGGACGGCTGGTTTTGACGCTGATGCGCTGGTCGATGCGGATGGTCAACTCAGTTCCCGCGGCGATGTCGACCGGCGGTGGAGGCGCGGGGTTCGTCGCCGCTTGAGCACTGTTGGAACTCGACACCTGGGGCGGTGCGACGCCTGGCGGCGTGACCGTGGTGACGACGGTCTCCGCTGTTTGTCCCGGAGCGGGCGGGTCGACCACGGTCGTCACCGTATTTCCGTCCCTATCTTTTGTGACGACCGCTTGCGGCTGGCCGGTCTTAGCCGCCTGCTCTTTGGCGTGCACAATCGCCTCGTTCTGTTTTGATTTGCAACCGGTCAGCACCGCGGCGGCGAGCGCTACGGCAAGAGCGCACTGGAGACGATGGGGGAAGGTCATCATCGCATGTCCTCTTCGTTCCGTGAGATTTTGGAGCGTACCGCGGCATCCGTGCGAGAAATTCACCGCGGGCTCAGTCTTTCTTCCTTTTTGGATTGTGACGAGCGGCGAAGGGTTGTCCAGGTCGGGACAACGGCCTTTTACTTATCTGTAAGATGAAGAATTCACAGGAGTCACAGGAAGATTTCAGGTGGCTTGACCCGCGCCACTCCTGCTCTTCGAACTGAGAGCACTTGAAGGATGGGGGCAACGCAATTCACCGCCGCCTGCCGCGCGGTAATGGGGGATTTTCGTCCGGGCTACTTGCCCAGCACTTCAGGGTTCACGTGATGAACCGTGATTCTGGTTACCAAAAGGTCCTTCTGGTCGATGTATCCGTTGTGGTCCGTATCCAGACGGTCGAATTCCTTCGACATGAAGTCCAGCCACTCTTTCTTTGAAATCCTGCCGTCCTTGTCCGTGTCCATCAACAGCATGATCTGCTTCGCGTTTTGTTCCGCGATCAAGGGGAGGTTGGGGCTCTTGGGCGAGGCGGTTGTGGTTTGCGCAAAACTCTTGCCCGCCAGTGCGGCGGCTGCCGCGGTCAGTACTGCCAATAGATTCCTTCGGGTCATGAGGAGCTCCTTTTTGATTTCATAACCAGTGCGAGGAAATTGTAGCCTTGATTTTGCTCGAAAAGCATAAAGGCATTGTGACGGCGGATACACAATTGGTACATGGGAGCTGCGCGCACCGGGGCGGGAGTTCGCGCGGTTCGGCTCCGCACCCTACAATGAGAACGGAACCCCAAATCCACGAGGAGAATCATGCCGCTTTCAGGAGAAGCCATCCGGCTGATGAACTATATTGACGACGTTGCCGTCACCCTGCGCCGGGTGCTGGCTGCCGCGCCCACGCTGTCCGCCGAGGAGCGGGCCAAGGTGGCCGAACATCTGCTTCGCGCGCGACCCAGCGCCGAGGAAGTGGCTGAGGCCCTTGCCGCCAAGTAAGCTCCAGGGTCTGCTCACTCTCCTGGGATGGTGGCGACGGGAGCCGGTTTTTCCCAGTTCCAGGAGCGAGGAGCGAACTGTAGTCGATTACTGGAGCGACGAGCGACAACGAAATGGGGAAAACCGGCCCCGTCCCTTCGGGCTGCGGCGAAAATCGTGCCATACTTCGTTCTCGCCCTTGGCAGTGGGGTCGCCACAGCCATCAGGCTCGGCCTCGTCTGGCACGATTTTCGCACGCAGCGCCATCCACCCCAGGAGAGTGAGCAGACCCTTGTGACCACCGTTGCCATCATCGGGGCCGGGCCACTGGGGCGCTGGCTGGCGCTGGGCGCGGCCCGCGCCGGCTTTCGCGTGCTGCTTGAGGACGTGATGCCCGGCAATCTGCACCACGCGCAAGAGTCGATCCGCCAGGAGTTCGGCCGGCTGGAGTTGAGCCCGCAGGCGCTGCCCGCGGTGGCCTTCGTCTCCACCATTGAAGACGCGGTGCGCGAAGCGGACCTGGCGATCGATTGCGTGCCCGATGAGCTGGAATCGAAGCTGGAGATTCTGTGGCTTGTGGACCGCATGGCGCCGCCACGCACCGTGATCGCAACGCCGACTACGAACCTGTCAATCGCCGACCTGGCCAGCTGCACCAACCGGCCGGAAAAATGCATCGCCATTGCCGCGGCGCCCGCAGATCTGGCGGCAGGCGCGGGACCCGGCCTCACGCTGCGCGCCGTCCCAGCCACAAGCGAGGAAACGGTGGCTCTGGTGTGCGATTTCTGGGAGAAGCTTGGATTCAGGCCGGTGGTGGAGCGGAGCCAATAATTGGCCGATGTCGAAAAGGCAACCGCAGATCCTTCGACTCCCTCGCGCTTTCCCTCGCTCTGTGAAGGGAAAGCGCTCGGTCGCTCAGGATGACAGCATGTATATGATGCGAACTTCGGTTTCGCAAGGCTGCCGTTACAGCCGGCAGATCAGCAGTTCGCGCTGGTAGATCATCTCCGGCGGCAGGTGGTCGTGCACGTCGATGAACAGTTCCTCGTGGCCCAGGATCTCCTTGCGCCACGCGGCACGGCTCACCTCCTGCATCTTCTCGAACTGCTCCCGCGGAAAGTCGTCGAGCCCGGCCCATTCCATGTCTTCGTAGTAAGGCGTCCAGCCGATGGGAGTCTCGTTGCCCTGGGCGCGGCCGCGTACGCGGTCCACAATCCACTTGAGCACGCGCATGTTTTCGCTGAAGCCCGGCCACAGGAACTTGCCGTCGTCGTCCTTGCGGAACCAGTTTACGTGGAAGATGCGCGGCGTCGAGCTCAGGGCACGCTGCATCTTGAGCCAGTGACGGAAGTAGTCGCCCATGTGATAGCCGCAGAAGGGCAGCATGGCCATGGGATCGCGGCGCACCACGCCCACCGCGCCGGTGGCGGCGGCCGTAGTCTCAGAGCCCATGGTGGCGCCCACGTAAACCCCTGCGCTCCAGTTAAAGGCCTGGTAGACGAGCGGCATGGTGGTGGAGCGCCGCCCGCCGAATACGAATGCGCTGATGGGCACGCCTTCGGGATTCTCCCAGTCGGGATCGATCGACGGACACTGCGCCGCCGGCGCGGTAAAGCGCCCGTTGGGATGCGCGGCCTTGGCGCCGGTCTGTTGGGTAATTTCGGGCGTCCACGGTTGGCCGCGCCAGTCTTCGATCGAAAGACCTTCACCCGCCGGCGGCTCGTCGGTCATGCCCTCCCACCACACACCTTCAGGGACGCCGTCACGCAGCGTGAGCGCCACATTGGTAAAAATCGAGTTGCGACTCAACGTGGCCATGGCGTTGGGATTGGTCTTTTCGCTGGTTCCCGGCGCCACGCCGAAGAATCCCGTCTCGGGATTGATGGCGCGCAACTGGCCGTCAGCATCAGGCTTGATCCAGGCAATGTCGTCGCCTACCGTCGTCACCTTCCAGCCCTTGAAGGCTGGAGGTGGAACGAGCATGGCGAGGTTGGTCTTGCCACAAGCCGAAGGAAATGCCGCCGCCACGTACGTCTTCTCGCCCTGCGGCGACTCCACGCCGAGGATCAGCATGTGTTCGGCCATCCAGCCTTCGTCGCGCGCAATGTTCGAAGCAATGCGCAGCGAGAAGCACTTCTTGCCCAGCAGCGCATTGCCGCCGTAGCCGGAGCCGTAGCTCCAGATCTCGCGCGTCTCAGGGAAATGCACGATGTACTTGGTGTCGTTGCAGGGCCAGGGCACGTCCTTCTGCCCCTCGGCGAGCGGCATGCCCACCGAGTGCATGCAGGGCACCACGCGCTTCTCGTCCTTGTCGATCTCGGCCAACACCGGCAGGCCGATGCGCGTCATGATGCGCATGTTCACCACGACGTACGGCGAATCGGTGAGCTGCACGCCGATGCGCGACATGGGCGAGCCCACCGGCCCCATGCTGAAAGCCAGCACGTACATGGTGCGGCCGCGCATTGCGCCGTTAAACAGTTCCTTGAGTTTCTTGCGCATCTCGAAAGGGTCGATCCAGTTGTTGGTCGGCCCGGCATTGTCCTTCGAAAGCGAGCAGATGAAGGTGCGGTCTTCGACGCGCGCCACATCGCGCGGGTCGGAGCGCGCATAGAAACACCCCGGCCAGCGCTCCTGGTTGAGACGGGTCAGGGTGCCCGAGGCAACCATCTCGTCGCAGAGCCAGTCGTATTCCTGCTGGCTGCCGTCGACCCAGTGGATCGCGGCCGGCTGCGTGAGCTCGGCCATCTTTTCCACCCAGCGGATCAGGTGTTTGTTCGTCGTCAGTGGCTTCGCAATGCTGGTTCTTCCATGCTTCATACTCGTTCCTCTTCTTCAGAAGATGGTGGTCCGGCAGCGGAGTCTATGCGATTTAGGATACACATTCAGCTTCGGCCTAGCCGTCCTTTTCAAAAAACCGGACAGGTCCACATCAACCAGGTTTTTGCTGGACTTTTGACTTATTTATACGTGATTGTGCATCGGGCGGCAAGACGGTGGCATTGCGCCTTCCCGGCTCAGGCGCGATTTTCGCAAGCAGCGCCACTCATCCCGGCAGCCTGAACAGGCTCTAGCGCGTTGATGGGGAGGGAACGTCTTCGCTGTAGTCGCACGCCATCTCTGCGCATTCCCATGTCTCAACCTTCAGCGCGTGGTCCACTTCAGCAAGGTAGAGCGTCCCTCGACAAATGGGGCACTCTCGAAAAGACAAGCGCGATGCATCAAACTGGCCGCCGGCAAAATCCGAATAGCCGTGACCATCGCGGAAGATGCGATGACAATCACGCCGTTCGCACTGATGGAACGATTGAGTTTCATCCGATGCCGATCCCTCAAGCATAACGCGTTGCATCGGACAATGGTGGAGGTCACACAACGGGAAGAATGTCATCTTTGGATGGCTGTTCATGGTTCCTCCCAGGAAGGAAATCCACTTGGCCAATCGCAGTGGAGCGAAAAGTCAAGACTGGACCCGCCGGAGACTGAGCCAGGATCAAAGATCCGCGCTGGTATTCTCCGATGCGCGGAAAGACCGGGGGAGATCGGAGCGGTTGAATTCTACTCCGTCGGCAACCAGTTGCTTTGCCGTCTCCGCAAGGGATGCCCGCTTCGCGAGCAATTTGTTCTCGGCTCCCTGGCGATCGGCTGTCGACGCGAACTGGGCATACTTTTCCAGATAGGCGAGCTTGCGATCGTAGAGGTCTATTTCCTGATGGAGCGATTTGAGAAAATATTTGTCGTGCGGTACTTCTTTTTTCATGGAGAATTCCTCGGAGAAGACTTAAAAAACTGCAGGTTCTTGAGCGGTTGAGCGGCGATGCTGGGGGGAGTCCCACTCGGTACCGCTGGCCCGTGACGGCGTCGTGAGCGAGCCCAAAAAGGCGAATGCCGTCTGGAAGGGTCCGAAAGCCGCTACAACCCTGAAATCGAGGGGGAGGGCCTTATTCAAGCCGCTCGAAACACGATGTCCTAACGGCCCCTGCCAAAGCCTCGCCGGTTGCCGCCACCCGTGCTGGTCTTCCGCGCCTGAAAGCAGTTCTGGCAATACACGGGACGGTCGCCTCGGGGCTCGAATGGAACCGTGGTCTGCTGTCCGCATCCGGCACAGATCACGCTCGTACCCTGCGATGAACCGCGGCTGTACCCACCGCCGCCCGATTGTTCGTTCTTCTTGGCCTGGCGGCACGCTTTGCAGCGTTTAGGCGCCGAATAACCACGTTCGCGGAAGAACTCCTGATCCTCAGCCGTAAACGTGAAGGCCTGCCCGCAATCGCTGCACATGAGTTGCTGATCTTCAGCCATAAATCCCTTTCGTCCGTGCTTCAGGTGTGTGCTGCGTTCGAAGTACCACCGAACTTTGCTGTTTTGCCTCAGTCGCCCGCCATCGCGGTCGACTGATCCGCAGCAAAATCCGTTGAACTCATTGACAGGTTTCGTGCGATGGCTATGTCAAATGAATTCCGTCTTGAGTTGCCAGACAGGGATCAGCTCTGTTTGCGTAGAAGGCAGGGGGTGCAGAGAATTTCCGTGTCATTCGAGTTGTCGGGGCCTCAGCACCCAAAGAGCAGCAAGAGCGCTGCCGACGAGTGTTGGAATCCTCAAGTAAACCGGCGAAAACCGGGAAGATATCGAAGACGACCTCTACCCGGCGAATCATTCAACTAGACCGCCCGGACGTTCTCGGCCTGAAGGCCCTTCGGACCTTTTACGACGTCGAATTCGACCGCCTGGCCTTCCTTAAGCGAACGAAATCCTTCACTCTTGATGGCTGAATGATGCACGAACACGTCTTCGCCGTCTGCACGGCTCAGGAAGCCGAATCCCTTCGCATCGTTAAACCATTTCACTGTTCCCTGTTCCATGAGTATTCCTTTGTTGCGTGATGTATCGCTGAACTCAAGTGGAATTGTTTGCGAGTTGAGCGGGAAAGCAGAACAGGCAAGAACGCCAAGTCGGATTCGACGACCAGTTTCTATTATATCACCCTTGGTAAGTAAAGACCTGCCAGCGGAGAACTCAGATCTAAAGGAGTTGTGCGTCGATTCACGAGAGCCGTGGTTTTTTTGGGGCAGCGATTAGGAGAAGGGCCCCAATAAGCGTATGCTCACTGCAGAGGGGATTGGTAGGATTTTCTCCTCTCCTCAGCCCTCCTCATCCTTGTGTCTCCGGCGTGGCGCTTGAAAAGCACGAAGCCCGGTTCTACGGACCACATCAAGACGAGCCCGGCTCAGTAGCAAACGCACGACTACCGAGAATTGGGGCGCACATGCGATCAAAACTAGTGTATTCGGCTGGACTCAAAATTGAGAACCGCTTTCTGTTGTCGGCCACGGTGATGCGCGCGGTACGCAAATTGCACGTCAGCTCCGGCAGAACTGAAGACACGCTCAATCGCGTGTTCGCCGATGTGGCCGAGGGCCGCTATATCGACGTGACATTACCGGAGATTGCGCCTCCTCCTGCCATCGACGCGCTGGTGGTAACTCCGCTGGTTTGATCGGCGTTGATCTCCCTACCCGTCCGCAACCACTTCAGAACCGGCCAGCTCGTGGCCGTCGCAAGCGTGCGGCTGCACGCGTCTCTGAAGAGACCCACTGTCATCGCAAGAGATGTGCGATTCGCGCAGAGGTTTCGCTTGCCGATCCGGTGAAGTCCACATTGCCCGTACCGACTGTTCTATCGGGTAACCGCAGCCTCGGCAAAGAGGATTTCTTCGTCACAGCTCAGGCAACGAGAGTGGTGATGGGGCCACTCGCCTTTCCCTTGCGCCTCTCCCCCCATCCAACCCCTTTCTTCTGTACTAAACTGCTGCTACCATGCGGAACTCAGTATTCGGGACTCTGTTCTTCGCCGTCCTGTTGATCTTCGGCGTGCATGCCGTCAGCGCCGCGGATGCGGCTGCCAAGTTGCAGGAGGCCCGGCGGTTCCTTACCGGCGACCACAAAGACACTGATGCGGCGAAGAAACTGCTGCTCGACATCGTGCAGAGTTCCGACGGAGGGCGTGACCCTGATTCCTTGTCTTGGGCCTGCATTTATCTGGGTTACATTGAGGATCGCGCCAACAATCGCGACGCGGCCATCGGCTGGTACAAGAAGGCCGCCGCGGTGGACGGCATCAACCCGGGTGCTGCGAACGTGGCCGCATTCGGCCTCAAACAGCCACTGGTGTGGATCCGCCATCTCGACTCCGACACCGCACGCGCCCCGCAGGAAGCTGCCGAAGCGCACAAGCCGCCTGCGCAACCCAATCGCGGCGGCACGGCGTATATCGCCAAGGACCCGCCGGAGCTTGCACTCGCGAGGAACCTTTCAGCCAAAGAACGGCGGGAAAACTTCGAAGCGCTCTGGAGCATCATTGACGCCAACTACGCCGACTTCCAGTTGAAGTCCATCGATTGGCAGCAGGTCGGGCGGCGCTATATCGCTCGACTCGATTCCATCACCAGCGACGACGAATTCTATCTCATGATGTTTCAGCTTGTGAATGAACTGAAAGACACCCACTCCTGGCTCAACAATTACCGTCCGCCCCTTCTATCCACGGTAGGTGACATGCCGATTGGCCTGTTCGAGGATCGTCCGTTTGTCGTTGCGGGCGACAAGGCAGGCTGGGAAGTGCTGGCCGTCGATGGCATGACAATTCCCGAAAGGATCGAATCTCTGCGGCCCTTCCTGCATGCCCGCTCGTCAGAACGTGCGTTCCGTCGCTCGGCGGTTCAAGTGCTGCTTGCAGGCAAGGCCTCGGAAGCCGTAAGCGTCAAGCTGCGCTCACCGCAGGGACAGATCGAGACGCTCACACTCAAGCGCGGAGACCGGCCTATTCCCGCGCCATCTCCGCAAGTCTCGATCATGCTGACGAAGCAGCAGTTCGTCGATTTTGGGCGTTATCCTTCGGGACTCGGATACATTCATATCCACTCGTTCAACGGGCGCGAAGACATCACCAGGGAATTCGATCGCGCTCTCGATTCGCTGCGCGACACCAACGGCCTCATTCTCGACATCCGCGACAACCCGGGAGGTTTTAATCACGACGACATCGTTGGACGCTTCCTGCACAAAGACACGTTTGTTGGCTACAGCTACACCAAGAAAGGGGTGAAGCACAATGATCTCGAAAGGAAGAAAGATTACATTGAGCCCAGAAGGTGGGAATATACACAGCCCCTCGCATTGCTTGTAAGCGACATGACCGGCAGTGCAGCCGACCTGTTCACGCGTGGGATGCATGCGGCGCCGCGGGTGACGATTATCGGCACAACGACCCACGGCAATCTCGCCGGCGAAGCTGTTTGGGCAGTGCTTCCCTGCGGACTCGTCGTACGAATCTCGAACGGCTATCTCAGCGACACCAAAGACCGCTCCATCGAGGTCAACGGCAATGTCCCCGATATCGCCGTCGAGACCAGAATTCAGGACTACCTTAATGGCCGCGATCCGGTCCTGGAGCGTGCCAGCGAGGTGTTGCTGGCACGCACCCAGAGTGTGGCGAGATAAGGAATGCACAAGGCCGTGCGGTATACCGGATGCTTCGCGAACCACGAAACGTGGTCTATGCCGCGTTCTCGCGTGCTGCGTCTGCATGCACGCTGCGCACGCGATAGTGCGTCATCCGAATCGAAAGCGCGCGTTCGATCTTGTGCAGATCGTTGCGCTCGGCCGGTCCGGCAAACGTTGATGCGACTCCGCGGGCCGAAGCGCGGCCCGTGCGGCCGACGCGATGCACAAAATCCTCGGCCACTTTGGGCAGATCGTAGTTGACTACGTGGGCAACGTTGGCCACGTCGATGCCGCGGGCGGCCACGTCGGTGGCCACAAGCACACGGTGCCGGCCCTCGGAGAAGTTGCGCAGAGCCTGGTTGCGTTGCGATTGGGTACGGTCGCCGTGAATCTGGATGGCCGCATGGCCGGAGCGAGCTAACCGCCGCGCGACCCGGTCGGCTCCGTGCTTGGTGCGCACAAAGACCAGAAAGCTGCCTTTTTCAGCCTTCAGCAAATGCTCCAGAAGCTCCTGCTTTTTGTCTGCATCCACACTGAAGGCCCGCAGTTCGACGTTCTCGGCCGGCTTCATCACCGAGCCGATCTCGATGCGAACAGGGTTTTTGAGATAGTTGCGCGACACTTCCTTGACCGTGCCTTCCAGTGTGGCCGAGTAGCACAGGGTCTGGCGCTCTTTGGGGATCATCGAGGCGATGCGGCGAATGGCCGGTTCGAAGCCCATATCGAGCATGCGATCCACCTCGTCGAGCACCAGGATCCTGACGCCCGCGAGCCGGACCAGTTTGCGTTTGAGAAAGTCTTCGAGCCGCCCCGGAGTGGCCACGATCAGCCGCGCGCCGCGGCGAATCGTCTCCAGTTGATCCTGTTCCGACATTCCGCCCACCACAAGCGCAACGGTTTGCGCCTGGCTGGTACGGATGGCCCGGAAGGATTTCTCGATCTGCATGGCCAATTCGCGCGTGGGCAGAACGATGAGCGCATGCGCGTCGCGTCCCTCGATCTTTTCGAGCATTTCCACGATGGGAATGAGGAAACTGAGGGTCTTGCCGGTTCCCGTTTGCGCCGTGGCCAGCACATCGCGGCCTTCGAGCGCGGGAGGAATGGCTGCGGCCTGCACCGGCGTGGGAGTCATGAATTGGCTGGCTTCGAGCCGGGCCATCAAAGCAGGGGAAAGTGAAAACTGTGAAAACTGAGTCGTCAAAATAGACAATCTTCCTTTGGACTCCGCGAGCCCAAGATTTCATGGAGGCCTGCAAACGGAGCCGGACAAAGAGGCGCGCAGACCCATCCATGGGCGCGAGCCTTCTCGAAAAAAATACGCGTAAGGAAGAACCGAAACGTCCCTGGGACTGGCGGCAAGCATTGAAACAAATGCCCGCGGCCCGGAACTGACCCACGCTACACGAAACGCCAAGCGGCGCGCTGCCGATCGGCACCCTTTTGTCGCGCAGTGCATGCGCTGTCCCGAGATCGCTGCCAACCCACTTTGCAGTGGAGAAGCAACCTGGCATTCCCGATCCTTACTCGGACCAGGAGTTGAGCCACCGGGACGGAAACTCAAGGGTTACGCTGTAGGGGCTTGGGGAAATCTGTGCAAGGCAGAGTTGCCTTCAGAGGGCAAAGCGCCGCTCACGACCAAATCACTGAGCGCAAACCCAGTATAGCATGGTTGCGCATTCCGGATTGTCCAATCGTCGTTCAAGCACACGCGCACGATCGATGATGCGAGCAAGGCGCCCGCTCAGCACGTTCAACAAAGTGCCGATTGTTCAGTTTCGCTAAGGTTAGCTGACGCGTCAGGTGCACTATTGCTCCGGCGCATCGACAGTGGCACATTTTCCCACCCTTCTCTGCAAATACGCGGAAAAGGATGGGGCACGGTGGCAGTATTTAGGGGCCAGAGCACTAATATCGAATGTGGTAAGTTGCCGGAGATGAACCTATGACCAGCGTGAAACGTGTCGAGACGATCGCCTCTTCAGCCACTGGCAATCCTGCTCGCCAACTGCTCGACGCAGGCCGCTGCGCGCTGGTCGTGGTAGACATCCAGGAGAAGTTGCTGCCGAAGATATTCAACCGTGAAGAACTGATCCGCAACGCGCGCCTGCTGCTGCGGCTGGCCGGCATCATGAAGCTGCCAGTGCTGGCAACCACTCAATACCTCAAGGGACTTGGCCCTACGGTTCCCGAGATCACGGAATTGATGGGCGGTGTGGAGCAACACGACAAGGTTACGTTTTCCGGCTTTGGCGCGGAGTCGTTCTGCACAGAGCTGAAGAAGTACGACGATCGCGATACGCTCCTGCTTTGCGGTGTGGAGACCCACATTTGCGTGATGCAAACGGCAGTCAGCGCTCTGAACAAGGGCTACACGGTGCACGTAGCGGTTGACGCGGCCGGTTCGCGCACCGAGGCGAACTGGCGCGCCGGGCTCAAGCGCATGGAGGACGCGGGTTGCGTGATGTCCACTACCGAGATGATGCTCTATGAGCTGATGCGCAGGAGCGGTTCCGCAGATTTCAAGGCGATGCTGCCGCACCTTAAGTAACAGGCAAGTGAACCTCGGCGGTGAAGCAGTTGCTTTCATCCACCAGAATCAGATTTTGACAACCGCGTTCTCGAGCGTTTTCGATTCACTTGCTGACATCGCCAACGTCGTGCAAGGTGGCTTTTTCTTGAGGAAAAAGCCACTTGGCGTTGTGCATTCTGTCAAGAGCAGGATCGAAAACGCTGTAACGGTGCCTAGCTTGTGCGGTATGTCACTCCAAAGGTGGCACGCGGGTAATTCCAGCTTGTGATCCCACCCTCGCTGCACATCACGCGGCAGGTTCCGCATTCGAGACACCCAGCGAATTCAGCGTGATCGTCCCCACGGTTCCGTCCAGCGATTTTTCCACGAAGGCCACGAAAGTCTCTCCTCTCTTCATGCAAAGCGCACTCCACGGCATCGGCCGGGCTACTAAACCATTTCATTCGCCAATCGACGGCGAAGAAGCCGCCGCGCACGCAGCAACCGGGACTTCGCAGCCGTCTGTGTGATACCAATCGCATGCGCAGCATCCGCGAGCCTAACCTCGTTCTGGTGATAGCTCTCCACCAGGAAGCGGAAACCTGCAGGGAGCATCCTGACAGCCTGCGCTACCATATGACCCGCTTGCCGCTTTGCGTACAGTTGTTCGGGATTGGGCAGCGGATCAGTAACTTCCCAGGTCGCGACCTCCTTCCCGTCCGTGGTGACGAGACCAAATCCGGTTTCAGGATGGTTCTTTCGCCTTCGCAAGAGCATCAGCGAATTGTTAATTGCAATTGTCGTTATCCAGGTCTGAAAACTGCTTTTGGCGCGGAAACAGGGCAGATGTCTGAATGCGCTTACCAGCGTGTCCTGAAGGACATCTTCTGCGTCTTCATGGTTGCGAACGATCCGCTGTATCCTCCGCTTCAGCGATGGACTGTAGCGGCGGCACAACTCGGCGAATGCGTGCTGATCTCCACCCGTCGCTGCCAGAACCAACTGGACTTCGCAAGCAACCTCATAACAGAGACCTTGGTAATCCATTTCGCCTCACTTCTACATGACGTGCGCTGGATTGGGCTCCACCCCTGCGCCTACGGGTTCTGGAAGCCGCAACTGAGGATGTTCCCAGCGAATCAGCTTCAAATCGAGGACACTGACCAAAACAACCCCAACAGCCGGCCGCACTAAAACAAGACCGAGCCCAGGCCAGCCAACCCCGAAGCGCCGTAATGGATGCACCCTCCGACGTTTTTCCCATTTTTGTGAACTTCGAATGGAAATGAAAACCCCAAGAATGGCTTGAATCGGACCTCTTTCGAGGCTCTGGGGTGAAGGAGACGAGCCGGCCGGACTCTACAACCCGCAATCCTCCCGACGCATAGGCCGCTTGGTGTGGGAATGAACGTCATATTTCCTCTCGAGTGCGGTCTCGTTTATGGGGTGAGTTTGGAATAAATTGCGTCCGATCACCAGGTCGAATCGGGTGATTGCCGTCTCGGAATATCGTGGGGGCTCTTATTTGTACTTCCGGAGGGGAGGTATGCGCACTTTTGAGGGACCGAAATCTGTACTTTTGGGGGGGAGTGACCGTTGTCTAGTGTCGCGGATATTCGAGGTGCTTCCTGCCGTAAAGTCGTGCATCAACGGACCAGATTCCAGGTCCGATCATCGCCACTGTGACGCCCAAAATAGCCAGCACGATGGTGATCAGCGGATTCCCTGCTCTCGCCGACAGAATCCAGACCTCGACAATGGCAATGGTGATACCGGCCTGCGGCGTCCAAAGGCCAAGAAGGAGAAGTGCGCCGGCGACAGCCGCAATCAGATACGGGAGGTTCGGCCCCAGACTAGCGGTTTCGAGCAGATGCGTGGCCCCTAAATAGAACAGAATCGAGCTCGTCAGCACGCGCTGAAGCCAAAGACCGGCGCCAGGCCAGCCTTCGGCGAATGTGGAAAACAAACGTTGCACACATGCCTTTCCATGCTGGTCTCATGCTAGCTGATCTTGGGAAGAGATCGACAGGGTTAATAGTAGGGTTTTCAAGTCCTACCTTTGGCGATCGTCAAGCGCAATGATCCCGCGCTGTAGCGCAATGGTAACGGCATGCGCCCGATCATTAGCCCCCAGCTTGGAAAGTATGTTCGAGATGTGGTTCTTGACTGTGGATTCTCCGATCGAGAGCTTGTCGGCGATTTGCTTATTGGCATTGCCCACGCCAATCAAACGAAGTACATCAATTTCACGGGAACTCAGTTGATCGTCGGCAGCGTGCTCCGCCAGCTCCGCCGCAATTTCGGACGGTATTCGCTTGTGTCCGGCATGGATGGCGCGGATGGCAGCCAGCAGTTCAGTGCGCACGTTTCCTTTTAATAGGTAACCTCGCGCACCCGCCTTGATCGCCCGCAGGACCTGAACATCGCCGGCATAGGTCGACAAGATCAGGATCCTGGCGTCGGGGAATTCGCTTCTGATCCGGCTGATGGCTTCGGTGCCATTCATATTCGGCATTTGCAGATCCATGAGAGTCACGTCGGGCCGGTGCAACCGGAATTGCGCGATGGCCTCCTCCCCGTCAGAAGCCTCTGCGACCAGATCCATATCTCGCTCAGCGCCGATAAGGGCCGCGATCCCCTGACGCAAGAGAGGATGATCGTCAACCGTCATGATGCGAATCGAATTAGGACCGGTGCTCATACAACCTCCGCTTCCGGAACAACTTAAATCTACCGCCATCGCCGGGTTTTTCATAGGCGATAGCGGCTGGAACAGTCAAACGAATTTCTGTGCCGGCGCCCGGTTCGCTCCAGATATCCATTCGCGCTCCCATTCCCTCTGCCCGCTCATAGATGCCCGGCAGGCCCCAATGGCCGGCGCGACCGTGATCTTTCAGCACTTTGGGATCGATCCCTTTTCCATCATCTCGTACGACTAAGAGAAAAGCGTCGTCGTCGTAGCGCAGCTCGGCTTCAATGCTACGGGCATGCGCGTGCCGGTAAGCATTGCGCAGCAACTCGCGTGCGATGCGGTAGATCTCTTCCCGGATCATCGGACGCTTCGCTCGTCGCTGGCCCTCTACAATCACCCGCACTGGCGGGGCACTGTCTCCCTCATTCTGTGAGGCTGCCAGTTCACGGCCCGTTGCCAGCAGCATCTGCTCGAGGTTGCTTTCCTCCGATGACCGCAAACGTAGTTCCTGAATGGCGCTACGACCTTCCACGATTGCCTGATCTGCAGAATCCAGCGCGCTATCGAGAACGTCGCATGCTTTTTCGGGACGCTCCGGGAGCTGATTGCGGGCCGCCTGAAAGCGGAGCACCAGGCCTTGAAAACTTTGCAGGAGTGTGTCGTGCAGGTCACGCGCGATGCGCGTCCTCTCTGCTACCCGCTCTTCCAGACGCATGTTGAACTGCGCCGCCAGTTGCCGCACGCGGAGTTGATATAGCCCCCATACCAACCCCAACAAAGCCGCTGCAAAGCATGCACGGAACCACCAGGTACCCCACCAGGGCGGCAGAATCCGAATGTGGAGCGCAACCCCCTGCTCATTCCAGACTCCATCGTTGTTGGAGGCCTTGACGCGAAAGGTGTAATCGCCGGGATCAAGATGAGTATAGGTGGCAAAACGGCGCGCGGCATCCGTGTACTGCCAGCCTCGATCAAACCGATCGAGCTTATAGGCATACTGGTTTTTCTGCGGAGCAGTGTAGTTCAGCGCCGCAAACTGGAAACGAAATACCGATTGGTCATAGTGAAGAGTGATGCTCGACGCGACATTGATAGCTTGCCGGAGCGGCGAATCGCGGCCCCCGATTTCTACCTGCTTGTTGAATACCTCGAAATCCGTGAGCACTACTGGCGGCGGTATCGGATTATCAACAAGCTTGTTGGGATTGAAGGCGTTCAGCCCATTGTCGCCGCCGAAATACAGCCGCCCGTCGGGTGCCATGGCATGGCAGTCGGGAGAGAACCCATTGCCCTGAAGGCCATCGAACACATCGTAGTTGCGGAAGGTATCGTTTTTGGGGTCGAATCTGGACAAACCCTTGATAGTGCTGATCCACAAATAGCCCTGCTCATCGCCCATGATGCCCACAGCGGAATTGTTCGCCAGGCCGTCTTTCTCGGTGTAGTGGCGGGTAAACCTTTCGGTCTTCAGATCGAAACGCCAGAGCCCGGTGGGAGCGGCGACCCAAATACTGTTGCCATCGGAATAGGCGTCCCCTATCCAGTTCACGGCTTGGACGCCTGGCTGATTCGGGTCCAGAAGAAAGGTCGTGAACTTCCGAGTATGCACATCGAAGCTCACCAGTCCCGAATCTGTCGTGCCGATCCAAAGCTTGCCGCGGTGGTCGATGAGCAGTGGACTAACGTAAGCACTTGGGAGACCGGCGGCGTTCCCCGGGTCCGGGGGGAAATGCGTGAAGTGCCGCCCGTCGAAATAGTCGAGCCCGTCGTCATGCACTCCAATCCAGAGCCCTCCCTGGGCGTCCGGAACGAGCGTGCTGATATTGTTATTCGCCGGGCTGTCGAAGTTCTTGGGATCATGGCGAAAATGCTTAACGTGCTGTCCATCCAGCCGGTCCAGGCCGCCGCCGTAGGTTGCTGTCCATACGACTCCGCGAGAGTCCACGGCCACTGACCTCGCCGGGCCGGGGCTCAGGCGGCTGGGATTATTGAGACTGGCGATGTAGTGGGTGAAGGTCCTGCCATCGAAGTGGTCCAGGCCCGCTTCCGTTCCGATCCATAATGTGCCCGCGGAACCAGTCGCGATTGCGGAGACGACATTATTGCTCAGGCTGTTGGCATCGTGCGAATTGTGGCGATAGGTGGTGAATCTTTCTGCTACACTCGTCAACCGGTCGACGCCGGTGGATTGTGTGCCGATCCACAGTGCGCCCGAGGCATCCTCATACAGAGCGCGATTGATCACGTTGCTGCTCAAGCTGGATGAATCGTCGGGATCATGCAGGTAGCGGGTGAATGTTCCGCGGGCGCGATCCATCAGATTGAGGCCATTGTTGGTCGCGACCCAGAAGTTTCCCGCCCGGTCTTCATGGGTCATCCAAACGAGGTCGTCACTTAGACTGGCAGGATTCTTCGGGTCATGCAGATAGCGAATGAATCTGTGGGTTTTGGGGTCGAGGCGGTTCAACCCGCGCAGCGTTGATATCCACAGGGTGCCACTCCGGTCCTGAAAGATTTGTACTGCGATGTTGTTGCTTAGACTGGCAAGATCATTGGGATCGTATTTGTAGCGTGTAAAATGGCCGGTCGAGCGATCGAGCGCACTCACACCCTCACCCGGTGTACCAACCCAGAGCAAGCCCGTTCTTGTGTCCAGACAGATGGCCCCAGCCTCAGTATCGCCGAAGCTGAGGGGGTCGTTTGGATTACGCCTATAAGTGAAAAAGCTGCCACGAGTCTGATCGAAACGGCTCAGTCCCCCGGAGCTAGTCACCCATAACGTGCCGGATTCGTCTTCGAAGAAGGACCTTGCCTGATAGCCGGGCAGGCTGGTTGGATCACCCTCGCGATGGCGGTAGTGAACGAAAGAATCCGTGTTCCGATCGTACCGATCGACACCCTCGTTGGTTCCTACCCACAAAACGCCGGCTCGATCCACATAGAGCGTTTGAATGCCGTCGCAACCGAGGCTGCGCTCGTCCTGATCGTCGTGCTTGTAGACCTTGAATGTGTACCCATCGTAGCGGTTCAAGCCGCCGAGCCATGTGCCAAACCACATGAATCCCTGCCGGTCCTGAACAATCGCCCGCACATCGGACTGCGAGAGTCCATCGGCCACGGAAAGATGTGCGAAGCTTGGTTTCGCGGTCCAGGCCTGGCTGGGAAGGTTCCGCCCGGTGCCGGTGCGAGGCGCATCTGTACGATTTCCCATGGCGCGGGAAATCCGAGCACGATTTATTGTGCCACGATCCTCGTTTGAAGGCCGGATCGCCAGGATCAGGCTATTCACTGCAGCAAGCGCGATCATGACTAAAGTGACGCGTCGCATTCCTCCTCCCCTTCGCGTTACTGCATCTGCCGGTAAGCTCTCCGATCTTGCTTTCAAACTCCCAAGCTCTCCCAATTCTGTTTGCTGTTGTATTGTCTCTGTATTTCGGTATTCCGCCCAATTTGGCAGTCAGTCGATCTGGAAATTTTCACAAAGAATGCCGTCGAGCGAAACGAGCGCCTTGCCAGCGTCTTTGATACGAAAGCGTCGACCCGCAGGTGTTGCCAATGTATGCCGCGGACGCTGTCGAAGCGAGCCAAGTCGAATTCCGCACCAAACCAGAGAAACCCATGATTCTCCTGTTGGATCCTTCTCACGACCGAAGGGGACGATTCCCACGAAACACGCGTGAAGCGAACTGCGGCTCCGGCGGCAATCGGCACCTGCACCTGCCGGACTTTCGTGGGCGCAATCGCGGTGCGTCCTTGAGCCAACAGCGGCGCCATGATCAGGACAATCACCACTTTGGCGCACAGACCCTGCTTGAACATCGTGCATCTACCTCATAGAGCTGTACCTGGTGCAAAACGACTTTGAGATAAGCCTCGTCTCGTCACTCTCAAGAGCCTCCGAATTGCAAGCATATGAAGATCCTCTGCCAACGAACCGGGGATAGGCAACAAGATTTGGGGACTCCGGAGCACATTTTCAGGCTGTACGCGGCGGAGCGAAAATAGACCACAACTCGGCGTTTGAGCGACGACTTATGGCGGGGTAAAAGTAGTCCACCTGCCAGAGCCGAGAAACGCCGCGCCTGCCTGAACTCTCTCGAATTCCCGAAATTCTTCGACGCGATTCATGTTATAACGAGTCACATGCCGAGGTTAGAGTCTTGCGTTTGAAGCTGGCTGGTGACACCGATTTTCTTGATGCCAAGACTCCCATAGATTCTTAAAAATCACGAATCTGCGCGTACCGCACAGCAAGAGAGACCCAAGCTGACGGTTTGAGGGATCTAGCTCGATTTATGATTTGCCCAGTCAGGAAAACGCAGCTAGGCGGCTCCGAGGTTGCGGTGAAAGCAGCAAATTGCGAAAGGATATCGCAGGCTTAGTTGAACAGGATCATTGATCCGTAAACGGATTGACCCTTGCTCTTCGATACCCTGCCATCAGCACGTAGCGTACCTGTGAAATTGAGAAGCCTCAGGAACCGTAGTCAAGATTCCCCCGGTCCTTGGTCCAATACGGACCAAATCCTTTCAGATAAGAGATTGCACTTCAGTTTGCAGGGGTTCTTCTTAAGCGCCCGCTCGCGAAGGCGTGTAGGGAGGGATGCAGCATGCGCGCAAGCGAAAGCCAGCCGCAGACGGCGACTCACCGCACTTCATACACAGTGATTGACTCCGCCGGCTCTTCGATATGCAGCGCTCCACTACCCGCAACCGGCGCGGTTCCCGTTGCCGGAGCCATGGCCTGAAACTCCGTACACCCAGCAAGCGCCGTCCCTTCCATCGGCAACTCCAGAGACTCACTTCGTTCTGCTTTGTTTACGATAATGAGGAGCCGCTCCTTCGACGGATCGATGGAATGACTGGACGAGCAGCTTCCCGCTTCTGATGTGCGAACAAATGCGAACACATTATCGCCGGCGAAAAGATCTTGTTCGAGTCCGGTTTCGAGCGCCGGATGCGACGCCCGCAGCGCCAGCATCCCGGAAGTCCATGCGAAGATACTCTGCTCGGTGGCCGTGCGGCCCGCCTGGGTAAAGGCGCTGCGTGCGTCTCCCGGAAAGCCGCCGGGGAAATCGTGGCGATTATCGGGATCGGGGCCGCCGGTCATCCCGATCTCGTCTCCGGAATAGAGCTGCGGCATTCCGCGCAACGTAGCCAACAGGCCCAGCGCCAGTTTCAGCCGGGGCACGGAACCGCCAGCGTCCGTAAGAAAGCGCGAGGTATCGTGATTACCGATGAACGCGATCAGGCGCTCAGGGTGAGGATAGAGCGCATCCTGGCGCAGCACCGTGGCCAGTTCGGTCATGGGTTTGTCGTGGACCAGAACGTCGCGCAGCGCAAAGTAGACTGGGAAATCGAAGGGCGTGTCCAGTCCCGTGTCGATGCCGTTGTGCACCGCTCCGCCTGCGAAATACGAAGTGACCTCGGGATCGCCATTGAAGATTTCGCCCACGGTTGTCAGGTGCGGGTAGACGCTGTGCAGCGTGGCGTGAAAATCATGCCAGAAGGCGCGGTCCACATAAGGAAACGTATCCAATCGAATGCCGTCAAGGTTGGCCGTTTCAACCCACCACAGCGCGTTTTGAATCAGATAGTGCGCCACCAGCGGATTCTCCTGATTCAAGTCAGGCATCTCGTCCGTGAACCAGCCGTCGATGATGTTGCGCCACGCCTGCGGCGGAGCGTGCGGGTCCACGAGCTGATAGAAATCGGTCTGCACTGCACAATGATGCTCAAGCGTGCCGTGCAGCCAGTCGGGTGCGGGGGGATCCTTGACCCAGGGATGGGCCACGCCGATGTGATTGGGCACCAGGTCAATCACCAGCTTCATGCCACGTGCGTGCAGCGCAGCGGACAGATGCTGGTAGTCCGCGAGCGTGCCGAAGTGTTTGTCCACGGCGTAGAGATCGGTGGCTGCGTAGCCGTGATAGGCCACGGGCATGGCGTCGTTGGAAGCGACGGGCGTGGTCCACACCGCCGTTACGCCCAGCTGTTTGAGGTAATCCAGATGTTGCTCGATGCCCGCCAAGTCTCCGCCATGCCAGCCGCGCGCGGCGGCGCGATCATCACCGGGAGGTTCGTTGGCCGGGTTTCCGTCGGCGAAACGGTCGGTCATGATCAGGTAAAGCACATCGGCGGAAGAGAAGCCGCGATGGCCATCGGGCTGGTGTGAGCGCTCGACCAGCACATAGGAGCGACGCGACTGGCCTTTGTCGTTGCTGGCAGTAATCCACAAGGTCTGCGGCGCGGAGGATTTGGTTTGAAGCCACAGAAAGGCCCAATGGCCGTTGTCCGAAGCCTGCGAGTGCAGGATCGCGACGCCTTTGCCCGCAACGGTGAAATGTGCCTGCTTCAGGTTCTCGCCGTGCACCAGCAGCATGGGGTCGGGAAGGCCGGCCCACCAGTTGGGCGGATCGATCTTGTCGATATTTGGGCCGCTGGCGCTACATGGACCGCTCGCGCTTTGCGCCGGGGAACAACCCGGCGGTTTTTGTCCTGAAGCCCAAAGACCGCAGGCGAGCATAGAGACAGCAATCACGAGTAGCCGCCCGGGGAGCTTCATTGCATCACCTTTCATTTATGCAGAAGGTATCGGCGTTGCTCTAGGCGCATCGCCGTGAAGCGAGAGGCATTCTCCGCGCCACGGCGGCGTGGTGCCGCCATGGCGCGTCGAATCCAATCGCGCGATCAGAAGGTGAATCGAGCCGCCAACTGAATCTCGCGGTTGCTGTAAACTTCTGTTCCTTCAACTTGCCCGAAGTTGCCACCGGTAAGGTTGGAATTCGGGTTGGTAAATTCCGCAGTGTTGAAGAGGTTAAAAGCATCCCCGTGCAATTCCAGCGTGTACCTTTCTACGCGAAGGTTCTTCTGGATACTGAGATTGACCACACGGTATCCGGGCCCGTAGACCTGGTTGCGGCCCAGGGTTCCGAGGCGTGTATAGGTGGTGGAACCAGAGACGCTGCCGGTAACCACGGGAGGGTTGGCGAACGAGGTCGGATCGAACCAATGGCCCAGGATGCTCTTGGGATACTTGATGGACGAAACCTTGTCGGGGCGGTTTCCGGGTGCGTCCGTTCCCGTTTCGAGGTCGGTCGGCGTACCCGATTGGACCATGGCGGTCAAGCTGGTCTGCCAGCCGCCAATCAGCCAGTCCATCGGGATTGAGGCAGTGCCGCCAAACTTCTGGCCACGGCCGAGAGGCAGGAGATAGAGCATAGATGTACTGAACACCTGGCGCTGGTCCTGACTGGAGTTGCCATAGCCCGCCATCGGATCGTAATAAAGAGCCGCACTTTGACCCTGGAAAGCTCCCGGCGAGTCATCCAGGGTGTGCGACCACGCGTAGGAGCCGGTCGCGGTCAGCCCAGTAGCCATGCGGTGTTCCACGTGCACCTGCAGGCCGTTATAGTTCGATTTGCCGTTGTAGTTGTTGTAGTTGATGCTTCCCAGTCCGGGGAAGTTCTGGATGCCCGAGTTGAACTGGTTAATGTTGTACGGGTAGTAGCTCGACAGATTCGTGGCGCTCGTACCAACGTAAGCGATGTTCACAACGTTGTTCGATCCGATCTGGTGCTCTACCTGCAGGTTCCACTCTTCCACTGTGCTGGTCTTGTTATGTGTGTTCACGGCGATCATGCTGGTGCCGGCCGGTGGCTTCGCAGGGTTGAAGCCGACATAGCCGCGCGCCGGAAGCGCAATTCCGGTGTCGCCGGAAGCACCGTAGGCAGCCGTCGCAGGGCTGGTGTAGCCGGTGCAATTGTAGCCGCCGTCCCACGCCATCGGGGTCGGCGATGTGGAGAGCTGGCCGGTGAAGGTGACGCAGTAACCGTTGGTGGCCAGATAGTCGTTGCTGCCGCCGAAGGGTGGCTGCTCTCCGAGTTGATTGTTGATACCGCCGTAATCCAGGTAGTAGAAGATTCCGAATCCACCGCGGACCACGGTCTTCCCATCGCCTTTCAGGTCATACGCAAAGCCCACGCGGGGGCCGAAATCGCGATAATCCTGCGAGATGATGCTGCGCGAGACGCCGTTCTGGTTTGCGATCATGACCGTACCGGTATTCACGTTGAAGGCTGACTGCTGATTGTGCGCCTCGTATGGACGGGAGAGATAGTCCCAGCGCATGCCGTAGTTCAGCGTCAGTTTATGGGACACGCGCCAGTCGTCCTGCACGAACAGGCCGTCTTCCTGGCCGATATTGGCAAAGTAGCCGGCCTGCGAGCCGATCTCGTATTGATCCATGCCACCCGCCAGCAGTTCGGAAACCTCATAGCCGGTGAAGTCCACCGTTCCCTCGTCGATCCAGAAGTAGCCCTTGCCCTCCTGCGGGTTGAAGAACTCGACCTGACGGCGGATGAACGTCCCGCCGAATTTGAGGGTGTGGTCTCCGCGCTCCATACTCACTGAGTCGTTTACCTCATAGGTATTCTGAGGGACCGCGTAGAGGCCATAGTCGCCGGTGTACTCCAGGTTGCCTTTCCAGCCTCCGATCAGCGCCCCACCGGTGGTTTCCTGGTTGATGTTGGCGTTCACGATGCCCAGATTCTTCGACACGTAGTCGCCATACATCGGTGGCTGGTAGCCGTAGTTGTCGCGGTTATAGGCGATATGTGCTTCATTCACGATGGCGGGCGAAAAGATGTGCGTGTAGCCCAGGTCATAGCCGCGCGCATGGGTGGGATTGTTGCCGGTTCCGCCGCCCGCGGGAAGGTTCTGGAACTCCGAAGTCTTGCTGTTGACGGAATTGTCGTAGCTGAAGCGGGCAAAAAGCATGTCGTTGCGCGTGGCGTTCCAGTCGAACCTGATATCGAAGGTGTTGTACTTGTTTTTCTCCGACTGCGTGTCGAGGTAATTGTTGATGTAGCGATCCGTGCGCGTCGGCATGGGATATGCATTGAGGTAGTTGACGGCAGCCGGGTTCAGACGGCTCGGTGGAATGATATTCGCGCCACCATAGTTGAACTGCGTAGGCGTCGGACCTGACTTGGTCTTGGGGCAGGTGGTGGGATCGAAGATCAAACCAGGGCTGGTCTCGCCGGCATAGGGGTTGCCCGTTGCGGGGTCGGTGCCGGGATAGCAGCGCGGATACTGGGTCTCGAAACCGTTCCCGCCGGAATTTGCCGCAGTGAGCAGCTCGGTAAAGTTTCCCTGACGCATCAGCGCGGTGGGAACCGTGAGGTAGTGTGCGGAAACGCCAAGAGTCTCGCGGTACGCCTGGTAGTCGCCGAAGCCGAACAACTTGTTCTTAAAGATCGGGCCGCCGATGGAAAAGCCGGGTTGGTTGCGCAGGAAGCCCGCGGCCGGAGTGACCGGAGCACCGTTGAACCGGTAATTCGGGTTGGCGTCGAAGCTTCGGTCGCGGTAAAACTCGAATGCCGAACCATGGTATTCGTTGGTTCCGCTCTTGATGGAACTAACCACGATGGCCCCGCCCGCGCGGCCGTATTCGGCTGGAGCTACGCTGGTATTGACTTTGAATTCCTGCGTGGCGTCGATGTTCGGGAAGAACAGAATCGTGTTCACCAGGCCGTCGTTGTTGTCCACGCCGTCGAGGATGTAGTTGTCTGCCTGGGGGCGAAGGCCGTTGACTGAGATGGCCGCGGCGCCACTCTCGTTATTGCGCATGGTCTCGGTCATGTTGCTGCTGCCGCCGCCCGAGGCCACGTCGCCATAGGCGCCACGGGTGACACCGGGCGTCAACAGGGCAAGCTGGGTGAAGTTGCGGCCATTCAGGGGCAGATCCGTCACTTGTTTGCCCTCGATCGTCGCTCCAACGGTCGCGTCAGAGGTGTCGACCAGTGGGGCGGATCCGGTCACCTGGACGGTCGTGGTTGTCCCGGCCGCGCTCAGTTGGAAGACCACGGTCTGGGTCGAAGTTACGATGACCGTTACCGTTGCCGATTGGTTCTGGAAACCTTTGGCTGAGGCGGTTACCGTGTAGTCGCCGCGCGGTACGGCCAGAATGGTGAATCCGCCCGTGCCGTTCGATACGGCGCTGAGCTTGAGCCCATTTTCCGTGTTGGTGGCCAAAATGTTTGCGCCGGGGATCACCGCGCCGGTGGTATCCGTTACTGTACCGTCGATGTTGCCTGTGTCCGTCTGTGCGAACAGGCTGGGCGCGCCCAGAGACATCAGGAACAACGCAAACGCCATCAGCGTGAAGCGCATGCGGCGATGCCGGTTGGGTAATAAGCTGCTTTTCTTCAACATCACAATGTCCTCCAAAGAACTGCGTTGACAAGCGTTGACGGTTTCGAGAGAAATTCGGCTGCGTTCAACGGCATTTCTCATAACCTCGCACGAGGAAACGCCCTTCTGTAGACGCTGGTCAATCCACAGGCCGCCAATTCGCTGTCAATCAAGGATCAACAGTTAAGACATTTAGTTTAAATAGCTTACATCGTAGATTCTCCGGCGATTTGATGGGTTTTGCGCCTTCCCTCATGCGGATTGTGCCTTTTTGGTGCTTTTCTCGTACACTATGTCCGTTGCCCCGGGTTGGGGGAACAGGTATGAATACGGTTGCGCAGAGGAACGGCGCCACGCGGGTGCAGTTCGGCATCTTTGAAGCCGATCTGGAGGCGGGGGAGTTGCGCCGCTCCGGAGCACGCATCCACCTGCAGAGACAACCCTTCAAGCTGCTGGCGGCGCTGCTGGAGCACCCTGGCGAAGTCGTCTCCCGCGAAACTCTGCACCTGGAGCTCTGGGGCGCGGACACAACCGTCGATTTCGACCACAGCCTCGGGATCGCCGTGAACAAGCTGCGCGAGGCCCTGAGCGACTCCGCCGAGAACCCGCGTTTTGTTGAGACGCTGGCCAAGCGCGGCTACCGGTTCATCGCTCCGGTCAAGGTAGTCGATGCGCAGCCGCCGCCAACAGCTCTCGCAGCAGGTGCCGCGACGCCGGCGCCCAGACACATTTCTGCGGCCTGGTGGGTGGGGGGAGGACTGGCGCTGCTCTGTCTGCTGTTGGGCACCGTCATCCTGATGCGCCCGCCTGTTCGCCGGCCTTACGGCGTCGTTCAGGTCACTTTTTCCGGCCACGTGCTCACCAACGACTTGGATGTCGAGAGTTTCTCCAGCTCGGCCAGCGACGGCACGCGCATCTACTTTTCCCACCTGGACAACGGCAATCCCGTGCTCGCTGTCGCATTGACGGCGAACGGCGAGATCAGCCATTTTCGGCTGCCCTCTGAGATTGGCGCGCCCCTGATCGGCTCACTCTCACCGGACGGTTCAAAGCTCGTTGTGCGCAGCCATCTGCAAGCCGAGCCGGAGCAACCGCTGTGGATTGTGCCCACGCTGGGTGGCGACGCCCGCCGCGTTCCCAATGTTCTGGCTCACGACGCCACCTGGATGCCCGACGGCCGCCGCTTGCTTGTGGCCAGCGGCAATGAACTGATCGAAATAGGTGCCGACGGCAGCGATCCACACAAGCTGCTCACTACGCCGGGCCTGGCATTCTGGCTGCGCTGGTCGCCAGATGGCCAGCGCCTGCGCTTCACAGTTCGCGACCCCAAACGCCAGACCGCGGAACTGTGGGAAGTGGCAGCCAACGGCTCCAACCCCCATCCCCTCTTTCCCGGCTGGAGCCAGCCGGCCTCAGAGTGCTGCGGAAACTGGACTCCCGACGGCCAGTACTTCGTCTTTCAGTCCTCGCACAGCGACAATGCCCACAGTGAGATCTGGGTGCAACGCGAGCGGCCCTGGTACCTGGCCGATCGCGAGGCGCGGCAGATCACCAACGGTCCGCTCGATTACCAGGCTCCCAGCACCGCGCCGGGCGGTGATCGCGTCTATTTTATCGGCGCTACCTCGCAATATGAGCTGCTCCGCGCCATGCCCAAATCCTCCACCTTCACCACCCTTGACCAGAGCCTGAGCGCCGCGTTGATGGCGCAGTACTCGCCGGACGGCCGGTGGGTGGCATGGGTCAACGCCGCTGACAATTCACTCTGGCGCAGCCGGGCGGATGGCAGCGAGCGCATCGAACTCACCACCTCGCTGCGGAGCGTCTTCACCATGAAATGGTCGCCCGACGACCGCCGCCTGGCCGTCATGGGCCTGGAGCCGGGCAAGCCGTGGAAGATTTATCTCATCGACGCCGAGGGCGGAAAGCTCGCGCCGGTGCTGAACGAGGATCGGAACGAAGCCGATCCGGCGTGGTCGCCCGACGGTCAGTCAATCGTCTTTGGCCGGCTGCCTGATCGCATGGACAACGGCCAGCCGAAAGCGATCTATCTCCTCAATCTGGAAACCCACAAGGTCACTGAGATTTCCGGATCGGCTGGTCTCTTCAGCCCGCGTCTTTCGCCCAACGGCCGCTACATTGCAGCCATGCCGCTCGATCAGCGGGCGCTGCTCCTCTTCGACCGGGCCACGGAGCGCTGGACCACCCTTACCGTCCAGGGTGTCGGCGACCCCACCTGGTCCCACGATAGCCGATCGATCTATTTCCAGGATTTCCTCGCGGCGGGCAAGCCCATCTACCGCATCGCGGTGCCTGCTGGAAAACCGCAACAGGTGGCGACCATTGACAATCTGCGCCCCATCGCCGCCACCGATTACCGCCTCATCGGTCTTGCCCCTGGCGATCTTCCTGTCGTCACCGCCCGCACTCCTGCAGTCAACCTCTATGAAGTAGACCTAAGCGAACGCTGAAGGAATTCGGCGTTTGTGCGGGCTCCGTTCGGAGCTTGACCGGCCAATTGCGGCCAGCGTATGGTTGCGTCGTGAAACTCCCACGAATCAGCGGCATTTTGTTGCATTGCACTTCTTTGCCTGGCCGCTTTGGCATCGGCGATTTCGGGCCGTGTGCTTACGAATTCGCTGACTTCCTGCACGCTGCCGGACAAAAGCTGTGGCAGGTGCTGCCACTGCATCCCACTGGATACGGCGATTCTCCCTACCAATGCTTCTCTGCTTTCGCCGGCAACCCGCTGTTGCTGAGCCTTGAGCGACTACGGAATCAGGGACTGCTCCAGGAATCGGACCTGGCTCAGGCGCCGCCCTTTCCAGAGGACTCGATCGACTTTGGGGCGACGATCGAGTTCAAGAGACCGGCATTGCTGCGGGCAGCACAGGCTTTCTTTGCCGATGCGTCTGGCGCGGATCGCGCTGCCTTCGACGGTTTTTGTGAAAGCGCCAGTCCCTGGCTCGACGACTTCGCGCTCTTCATGGCCGTGAAGGACGTACACAACGGAACGGCCTGGACCACATGGGACGCAGAGATTCGCTGCCGCGACCCGCACGCCGTCAGCGAGTGGACGCTCCGGCTTGCGCCGCAGTTGAACGCCATCAAGTACTGGCAATTCGAGTTTTTCCGCCAATGGGGAGACCTCAAGACCTATTGCCGGCAGCGCGACATCCGCCTGATGGGCGACATTCCCATCTACGTGGCGCACGACAGCGCAGACGTCTGGGCCCGTCCAGAACTCTTCTATCTCGACGATCGAGGCAATCCGACCGTGGTTTCCGGCGTGCCCCCTGACTACTTCAGCGCCACCGGCCAGCTATGGGGCAATCCAATCTATCGCTGGGATGTGCTGGTGGCCGACGGATTCAGGTGGTGGATTGAGCGTTTCCGCGCCTCGCTCGCCCTCTTCGATCTGGTGCGGCTCGATCATTTCCGCGGCTTTGAATCTTACTGGGAGGTTCCGGCCACTGAGGCGACCGCCATCCACGGGCGATGGGTCAAGGCGCCGGGAAACAGACTTCTCGCGGCGCTCGAGAACGCATTTGGCGAACTGCCGATTGTTGCCGAGAACTTGGGCGTAATCACGCCGCCGGTGGAGCAACTGCGAGAAGAGTTCGGCCTTCCGGGGATGAGCATCCTGCAGTTTGCGTTCGGCACCGATCCGCAGGGACGGTCTTTTCGTCCCCATAATTACAGCCGCGATCTGGTCGCCTACACCGGCGGCCACGACAACGATACCGCGGTAGGCTGGTGGTCGAGTTCGGGTGCGGGCGACAGCACCCGCACGCCGGAGGATGTGCGCAAAGAGCATGAACTCGCGCGCGCCTATCTCAACTTCCATGACGATGCGGAGATCAACTGGATCATGATCCGCGCGGTGGAGGCCTCCGTAGCCGGCGTTGTGATTGTTCCGTTGCAGGATGTGCTGGGACTGGGCAGTTCAGCACGCATGAATCTTCCCGGCACAGTGAGCGGAAACTGGAAATGGCGTTATCGCCCGGGCGCATTGCGCCCCGAATTGAGCGCCAGGCTGCGATCCCTGGTCGAGCTTTATGACCGCTAGTTCGAATCCACTCAAGGAAAGTTGGAGAGCCGAATTCATGGACAAACCACCACGCACGTTCTGGCAGATCTGGAACCTGAGCTTCGGCTTCTTCGGCATCCAGTTTGGTTGGGGATTACAGATGGCGAACATGAGCGCCATCTACGAATACCTGGGCGCGCGAGCCGATCAGATTCCGATTTTGTGGCTGGCCGCGCCGCTGACAGGATTACTGGTCCAGCCGATTGTCGGCCAGGCCAGCGACAGCACCTGGGGGCCCCTGGGCCGGCGCAGGCCTTACTTCCTGGCCGGCGCGATTCTGAGCTCGACGGCACTGATCCTCATGCCGCGATGTTCTGCTTTGTGGATGGCAGCGGGGCTGCTCTGGATTCTTGATGCCAGCATCAACATCAGCATGCAGCCCTTTCGTGCGTTCGTGGCCGACCTGCTGCCCGAATCCCAGTGCACCCAAGGCTTCGCCATGCAAAGCCTGCTCATTGGCCTCAGTACCGTGATTGCCTCGGCGCTGCCTTTCCTGCTGACCAATTTGTTTCACGTGGCCCAGACTCGGGTTGCGGGCACAATTCCCTTCACGGTGCGCTTTTCTTTCTACATCGGCGCCGCGGCCTTTCTCGGCGCCGTGCTGTGGACTGTTTTCACCACCAAAGAATATCCCCCGGAGAACATTGAGGAGTTTCGCAGGCAAAAGGCCGAGCGAGCCGGCATTGCGGCGGGAGCTCGCGAGATCCTGGTTTCGGTCCGCGAGATGCCGCGTACCATGCGGCGACTTGCCTGGGTCCAGATCTCGACCTGGCTGGGATTGTTTTGCATGTGGCTCTACTTTCCGGTTGCAGTGCCACGCAACGTCTTCGGCGCTTCCAACACGAACTCTACCCTTTATTCTTCGGGAGCCGAATGGGCGGGCGTCTGCTTCGGAATGTATTCGCTGGTGTGTTTCGTGTTCTCCTTTGCGCTTCCGTGGATTGCGCTCAGGTTTGGCCGCAAGGCAACGCATAGCTTGTGCCTGATATGCGGCGGCCTTGGACTGCTTTCCGTGGCCGTGATTCACAGCAAGTATCCGCTGTTGCTCTCCATGACCGGAGTCGGGATTGCCTGGGCCAGTACGCTCTCCATGCCCTATTCCATTCTTTCCGGATCTCTGCCTCCGGGAAAGACTGGCGTCTACATGGGAATCTTCAACTCCTTCGTGGTGATTCCGGAGATCATGGCATCGCTTGGGTTCGGCTGGGTGATGGACCATTTGCTGAACAACAATCGCCTTGCCGCGGTGGTTGCGGGCGGAGTCTTCTTCATGCTGGCGGCGTTGCTGACGCAAAAGGTCGAAGATCTCGATGACCCGCATCGTCTCCGGAAATCCACAGCGGCTCGTGCCGGCGCGCCGCGCCTATCCGCGTAACAGCCATATGGAGTTCGAACTGGAGTTGGCTCCGGGCGCGTGTTTGCCTCACCGGAACGGCCGCCCTTTTACTTGCCCCGCGCCTTCGCGCAAGGTAAGCAGTTGGTTGGCGGCCGCGCCGTGGATGCGCTCGACGAGTCCGGAGGGCCAGCGGACTTCGATGTCCGCTGTAGTTGCCGCGCCCAATCCGAAGTGCAGGCGCGGATCGTTGGAAGAGAGAAAGCTGCACCCGCTCAGGGCCTCCTGGACCTGCACCTTGCCTGCGTAGCGCACCACTACGCGCGCGCCGATGGCGCTACGGTTGCTCTTGGTGCCTTCCAGGCGAACCTTGATCCAGTGGTTGCCGGAGGGTGCGTCGTTACGCAACAGGGTGGGCGGTTCGTTGACGTTCATGATGAGCACATCCATGTCGCCGTCATTGTCGAAGTCACCGAAGGCGGCGCCGCGGCTGCAATGAGGTGCGCTGATCCCCGGCCCGGCGTCGTCGCCCATCTGCACGAAGGTGCCGTCACCCTGATTGCGAAAGAGAATGCGCGGACTGCGCTCGGGAAAGCGGGGTGAAACGCGGGCTACCTCGGGATAAACGGTGCCGGAGGTGAGCAGAATGTCGGGATAGCCATCATTGTCGAAGTCCACAATGCCGGCGCCAAAGCAGACAAAGCGGGTTTCCTTGTTGAGGCCTGCCTCCACCGTGACGTCGTCGAAGTTGCCTTTGCCGTCGTTGCGATAGAGGCCGTTGGCCTGGTTGTAATAGTGCGTTTTGACGATGTCGGTATGGCCGTCGAGGTTGTAGTCGCCCACGCCCGCGCCCATGCCGCCCATCTCGCGGCCTTCGCCACTGAGAGCGATGCCCCGGATCAGGGCCTCCTCCCGAAAGGTGCCGTCGTGGTTGTTCATCAACAGCAGTGAGGGGGTCATGTCGCAGGCCACGAAGATGTCGGGCCAGCCGTCCTCGTCGGCATCGATGCTCATCGCCGTCAGTCCATAAGAGCCGTGCAGTGCGGCGATGCCGGACTCGCGCGAGACATCGGCGAAGGTGCCGTCGCTGTTGTTGCGATAAAGGTAGTGTTGGGCCTTGGGCAGGCCCAGCGGGCCGCACATGGTGGCCACGCCCTCGTAGTTGCAGTTGGGCACGTCGAGCGAGGGCTTGGGAGCGGTGGCCAGATCGATTTCGAGGTAGTTGGAGACAAAGAGATCGAGATGGCCGTCGCGGTTGTAGTCGACGAAGGTGCAGCCGGTGCTGTAGCGCGTCTTTGGATGCAACAGCCCGGCCTCAGCGGTCACATTGGTAAAGGTGCCATCGCCGTTATTGCGGTAGAGGCGATTCTGTCCATAGTAGGTGAGGAAAAGATCCTCCCAACCGTCGTTGTTGTAATCGCCCACGCAAACGCCCTGCGCCCAGCCGGGATCGGAGAGCCCGGATTTGGCGGTGACGTCGGTGAAGGTACCGTCGCCATTGTTGTGGTAGAGCCGGTTGCCGGAGCCGGGAGGAGTACCGGAAAGAGTGCGCCCGCCGAGGATGAAGATATCCATCCAGCCGTCGTTGTCGTAGTCGAAAAAGGCGCAGCCGGTGGCCATGGATTCGATGATGTAGGTGAAGCTGTCGGGCTCGCCGTAGATGATGGGCTCAGTAAGGCCGGCGGCCTGGGCTACATCGACAAAGCGGGAGAATGGCGCGGCGGACTTTTGCGGCGAGACGGCTGCACGCAGCCCGCCGGGTAGCAGCGCCGGAGCCAGGGCGGCGGGCGCGGTGCGCAGCACACGGCGGCGCGTCCAAAAACTCCTTTTCCTTTCGCTCGTCACGTCTTCGAACTCCTCGTACGAAAAACTCTTGCGTGCTTCAGTGCTGGTTTTGGCTGGCGGCCAGCTTTCTGCTGAGATCGCGTGCGGCGGCATTGTTCGGGTCGAGCTTGAGAGCGTGGGCCACGGCCTCTTGTGCTTCGTCGAAGCGGGATTGTGCGCCCAGGACGGCGGCCAGCGAGATCCACGCCTGGGCGTTGTCCGGAACTTCCTCGACCGTGAGCCGGAACTGCTTCTCAGCTCCGGCGTTGTCGCCGGCCTGGAAATCCATGTAGCCGAGCTGGTACTGTGCCAGAACAAAATGGGGATTGGCCTGGATGGCCTGCTCGAGCGCGGCGCGCTCGCCCGCCAGATCGCCCAGGTTGTCGAGGACGAGCGCCAATTGGTAGGCCATCGCTGGATCGTTCGGCTGCGCGGCGCAGGCCTGGCGGTAGAGATCGGCGGCCTTCCGGTTGTCTCCGGCCTTGGCGGCCAGCGCGGCCTCGGCGGCCTTTGAAAGGGCAAAAGTCCGGTCCGACTCCTGCTTCAGCTTCTGCTGGTAGAGGGTGAGCTGCTGCTGCGCTTCGGCCGTCTCACCCAGCGTGCGCAGAACCCTGGCCAGTTCGAAGTGGACCTGGGGCTCGTCGGTGCCAAGCGCGAGCGCCTTTTCCAGCTGTATCTTTGCCCCGGCGGGATCATGCAGCGCCGCCAGAACTACGCCCAGATTCACGCGCGGGTTATAGTCGTTGGGGCTTAAGGCCACCGCCTCCTCAAGATGCTTGCGGGCGGCCTGATAGTCTCCCGCCTTCTTCTCCAGCAGGCCGTTCAGGTTGAGTAGATCGGCATCGTGCGGGGCGAGAGCCAGCAACTTGCGGCCCAGGGCGGCGGCGCGATCGTTGTCTCCGGTGATGACCAGAGTCCGGAAATAAATCCGCTGCGCTTCCAGGTCGTTTGGCTTCGTGCGGGCGATCTTTTCCGCCAGCGTGGTTGCTGCCTCATAGTGCGATTCGTCGACCAAGAGAGAGACCAAAGCTGCGGTAAGTGCGTCGGAGCCGGGATCGGCGTTCAGGCCTTCACTGAGCGTCTGTGCGGCTTCGTCGAGCAAGCCCGTTTTCCGGTACGCGACAGCCAGATCGAGAGTCAAGCTCGCGTCGCGCGCCGCGTTGCGCAGGCTGCGGATCACGGTTTCGTAATCCCCGGTGGCGATCAGACTTTTGGCCTGGCCATCGAGCGCCGCCTTCGAGTAGGGATCAATTTTCAGCGCGGCCTTCCATTGGATGAGGGCTTCCTGGTTGCGGCCGAGCTGGGCCAGCGCGGCGCCCAGCAGCAGGTGCGCCTTCAACTGCTCAGGATCGAGCCGGACGGCTTGCTGCAAGGGCGCGACGGCCTCCTGCGGGTGGCCGGCCGCATACAGGCTCCGGCCCAACAAATAGTAAAGCCGCGCCGAGTCCGGGGTCTGCTTCAACCCTGAGCGATAAGCCTCCACCGCGCACTCCGTCTGGCGATTTTGATCGAACCAGGCGCCCAGAGCGGCATAAGCATCGGCATCTGGATGGGCGTGAATCCGGGTCTCAAGCGAAGCCGGGCCGGTGCACGCAGCCCACGCGCTGGGGCAGATGGTCAGGCTGCCCGTCCCCAGGCAGGCAGCAACGATGAATCCGATTCTGGTGAGACCCCGATGCGTGGACATGCTTCCGGCCGCACTCCGCAAACGAGCATGATGCCCAGTTTGATGCATCGCCCGCCACCACCTTCTTTTCACTTCTGCGCTGTTCAGAGATCGTCCCTGCAAGCGGCCTCCATCTTAGGAAAAATGCCGCCACGCGCAGGCTTCATCCGCGGTACGGAACAGAAAAGCTAACGTCGAGATTAATCGAGCGGCTTTGCGGCCCGCAAGCACGGGAGCCCTGTGCGTTGCCGGCGTTGACACAGGGAAGATTGATTTTCGGCGCGACTGTTTGGAGAATGCTTGACGCTGATGCCACGGCGGAATCTTACGGCAAAACCAGAGTTAGTGTGGCCTGTTGAGGTGTTTTGAAGGTTGCTGGTCCCTGTTGGCCGCATCGACTTAGCGGTTGCGGCTTCGGGATACAGGGGCCCTGGTTTTGCGATAGTGGCGGCGCAGGAAAGTGCGGGCTATCTGAGGCACGCGCAACCCGGATTCAAAAATCCTCTTGACAGTTCTATTTTCCGGGTGGTACATCTTTTAGTCGTTGCACAATCGTTTGTGCAAGTGAGTTCAATCGTTTATCCTGCACCAGACGGCTGATTCCCCAGCTGTAGCTGTGTCCCTGGTCACGACCAAATTCAACCGCGAGGCTGTCCCCAGAGGCGGCCTCACACGTGCTAAAGGAGAGTCAGTATGCAGACCACTACATCAGGAACCCTCTGCTCACCTTGGACGGAAACCCAACTGCTCCGCTCCTGCCTAAGATTCGCCTGGTCCCGCCTTTGGTCAGCGCTACTACTTGCGACGCTGGCGGGCCTTTTGCTGCCCGCGGCCCACGCGCAGTATCGGACGTCCATCCAGGGCGAAGTGACCGATCAGCAGGGCGCGGTCGTTCCAGACGCAACCCTCACGCTCAAGAACCTGTCAACCAACGAGACGGTCGTAAGAAAAAGCGATGAAGTCGGCGTCTTCAACTTCAATGCTCTTCCCGCGGATCATTTCACCCTGACAGTTGAGCGAGATGGCTTCAAAACGAAGGTTCTCAATGACTTGCAGTTGATTCCCGAGCAGCCGAACGCACTGAACGTGCAGTTGGAAATCGGCGGCGCGACGGAGTCGGTGACGGTTAATGCCTCTCTCACGCCGGCCGTCGATACAGAAACCGCGGACAACGGGCGAACCATTTCGGAAAATGAAATCGAGCACATGCCGACTTTCCAGCGCGACGCGACCGGTCTCATTCAGTTGGCTCCCGGTGTCATCGCCGATGGAGCGCAGAGTGGCGGAGGCGGCGGTTTTGCTGCGCCCGGGACACAGTCCGGCGCCAGCCACGGTGGCGGCGGCAACCTCGGACATTCGAGCAGCATCTTTGCCACGGAAAATGGCGCTTCGGCGAATACCAATGGCCAGCAGTTTCAAAGCAACGGCTACACCGTAGACGGCATCAGCACCGTGAGCGCCGTTTGGGGCGGATCGACCGTCGTTACGCCCAGTGAGGATTCGATCAGCAACGTAAAAGTCGTAACCAATGCCTACGACGCTGAAAATGGCCGTTTCTCGGGCGCCATTACCGAAATCACCTCGAAAAGCGGAACCAACGATATCCACGGCAGCTTTTTTATGGAGGTCTTTCGCCCTGGATTGAACGCATACCAGCGCTGGAACGGCCCCAATTCGGTAGCGTCGGTCGGCTCGAACGGACAAAAGCTCACGCCCCAGCAGCGTGGTCTGCTCAGGGACTCAGACCGCTACAACCAATATGGCGGCAGCGCCGGCGGCCCGATTTGGAAAAACAAGGTCTTTGCCTTTTTTAACTATGAGGGACAAAAGCAGAACACCCCGGCAACCGGCACAGGATGGTACTACGTGGACTCGGCGCTGGCGCCGTTGGCTTCCTCCGGCAGCATTGCCTCGACCTATCTGAATTTCAAGGGGGCGGGCGTTCTCGGTACGGTAATTGCTTCTACAACCTGCGCGTCCGCCGGACTCACAGAAGGCGTAAACTGCAAAACCGTTTCCGGGGGCCTGAACATTGGTTCGCCGCTTACCATCGGCCTGGGCAAACAGGACCTCACCTATGTCAGCAACAGCAACCCCGGCGTAGGCAGCGGACTTTCGAACGTCCCCGATATCGCAGACTACAGCACCGCCAATCCAACCAATACCGATTTCAAACAGTACAACGGGCGTCTCGATGCCGACGTAACCGGTAAAGATCACCTCAGCTTTGCCATTTACTGGATTCCATCCACGAAAACAAACTACAACGGCGGGCTGGGCTACGACCTCTTCAATCACTCCCAGACGAGCAATGCCACATCGTTGATCTGGAACCATACCTTCTCCCCGACCTTCCTGAATGAAGCCCGCGCCAATGCCGCCGGATGGCGTTGGAACGAACTAGCCAGCAATCCTCAGGCGCCGTTTGGCCTGCCCCAGGATTTTGTCTCTGGAATTGGGAGCATAGGCATCGGCGGCCTGGGTCCAGGTTACCCTTCCCATCTTGACCAATGGACCTACGGCTACAAAGACGTTGCAACCAAAGTTCTGCGCGCGCAAACCATGAAGTTCGGTTTCGATCTCACCCGGGTTTACTACTTGAACGCTCCGATCAGCGTGCCACAATACACCTTCTACAATCTCTGGGACTTCATGAATGACGCCCCGGAGGCGGAAGGCGGCAGTTTTCAGGCAACCACCGGCTATCCCGGAGGCTACCGCAACGATAACCGCGAAAACATGCTCGGCGTATTCTTCCAGGACGACTGGAAGTTCCGTCCCAACCTGACCGTAAGCGCTGGACTGCGCTACTCCTACTTCGGACCGCTCACCGATAAGGACAACCACCAGGGTGTGCTTTCGTTCGGCAGCGGCAGCACCCTCTTGACGGGGATATCCATACGCACCGGAATCGGCGCCTGGACAGCGCAAAAGATGAACTTCGGGCCGCAGATCGGTTTCAACTGGAGCCCCGTATGGTTCCAGGGCAAGATGGTGGTTCGCGGTGGTTTCGGCTTGAACTATAACCAGGAGCAGATCGCAAACTCCAACAATTACGACGGCAACCCGCCCGGAACGAGCAGTATTCCAGGTTCAAGCACCGGCCCCACCAATATCAACCCCAACATCCTCTACGCGACATCGAGCAGCCCAGGTAACTACTACGGCTACCCGGCAAACCCCCACGCCATTACGACGTTTAACTCCGCCGGTCTGCCGACAGCAGGCCACGCTAACCTCGGCGGCTTGCCCGGAAAATTGCACACCGAGTACACCGAACACTTCTCGCTCGATGTCGAATACGATCTGGGTCACGCGTTGATCGCGAATCTCGGCTATGAGGGCGGCCTGGGCCGCCATCTCCTCTACAACTATGACGCCACCGCTCTCGGAGATATTGAGGGCGCTGCGCAGAGTTCTCTTGTCAACAGCGTCAATACTTTTGGCGACAGAGGTTGGTCGACGAACAACATGATGCTCGCCGGACTCAAGCACACTTTCTCCCATACCTTCTCTGCTGAAGCGCAGTTTACATGGGCACACAGCATGGATACAGATTCCGGCCCGTACTCCCGCGACGCCTATCTGTACAATCCCGCATACTCCTACGGCCGGTCGGATTTTGATATCAACAAATCCTTCAAGGTCTTTGGCGTGTGGCAGCCGGTTATCTTCCACGGCGACCGAAGCTGGATGGAGAAGGCCGTCGGCGGATGGTCGCTTACCGGCATCATGACTCTTCACACAGGCTTTGGGTGGACTCCGGTCTATACAGAGCCGCACCAGATCTACTGCAATACCTGCAACTACGGATACCAGAGCCTGCGTCCCCACTATCTTGGAGGAGCCGGCAACAGCACCAGCAACAGCGCCTTTAAGACCGGAAGCAACTTCCCCAGTCCAGGCACTGCCAACACCGGCACGAACAATAATCAATTCTCCAACAACTACTTCCTGATCCCGAACTACGCCAATGCCATCACGGATAGTCCTGGGCAGTCGACAAACAACTACATCCCCCCGCCGGGGATCGATCGCAACACCTTTCCCGGACCCGGATACCGGGATGTCGATCTCAACATCGCCAAAGCCTTCGGTTTGCCCAACATGAAGGTCCTGGGCGAAAACGCGAAGATCGAAATCAAGGCTGACATGCTCAACGCCTTTAACATATTGAACATCAACCCAGGCAGCATCTCGAACAACATCCAGAACTCGAACCTTGGTCAAGCATCGAGCGCGCTCGGATCGAGAACTATCGATTTCCAGGCTCGCTTCAGCTTCTGATCCCTGCTGTTCCTGAAACATTCCGGAGGGTGCCTACGCGAAGGCACCCTCCGATTTCAACATTTTTATCAAGCAGCGGCGGTGGCCGCCGATACGCGGAGTTCCGGCGCCGTTCGCGCGAGCGCTTGCCGGTTTCAATCTCCTCCTCATGCGCGGCCGCAAACCGCTCCGTCGAACCGGAGGTGCAGGACGCCTGCGGGCCAGTCGTGCGCAAAATGCGGACTGGCATCGGGTAAGAGTTTTCATGCACCTGCTTTTGGGAGAGAATCAATGATTCGTACCCGCTCAGTTCTGGCGTTCGGAGTCCTGCTCGCAGTCTGGAGTGCACTACTGTGCGCTCAGCAGGCAAAAGGACCGGAGAGCGCAGAAGTTGCGCAGCCGATCGTCATTGACGATCACGCAGCGGTCACGCCCTTTCCGCACTACTGGGAACAGATGTTCGGATCCGGCCGCGCCAACCTTACTCTGCGCGAGAGCTACCGCGACGATCTGCGCCAGGTAAGGAAGATCACCGGCTTCCACTACGTGCGCTTCCACGCCCTCTTCCACGACGAGAACGGTGTCTACAGCGAGGACGCGCAGGGCAATCCGGTTTACAACTGGTCCTATGTCGATCAGATTTACGATGGCTTGCTGGCCAACGGCGTGCGGCCTTTTGTGGAGATCAGCTTCATGCCCAAGGCGCTGGCCGCGCGGCTCGACTATCACGCCTTCTGGTACAAGCAGATTGTTTCGCCGCCCAAAGACTACACGAAGTGGGACGCCCTGATCACCGCCTTCGCGCAGCATCTTGTCGATCGCTACGGCATCGAAGAAGTCTCACAGTGGTACTTCGAAGTGTGGAACGAGCCCAACATCGACTTCTGGACAGGCCGGCCCGCGCAGCAAACCTACTTTGAGCTATACGACCACACCGCGCGCGCCCTGAAGGCCGCGAGCCCGCGGATACGGGTTGGAGGGCCAGCCACCGCGCAGGCCGCGTGGGTGGGCGATATGATCGCCCATGCCGACCAGAACCATATTCCGCTGGACTTTGTCTCCACGCATGTTTATGGCAACGACAGTGCGAAAGATGTCTTTCACGATGACCGGCCGATTGCACCACATCAAATGGTCTGCCTTGCGGTGAAAAAGGTTCACGAGGAGATAGAACACTCCGCACGGCCAGAGCTGCCGCTCATTTGGAGCGAGTTCAACGCCTCTTATATGAACGAACAGCCGATTACGGATTCCATCTATATGGGACCATGGATGGCGCAGACGATCAGCCAATGCGACGGCATGGTGAACATGATGTCGTATTGGACCTTCTCCGATGTATTTGAGGAGCAGGGAGTGATCAAAACACCTTTCTACGGCGGCTATGGCCTGATGGCCGAAGATGGGATTCCCAAGCCGGCCTTTGATGCCTTCGAGCTGCTGCACGCACTGGGGACGGAGCGGCTGCCCGCCGCGGCGGACGATGTGCTTGCCACCCGCCGCGAGGACGGAACGCTGGTGATCGCGGCCTGGAACCTGGTGGAACCCGGCGCCAGCGGCGCAGACAAGACGATCGACTTCGAACTTCGCGGCGTTCAAGCGAATGCGCGCGCAGCCGTTCGCCGCGTGGACGCCGCGCACGGCGACACCCTGGCTGCATGGAAGAAGATGGGTAGCCCGCAGTATCCTACCGAGGGCCAGATTGCGTTGTTGCGCCAGGCCGCCGGGATGGGAACGCCGGAGATGCTATCCGTCCACAACAATCGCCTCAGGCTCACGATCCCTCCCATGGGACTGGCGGTGGTGGAGATCCCTGAGCCAGGCCGCGCGTCCGCGGAGCACAAGCCTTGAATGGGCAGCTAAGCAAGGCGGGAATGAACAGGCGTCGGATGCTGGCGGGTACGGCAGCCGCGACAGGCTGCGCGCTCTTGCCGCCGGGCATCGCATTGGCACGCGCTTGGCAGCCCTCCTTAGACGATGAGGCGTTTCTCGATGACCTGGAGCGCCAGGCCTGTCTCTTCTTCTGGGAGCAGGCGAGTCCAGCCACGGGCCAGATTCTGGACCGCGCCCGCAACGACCTGAACGGCGCGCGCGATCCGCGGCGCATGGCCAGCATTGCCGCCACCGGCTTTGGCCTTACCGCCCTCTGCATCGCCGATCAACGCGGCTATCTGCCCGGCGCGCAGATTGCGGAGCGCGTGCGCACCACCCTCGACTGGCACCTGAACAAGCTCCCCGAAGTGCACGGCTTCTTCTATCACTTCAACGATATCGAGACAGGCGCGCGCTTCGGCCGGTCAGAGCTTTCGTCCATCGACACGGCTTTGCTGCTCTGTGGCGTACTCACCGCGCGGGCGTACTTTGACGATGCGCGGATCCAGTCTCTGGCGCGGCAGATATACGAGCGCGTCGACTGGCCCTGGATGTTGAACGGGGGCAAAACCTTTTCCATGGGCTGGCAGCCCGATGGCGGCTTCCTGAAAGCGCGCTGGAGCCACTATTGCGAGCTGATGATGATTTATCTGCTGGCCATTGGCTCGCCAACCCGTCCCGTCGCGCCCGAATACTGGAACAACTTCACGCGCCCCACGGTCCACTACAAGGATTTCACCTACATCAGCGGCAACGATCCGCTGTTTACGCACCAGTACTCGCAGGGATGGTTCGACTTTCGCTACAAGCGTGACGCCTACGCCAACTACTTTGACAACTCCATCATCGCAACCCGCGCTCACAAGGCATTCTGCCTTTCCTATCCGCAGTGGTACAACGAGGATTATTGGGGCATCTCCGCATCCGATTACGCAGGCGGCTACACGGCCTGGGGAGGGCCGCCCCCGCTGGGTCCGCTCGATGGAACGGTGGTTCCCTGCGCCGCCGCCGGCTCGTTGGCGTTCTTGCCCGCCGATTGCCTTGCCGTGCTGCGCGCCATGCGCTCCCACTGGGGGAAGCGGGCCTGGGGCCGCTACGGATTTGCCGATGCCTTTCACCCATCCGCCAACTGGTACGATTCCGATGTGCTCGGCATCGATCAGGGTATCTCCGTACTCATGGCGGAGAACCTGCGCACCGGGCTGGTTTGGAGCGCGTTTATGCGCAACCCCGAGTGCACGCGCGCCATGCAGTTGGCTGGCTTCAAGAACCAAAGTTGAAAGCGCAAATGCACGAGAATTTGCGAAGATAAGAGCAGGAATAATGCAGGCAAAAAGAACCAAGGCGTGGCGGAACTTCTGCGGCGGTGTGTGTTGCGCGCAGTCCGGCTCCGGCCTGACCGCCGCGCCGCGAACTATGGCTTGTTGCCCGGCGCCTGCGCCCGGGCGGGCGTTCCCGCGATGGCGGCAACATGCCTAAGAAACCCTTCAAACCGCTCACACTCAAGGAGCTCTCCGCCGTCCTGGAGCTCTCGCAGTCCACCGTCTCGCGCATTGTCAACGGCGAGGCCGACAAGTACCGCATCTCGCGCGAGACCCAGCAGCGAGTACTGCAGGCCGCCGCCGTGCACGGGTACGCCGCCAACACCGTGGCAAAAAGCCTACGCCTCAAACGCACTCACACCATCGGCGTCATCGTCCCCGAGATCAGCGAAGGCTACTCGACCGCCGTCCTCGGCGGCATCGAGGACGAACTGCTCAAGGACGGCTTCTTTTACTTCGTTGTCAGCCACAGGCACCGCCCCGATCTGCTCCAGGGCTATCCGCGCATGCTGCTGGCGCGCGCGGTCGAAGGCATCGTGGCCGTAGACACGCTCATCGAAGAGGATCTCCCTGTTCCCGTGGTCTCTATCTCCGGCCACAAGCACCGCGAGGGCGTGATCAACATCGAACTGGACCACGGCCAGGCCGCGCACCTCGCGCTTTCCCATCTTAAGAATTTGGGACACAAGAAAATTGCCTTCATCAAAGGGCAGGTTTTAAGCTCCGATACCAAGCGGCGCTGGCACGCCATTGTAGATAAGGCCAAGGCCCTGAAAATCGACATCGATCCGCAACTCGTCGTGCAGTTGCAAAGTTTGGAGCCCGGTCCCGGGCCGGGCCTTGAGGTGACGCGGCAACTGCTCCAGACCAAACTTCCTTTTACCGCCATCTTTGCCTTCAACGACCTCACTGCCATGGGCGCGATTCTGGCCCTGCGCGAAGCCTCGCTGCGCGTTCCCAGAGATGTTTCGGTGGTCGGCTTTGACGACGTACTGGCCGCGTCCACCAATAACCCGCCGCTGACTACGATTCATCAGCCCTTGCGCAGCATGGGCCAGACCGCCGCATCCACGCTCCTGCAGCTCATCCGAGACGCTATACCTCATCCCCATCCGGCCACCATCACCGTCTATCCGAAGCTCATAGTGCGCAAGTCCACCGCCCATGCCGCGACCCACCCGGCGGCGCCCTCCGCAGACAGCGACGATTAACACTGCCTCGCGCGCGCACCCGTGCAGAACCAGCCGTGCGCAAAAATCGCGCATCGTGGCGTTGCTTCAGCAACCTATTTCTCATTCCGGCTCTGCCGCACTCCCAGCAGCGGCAACATGGCGATCATGGCCAGCAATATTGCCGGGCCAGTCATCAGTCCGATGCGTAAGCTTCCGGTGTGGGCGGAGATCGCGCCCACAAGCCAGGGAAAAGTTGAGCCCCCGAATCCGCTCAGTGCGAGAATAAAGCGCGTGTCTGAACTGTGCCGGGCGCGGTCCAGAAAGCCCGTCAGCGCGATGGGAAAGACCGGGGCCAGCGCAGCGCCCAGCAGGAGAATGGCAGCGCACAGCAGCAGCGGTGAATTGCACCCAATGAGCAGCGTAGCCGCGCCCAACGCCATGAACAATGCGGATTGGAGCAGGCGCGCTGGCCGCATCCGCAGCAGCAGACAGGGCGAGAGCCCGCGCGCCGCAAGAAAGCCAGTCCAGTAAATCGCCGCTGCTGCTGCCGCCAGCGCCACTGTGGCGTGCGTCGTGCGCAGCACATACGTCGAGATCCACGTGCCGAACGTAAGCGTACGCCGAGTCCCTCTTGACGCGAGGTAGAGTGTGTCATCAGGTGTCCGCTTGTTTTTTGGTGGACACCTGATGAGTGTGTTCAAGCAGCCTGGGAAGAGTCGGTCTGGAGTGAGGCTG
>Ga0326728_10002358_pt1 | contig 63267 bp, 39 predicted proteins | sample MB3enrmetagenome_FD_207602 | JGI IMG/M metagenome (GOLD analysis project Ga0326728, IMG submission 207602) | Lab enriched peat soil microbial communities from McLean, Ithaca, NY, United States - MB31MN | ecosystem: Environmental > Terrestrial > Soil > Wetlands > Peat | place: USA: New York...
GACATTGTCGCGGTGAAGAACGGAGCAAGACCGCAAGCATTTGAGCGCAAACAACCTGGTGCTTTGGGAATTGCGGCGGAAAGCAGAGGTGACAGAAGGACCCGAGTTGGCGCCTGAACGATGAACCAGTGTTCCCAAACAAATGCGCTTCTGGCGGGAGGGGCGGCGCTCAACCTGTGGCTGGCGGTGGCGTTGTTGCAGTCACCCGCAGGCGCGTCTGCACAGGAAGCCCTCAGGAACAGCCTGGCGGCGCAAGCGTTGGCCGAGACTAACAAGATTGACCTGGAATCCATGCCGTACACATTCAAGTCAGGCGATTTCAGGCTTTTGGTCACTCCTTCGATGGAAGTGGATTGGAACGACAACATCAACCTTTCGAGCAGCGACGCAAAGCAGGATTTTATCCTCAGGCCGCTGGTGCAGTTCGATGCGAGTTATCCGATAAGCCAGGTCAACTTGTTGCGAGTGGATGTCGGGGCCGGTTACGACGAATACCTTGAGCACAGTGCGTATAGCAACTGGCGGGTGAATTCGGGGTCCCAGCTATCGTTTGACACCTACATCAAGGACTTTTTGATTAATCTGCACGATAGGGCCAGTTACATCCAGGACCCGGCGGCTCAGGCGATGGTTACTGAAACCGGCACCTACGCAATCGCCAATAACGTTGCCGGCGTAACGGGCGCTTGGAACCCGAAGGACATGAATATGAGTCTTGGATATGATCATGAGAATATCATGTCTCCCTCGCGGCAATTCCAACTTCAAAACAGTTCCTCCGAGTTATTCGATGGCCGCGTGGGGTGGAGATTTCTTCCGACCGCCACCGCGGGCATCGAGGGGACGTACTCGATGACAGCCTACGATCAGGCGATATTGAACAACAATTCGGCCTATACAGCCGGAGGTTACGGGGAGTGGCGCCCCGGATCCTATTTCAGGGGGACGGCGCGCGGCGGCTATACCATTTACCAATTTCAACAAACCAGCGCATCGGCCGAAACCATCGAGTTTACGCCCACGGGCAAGCCGATCCGGACTTCGGACCTGAACTCGTGGTATGCGGATGTGACGCTATCGCACGACATCACTCGGGCTTTAAGCTATTCGTTGAGCGTTGGGCACGAGATTCAAGTGGGATTTCTGTCGGATACAGTTGAAGATTCATATGTGCGGCTTTCCTCGGCTTGGAAGATCATCAAGAACCTGGATCTGAGGGGTTCTTTTTCGTACGAGCATGGACAGCAAGGCGTTGGAAACGTGACGGGAAATCTGACGGAAATCTTTGACTGGTACGCCGGCAATGTGGAGATCAGCCGCCAGCTTTCGACCAAGCTGCGCGTGGGCTTGAATTCGCGCGTCACCTATCGGACATCCAACAGTGCGTCCCTTGGATACACTCAAGCTATGGTAGGATTGCAAATGGCTTACACATTCGAATGAAAATGAACATAAATCACTTGCCGCCACGGCGGTTCATTGAACGGCGCCAGCGCCAAGACTGTTTACCAGCCGTTGCGTTCGGTGGCGTTCGACTGTGGACACCACTGGCGGTTTTGGCCGCCTGCCGGCTTTTTGCCTCGGACGCGCCATCGTTGAAAACACCTGGCCCAATCCAGGAGGCCACGAACCACCTGACGGGAACCGCCGCCACGGCATCGGAGACGGCCTCGAATGCTTCCGCCGCGGATGCGACTGGCGGCATGAATCTGCTGGATGACAAGCACCAGTTGGCCATCGGCGACCAGATCAGTTTCCGTATTGTTGAAGACGAAGAGGATTCCAAGTCCCTGGCAGTCACCGATTCAGGGGAGCTGGAAGTCCCTTATGTCGGACGCTTCCAGGCGGTTGGAAAGACGTGCAAACAGTTGGCGGGCCAGATCAAGACCGCCCTGGAAAAAGATTACTATTACCGAGCCACGGTCATTATCGCAGTCAACGTGATGGCCAAGAGCCGCGGACGGGTGTACTTGGTTGGCCCGGTCCGTGTGCCTGGGCCGCAGGAAATTCCCAGCGATGAAGTGCTCACGTTAAGCAAGGTGATCCTGCGGGCCGGCGGTTTCACGGATTTCGCCGACAAGAAAGACGTCAAGGTGACGCGCCAAGCCAAAGTGCCTGGCGGCAAAGACGAAACTTTCACCGTCAATGTGGGCAAGGTGCTGGAGAAGGGCACCACGGAGAGCGACCTGCCACTGGAACCCGGGGACCTGATCTATATCCCTGAGAAATTGGTCCGCTTTTAATTATCGTATGACCGAACCTATGAATTCAACCAGCCACCAAGACCTGTGAATCCATTAAATCCAGCCGATCCTCAAGCCAACTTCCAGTTGATGGGCCCGATGGAGGAAGCGCCGCCATCGCACTCGCCCATTCGCGCCCGCCGGCTTTTGGCATTTCTGTCGAAGTATTGGTGGGTGCCAACTCTCACGTTAATGCTCGGCGTGGGCGCGGCGGTCGAATATATGCGTTGGGTTCCTCCCACCTATGTTTCGAGCGCGTCCATGTGGGAGACGGAGAAATTGCGCCTGCCGGAAGGGGGATTGTTTACGGGCGACACGCAAAACTACTTCGGGACGCAAGTCGAACTGCTGCGCAGTGGCGAGTTGGCGCAACTGGCGATGCAGCATTTGCTGGCTTCAGGGTCAAATGCAGTGCCAACGGACAAGGAGGGGAGGATGATTCAGGCGCAAATCTCTGTCGAGGAAGTGCCCAAAAGCTCGATTGTGGTTGTGGGAGCGGCCAGTCGGGACAGGGCGTTCTCGCAGGCCTATCTTAATGCGCTGCTCAATGAGTACCTGGACTTCAAGAAGAATCTAAGGAAATCCGTGGCCGACTACAGCCTGGCATCCATGTCGGAGCAGGTCTTGCGTCTGGAGCGTGAATTGAAGAACGAGCAGGACAAACTGACGGCTTATGAGCAGACGAACAATCTGGCTATCTTGCAGGAGGAGGGCAACGTCGCGGGTGCTTACCTGGCCAAATTGGAGACTCAACTATCCGACTCGCAGCTCGAACTGAAGCTTCTCAAGGAGAACGAGGTTGGCCAGCCAAGAGATGGGACGGGTGGGATTGGCACAACGGCAGCGACGCCAAACGCCTTTTCCGGGCAAGACGAGGGCTTCTCCGGCGTCGCGGGCAATGAACGCCGGACTGCCGCGAGGGAAATCGAACTGCTCCGGATGGAGCGCGAAAGACTCAGCAAGTTCCTCCGCCCCAAGCACCCTAGAATCGTCAAGCTGGACGCGGACATTGAACGAGCGGAGAAGCTCAACGAACTTTTTGGCGCGCAAAACAAGAAGCAGCTTGAGGCTTCGCGGCAGATTCTGCAGTCGCGGATTGATGGCCTTCAGGCTGCCGTCCGGGAGTGGCAAGCCAACGTGATGAAGGCTAACGGCGGGATCGCCGAAGCCGATCGCCTCAAACTCAACGTCAATCGCATTCAAGTGGTTTATGACCGGCTGCTGGGTTTGCTCCAAACCATTGATATGAGCCGGAGCATTGACCAGGAAACACTGGCCGTTTTGCAGCCCGCCTCGCCGGCGGTGCGTTCGCGCAAGAAAGAAGCGCAGAGGGCGGCCGCAACCGTTCTGGGCGGCCTGTGTGCGGGACTGGGGATCGTTTTGCTGATCGCGTGGCGGGACGATAGATTTACATCTTTTTCGGAAATGACCGAGGAGTTCGGCGACGTCATTGTCGGGCAGGTGCCGGAATTGCCGCGCCCCAGAGGCCAGACGAGAACCCTGCTGCTGCAGGCTGAGGATGACCGACAGACGTATGCCGAGTCGTACCGCAACCTGCGTTCCGCTCTTCTGTTCCTGCCTGCTTCGGTCGAGCGCCCGAAGATTATGCTCGTCACCAGCGCGATGCCAAATGAGGGCAAATCCACGATCGCCTCGAACCTGGCGCACACGCTGGCTTTGGGCGGCTCGCGCGTGGTTCTCATTGATGCCGACCTTCGGCAGGGCCATCTCCATGAATTATTGGGAATGAAGCGCGAACCCGGTCTGGCCGAGGCCCTGGAACATCCTGAGGACTTGGATAAGTTCATTCAGCCCAATTGCCTGCCCAATCTTTCGTTCATCGCCTGCGGACGCGTCCTCAGTCGTCCGGGCGATCTCTTCGTGGGGTCGGCGCTTGAACAGGTATTGGCGCGGCTCCGGCAGCAGTTCGATCACGTGATTATTGACACGAGCCCGGTTTTCGCGTCGGACGACGTGGCGACGCTTGCTCCGCGGGCGGACGGCACGCTGTTCGTGGTGCGCAGCGGTCTATCCCGGTCCGGCCCCGTGGCCGAGGCGCTTGAACTTCTCTCTCGACGCCAGGCGAAGATACTGGGCGTCGTGGTTAACGGGGCCAACACCGGTTCGAGGTCGTATTACTACTACAAGGATGCGGAGTACTATTCGCCGTCGGCTGACCATGTGGGAAGGCCGCCTGGGAAAGCAGGGAAAGCGGAGCTACCGCACGCGACCTAAGGATGGTCGTAAGAGCGGTTTTTACGAAGAGACCAAGGCAGATTGGGACTAGTCCGGGGTTGTGGACGGAGATCAAGGGTCAGGGCGAAGGAGCCGTCCGGAGTCGGGCGACGGCAACCGATGAATGCAATGCAGAGAGCAGACGATGTAGATTGCGAGCCAATCAAAAGTGGGCCCGCGAATCCACCGGCACGGAGTGTGCCGATGAAATGCCGGCGGCGCTCGGTATGCGTTGCCTTGCTGGCTGGCTGTTGCTTGCTGGCGGGGTTGTGGCTCTTCCGGGCGCCTCTGCTCACCGGGTTAGCAAAGGCGTGGGTGGTCAACGACCCGGCGGTCAAGGCCGATGCCATTGTTGTCCTGGGAGGCGGCCTCGACACACGCCCCTTCGCCGCCGCCAGACTCTACCATGAACATTTTGCGCCAAAAGTTCTTTACATGGATGTCAAACTCAATGCCGCGGCGCGATTGGGTGTCGTGATCCCCGAGCGGGAATTGACCCGGCGAATCTTCGTGAGCAACAACATTCCCGAAGGCGACCTGGAAGCCATCGGGAAAAGCGTGGCCAGCACCTACGACGAAACTCAAGCGGTGCGCGCCTGGGTGGAAAGGACCGGAGCCAAATCCATCATCATCCCGACCGATCTTTTTCACACCCACCGGGCCCGATGGATTTTCCGCCGGGAACTGCGAGACAAGAACATTCAGGTTCAGGTGGAAGCCGTGCAGATGCCAGACTACGACACAAGCGACTGGTGGAAGCACGAAGATGGACTGATAGCGTTCGAGAACGAAGTTATCAAATCCATCTATTACCGGTTTAAATACTGACTCGGATCGCGGGTTGACGGACTGTCGAACCGCAAAACGGCGCCCTCAAAGGGCTCAATCGCAATAATGAACGAATTGATCATCGAACCCGGCCGCGTGGAACTGAATTATTGGCGCGACCTTTGGACGTATCGGGAATTGTTTTATTTTCTCGCCTGGCGCGATATCCTGGTCCGCTACAAACAGACGGTGATTGGCGTTGCGTGGGCGGTGATTCGGCCCTTCCTGACCATGATCGTCTTCACGGTCGTGTTCAGCAAAATTGCCAAACTGCCGGCGCCGGCCGCTGTGCCTTACCCATTGCTGGTCATGGCTGCAATGCTACCTTGGCAATTCTTCAGCACTGCGATGAGCGAAGCCAGCAACAGCCTTATTGGCAATGCCAACCTGATTTCCAAAATCTATTTCCCCCGCCTCATCGTCCCGGCCGGCTCAGTCATCACTAGCTTTGTGGATTTCCTCATTACCCTGGGACTGATGGGCATAATGATGATTTGGTATGGCTTTGCGCCGGACTGGAGAATATTTCTGGTCTTTCCTTTTATGTTTTTGGCTTTTGCCGCCAGTTTCGGCATCGGCCTTTGGCTATGTGCCTTGAACGTCCAATACCGCGACTTTCGTTACATCGTGCCATTTATCGTTCAATTTGGCCTTTACGTCTCGCCGGTTGGTTTCAGCAGCAGCATTGTTCCAGAGAAATGGCGCGTGCTCTATTCGCTCAATCCCATGGTTGGCGTCATAGACGGTTTCCGCTGGTCCCTGTTACGCGGCCAAACCGCGCTTTCAATTTCAGCTCTCGGCCTTTCAGTTTGTGGAACTTTTGTTTTGTGCGCGAGCGGCATCCGGTACTTTCGGAAAATGGAACGCACTTTTGCGGATGTGATTTGAGTCCATGACGGATCCCATTATAAGGGTCGAGGGCTTGGGAAAGCGTTATCGCATATGGCACCAAGCTGAGCGGCAGCGCTACACCGCCCTGCGGGATGTAATTGCGGAAAAGGCCAAGAAGCTCTTTTCCAGAAGACAGAGATCGGAGATCAGAGATCAGACCTCCGACCTCCGATGTCCGACCCCTGCTCGGGCTTCGCAGGAGGACTTCTGGGCATTGAAGGACGTTTCCTTCGAGGTCAAGCAAGGTGAAGTGATGGGCATCATCGGGCGGAACGGGGCGGGCAAGAGCACAATGCTCAAGATTCTGAGTCGCATCACCGAACCGACAGAGGGCCGAGTGAGAATCAAGGGTCGCGTCGCCAGTTTGCTGGAGGTCGGAACCGGGTTTCACCCGGAATTAACTGGGCGGGAAAACGTTTTTCTGAACGGTGCCATTCTAGGCATGAGACGTCTGGAGATCAAAAGCAAGTTTGACGAAATAGTCACGTTTGCGGAAGTCGAACAATTCCTGGACACACCGGTTAAACGCTACAGCAGCGGCATGTATGTCCGGCTGGCCTTTGCCGTGGCCGCGCATTTGGAGCCGGAAATCCTGATCGTGGACGAAGTGCTGGCGGTGGGCGATGCACAATTTCAAAAGAAATGCCTGGGAAAAATGCAGAATGTTGCCAAGGGCGGACGCACAGTGCTTTTCGTCAGCCACAACATGGCGGCAGTGCAGGCGCTTTGTGGCTGTGCTATACACCTCCAGGGCGGCGCGATAAAGGCTACTGGCGAAGTTGAATTGATCGTCAACCAATATATTGCCGCCACCAGCCTGGGTGAAAACCGTCCTTTGCGTGGTCCAGTCAGAATTGGAGATAGTTTGAGGCTGCTCCGCCTCGAATTCAATCCCAATCCGGCTGTAAGCTGCGCTCCGCTGCGCTTCTTGATTGAATTCCATACCGAGCACGCCATGATAATCAGTGAGGTGCAGGTGCTTTTCTACTCGGCTCAAGGGGTGCGCGTTGCCATCATCGATTTTCGTGCCTGTGGATTACCCGCCAATCTTGAAGCCGGACATCATTGGCGTGGCGAAGGTGAAATCAGTTCCCTGCCCTTTGTAGAGGGAGATTATCAGGCTGGCCTCTACGTCAAAGCCGGCAACTTTCAAGGCGACTTGCTCGATCTTGCTTCAATTGCTATCAGAGTGCGAAATACCAATGGACATGTGCCGGCTCCTGCCAGGTACCGTGGTTTGATTGAATTGAATTTCACGGCACAATTTCAAGCTTCAGCTTCCGCATGCTGCGCGTAATCTTGGAATTCAGAACGCATCGGGCGAATACGTGGCGTTCCTGATTATTTCACATGTTTCGGCTTACAACTTCGGGGGTGGCCGAACTAGTCTTCACCGCAAATGAAGCTTTGCTAACCGCCGCTTCGGTGTGACTTAGTGCTCTGGGTCGTAATTTCGGTGACGTATTTCTGGGGTCAGGCAGCCAAGGCACAAACGGGCTGGGCTTTGAGTTTTGCGACCAACTCCTTGAGTTGGAGGCGTGTGAACTTCCATTCAAACGGCTTGGCGATCTGCTCATAATAGGATTGAGATTCCAGCAGCCTCTGGGCGACGGCGGCCAGGGATGGAAAGTCATTCGGCGTGAGCAGTTTTCTCTGCACGACTGAAAAGTAAATCCTCACCTGGTTGAGCCAACTGGCGTGAACGGGCAACTGAACCAGCAACAGGTTGGAGTATTTGTTCTGCAACCGTTGGTAGGCGGCTTGCCCTCGGTGAGAAGAGCCATTGTCCACAATCTAGAAGACCCGTTTGGCCCGGCAATAAGGTTTCCGGCTCATCACTTGCTGGGCCAAGCCGTCGAAAGGAACGATGCCGGTGGTCGGGTCGCAACAGCCGAAGACCTTGGCGTGCCGGACATGCGCGATGGCTTCGTGAGCCAAGTCTTGGCGGTGCAGCACTAATCAAAGGCAACCAGTTTTTCTTACATGGGGTCGCCGAGCGGATTTTACATGAGGTCTTGCTCGGCGCATCTGTGCTGAGTTGCGAGGCGTCGATCTGGAATTCTCATCCGTCAACTCTCCACACCAACTAAACCTTGCCTTTCTTCAGCATCATCATACCCACTTATAATCGTGCAACACTCCTGCGCGAGGCTTTGGACTCGGTGTTTGCCCAGAGGTTCACCGATTACGAGGTCATCGTGATAGATGATGGCTCGACGGACGAAACAGCGCAGGTGGTGGCAGCGTACGGCTCACAAGTCCGTTTCTTGCAACAGTCAAATAGCGGACCTGGTGCGGCTCGCAACCTGGGTATCCGCTATACCGCTGGCGAATATGTAGCGTTTCTCGACAGTGATGATGTGTGGTTTCCATGGACGCTGGCCAGCTACCACGAGACCATTCAACAATGCGAACGTCCGGGTTTTATCGCCGGTAACTGCCTTAAGTTTACTGAGTCTGATGAACTGAAAGCGGCTCAACAAACGAGGTCGCAGTACCAGTTATTCTCAGACTATTACCGCGCGGCATGGCAAGGGAATATCAACATTGTTGGCTGTGGGGTCGTGGTCAAAACTGCTGCCATTGCATGCACTGGCGGTTTTCTCAAAGGCAGGGTAAATGCCGAAGATTCCGATATGTGGATGAAACTGGGTACAGTGTCGGGCTTCGTTCGCCAGTCCGACCCTGCCGTGTTTGGCTTCCGTGATACCCCGGCGAGCGCCTCCAAAATCGGCGCCAAGACTGCTGCTGGAATCAGACAGATGGTGTTGTCTGAAAAAGCGGGTGCATATCCCGGTGGTATCAGCCGACGACGGGAACGCTGGCAAATTCTGACAAGGCATGTCCGCCCCGCCAGTTTGGGCTGTCTGAAGCAGGGCCAGTGGCGCGATGCATTGTGGCTTTATCGTCAGTCGCTATGGTGGCACGTATCATTGGGGCGACTCAGATATTTAGGGGCGATGCCATTTCTCTGCGCGTGCCAACGGCTGGAAAGCGCGTTTTTACCGACACCGTGACGAAAGCTTCAATCGCAGAAACACCCGTGTTGCGCCACATGATTCAATTGGACGGGTTGCGGGCTTTTGCCGTTCTGGCCGTGCTCCTGAGCCATTTTGGTGCTCCGGGCAATCTGGTTGTTCGCAGCTTGCCATGGGGAACTATAGGAGTGCGGCTTTTCTTCGTGCTGAGCGGGTTTCTCATCACAGGCATTCTCCTGCGGTGTCGCGACCAAAGAAGTGCAGGGCAGGCATCGGCCGGCCAATTGCTTGGTAGCTTTTATACGCGCCGGTTTCTGCGCATTTTTCCTGTCTATTACGCCGTGTTGTTTGCGGTTACGCTCGTGAACATTCGTCCAACTCGGGATCTTTTCGTCTGGTTCTTGACCTATACGTCGAACTTCCACTATGCCGCGCGTGGCTTTCAAGGCCCGGGCAGCCACTTTTGGTCGTTGGCCGTCGAGGAGCAGTTTTATTTGGTTTGGCCGTGGTTGATCCTTTTCACGCCGCAACGCTGGCTGGTGCGACTAAATGTGGCGATAATCACTCTGGGAGTCGGCTACCGTTGCCTTGGGGTCTCATTGGGGTGGAATGTGCTGGCTGTGCAAATCCTTCCTTTTGGGTGCTTGGATTCGCTGGGCTTGGGTTCGTTGCTGGCTTTGTTCACTTCCGGCGGGCGGACGTGGCCTCTACATGCCCACAGATTTGCGAGTATTAACTTTTGGTGTGGCCTATCCGTTTTGGCTTCCCTCGCGCTAGCTAGGGGGATGGCTTGGGGATATAAGTTGGAGGTTGCGCTTCAAGACTGGGGAATGGCGATGGTATTTGTGGCCTTGGTAGCTTGGGGGGCGCGGGGGATGGGCGGCTTGGCGGGCAAAGCCCTCGGTTGGCGGCCTTTGGTCTATATTGGCAAGATCAGTTACGGCATTTATATTTATCACGGTTTCATGGCGGTGGTTGGCCCGCGAGTGTTCGGTTTTCTCGGGTTGCGTGCCTTTTACCAACAATTCGATGGCTTGGTGAACACTGCGATGACAATTCTATTGGCGTCTGCTTCTTGGAATTTCTTGGAAGCCCCCATCAATCGGTTCAAAGAACGATTTAGCTACGTGGGTGAAAGCGGGAAGCCGGCGTCTGGCGGGCACCGGCCCGCCGACAGTGTTGTTTTAAAGAACATTTAACATGATAAACTGGAAAGAGCATTGCACTATTGGCATCACCAGCCGGGACCGGGCTGCGGATTTGCACCACACGATCGAAAAGCAGAAAGCGATCGGGCTTGGTGATATACGTTACATCATTGTGGATGATGGTTCTGCGGATGCGGAAGCTCTTCGCACAATTGCCGCTCAGCTTCCGCGCTGCCGCTTTGTCCGGCACAAGTCCTCAGCAGGTTACGTTCAACGTCGGCAGGAAATGGCGGAGATGTGCGAAACCGAGTTTCTTATTTCCCTTGACGACGATTCATATTTTGCGGAACTGACGGGCATGGAGAAGACGATTGCCGCTATGACCGAGGATCGGCAGATTGGCCTGGTCAGTTTCAAGATCATTCAGCTCTATATAGATCCGCAACGGTTTGAACGGCGCATCACACAGTATCCTCCCGGAAATACGATGTTTTTCCGGGGGTGCGGCTATGTAATCCGGGTTAAGACTTTCCTGGCTCACGGCGGTTTTCCAGCCGAATTCAGGCATGGTGCCGAGGAAGCCCATCTGCAATACCGATTCTTTGCTTCAGGCACAAAGATCCTGCATGTGCCCTCGGTTGTTGTTGAACACCGTTGGACATGGAGCGGGCGGCCTTCAGCGGAGCGGGCGTTTTTGCTTTACCGAAGTCAGCCGATGCTGAAATTGTTTAACGAACCTTTGCTCGTAGCATTAGTTGGCTGCGCGAAATTGCTTTTATGGAATTGCTGGCGCAGCAGAGGGCCGCGGCGGCTTCAGCTTTTGGGTCTTTGTTCAGGAATTTGGGGCGGAATGCGACTCCGCCGTCGCTGGCATCCGCTGACGCTCAAGCAGTATTTCGCATTCCGTCGCGCATGGCGGGACAGCTCCAGGTCGGAGGTCGTCGAGGCTGGTCCAGTGACACCTGAACTGCGGCTTCGGCTTGGTTATTGTCCAAACCTGTGAATCCAAGGCTCCGCCATGCGGCAACAAAACTTCTTTACGAGACTCCTTGGTCCAATCTACCGGCCAATTTGGAGACGATACCTATTCTATTTGCGGCTGCAACGTGGGCGGACGAAGTTTGGCACTTTTGTTGACTATGGTCACTACCTTTGGCTGCATTTTGTCGAGCAGTCGATCTGCGCTAAAAGAGGGATGGCAAAAATGGCAACTGTTAAGCTGCTGAGCTACAACCAGCCGTTCCTGGTGAGACTCGGCACTACTGACCTCCTTTGTCTGACCGAGGTGGTGCTGGAGGATGAGTATGAGGACCTGCTTCAGCTTTCCAGCCCAGTCGCCCACCTTGTCATAGATATCGGCGCAAATGTTGGGTATGCGATCCGCTTGTTTTCGCGCCATTTTCCAGATGCGACAATCATCGGAATCGAACCACTTCCTGCCAACATGGAACTCTGCCGGCGAAACGCCGCATTGGCTGGAACTGAGCGTGTGCATTTGATCGAGTGCTGCATTGTTGGCCATCCCAGAGAGGTAATGTTGGACGAAAGCGGCGGAGCGTGGGCCACCAGGATAGCCGAACCTGACGGCACACGCTCGGCCGTTGTTTATCAAGGCCGAACTCTCGATGAGGTGTTAGAGGACTTGAAATTGGCTACAGTTCCCATCGACATCTTAAAAATGGACATCGAAGGAGCAGAGCGAGAGGTCATCATGGCAGGCGGGGATTGGCTGGGTCGGGTGCAAAGAATGGCTGTGGAGGTTCATTCTCCTTACACACCGCAACAGTTCATTGCCGATTTAACCGCCACGGGGTTTCAATTTGAGTGGAAAGCTATCGATGAAGTGGTGCTGGCCTGGCGGTCGGACGGATGCAGGCGGCAGCAGGAGGCCTAACGTGTCCCGTTGTCATTTTACTTGGGTTTCGCCTTACCGTCCCGATGACCGACAAGGCGGGTGGAAGTCCATGCAATTCCATCTGCTCCGGGCGCTGGAGGCAGAACTGGGCGCGTCGCACCGCATTGCACCGGTGGATGTGCCGGAGGAATTCTTGGGCAAATGGACCAGTCGGTTGCAAAAGAAGTTGCGCATTCCACGGTGTTACGCCTATTACTCGGAATCACGGCTCGCCGCATTTGCCGAAGCCGTTCACGCGGAGCTTCCAGACAACGATTCCAAACCAGTCGTCTTTTTCGGCCCGCTGCCGTTTGTCAAATGCCGCCCATCGCAGCCCTATTTTATTTACACAGATGGCGCGTTTTTCATTCATTACTGGGAATACAATGCGGATCACTCTCACGCCAAAAAAGACATCGAACGCGTCGCCTTGTCGGAAGCGGAGTTTATGCGTCGTTCGGCGGGCGTGTGGTGTTCCTCGCAATGGGCGGCGGACCGTATTACGCGCGAATACCATTTGCCTGCCGGACTCGCCCACTGCGCGGGCACTGGTCCCGGCGATGTGCCACCGCCCATTGAACCGGTGCGCTACGAGAACTTTTTAGTCATGATTGCGGCGGACTTTGAGCGCAAGCAGGGCCATTTGACGGTGGAGGCGGTAACGGAGGCGCGCAAACGGGGCACGGACATTGGCATAAAGTTCATTGGCGCGAAACCGCCGACAGCTGTGCTGATCCTGCCTTTTGTTGAGTGGTGCGGCTGGCTGGATATGCAGAAAGATACGGACCGCGCGCGATTTGCCGACATCATGTCGCGGGCAGGTGCGCACATTTTACTAAGCCGGGCGGACCTGACACCGTTGGTGATCCCCGAGGCGGCCAGCTATAGCAAAGCAACCATGGCGGCGTCGGTGGGCGGCATCCCAGAGATGATCCGGGATGGCGAATCTGGCTGGTTGGTTCGCCCGGAGGCCACGCCAGCGGAGATTGGCGAACGCATCGCACAAGTGTTTAACGAACCCTACCGGCTGGTCCAGGCCGGGGCCACCGCCCACTCGTTCTGCGCTGAGCATTGGAGTTGGGAGGCGGTGGGAGAAACCGCCGCCGCTCAAGTTACCAAGTGTGCTATCACATGATTGTGCCGGAATCGAATGAAGCATTCCATAAAGGTATCGGTCATATTCGGCACCCGGCCGGAAGCCATCAAGCTAGCTCCTGTTATTCTAGCTATGAAGAACGAATCGCGTCTTCGTTGCCATGTGTGTGTGACCGGCCAGCATCGCCAACTGCTGGACGATGTGCTGAAGGCTTTTAAAATCAAACCGGACGTCGACCTCAACCTGATGCGACCTAACCAGACTTTGGGCGGGTTTACCGCGCGGGCAGTCGAAGCTCTTGACAAATATCTCGCCACAGAGAAACCACATCTTGTGCTTGTGCAGGGTGACACAACGACTGTGCTTTGCGCTGCGCTTTCGGCTTTTTACCACAAGATTCCTTTGGGACATGTGGAGGCGGGATTGCGGACGGGCAACTTGCAATCCCCTTGGCCGGAAGAAGCCAACCGTATGCTCACCACCCGATTAGCTACACTGCATTTTGCCCCGACGAAAACCAACAGTCAAAACCTGATCAACGAGGGAGTGGCTAACTACGAGATATTAGAGACTGGAAATACGGTCATTGACGCATTATTCCTGGTTTTGCGGAAGGTTCGCCAGAATCCACCGCGCATTCCCGGCCTGCCCGCCTTCCTTCAGCCTTCGGCCCTCAACCCTCAAACGTCGACGAGCATTCCACGCCTTGTGTTGATCACCGGCCACCGGCGCGAAAGCTTTGGTGATGGTTTTGAAAGCATCTGTCGCGCCGTAGCCAAACTTGCCCAACGTTTCCCGGATGTTTACTTCGTCTATCCGGTTCACTTGAATCCAAATGTTCGCGAACCCGTCCAGCGCATCCTCGGCGGGGACAAGCTTACACTTGGCTCTCCGCAATCTGCGTTGCCCAATGTTTACCTCATTGAGCCTTTGTCCTATCTCCCGTTTGTAGCGTTGATGGATCAGGCCACCCTGATACTGACCGACTCCGGAGGCGTGCAGGAGGAAGCTCCCAGTCTTGGGAAGCCCGTGTTGGTGATGAGAGACACCACGGAACGGCCCGAGGCGGTGGTTGCCGGCACAGTAAAGCTGGTGGGCACATCAGCACACACCATCTATCAGGAAACAGTGCGCTTGCTGACAGATTCCAAGGCATATCAAGAGATGCAGCGCGCCCACAATCCTTACGGAGACGGTCAAGCCAGCGCGCGGATTGTCGCCGCTTGCGTGGAGTTTGTACGCAAGACAAACACTGAAATATCGTATTGATTTCATGCCCCAGACCCCACCCATCGTTTGTGTTTCATTCAATTCGCCGCCTCAAAACGATGCTGAGGCGATCTGCACGGCCAGACTGTTGAGTAGTCTGGCTGAAATGGGATGTGAAGTTCACTGGATTACGGCAGCGCACACGCGAACGCTTGATGAATCAGTTGAACAGGAAATCGTAAGCCCAAAGATTCGAATTACCCGTGTTCAAATTCCATGCCTTACTCAGTCAGTCAAGTTCATGCTGGAGATGCGGCATCAGGTCCATGTCCCGCATTTGGAATGGGTGTCGCCTGCCATCACCGCGGCAAGAAAGAAACTGTCTGAGATTCGCGGGGCAGTGCTGCTGACACGATCCATGCCGGTGGTTTCAAACATAGTGGGCTACTACTGCCGCAGCCTGCCGGCGGCGTGGATCGCCCATTTAAGCGATCCTTACCCGTTCAGTTTCACATCAAATAAAGGCGTCACGACATTTGCCTCGGTGTTGCTCCATCGTCGTTGGGCGAAACGAATTATTGAAAATGCAGACTTGATTACGGTCACTTGCCAGAATGCCGCCCGGTTTATGAAGGAACGGCTGCGTATAAGGTTTACAGACCGGACGCTTGTGCTGACCCATTTGGGTTTGCCAAAGCTGGCGCGGGGAGGCGCCATATTGGAGCGCAAGAAGAATGAATTCTGGCTCGCACATTTCGGCGCATTGATGACGCATCGCAATCCGGAAGTTCTGCTTGCCGGATTGAGTCGTGCGGCTAAACGGATCCCGCATCTCCGATTCCTTCAACTGGGGTACATTGATTCAGACGTGGTTCACCGCCCTGGTTGTGATTCCATTATCCGGCTGCAAGACGATCGGAATCTGAACCCGCGGGATGCCAGCGACCTAAGGGAACAGGTGGACGTTAATGTTATTGTGGATGCCGACATCGGGACAGAGTATTCGCCGTTTATCGCTTCGAAATATCCTCATTCCGTCTGCAGCGGCCGCCCTTTGCTGATGATAACCCATCCTGACAGCGCGATGAATGACTACACGCGCGTCCACGGCGGGGGGGTTGTCGCCTCCTACAGAAACCCAGGAGAAGTGGAACGGGCGATACTCGAACTGCATTCCGATCGGGAAAAAGGCGACAGATCCTATTTCCCTTCCTCTGAGTTGTTGAATCAGTTTTCCGCCGAGACAATCATCCCTCCGTTTATTGAGAAGCTAAAATCTTTGGCCGGAAAATCGGATCGTCCACATCCTGCACCCGCTGATTTTTTACTTCCGAACTCTGTCTTCTGATTTCGTGAAAGTCCTTGTTTCGCAAAAAGGCGCGCGTGAGCATTTCCTTGCCGCCCGCGCGTTGCATCACCGGGGTGCTTTAGCCAAATTGGTGGTGGACTGGTATGCGCCGAAAAATCCTGTGTTTCAGTGGGTCGTTTCAATCGTTGGAAAAGACAGAGGCAAGGCGGCAATGGCAGCGCGTTGTGATGAAATCCCGGACAGCATGGTTCGGGTGACGCGGTTGCGCAGCCTCTGGTGGAAGTGGAAAGAGCGTACCGCCGCAAGTCGTGGTTCAAGTTATGGCGGGCTTTTGGAAACGGATGCAGCCTTCGCGCGAGCCGTAGCACGTTGCAAGTTGCCACCACATGACGTTTTTTTTGGCTATTCCTATGCAAGCTTGGAGGCGTTGGAGGCCGAGAAATCCCGAGGGAAGATGACGATCTTGGATCAGATTGATCCCGGCCCCGCCCATTTTCAATTGGTGGCCGCAGAGATGGATCGCCATCCGGACCTCGCTGGATCGTCCAAAGCGTTTCCGACGGCTTACTTCTCCCGCGTGCGGCAAGAGTGGGAAATTGCGGATGTGATTGTCGTGAATTCGGAATGGAGCCGGAAAGCATTGTTAGCCGAAAGTGTTAATCCTGCCAAGATTGAAATTCTTCCGCTGGCGTATGAGGCCGAAAACGGGGGACGGAGGAGGGAAGACAGAAAACAGAAGTCAGAAGTCAGACCTCCGACCTCTGATCACCGATCTCTGAAGGTGCTTTGGCTGGGGCAGGTCAACGTGCCGAAGGGCATCCATTATTTGATGGAGGCGGCGCGATTACTGGAGGACGAGGAAATTCATTTTGACGTCGTCGGCTCGATAAGCGTTTTCCCAGCAACGATCGCCTCCGCGCCAGGGAATATGACATTTCACGGTCCCGTCAGCCGCGACGGTGCGGCGGAGTGGTATCGGCGATCCGATGTCTTTGTTCTACCGACGCTCTCCGATGGCTTTGCGCTTACACAACTGGAGGCACTGGCACATGGATTGCCGGTGATCGTTACGCCAAACTGCGGTCAGGTGGTTGAAAATGGTGTGACCGGATTTATCATTCCCGCGCGAGATTCACCGGCACTTGCCGAAGCTATCTTGAAGTTCGTCCGCAGCCGAAACCTTGCCTCAAGCATGTCACCTCGCTGTATTGAAGCCTCCAAGGGGTTCTCGATTGGCGCTTATGGCCGGCGACTGATGGAGATCATCAATAAGCACTTCAAACTTGGCCCTGCGAAGAGCACAAGCCAAAGATATTCATTCTCGTAGGCGGTGGCTGTGCGAACCTCATCTTGTAAAATGGCGGTTCTTCATGTCGCTCTGAATCCCGTGACTGGGCCATGGAGTGTTATGCGGGATCTTGCACAGGCACAAGCGGCTTCCAGAGATTACCAGGCTGTCGGCATCGGTGTGATAGCTTCCAAGAATTGGCCGCAAGAGTATGCTGAAGAACTAAACAACACCGGCCTTTGCACCTACCGCGCGACCACGTTGCAAATATTCGGCACATTCCAGTTTATCTGGCAGCATTTCTCCCGTTCGCCACTTAATCACTGGGTGGAAGGTATTCTTGAACACTCTGGAGCGGAACGGTGTGTTGTCCATTTCCACAATGCGTGGATGTCGGGTGTGTTTATGCCTATTGGCAAGGTCAGACGCGGCAGGGTTGGCGTGGTGGCGACATTCCACGGCGTGAATGCGCAGCTGAATGGATGGCCAATTCGACGCTGGTTGCACCGATGGATGGCTTCAAGACTTCCCCGCTATGGAGTACGGCTGACTTCGGTTGACACGGCGAATCTGGATTTGGCTGAAACCATATTGCATCTCGATCCGAAACTATTTAAAGTTGTTCCAAATGGAGTCGCGGACATGCCTCATATTCGATGCAATGGATGGGAAGGAAAAGGCGAGTTCCGAGTCGGCCATGTGGGCAGCATCAATGAGCGCAAGGGTTGGCGGTTGGTTGCGGATGCGATGGTCCAGCTCAATGCGGAAGGGTTAAAGATTCGCCTGCTCATTGCCGGTTCAGGATCGGAAGAGGACCAAGCTAAGGCACTGGCTAAGAAATATCCTGGGATTATTGAATTCCTCGGCCACGTCAAAGATCCGCGCAGCAATCTGCTCCCGCGCCTCCATGCATTGGCCATGATGTCTGCTCACGAAGGATTACCCATGACGCTTATTGAGGCAATGTCGGTCGGACTGCCGGTGGTAGCCACGGGCGTTGGCGGAATTCCGGAAGCAGTAACGCACGATAAGACAGGTTTGCTCATATCACGGGACTGCGGAGCGTTGGCGGATGGCTTGCGGACTTTGCACAAATCGCCCGAGAAATGCAAGAGATTTGCGGCGGCGTCTCGGGAGGAGTTTGAGCGCCGATTCGAACTCCGGCATATCGTGGAGGAATACGATGCTGTGTATCACGCGGCTTTTACGTTATGACTGCGGATCAACTGGCTATCTTAATTGCCACGCGCGTCCGCAAGGCAACTGAGTGGTGCTCTTTCAGCCGGGATTATTCCAGATGAATCCATCGATCAGCGCAGCAGTCAGTGCCCGTGCTACCCGAAAAGGAGTAATAGGCAGCAAGCCGGCCGCTATGAGCCTGGCATTTTGGGACTGCTGCCTCACGAAGCGGGAATTGGCGTTGGTCTTAATTGTTACCGCCTTGGCAGTAGCGCTGCACCTCAGCCCCGTTCTGCATTCGGGACTGGGAATCGTTCTTACTTATGCGTTGCCAGCGATCTCCTATCTGAGCCCGGCAACCGGATTTTTCTTCATTGCATGCAGTCAGTTTGTTCCGTTTCCGGTGGGATCACCGCATAATCCAGCGCAGGCTGGAGTGCTAGTTTGGCTGCCAATCATTCTTCTGCGATATCATCGTTTGAACCTCAATGGGATATGGCGTTTGTGGCCCGTCGCGCCTTGGTTGTTGTGGGTCATGGTGCTGACGGGGACGCCAGTTTACCTTCCAAACAGTGAATACTTCAAGGCTCTGGTTTACTCCGTGATTGGCTGCCAGTTGGCAAACGAGGCTCGAGGACGCTTCCTGAAGTGCCTGCTCGGCTTGTGCTTGGGTGCTCTGCTGGTGATGACCGCATACTGGGCTTCTCAGTTCGGTTTGCCTGTTGAGGTGAACGATTGGGGCGGCGGTCGCGAAGGTTTTGCTCGTATGGGTGGTGTCCGGGCTGACGCCGCAATGGTATGGCCCGCCCTGTTACTCGGCGTGTCGGGCTTGCTCGGTTTGCAAATTGTAATGGCCTCCCGTCGAAGTCCATCGCCTTCTCCAAGGTGGCTAACTTACAGCACAATATTCGTCTGTGTGGCTTCACTTCCACCACTGGTTTCAACAATGTCTCACGGAGCTTTCGCCGGCTTAGCACTCGTGGTGGCAGCGTTGATCTGGGCTGGGTTCAAGGCGGGCAAAGAAGGCGCCTTTGCAAACGCCAGATTCCGGTTGCTTGCCAGGTGGGGATCCGTTGGAATGGCTGTAATCATTGTATTCTTCGTCTTCGATGTGTTTCAGGTACGTGCGAAGGTGGTCAGTCTGGACGAATATTACAAAGGCGTATCAAGCGAATCGGGCGCCGCAGCTTCGAGGACAGGAGTTTGGCACGATTCAATCAATACTATTCTTAAGTATCCTGTGTTGGGGATTGCCGCGACGGGCGATCAGGAAGTGATCACTTCGGAATATGCTCCGCAAGGTGCGTACTTGTCGCACAACGTCTTCCTGGACTACGGTCGATCCACCGGCATTCCCGGCATGCTGCTTTTGGCTTTCTTTTTCTTCTGGCCTGCGATCCGAATGTGGAAAAGCCCCGACCAAATAAGCTTTCTTCCGTTTCTCCTTGCGCATTTTGCTTTGTTCATATTCTGGATGAGCTTATCTTTTCAATTCTATAAGACTTTTTGGGGGCTGTGGATGCTGATGGCGATGGTTCCAACAAAGGCTGGATTACAGGCGCCAACAGCGCGGCATGCGCTGCGTGCTGGGATCAGCGGAGTGGGCATTCGTCGTGTTTTTTCAAGATTTCAAAATGAATGGCGATAAAAGACCAAAAGTTGCCGTGATTTTTCATCGTCTCGGTCCCTATCATCACGCCCGTCTGGTGGCAGCGACAAGACAACGCGAGTCGATGGTGGGTGGCAAATTCTCTTTGGTGGCAGTTGAAGGATGTCGCATGGATCGAACTTACGCGTGGGACAAAGTCAAACACTCAGAAGATTTCCCTGTGGACACACTTTATGATGACGGAGATTTGGTTGACCAGTCAAATGGCGAAGTAGTGCGCCGCCTTGAGGAAACGATGAATCAGATCAACCCCACGATTGTTGTGATTCCAGGTTGGACGAGCAGTCTGGCTCTCTCTGCTCTGGAGTGGTGTAGTTCGAGGCAAGTGCCTGCCGTTTGCATGTCAGAAAGCACCGAGCGGGACGCAAAGCGCAGCGCCTGGCGGGAAGCGGTCAAACGGCGGATTGTCGGATTATATTCGGCGGGTTTGGTAGGAGGGCGTCTGCACAAGGAATACATGGTGAAACTGGGGATGCCTCCGGGTTCGATTTTTTTGGGGTACGACGCGGTTGATAATCGCTACTTTGCGGACAAAGCTGCGGAATGCAGAAAGCAGAAAGCAGAAATTAGAAAGCGATATGATTTGCCAGAGAATTACTTCCTGGCATCGGCGCGGTTCGTTGAGCAGAAAAATCTGCCGCGCCTGCTGAAAGCGTACGCTCTTTATAGAACGAAATTAGAAGGCAGAAATCCAAACTCCGACCTCTGCTCTTCACTTTCCACCGCTTGGGACTTGGTTTTGCTCGGTGACGGGCCGCTTCGTCCTGACGTCTGTCGGCTGATCTCTGACCTCCGATTGGGCGCTTGCGTCCATTTGCCCGGCTTCAGACAGTACGATGAGCTGCCGGTCTATTACGCCTTGGCCAAGGCTTTTATCCACGCCAGCACCATGGAACCGTGGGGATTGGTCGTGAACGAAGCAATGGCAACTGGACTGCCGGTGTTGGTTTCCAGCCGTTGCGGTTGCGCTCCGGACTTGGTTCAGGATGGGAAAAACGGTTTCACTTTCGACCCCTGCAATGTTGAACAGCTGGCTGACTTGATGTTGAACCTTTCTGCATTCGGCTTCCCGCTTTCCACTTTTGGCGACGAAAGTCAACGTATCGTCGCCGATTGGGGGACAGAACGGTTTGCGCGCGGGATCAGGGCGGCGGCAGACAAGGCCGTTGAAGTTGGTCCGCAGTGCGCAACTTGGATGGCGCGGGTGTTGCTTCGCCTTTTGCTGCTTTTTTGAGCCGCCACCAGATGCCTCAAAGGCTGTTTCGCATGACCAAAAAAACCGAGACTGTCAAACAAGCTATTAGGACTGCGGCGATGACTTTTTCAATAGCTCGTCTTACGGGCGGCCTTTATTTCAGTGTGGAAGGCATTTGCAAGGCGCTTTTGAATGAGAACGTGAGTAGCGATGTTATTGCTCTGGAAGGCGGGTGGGGAGAGCATCTTTCACAAGAAGAGTTGGATCATTGGAAACCTCTTAGTCTCTGCATCGTGCCGTGCTCCTGGCCGCGTAAGCTGGGATATTCGCCAAGACTTCTTTCCGCACTCAAGGAAATCGCCCCAAGCATCGTTCACATCCACGGGTTGTGGCATTACCAGTCAGTAGCTGCCCGCAAATATTGCCGTCAAAACAGGATACCTTTTGTAGTGTCCTCGCATGGAATGTTGGATCATTGGGCGTTGCGCAACAAGGGATGGAAAAAGTGCATGGCAAGCTGGGTTTATCACGATGCTGCCATGAAGAGTGCTTTTTGCATCAGGGCACTCTGTGACGCTGAAGTCAATGCTATTCGGAAATCAGGTTTTAAGAACCCAGTTTGTGTGATTCCGAACGGTGTGGAATTGCCGAATGAAGCACCGGACGTCAAACTTCATTCGCAGGCTGATGGCTGGGCGATTGGGAAACGGATTCTTTTGTTTCTAGGACGCATTGCCCCTAAAAAGGGGCTAATAAATCTGATTCTTGCCTGGAGTAAAGTCCGGACGGAAGCCGCCAAATTGGCAGATGATTGGGTTCTTGTCATAGCGGGCATGGATGAGGGAGGCCATGAAGCCGAGATTAGGCACATAGTGGAGGATCTGGATCTCGGTCGGAACGTATTGTTACTTGGCCCGCAGTACGGCCCTGCCAAAACCTCGTTGTTTTATTCCGCCAGCGCTTTCATTCTGCCCTCTTATAGCGAAGGTTTGCCGATGGGAATATTGGACGCCTGGGCGCATGGGTTGCCCGTGTTAATGACTCCTCAATGCAATCTTCAAGAGGGTGTGACAGCCGGAGCCGCAATACACATTGTGCCGACCACGGAGGGTATCGAGCGTGGCTTGTTGCAGATGTTTGAGATGAGCACCGGCCAACTAGCGGGAATGGGCAGAAATGGCCGATGCCTGGTCAGCGAACGTTTTACATGGGCTCGGGTTGGGAGCCAAATGCGAGAGGTGTATGATTGGATGTTGGGTGGCGGATCGCTTCCCGCATGCGTACAGTCCACTCCGTGTCCCTTGCAAACTTGAGCCCTTGATAGCTCAGGTCCATTCGCCATTTCGCCACCAATTAACGGCCGCGGTTATGAAAACCCCGAGTGATGTGGAGCTTTTGTTCAGCCAAAAGGCCTCCACTTGGAATCAAAAGTATTCTGCTAATGGTCCATTACGTTACAGACTCGACGCTTTTAGGAACCAATTAGGTGAATTAGTGATGCCTCCGGCGAAAGTTCTTGATTTCGGATGTGGAACCGGAAACCTTGCTTGTCACCTGAGTGCTTGCGGTTTTACAGTTTCGGCATGTGACATCAGCGTGAAAATGATAGAACGGGCCAGAGAATGCAATCCAAGCGCTCCAGTTGATTGGATTGTTTTGTCTGCTGATTGGCGGGAATTGCCATTTGAGTCTGATGTCTTTGACGCAGTTGTAGCTTCAAGTGCTTTTGAATATCTCAGCGACGTTGACACGGCATTTGTTGAGTGCCGGCGAATTTTAAAGCCGGGTGGCTTTTTGATCGCGACAGTGCCCAATCCCCGGACGGCGATTCGAAGGCTGGAAAATCTCGTTCGTCCAATGGCGATTATAGCAACTAAGTTGCCCATTTTAAATCACATTCCCAAACTGGATTCTTACGCGACCTATTTGAAGTGCTCGCGCAATCGGATGTCCTTGGAGGGGTGGCTTGCCATTGGCAACAAGACACATTTTGTGGCAGTGGAGGAAAACAAAAGCAGCGCCGGCGACACCGCGCTTGCCTTTTTCCGGTTTCAAAAGCAAATGACAAATCCTCCGAACATTTGAAGCATATCCCAACATGAGTAAATTAAAAGCTGCTATTATCGGGTCTGGTTTGATTGCCAAGCTAAAGCATATCCCGGCCTTTCACCGGCATAGTGACAAGGTGCATCTGGTTGCCCTTTGTGACGTAAACATTGAGGCGGCGCGGCAAGCTGCGTCTTCCGCAGGCATCCCGACGGCATACGCCGACGTTGGCGAAATGCTGGTTAAGGAAAGGCCGGATATTGTGGACATCTGCACACCGCCAAAGACTCACGCTAAAATTGCCATTCAGGCCATGCAGGCAGGCAGCAACGTGCTGATTGAAAAACCCATGGCGCAATCGGTGGAGGAATGTGATGCCATTATCGGTGCCGCCCATGAAAACAAGGTGAAGGTTTGTGTAGCCCACAGCGATTTGTTTTACTACCCTTTCATCGAGGCGCGGAAACTCGTTCGCGAAGGAGCAATCGGTGAGTTCCGGGGCATGCGCATCTTTTTGTCCACACCAACAGACTATATTACTTCCAAGCCGGATCACTGGGCACACAAGCTGCCCGGCGGCGTTATTGGCGAGACAGGACCGCACATCATTTATATGACCTTGGCTTTCATCAACCCGGTGCATGAGGTAAGTGTTCAGGCCAAAAAACTGCTTTCCAATTGCCCGTGGTCCCCGTTCGAGGATTACCGGATCGACTTGGTGGGTGAGAAGGCCATCAGTTCCACCACGCTGTCGTACGCCTCGACTCAATGGATGGCACGCGTGGAGATTGTCGGCGAGAGTGAGATCCTCCTGGTGGACTTGGAGGCGATGAGCGTGGTGAGGTACCGTCGTGGGATTCTTCGCCCTGGGGCAATAGGACGTTCCGTTCTCGGGGAATGCAAAGACCTTTTTGGCAGCGTTGCCAAAGCCGGTGCCAGGTACATGACTCGCTCCTTACGTTCGACCCACGACTTTATCATAGGTGGATTTGCCGAAAGCTTGTTGAAGAACACTGAACCACCCGTGACGGCCGCGGAGGGGCGGGAATCGGTGCGTGTGCTGGGCATCATCACCAAGAAACTTGAGCCTTTTCTGGCTCAGGTCCAGACAAAGGCATGACAAATGGGTTGATTGAGTTTCTTACCTTTTAACCCCCTGAATGGCATACGGTGGACTCAATTGTAGATCTGTCTAAATACACCTCTGGAGGGTTCGACCGGGGTGCGGGCCGGCTTAAGGAATCGTTGTGGCTCATTACCAACCTGCTGCTGTTCCAAGTCTGTCCAACGAACCTTTCCGCCATCAAAAGGTGCGTGCTGCGGCTGTTCGGGGCGCGCATTGGAGAGGGCGTGATCATCAAACCTCGAGTCAGGATCACATTTCCGTGGAAACTGACGATTGGCGATTCCGTCTGGCTTGGAGAGGAGTGCTGGTTGTTGAACCTGGAACGAATCGTCATCGGAAACAACGTGTGTGTATCACAGCGGGCTTTTCTCTGCACGGGCAGCCACAACTATAAGGCGCCGTCGTTCGATCTAATCGTGAAACCGATCATGGTGGAAGATGGGGCTTGGCTGGGCGCCGGTTGTTGGGTGGGGCCCGGGCTTCGGGTGGGCAATCACGCGATTTTGGCGGCGGGGTCGGTTGCTTCGGATGATCTAGAGCCTTATGGCATTTATCGTGGAAATCCGGCCGTGTTTGTGAGGCCACGGGTCATCTCGGTGGAAGCCCCGCGTAGTAATCAAGGTCAACCGCAACGGGTTTAACCGGCAAGACAAGTGTGCAATTTCGGGACAGTGTGAAACGACAAATAAAGACAGGGCGTCTGTTCCGCTTTGAAAACAGCGCACAGCCGGAAACCCCTTGTTTCTGGCACAATTTGTGCTGCTGTTCCATACGTATGCTGAAGCATCAAATCAAAAATCTTTCCAAGAAGAACATCGCCGGAAACCGGAGGACGTCGTTGAGCCTTGTCGGCTTGGCGTTGCTCGCACTTTGTGCCAGTCCGTGCGACAGTTTAGCGGGGAAACTCGATCCCTCCGACTGGATCGTCTATAACTTTAGCGGTTTGTTGGCGACCAATCTGACGAATGGGACACCTCTGCCGCCCAGTGGATTGCATGTTGTTAGTTCGAGCAGCACGAACAGCGTCGTTCAAACAAACGGGCAAAACGGGACCACGATCGCTGCCAACCAATTGACGGACCTGACCGACAACAATCCGGCGACTTTTACGACACTGACCAACCCGGCTATCGTCCTCATCGACATGCAGGCGACAAACGTCGTGGATAGAATCTACACAATCGGCAGTATTGCACCGTCCAATATGTGGCCAAACTACAACGCGAACAACTCGACCCCGCCACTGGGTCTGATCGTCGCCTACGTCGGAAACACCATCGCCAATACAAATCAGGTAGCCGCGTGGACGGTTCCTTATGACGCCGGAAACCCCGTGGAAACCGAGGCTGACATGCGTTTCAGTCCGGCGAGCGGCCGCTTTGTGAGGCTTGAATTCCGCACGCAGGTCACCTGGGGAACGAATTTCTGGCCCGGTAGTCCAATAAACTGGCCGGGCTATACAGTAAATCCGCCTGCGTGGACAAATGCGAATTGGAATCTTGGTGAAGTTGAGGTTTACGGGTTCACCGGGACGAACGCCCTTGCGACAAATTTGAATGCCATTGTTGTGCCTACTAACGCGATGATGACTGCTGGTGCAGGAGTCAATAACACCACTCTCGCCCCGCTGGCTGTTGCCGCCGAAGACCTGAGCTATTACCTTGGAGAATTGACTGGTCTTCCGCACCCGATCATCGAGGCAAGCCAGAGCAACCAGTATTCAGGCACAATTTACGTCATAAAAGATCTTTCGTCCCTGGCTCCAAATTACAGCACCATGATGGCCAATATAGCTAGCGGAGCCTTGCAAACCAACGTGGCGGTCAACAAAGCCGGTGGCCAGATCGTCTTCTCAACCTGGCCTTACCGCGCTGTGCTTTGGAGCGTTTGGTCGTTCCTGGAGACTAACGGCGTGAGGTGGGTTTATCCAAATGCTCACGGCGATTATGTGCCGACAGGCAACGGGGTGAATCTGTCCATCGTGCCATACACGAACAACCCGCCCACGATCTCCATTCTTGCGAATTTTGATTTGTTCCAGTACCAACCTTGGGTAGCGTCCATGAATCAATCCCTAAGACAGGAGTATTTGTACTGGTGGCGCAATCATTGGACATATTTCTGGAGTGGATATGGAGTTTTGGGAGGTTCCGAGATTCCCGCTATGGCTCAGTCTGGGTCCATTGGTTCTTTATTTATTGAGGGGTTTGCGGGTTATCCGGGGAATTTCGGGACTGTAGCGCCCGACAGGATATTGGAGATGACAAACTATACCAATTGGTGGGGGTGGACAAGTACCAACCCTTCGTCGGCGACAGAAAGCAGTGGCGGACAGCCCACATTTGCAATGGACACTCCTTCTGCAATTACCTGGGTGGCGCGGAAAATGACTAATTGGAATTCCGTTGATCCGTTGCCCTGCACGTACCCACTTAATGACTGTCACATCAACCGGCCTTGGCAATTGCTCCCGGATGATGCCTGCACATACTCCCAAGACCCGTATAGCGTGGCTTCAAATGGACCGACGGTGTTGGACCCGCTGCCTTGGGTGAAAATGTACGCCAATTCGTATTCCGGGGCGTACTACAGTTTCGTGACTGCGGTAGCCAACCAGGTGCAGCAGATGAGTCCATCTTCTGTGCCTCTCGTAGGCGCGCTGGCCTATGCGGATGTGTTTTTGCCGCCAACCAACATTGCTGCCCTTGCTACTTTTCCGACCAATGTCCAGGTAGAGGTTTGCCTTTATGGCGCGCCCAACCTGCCGATGACTGCTGCAGCCAACGCGGGGATGAAAGCCGCATTTGATGGCTGGCGTGGCGCCTGCTCTCATTTGGCAGCTTATGATTACGCGCTGTTGCATACTGACGTATATGAACCGGACCCAAGACTGCCTGTGCCGTTGATCGCCGGCATTCTAGCCCATTCCCAATACCTTGCCAGCATCGAGGCGCTGGATGGCGGTTGCCAGGGAAACGTAACCAGTGTCCCTTACAATCCGTGGAACTTTTACGCTTATCCGCGCACTCGATGGGACCCCAACCAAACCGCTGCCCAACTGGAACAGGAATTCTTCACAGGCTATTTCTGTGAAGCGGGCGTGCCCATGCTGGCCTACTATCAGGTGTTGGAAAACTACCAGGTTTCAAACGGTGTAAATTTGCATGCTGCTGGTTATTGCTACAATATGACGCCCGGCTCTTATCCTCCAATGATTTTGTATCAAATGCAGACCAACCTTACTGCGGCTTTAGCGCTGGCGACTAACTGGTGGGTGATTGACCGAATAACAAACATTCAGGCAGCGTTCGAATGGACAATTACCAATTCGCCAGATAATTTGGTCGGAATCAATCTGGCCAACACAAATCAATGGGAAACTCTTTCTCCGTCAACCACAACCCCCACCACCATGAACATTAATAGTTTTTACGTGCCGACAAATGGGCTGCCGTGGGGAAATGCGGCTTACTGGCAAGGTCCGTTTTGGAATTTACCTTCGTTTGCACAAGTCCAGCAAACATACAACATATCCGCTGGAGCTTATACGCTTACGGTGAACGCGCACGGGGCCGAGTATTCGGGCTACTGGCCCATAATGGACGTTTACCTTGGCCCCAAGGTTGTCAGTGGGATAACAGTCAGCAACACAACAAGCACAGCTTACGATTTCACCTTTACTGTTCCGGCGGGAACGCTTGATATTGCGGTGGTTTCCGAAGCTGGCATTCCCGCAGCCTTTCTTTACCTGGACGGCCTGACAATCATACAGCAATGAGAATTTTTGCTGCAGTAGATATTGGCGGCAATGCAGGCAGACCTTTCTGTTGAAATCATTTGCTCGTTCTACCAGGGTGCTTCGATTGTGATTCAAGAGGTGATTGTTCGCAGGTTACTTTTGGTGGTTCGCCTGCATTCGGTTATCCTTGTCCATTGTACCTATGTCCCGACAGTGCCGCCAGCGTCGTGCTTGGCCGCGCGGGGGATTGGTTAATTCTGTGACGAAGAGAGTCTGGTGTGGCAGTTGCGTGTTTTCCGGGGCTAACCGACGCGCCAAGAGCATGTTTTATGGCCATAAGGAGCTAGTCCGAAGCCGCCTTTCGCGGCTTTCCGTGTCCACCCGCTTTATGGCGGAAGTGGATGGCCTGCGTTCTGTGGCCTTCGGCAGCGTGGTGCTTTACCATCTGCTGGGCATCACGGGGTCCGACAGTTTGGCAAGTGGGATCCAACGCTGTTTGACAACACCTGGCCGTTAAAATGGATTGCGCACGGCCACTTTGGTGTGCCGCTGTTTTTCACCATCAGTGTTTTTTTTGGCCACGCCCTTCGCAGAGCATCATCTTTTTCACCGGGAGGTACTGCCGCTCCGCAGCTATTATTTGCGCCGGTTGGCACGCCTCGGACCACCGTATGTGTTCAGTCTCGTGTTCCTCTTCTGTTCGCTTGTTGAAACCCGGCATTTGACCTTGAGGGATTGGCCGCACCTGTCAGAAACGCTAAACTGCGGCACATGCCTTTCTCGTCGTCGCTGAGGTCGTGCGACATTAGGGTTTACATCTTGCAAGGCATCCATGCAAACGCCTAAAAGGGAGTTTTTGGACCACGCTATGACAGAACGCGTATGCCGACGGGTAGAGGCTGGACGGGGAGAGCGTAATCGGAGGTGGTTGGCATGCTGGCTTGGGATTTTGTTGCCCTTTGCATGGCTATGGTTTTGTTTGATCGATAATCTCAGCGTGGAATGGGCTTCAAATCCTCAGTACGGTTACGGTTGGGTCGTGCCAGTCCTTTGCGTCGGATTGATCTGCAGGCGGTGGAACACATTGAGAGCCGCTTCTAGTTCGGGGCTTGACGGGCGGAGGCCCCTTTCTGGCAAAGGCGGCATGGTTATTGTCGGCGCCTTCATTCTGCTGGCGTTGCTGTATCTGCCGACACGGTTGATCGAAGGGGCAACTCCAGAATGGCGCATTATTCAGTGGTCCCTCGGCTTCGAGACCGTCGGATTGACGCTCTGCGCGATTTATTTGGCGTGCGGGCCACTTTGTCTAAAACGGTGTCTGTTCCCGATTTGCTTTATCTTGATCGCTATTCCCTGGCCCACACTGATCGAGGCGCCTGTCATTCAGTCTCTGACGCGGGTAAACTCGAGGGTGGTGATTGAGTTGTTAAGTTGGCTGGGCATTCCTGCAGTGCAGCACGGCAATTTGATTGAAGTCAATACGGGAACGATCGGGATTGATGAAGCATGCAGCGGCATGCGGTCGTTTCAAACCAGCCTCATGATCTCACTTTTCTTCGGAGAATTTTATGACATGGGCCGCTTGCGCCGGCTGCTGCTTGTTCCGGCCGGTTTCATTCTGGCCATGTTGTTGAACGTATGCCGCATGTCCTTCCTGAGCATAGTTGCCGCCAAAAAAGGTGTCGCGGCAATTGCCCAGTACCATGACCCCGCAGGGATCATGATCACATTAGCCTGTACGGCGGGGTTGTGGGGACTGGCGGCACTTTTCAACCATGGAAGGATTCCGGCCCCAGGTTTCCTATCGCCTGTGGAGGGCCGAAACGAGGAAGTTAAAAACTCCAAGCTCCGTTTGCCGCTTCTCCGCCGCTTGGGGTTCGCCCTGCTCCTATGGTTGGCCACCGTTGATGCCGGCGCCGAGCTTTGGTATCGCAGCTTGGAGTCGCACCTGGCGCCCGGTCCGAAATGGTCGGTAGTGTTTCCCGCTGACAATCCGACTTTCAAAATCGTGCCCATAAGCGCGGACACGAAAAACCTGCTGCGCTTCGATGAAGGCAAGCAAGGCGCATGGATAGACTCCGATGGATCCCGGTGGCAGGCTTTTTACTTCAATTGGCGCCCGGGCAGAGTGGCAGGTTACCTGGCAAAACGGCACACACCGGAGATTTGCTTGCCTGCAACAGGCCGGGAATTGCTTTCAGGCCCAAAGTTAACCCTCATGAATGTGAAGGATGTGGCATTGCCCATGCGAAGCTACGTATTCGGCACAGAGGGCGGTCCGATTTATGTCTTTCAGTGCCGTTGGGAAGGCGGGGCTGCCAGAAACGCCTATGTCGAAGAGGAGTCTTCACGGTTCAATCTCATCCGTGGGATATGGGCCGGCCGTGGCAAGAAGGGCCAGAAGGTGCTGGAAATCGTCATTGCCAGGGTGAACCGTCCGGAGCAGGCGGAAGCGGCTGTGGCTCGTCAGTTGGAGAAACTGGTTGTAGTCGAAGAACAGTAAAGGGAGTTTACTTTTAAATTCGCCCTGCGTACGACAGGAAGCGATGCAGCCTGCAACCTCGCTGGTTTTCTCCATCCCAACTATCGCACCACCGCATGCGAATCGCGGTTTTAAACCAGACCTTTTATCCGGATGTAGCGTCGAGCGGGCAGCACCTTGCGGATCTTGCCTCGATCCTTGCCGAACGCGGACACGAGGTTACGGTTGTTACAAGCCGGAGAGCCTATGATGATCCGGGGAAGGTTTTTGCGAAACAGGAAACCTGGCGCGGCGTCCGAATCATGCGCGTGTTCGCCACCGGGTTCGGAAAGCGCGCCAAGTGGCGGCGAGGCGTGGACTTTGCGACATTCCTGTGTTCGTGCTGCTGGAGATTACTCTGGCTGCCCCGGCAGGATTTGGTTATAGCGATGACCACACCTCCTTTGGTTTCATTTATCGGCGCATGGTTTGCACGACTGCGCGGCAGTCAGTTTTGCTATTGGATCATGGATTTGAATCCTGACGAAGCATTGGCCGCCGGCTGGCTCACTCCGGATTCTTTTGCGGCACGAGTGCTTGAAAGGTGTTCTCGATTCAGCCTTCGCACCGCTTCAAGAATTGTGGTCCTGGATCACTTCATGCGGAAGCGCATTTTGGAAAAGGATATTGAGCCGGAGAAAATCAGTGTAATCCCTCCGTGGTCGCACGACGGGGACGTTCGATACGACGCCGAAGGACGGGATCGTTTTCGCAAATGCCATGGTTTGGAGGGCAAGTTTGTGGTCATGTATTCGGGAAACCACAGCCCTTGTCACCCTTTGGACACGATCTTGAGCGCGGCAAGCAAATTGGCTGAAAACCGGGAGGTCCTTTTTCTTTTTGTCGGCGGTGGAAGTCAATTCGCAAAGGTGAAGCAATTTGCCCTTGATCACGGATTGCCCAACATATTGTGCCTCCCGTACCAGCCTCTGGCTCAACTTGCCGGGGCACTGTCGGCGGCCGATCTGCACATTGTTGTGATGGGCAGCCCCTTCGTCGGCTTGGTGCATCCGTGTAAGATTTATAACATTCTGCGGATTGGTTCACCGCTGCTTTACATCGGCCCCCGGCCGAGCCACATCTCAGAAATAATACAGCAAATCAACGGGCGGCTCCCCTGCGGTTGGGCGGAGCACGGGCAGGTTGAACAAGTCATCCAGCACGTGATGGAATCGAAGCAAACTGCGTCTCAACGCGACGTTGAGGGCAGCGCGTCGATTGCAGGCCAGTTTTCCAAATCGGCGTTGCTGCCACAACTGGTGTCAAGGCTGGAATCGGCGATCAGTTCCTAAAATCACCCTTCGTATGTCCGGTTTTCTAAACAAGTACATTGCGGTGTTTCTGACGGGGTTTGTGGTTAGTTACCTCCTGACGCCAGTCGTCCGCTGGCTTGCCGTGCGATTCGGGATCGTGGATTTGCCCAATGAACGGCGTCCTCACAAACGCGCGACTGCTCGCGGTGGTGGTCTGGCTATTTTTCTGGGATTTCATGCCGCCTGCCTGATGGCTGTGGCTTTTCCCTGGCCCAAATTTGCCGGCGGACTCGATTTCGCTTGGTGGCAACGTTTCGTGCTGCCCTCTCTGGTGCTTTTGATCATCGGGCTGATTGACGATATCCGCGGAATGCGCCCGCTGGTCAAACTGGGCGGGCAGGCGATCGCGGCGTCGCTGATTTTCCTGGGAGGCGCGCGGTTTGGCATTCTGCTGGGTCACCAGCTACCCTTATGGCTGGATTTCGTGATGGTGAATTTGTGGATTCTGGCGGTGATCAACGCCTTCAATCTGGTTGACGGACTGGACGGCTTGGCATCCGGATTGGCGATCATATCGGCGCTCGGCTTGTGCGGTGTGGTGGCTTTGGACCATTTGCCTGCCAACGTCCTGGTCTTGTTGGGGTTTATTGCAGCGTGCCTGGCATTTCTCCGCTATAACTTTCACCCTGCCAGCGTTTTTCTGGGCGACACCGGCAGCATGTTTATCGGGTTCACTCTCGGAGTCGTTTCCCTCCAGACCTTCAACAAGAACACGTTCATACTTTCTTTGACCATTCCGATGCTGGTGCTGGGAGTGCCGATCTATGATACGTTGCTGGCGATCTGGCGCCGATCGGTGCGGAAGTGGCTCAACGGCGGGCAACTCACGGTGGGCCGCAAACTTCCGGGCATTATGCAGCCGGATCTCGAGCACTTGCATCATCGGCTCTTGAAGGCTGGTTTGAGCACACGCCGCGTCGCCACCGTTCTCTGCGTCGGTAACGCCGCGCTGGTCATATTTGGCCTGCTCATCACGACCTTTAGGTCCCACGCCGCCGGCATCTTCCTCATTGCTCTTCTAGCCGGCGCTTATGTTCTCACGCGTCATTTGGCAATCCTCGAACTCCGGGACACCGGTACCGCCCTGCTGCGGGGTTTCCGCCGTCCGAGTCCCACGACTTTAAGAGCGTTGGGTTTTCCAGCGTGGGACATGTTCTGGATGGTTGCTGCCGTGGCTGTTTCCATGTGGTTGTCAGGCGGATACTCATCAAGGTTCTGGCATGATTGGTTCCTTGATTTGCCAGTCTGGGTTACGCCTACGTTTTGTGTTCTCGCTGTCTCCCGCACCTACGTCACTGTATGGAGCCGGGCTCGGATGCGCGATGTTTTGGCCCTGGTGGTCGAGTTGGAGACCGGGTTGCTCTTCAGTTTGGGGCTTGCCTTGCTCATCGATCCGTACAACCGGCCTGAGCATTTGTTGGTTCGGGCGCTGGTGGTGGCCACTGTCGGGCATCCAGGTATTCTCGGCCTCCGGATGTTGTACCGGTGTGTGGAGGAACTGGTCAGTTGGACGCGGTCGAAAGACGCGGTCAAGCCGGACGGAAAGCGGGTGGTTCTCTATGGGGCCGGAGGACGATGCTGGCTTTTTTTCCGGGAATTGGAGTTGCACCATTTGGGATGCGGTGACGGGCGGGAAATCGTGGGCCTGATTGATGATGATGCGTCCTTGCATTTCCTCTGGGTGTACGGCTATCAAGTGCTGGGCGGGAGGAAGGATTTGCCGGAGCTCATTTCCCAGTACGGACTGACAGGAATTGTTGTGACCGCCCTTCTGACCCCAGAATCGCGCGCCGCAATCCAGGAACTGGCGCTACAGCACGGCCTTGACTTGAGTGAATGGCGTTGTGAGGAGTGCGAGGTGGATGTGACTCTGCGTCCCAAAGTCATTCCTTTTGATAATTTGAATTCAGCGGGTGCGGGGGACCCCTTTCAGAAGGTCTCCGCCGCAAACAACCCGGCCACGCCGCACGGTCGCTGAATGTCCTGTAATTATCTCGTCATGAAATCGCAATTGAGAAAGGAACCGTCATGAACTTCAAAACTGTCGGAGTGGTCGGAGTTGGCAATATTGGCTCGAGCTTGGTGGTTGATCTGGTGCTCCACGGCATCCACGCGATTGCCGTTGACGTGTCCGAGAAATCTCTGGAGGCTGCCCGGGCCGGGATCCTGCGGACGGTGCGCCTGGCTCCGCTGTTTACAAAAGGCGCCCCGAAGCTCACTCGGGACGAAACACTCGCGCGCATCACGTTCACCACGCGCCTGGAGGAGCTTTCTGCCAGCGAGTTTATCGTCGAAAACGTCTTCGAGGATTGGACCATCAAGAAACCGGTTTATGAACGACTCGACCGGATAGCGCCGGCGGGCGTTTGTCTGGGAGCCAACACTTCGTGCATTTCCATCACGCGCATTGCCAGTGCAACCCGCCGCCCGGACAAGGTTGTGGGCATGCACTTTATGAACCCGGTGCATATGATGCCGGGGGTGGAGGTGATTCGTGGATACCACACCTCCGCTGAAACGCTGGCCGCCGTCAGCCATCTCCTGGCTCAATTGAAGAAGGAGGCCATCGTGGTGGGCGACCTGCCCGGATTTGTGTCCAACAGAATATCGCACGTTTTCATGAATGAGGCGGCCTTTGTGTTTCAGGATGGATTGGCCACGGCGGCCCAGATTGATACGATTTTCAAGAAATGTTTCGGCCACAAGATGGGTCCGCTGGAAACCGCCGACCTGATCGGGCTGGACACCGTCATGCGGTCACTGGATGTGCTCTTCGACTCTTTTCACGATCCGAAGTACCGCTGCTGCCCTCTATTGCGAAAGATGGTGGATGCCGGCCAGTGCGGGCGCAAAAGCGGGCGCGGATTTTACGTTTATGCGGGATCGGAAAGCTAACCATGATACAAACAACCTTATGAACATGAATAACTCAAGCCAAGTGAAGGAGATTGTCAGAAACTTCATCAATAATTCAATCAACATTGATACGGTGGGCGACGATGAGAACCTGTTTGAATCCGGCCTCATCAATTCGCTGTTTGCCGTACAGTTGATGACATTTGTCGAACGCAAGTTCGGCATTGAGATCGGCATGGACGATCTGGATATAGAGAATTTCAAATCGGTCGGCGCGACGGCGGCGTTTGTTGCTCGAAAGACCGCTGGCCAGGCAGTCCAAACGGCTCCTGCAGCCGCGGAGAGGAAATGACCGTGAACATGTTCTTAACCGACGAACAGGGCAAGAGGTACGCGGAGTTCCAGGAATTCGCCGCGGCGAACGTTGAGCCGTTCGCCGGGGAATGGGACCGTGCCCAGCAGATCCCGGAATCGGCGGTTTCGCAATTGGGCCGCGCCGGTTATCTGGGCGCCAGCATTCCGTCTGAATACGGGGGCCAAGGCTGGGACGTGGTCACTTTCGGTTTGCTCAACGAAGCGTTGGGGCGGAGCGATTCGGCCTTCACGGGTCTCCTGACGGTTCAGTCAATGATCTCCGCGGCACTGCTGAAATGGGGAACGGATGAACAGCGCAGAAAATGGTTGCCGCCGCTGGCCAAAGGCGAAATGGTCGGTGCCTTCGCTTTAACCGAGCCCGGCGCCGGCAGCGACCTCCAAGCGATGGCCACCGAGTTTCGGCGCAGCGATCGGGGTGACGGCCTGATCTTGAGCGGCGAAAAGAAATGGATCACCAGCGGCCAGAAGGCCGGTGTTTTTCTGGTGTTTGGAAAGCTGGATCAGAAGCCCCTTGCCTGTCTTGTGCCGAGGGAGAGTGACGGATTTGAGATTGAACCGATCAAGGACCTGATGGGTTTTCGCGCGGCCGGCCTGGCGCGGCTTCAGTTCCACGAGGTGCCAATTCCCGCGGCCAACGTCGTCGGCAAACCCGGGTTCGCCCTCTCGCACATCGCTCCGGTCGGTCTGCAGTACGGGAGAATCAGCACCGCTTGCTCGTCATTGGGGCTCCTTCGCGCCTGCTTTGAGGAAAGCACCGGTTACGCTGCTTCGCGCAAAGTTGGCGGACAAAGAGTGGGCGACCTGGGCATGATCCAGTCGTTGATTGCGAAGATGGGCGCTAATCTGGAGGCGACCAGGCTCCTTTGCTGGAGCGCGTGTCGGGCCGAGGACGATCATCTTCCGGAGACCTTCACGAGAACCTTTATAGCGAAGTACTTCGCTTCGCGGGCGGCTGTTGAGGCGGCTTCGGATGCGGTCCAGATCCACGGCGCTTGCGGCTGTCATGATTCGTCGCCGGTGTCCCGTTATTATCGCGGGGCCAAAATCACCGAGATCATCGAGGGAACGACCCAGGTGCATGAGTTCGTCCTTGGCAAAGGTTTCGTTCACGATGCCCTTCGAAGACGCCTGTCCCGGCAACGGTCGGCGCGTGCTAATCCAGCGGTCTGACAATTCGCTTTGTTTCGTGCAGACAAGAGTCGGACAGGCGGCTCGTCATTGAAACCACGCCCCTATGCCTCAAACAATTGAAACAGATCAGGAGCAGATCGCTGCGTTCAATCGCACCCGCCGTGAGTTTCCTGATCGCACCACCCTCCACGAGCTGATCGAGGAGCGGGTACTGCAGCATCCGCAGCAGCCCGCCGTGCTCTGTGATCATGATAGGTACTGGGGAACCGCGACGCTCAATTACGCTCAGTTGAACGAAAGGGCCAACCAAGTTGCCCATCTGTTGCGGCAGCAGGGAGTGCGCCCAGGACAAATTGTCGGCATCATGGTGGAACGGTCCTACGCCATGATCATCGGCATCTTCGGAATCATCAAGGCAGGGGCCGCTTATTTGCCTCTCTCACCGGATGATCCCCCGGATAGACTGGGCTACGTTTTGGCTGATGCTGGCGTGGGTATTCTGTTGGTCCACGCCGCCACCGCTCTGAAAGCGCCACCCGGTTTGCGGATCATCAATCTGGAGGAACCGCAGGTTTACACCGGCCCGGCCTCCAACCCCGTCAAGGTGAACCAGCCTGACGACCTTGCTTATGTGATTTATACTTCGGGATCAACCGGGAAACCCAAGGGGGTGATGATCGAACATCGCTCGGTGGTGAACCGCCTCCATTGGATGCAGAGCGCCTACCCCATTGATAACCGGGACGTGCTGCTGCAAAAAACCTCGTTCTGCTTCGACGTTTCAGTGTGGGAGCTTTTTTGGTGGGCGCTCCAAGGCGCCACGCTCTGCCTGCTCATGCCTCGCGGCGAGAGGATCCCCCAGGCACTGGTCGAAACGATCAGAAAGCACCGGGTCAGTGTAGTGCATTTTGTGCCCTCGATGCTCAACGTCTTCCTGGAGTACTTGGACGGCAGGCCCGACAAGGTGTCGGCTGCGCTTTCCTCGCTGCGCCGGGTGTTTGCCAGCGGCGAGGCCTTGAGCCCGGCTCACGTCAGGAAGTTCAATGAAATTATCGGCCAAAACACCGGCGGCCGGCTCACCAATCTTTACGGACCTACGGAGGCAACCGTTGATGTGACGTTCTTCGACTGTCCGACAAAGGGCGAGTTTGATCGGATTCCCATCGGCCGGCCGATTCAGAATATCAGGGCTTATATTATCAGAGATGGGAAGCAGATGCCAGTTGGTGAGACCGGCGAACTTTGCCTGGCGGGTGTGGGGCTGGCGCGCGGTTATCTGAATAATCCGCAATTGACAAGTGAGCGGTTTGTTGAACACCCCGCCATGCCCGGCGAACGAATTTATCGCACGGGCGATGTCGCGCGCTGGTTGCCGGACGGCAACATCGAGTACCTGGGTCGCGAAGACCACCAAGTCAAAATCCGCGGCTTGAGAATTGAATTGGGCGAGATCGAAAACACAATTCAGGCCTTCCCTGGAATCGCCGATTGTGTCGTCACGACGAAAAAATATTCAGAAAGCATCGTCTTGATTGTCGCCTACCTGGTCTGCAAACAGGAGGTCGTATTGGAGGCCCTTAAAGAGCATCTCCAGCGTTTCCTGCCGGAGTACATGGTGCCCGGTCATTTTGAGAAGATCAGTCAAATTCCCTTGACTCCCAACGGCAAGGCCGATCGAAAGGCATTGCCGGAACCGACAATCCGGCCGAAGGCCTCCAACACTGATGGACAACGAACGTGATATCGCCATAACCGATTCAGAGGGTCCGCACATCCTGGTGCTCTCCGCAAGAACTCCTTCTGCTCTGGACGCCCTGTCCAGCAATCTTGCGGACTTTCTGGCCTCTTGCTCCGCCGATCTCCAACCTGGCCCTCCGAACTCCGGCCTCTTGGCCGACGTGGCTTACACCCTGCAAAGGGAAAGACGATCCTTTTCGTGCCGCCGCTTCGTGGTGTGCAGCCGTAGAGAGGACGCGGTTGCCGCGCTTAAGACGCCGGATTCCAAGAAAACCACTTCCGGATCGGTGCAGCAGGAGGCCCGTCGGCCGGTGGTCTTCTTGTTACCGGGCATCGGAGACCACTACGTCGGCATGGGGCAGGGGCTTTACGAACATTTTAGTGTGTTCCGTCAGGAAGTGGACCGCTGCGCACAAATCCTCCAGCCCCTCCTTGACAGCGACGTGCGTGAACTTTTGTATCCGCGTAATCGGGTTCGGAAGGAACCGGCTCAATCGCGTGGAATCGATTTGAAGCGGATGATGGGTCGCGTCCCGGACGAGCCGCCAGACCCGGCTGCTCAGAAACTGGATCAGACCATCCATTGTCATCCCGCTCTCTTCACCTTGGAATATGCTCTGGCCAGACTCTGGCTCCACTGGGGTGTGCGACCGGACAGAATCGTGGGTCACAGCATGGGGGAGTATGTCGCTGCGTGCCTGGCGGGAGTCTTGTCGCTTGAAGACGCCCTGAGACTGGTCGCCGTCCGGGCCAAGTTGGTGAACGACCTGCCGCTCGCATCCATGCTTGCCGTCATGCAGCCCGAAGACAAGTTGCTCCCCCTGCTCGGTGAACAACTATCCATCTCGCTGATCAATGGTCCCAATCTGTGCGTGGTGGCCGGGCCGGTTGCGGCCATGGCCGACTTCCAAAGCCGGCTCAAAGAGCGGGAGATCATCTTCCGTCCGGTGCGAAACGCCCACGCCTTCCATTCGCGAATGTTGGATCCGATCCTCGATTCCTTCGCCCGGGAGGTGAAACAGGTCCGCCTGAATGCTCCCCGCATTCCCTTCATCTCCAACGTCACCGGAACCTGGATCACGGAGGAGCAGGCCCTCAATCCTTTCTATTGGGTCGATCATGCCCATCGTACGGCTCGGTTCAGCGACGCTCTTGAGCAGATGTGGAAACTGTCGGGCTGCCTGCCGCTGGAAGTGGGTCCCGGGCGCACTCTCGGAGTGTTGGCGATGCAACACCCCGCGCGAGTTGCCGCTGTGAATCCGGTGACTCTGTCCTCCTTGCGGCATGATTACGAGAACCAGCCTGATGCGGATTTCATCCTCAATAGCGTCGGCCGGCTTTGGCTTGCCGGGACCGAAATAAACTGGGAGAAACTGGATTCGCAGCCCGGCCGGCGCAAGATCTCCCTGCCGACCTGCCTATTCGAAAGACAGCGTGACTGGATCGAGCCGCATACTGACCGCAAATCGGCGGCGGTTGGCAGAAATTCGTCCGCTCAAAAAACCGATCTGACCGATGGCATAATGTCTTCGGCATACGTCACGTTAAATGCCTCGCCGCTGACACCCAATGGCAAGGCAGATCGGAAGGTCTCGCCCAATTCCGACATTCAGCCGTCAGCGGATAAGTTCGCTGTTCCGAGCACCCCAACGGAGATCGCCTTGGCAAGAATATGGTCTGAGGCGCTTGAACTGAAACAAATCGGCCTGCACGACAATTTCTTTGACATAGGCGGGCACTCCCTGCAGGCCATGCGCGTTATCGTCGAAATCCACAAGCATTTCGGAAAGCCTGTTCCGATGAGTTCATTGTTTATTGCTCCAACCATCCTGCAGTTTTCGAAATTGCTGGATGAGAACGCCGACAGCACTGCTACGGCGTTGTCTGAAGGATTGCGTGGCAATGGAACCGGCGCACCGCTGTTTTATATCCCGCAGGTTTGGGGATACGGATTCCTCCCGGTAGAGTTGGCCCGGCATCTGAACGAGAGATGCCGCTTTTACGACGGATTACAGTATCCTGGGTTGAATAGCAGGGAAACGATGCCCAGCAGCATAGAAGAAATTGCCGATTATTTGATCCCTCAGATTCAAAGGATTTGGCCGCATGGCCCCTATTACTTGTGTGGTTGGTCATTTGGTGGCACAATGGCTTTCGAAGTTGCTCGTCAAATGGAAGCCCGGGGTGTGAAGGTTCAACTCGTTTTGCTCTTGGATAGCGATTGTCCAGGAGCAAGGCTTCGCAAGCGTTCCGTGATGGAGATCGGTGCCGTTCTCCGACGGCGTCTGTCAAAATTGAATGGGCAAGAGCGGGCTGTTTTCCTCAGAGACTTGGCAATAAATAAGCTCAGGTCATTATTTTCTATCAAGCCGAATTTCGAAGGCAAGCCTAAAGACGAAACCCCGCTGATGAAAGCCACACGGCAAGCCTATCGCACGTACCATCCAGGCTCCTACGGTGGAAGAGTAGTTCTTTTTCAAATGGAGGACTGGGAAACCAACCCGTTGCGGAACGTCTGGTTCAACGGCTATCGCTATGCGCCGGATTCAACCTTCGGCTGGGGAAAATTGGTTCGAGGCGGTCTCGAAATTGTGCGTGTCCCTGGTGACCACTGGTCGATGATAAGCGAACCCGCCGTCTCGAGGCTTGCGGAATGGATACGGGACCGACTTGATAACGCGGCATGAATATACTACTCTCCAGTAAGTTACTGTGCTGACCAGAAAGACATCAAACTTCCGTTACTATTCGCTGGATTTCTGGCGCGGCGTGGCCTGCCTGATGGTGGTGGTTCTCCATTCTTCCTTCTACGGGCTGGCGAACCCCAACGGGGCGGCTTTCGGGGGCCTGGGTAAACTGATCTTCCGCGGGCTGTTTCATCTCCAGGTGGGCGTGTCCATGTTTTTTGTGATCAGCGGATATTGCATTACCGCGGCCTGCGATGGGTTGCGCAACAGGCCCCAGCCAATGAAGCTCTATTTTTTCAGGCGGTTTCGGCGCATTTTCCCCCCCTTTTGGGCGGCAGTTTTGCTGTTGCTGCTTTGCGTCTCGGCCGCGACCTGGCTGCGTGTTCCACAGTTGTATTTCGATGACATACGCCCGATCAATCGGCCGTCTTCCTTTTCGGTCTGGCAGTGGCTCGGAAATGTCAGTTTGACGGAGGAATGGCGGCCCCATTTGATCGGGGATGGCACCTGGTATTTTCTCAGGCCCTCTTGGTCACTATGTTATGAGGAGCAGTTTTATGCGGTGTGCGGCTTATTGCTCATCCTTTCGCGGCGATGGTTTTTCCGCGGGGTGGGTGTGATAACGCTGCTGGTGGGCCTGATGATGCTGGTCAAGCATTTCATCAGGCCAATGCCGGTCAATGGATTTTTTTTTGATGGCCGCTGGCTTTTATTCGCCGCAGGAATTCTGGTTTATTTTCTGCTGCATTATTCGACGCCGCGGTTCGCCAAGGCTGGCCGCTTGGGACTGTTGGCCGCCGGGTGCCTGGCTTTGGCGTGGAGATTGCACCAAAAGGGCTATGGCATGGCAGAGGAATATACCGCGGGGTTTTTCTTCGCTTTTGCGATTTCCATTTTGTATCGCTGGGATGCCGTCATCGCGACGAGCGTGCTTCTGCGTCCAATCACGTATTGTGGAATCATGTGTTATAGCCTTTATTTGATTCACTGGCCGGTGGTGAAGCCTATAACCCATCTTCTTTATCTCTCCGGCGTCCGGGGTCCCTGGCCAACTTTGGCGATCTCGATTCCATTATCCCTGGCAGTCGCGATCGCCGTCGGCTGGGGATTTCATTTGTGGATTGAACGCAGATTTTTGAACACGCCACCGACACTCCCGTGGAAAATCGAAATCGAACGCACTCCCTTCGTGCCGCGGACCTTGGAGTGTAAAGAGACACGAGGGATCGGAAATAATGACGGAGGTTTGGAAAGCCAAGCGGGTTTATAGACGGGTCACCCATTAGTACCTTAGCCGGCTTTGCCGTGGGGAAGAGTGTTATGGCGCAGGTCCAGGCAAGGATAACTATGTCCACGGTGCCGAGTCCTGTTTTCAGGTGGAAAATGGATGAAGGAAGCGGAACTTCCCTCTCGGACTTTTCCGGCAATGACTGCACGGGAACGGGCGAGGCAATCGGGAGCACCAATGTCACGCAGCTTGATGGAGTTCAAAACGCCTCATTCAGCGCATGGTTACGATGGAAGCTGCTGAGCTAAACTGCTCGCGCCTCCATTCTACTCGACGGCGCGGAGTTGTCCTTCCCCAGCTGCGGCCGGGCTACACCCTCCTCACGCAGGGGATGGACAAAGAACGAACAAAAACATAAACTCAACCATGTCCCAGGACTAACTCATGGATTGGACCAGAAAAGTGAACCCGGTCAGAACCGTGGACAGCGAAATTGTAACCATCCGGGAAGTGATTGACCACATGGCCCGGACACAACCTGAGGCCGCGTTTCTTATCAGTCCTGAATCGGAACGCGTCCTGACTTTCCGGGGCTTGCAGGAACAGTCGCGCCTTCTTTCGACTCAGCTTCGAGAAGCAGGATTGGAGCGGGGCGACAAGATTGCCTTCTTGCTGGACAACGGGTTGTTTACCGCGCAGTTGTTCCTGGGAACGATGTACGGAGGTTTCGTGTCGGTGCCTCTCAATGTCCGGGCGGGTGTCTCCACACTCTCCTACACGCTGGACCATTGTGACGCCAAGGTGGTTTTCGTCGGGGACAACTATGGCGCCCTGGTCAAGGAGGTCATGGCCGGCGTCGGGCGGGCGGTCAAGGTGATCCCGGCCAACGTTGATGGCTTCGCCGCGTCAGGAGAGACACCGGCTTCGAGCATGCCGCTGCCACCTCCAGCGTCGGAAGATATCGCCCTTTTGATGTACACATCCGGCAGCACCGGTCAACCCAAGGCGGCCATGCATTCGCACCGCACCGTGCTGGCTCACGGAAGAAATTCCATTTGCTCACACCAACTTTCCGCCGTGGATCGCTCGCTCTTGGTGCTTCCGCTCTATCATATCAACGCGGAGTGTGTGACCCTGATTCCCGCGCTGCTGAGCGGCGGCTCGGTGGTCGTGCCTCATGCCTTCAGCGTCAGCCAGTTCTGGGATTGGCTGGACGACTGCCGCTGCACGTGGTCGGCCATTGTGCCGACAATCATTTCGCAGCTCTTGGATTGGAAAGATCCTCGTGCCGATAGTCGTCAAGCCGCCTTTCAGCGCATCCGCTTCTTACGGTCTTCATCGGCGCCGCTGTCGCCGTCGCTGCACCGCGAGTTTCTTGACAAATTCAAGTTGCTCCTCATTCAGGCGATGGGCTCGACGGAGGCGGGCAATATCTTCTCCAATCCGCTGCCCCCGGGCGCGAATAAGATCGGCTCACCGGGCTTGCCCTGGGGTTTCGAGACCAAGATCGTCAATCCAGAAGGGGTTGAAGTGCCGGCGGGAGAATCTGGTGAAGTCTTCATTCGCGGTCCGGCCTTGATGCACGGCTATTACAAAGACCCTCAAGGGACTGCGATGGTGCTCAGCCCCGACGGCTGGTTCCGCACCGGCGACCTCGCCTACCGGGATCAGGATGGTTACTTTTTTGTCGTCGGGCGATCCAAGGAGTTGATCATCAAGGGGGGAGTCAACATTGCCCCGAAGCAGATTGATGAAGTGCTCGAATCGCATCCGGCGGTTTTGGAAGCGGCCGCCGTGGGAGTCCCCGACCGATACGTGGGCGAGGACCTGATTGCCTTCGTGGTGATGCGGGCTGGAAATGTCGTGGACGAAAAGGAACTGCTCAGCTTCTGTGAGAGCCGCCTGGGCCACTTCAAGACCCCGACACGCATTCATTTTGTCAAGGACTTGCCGAAAGGCCCCTCAGGCAAGGTGCAACGGCTGAAGTTACAGGAGAAAGCGGCGCAACCCTCTGTTTCCGAGCCGGGACCTTCCACAGGCGAGGCGGCGGTATGCGGCGACGGGCAGGCTTCCCGCGCCGGCTCGGTGGCGCCGTCAACACCGATCGAGCAAACGATCGCTGCAACTTGGGCGGAACTCCTTGCCCAACCGCAGGTGGATGTGCATAGCAACTTTTTCTCGTTGGGAGGCCACTCACTGCTGGCCATTCAAAGCCTCTCGCGGCTGCGCGAGAAACTGCCGGTTGTGTTGTCGCTGTCGGATTTCTTTGAGAACGCCACCATCGCGCAGCAAGCGGCGTTGATCCGGAAACGCTTGCGTGCTGACGGTGGCGCCACCGTGGAATCGGTCGTGGCCTGGGAACATGAACTGTTGCAGAAGATCGGGTCTCCTTCCGGCGATGAGAAGATTCCGCTCCGAGACCCCTCGCTCCCGTGTCCCCTCAGCCCCAATCAGCAGCGGATCTGGTTTATGGAGCAGTTGAATTCCGGAGTGCCGGTCTATAACGAGTCTGAAGCCGTGCGGCTGGTGGGAGAGCTGAACATTGACACGGTGGAGAAGGCGCTGAACGTAATCATCGCGCGGCATGAAATCCTGCGCACCACGATTCGGACCACCAACGGAGAACCCAGGGCGGTGGTCCACGAGAGCTGGCCACTGCGGCTCAAGCAAATTGACTTGAGTTCGCTGGCGCCGGCGCGGCGCGAAGCGGAAGTCGAGCGGTTGCTGATCGAGGAGCCGCGGCTTCCCTACCATCTGGAAACCGAGCCCGGAATCCGTGCCACGATGCTCCGGCTGGGGCCGCGGGAGCATGTCTTTATTCTGATGATGCACCACCTTGTGTGCGACTGGTCGTCGGAAGGTGTTTTATGGCGGGAGCTGTCGGCATTGTACCGCGCCGGTCGCCACGGCCAGCCGCTTGAACTGCCTGCCTTGCCCATCCAACACGGCGATTACGCGGCCTGGGAGCAACAACAGATGACTCAGGCGGGCTTGACCGAAGACTTGGCGTACTGGGAGAAGAATCTTCGTGGGGCGCCGGCGCTCTTGGAGTTGCCGGCGGACCGGCCGCGTCGGAGCGTTAATTCCTTTGAGGGCGACCGTCAACGCTTCCGGATCCCAACATCGTTAGTCCAAGCTCTGCGGGATTGCAACCAACGGGAAAGGGTCAGTTTATTCACCCTCTTTACCGCCGCGCTGGACGCGCTGCTCTACCGCTACACCGGGCAAGAGGACATTCTGGTGGGAATTCCCCTGGCTGACCGGGACCGGTCGGAGTTGCAATCGGTGATTGGGTTTCTTCTGCACACCCAAGTGCTGCGAACCCAGCTTTCCGGGGACCTGAGTTTTCGGGACCTGCTGGCGCGCGTGCAAAAGGGGGTGCTCGATCTTTATGCCCATCGCGCCGCGCCTTTTGACCAGGTGGTGAGCAAACTCCAGCCCCAGCGGAACCTCAGTTACTCCCCGCTCTTCCAGGTGATGATCAACTGGCGTGATCGCGATCAACAACTGTCGTTCATCGGGATGGACGGGCTTGAGGTCCAGTCGCTCCTGGCCCAAAGCAGAACGTCGAAGTTTGACCTCACGATTATGCTGACCGATGACTTGGACGAAATCTGGTTGGAAATGGAATATAGCACTGATCTGTTTGACCGGGCGCGCATTGAGCGCATGGTGGGCCACTATCTGACACTGCTCGAAGCGGCGGCGGCCGATCCCGATCAGCGTCTTTCTGAACTTCGGCTGCTGAATGAAGTTGAGCGGCGGCAAATCCTGGTCGAATGGAACCGGACAGAGGTTCCCTATCCCAAGGATCGGTGCCTGCATGAACTTATCGAAGACCAAGTGAAACGTACGTCCGAAGCCACGGCCGTCGTGTTTGAAGGCGATTCCCTGACCTATCGCCAACTCAATGAGCGCGCCAACCAATTGGCCCGCTATCTGCAACGGTTGGGAGTGGGACCGGACACGCTGGTGGCCATCTGTATGGAGCGGTCACTGGAAATGGTGGTGGGGTTGTTGGGGATTCTCAAAGCGGGGGGAGGCTACGTGCCCTTGGACCCGGAGTATCCCAAGGAACGGTTGGCGTTCATGCTCGCTGACGCAGGCGCTCCGGCCCTTCTGACACATTCGGGCTTGCAAGGAAGCCTTCCCGCGCACACGGGGAAAGTCGTTCGGCTCGATGCGGACTGGCCATTGATCGCCGGGGAGGGCGTCGGCAACGTCACCAGTTCCGTGAGAGCGGAACATCTCGCCTATATGATTTACACTTCCGGTTCCACGGGTCGGCCCAAAGGGGCGATGAACACGCACGTGGCGATCGTCAACCGATTACTATGGATGCAGGACGCCTACCGCCTGACTTCATCAGATCGGGTGCTGCAAAAGACACCCTTCAGCTTCGATGTTTCGGTGTGGGAGTTTTTCTGGCCGTTGCTGACGGGGGCCACGTTGGTCCTGGCGCTGCCGGGCGGCCACAAGGACGGCGCGTATTTGGCGAACCTGATCCGCAAGGAAAAAATCACCACGGCACATTTTGTGCCCTCGATGTTGAGCTCGTTCCTGGAGCAGGAAGGTTTGGAGTCATCGTGCGCCAGCCTGAAGCGCGTGGTCTGCAGCGGCGAAGCCCTGCCGTTTGAGCTGCAGCAAAGATTCTTCTCCCTTTTGCCAGCCGGGTTGCACAATTTGTACGGCCCGACGGAGGCCGCGGTGGACGTCACTTCTTGGACTTGCCAGCGCGAGAGCCGGATGCGCACGGTGCCCATCGGGTGGCCGATCGCCAACACGCGGATTCACATCCTGGACCGGCATCTCCAACCGACGCCCATTGGGGTGCCGGGCGAACTGCACATTGGTGGAATCGGACTGGCGCGAGGCTATCATAATCGGCCGGAGTTGACGGCGGAGAAGTTCATTCCAGACCCCTTCCGCAAGGAGCCGGGGGCGCGGCTCTACAAGACAGGCGACCTGGCCCGCTACCTGCCCGACGGAGCCATCGAGTATTTGGGACGGCTGGACCACCAAGTGAAGATTCGGGGCTTTCGGATTGAATTGGGGGAAATCGAATCGGTGTTGACGGAACTTCCGGGAGTGCGGGAGGCAGTGGTGGTCGCGCGCGAGGATGCTCCCGGCGACAAGCGATTGGTGGCCTATTTGACGGCGAAAAACGGACTTCTGCCCAAGGATTCAGAATTGCGCGGCGTGCTGCAGGCCAAACTTCCGGCGCACATGGTGCCTTCGGCATTCATCATCCTGGAGCGGTTCCCCCTGACGCCCAATGGAAAGGTGGACCGGAAGGCGCTGCCCGAACCGCGAGACTTCAGTCAATCCTTGGGAGGCCACTCTCTGTTACCCCGTAATGAATTGGAACGTACCATAGCTGCCATTTGGCAAGAGGTCTTACACCTTGAAAAGGTCGGTATTGAGGATAGTTTTTTCCACCTTGGGGGCCATTCTTTGCTGTTAGTCCACATTCAAAACAAGTTGGAGAAGGCTCTTGACAAGCCCCTGTTAATGATGGATCTGTTCAGATATCCTACGATCAGCTCTCTGGCAGAGTATTTGAGCGTAAAGGGAAAAGTAAAAGTCCCTCTTGCCGAAGGTCGAGAGCTGGCGCAGAAAGTGCAGAAAGGTAAAAATCGGCTGAAAGAACGCTTTGCCTTAAGACGATCCAACAAGGCTTGGGCACCGCGCGAAAAAGACACTTCCTTATGATGGACCATCGTAGTTTCGATATAGCAGTTATCGGCATGTCCGGCCGCTTTCCCAAAGCGAAGGATCTTGGCCACTTTTGGGAGAATTTGCGCACTGGCGTGGAGGCTATATCCCGATTCTCCGAGGAAGAACTGCTGTCCGCGGGTGTCAGTCCGGCTCTGCTACACGAACCCAATTATGTAAGGGCTGGAACTGTCCTGGAGGAGGCCGAGTTTTTTGATGCTTCGTTCTTCGGTATCAACCCGCACGAGGCCGAACTTATGGATCCGCAGCATCGACTGTTTTTGGAATGCGCGTATGAGGCGCTTGAAGACGCCGGGTACGATTCACAAAGATACGAGGGACTGGTGGGCGTTTTTGCGGGAGCTGGAAGGAATACTTATTTGGCGAATGTCCAGACCAACTCCGACCTCAACGGATCAGTGAGTGTGCTGCAGACCACAATTGCCAATGGGAACGACTTTCTCGCGACGCGCGTCTCCTACAAACTTAATCTCCGCGGGCCTAGTTTTGCCGTGCAAAGCGCGTGCTCAACATCGTTGGTCGCTGTTCACCTGGCCTGTCAGAGTCTGTTGAGCGGAGACTGTGATATAGCCATGGCCGGCGGTGTAGCGGTCTTCTTTCCGCAAAGAAAGGGTTATCTATACCAGGAAGGTGGGATTCTCTCGCCGGACGGACATTGCCGGGCCTTTGACGCAAAGGCTAGAGGCATGGTTGTCGGACGAGGAGTTGGGGTTGTTGTCCTGAAGCGGTTGGACGAAGCGATCGCCGATCGAGACTGTATTCACGCTGTCATTAAAGGATCTGCCATCAACAACGATGGTTCATCAAAAATAGGGTTCACGGCGCCGGATATCAGGGGGCAATTTCTGGCCATCCGTTCAGCCCAAATCGCGGCCGGAATTGAGGCCGACACGATTAGTTATGTAGAGACGCACGGAACCGGCACGGAACTGGGCGATCCTATTGAAATCGCGGCGCTCACGGATGCATTCCGCGCTTCCACTGACAAGGTGGGATTCTGTGCCATTGGATCACTGAAAACAAATATCGGCCATGCAGATGCCGCCGCAGGCGTTGCGGGCTTGATTAAAGCTGTGCTGGCGCTCAAGCATAAAGAATTGCCGGCGAGCCTTCACTTCGAGCGATCCAACCCGAAGATTGACTTTGTTCATAGTCCATTTTATGTCAACCCTCGGCTGATGGGATGGGAAGTCGGCAAAAGGCGGCGACGTGCCGCCGTCAATGCATTCGGCATCGGCGGCACCAATGCACACGTCATTCTTGAAGAAGCCCCTGAGCTTGAGGTCACAAGCGGGTCTCGGCCGCGGCAATTGGTTCTTCTTTCCGCCAAAACCCCGACAGCCTTGAATGCGGCGAGCAAGAATCTGGCCGAGCATGTGAAAAAGCATCCTGACCTGAACTTGGCTGACATGGCGTACACCTTGCAGGTAGGACGAAGGTTTCTTGAATATCGCCGAATGCTAGTATGCCAGAACCGGGAAGATCTTTTGACTTGTCTGGAATCCTCCGATCAGCATGGCATACATGACAGTCGAGTCGAACCTCACTACCGACCAGTAGTGTTTATGTTTCCGGGCCAGGGATCCCAGTACGTCAATATGGCGCGCGAATTGTACGAGAGTGAATTCATTTTTCGCGATGAAGTGAACCGCTGCTGCGGATTGCTCGCCCCTCACCTTGGCTTTGATCTACAAAGGATTTTGTATCCAGAAAAGGGGCGGGAGGAGGAGGAGGCGCAGCGTTTGCAACAGACTTCTGTGACCCAACCGGCCCTTTTCGTAATCGAGTTCGCCTTGGCGCGTTTATGGATGTTGTGGGGGATCAAACCCGAGGCATTGATTGGCCACAGCATAGGCGAATATGTCGCCGCTTGTCTGGCTGGCGTGTTCACCTTGGAGGATGCTCTCGCCCTGGTGGTTCAGCGTGGCCGCCTTATGCAGAACATGCCGCCCGGAGCAATGCTTGCTGTTCCGATGCCGGAAGACGAACTGCGAATGATCCTTCCCCCAACGCTTTCTCTCTCTGCCGTCAACGGTCCGTCGCTGTGTGTCGTGTCCGGCCGCACTCCGGAGGTTGATGCGTTCCTGGCTGCGCTGAGGGCATCCGACAAGACCGGCACGATGTTGCACACGTCGCATGCTTTCCATTCAGAGATGATGGATGCCATTTTGCGACCCTTCGCCGAGTGCGTCTGCAATGTGAAACGAAATCATCCAACAATCCCATTCATTTCCAATTTAACCGGCACTTGGATCTCAGCGGGAGATGCGACTAATCCAGAATATTGGGCGAAACACCTCCGTAACACCGTGCGATTTTCTGACGGAGTCAAGGAATTATTAAAGGAACCTGATCGTGTTTTGCTCGAGGTTGGCCCGGGTACGACGCTATGTTCGCTGGCTAAGCAGCAAATTAAGCAACCCGCACAGCGCACGTTGCTTTCCTCGATGCGGCATCCGCAAGAGCGGCAGTTTGACCTCGATGTCCTTCTGACCACTCTGGGTCGGCTCTGGTTGTCCGGCCAGGAGGTGGACTGGTCGGGGTTTTATGCTCACGAGCGCCGTCGGCGGATATCGCTCCCCACTTATGCCTTTGACCGTAAACGTTACTGGATTGAGGGGAGACAAGGCGATTCGACAAAACCAGCGCCGGCTTGCTCAACCTGCAAAAACCCAGATGTCGCCGACTGGTTTTACGTTCCATCGTGGAAACGTTCAGCAGCCCGACAGCCGATTCGCACGCCCGCCCGAAAAGAAAACTGGCTGGTATTTCTTGATGAATGTGGGCTGGGTGCCAGGATCGCCAAAAAGCTCGCGCAGTATTCACAGGATGTGGTCAAGGTTCGGCCGGGGGTGAATTTCGAGTTGGCGCCTGACGGCGACTACGTGCTCAACCCGTCGCGCCGCGAGGATTACGAAAGACTTTTGGATGAACTCCAAAAACAGAGGAAGTTGCCTCACAGAGTTGCACATTTTTGGAGTGTCACTGCGGATCTGCCAACAACGCAATCGGAAGTCGAGTCCTTCCATCGATATAGGAGCGCCGGTTTTGATAGTCTCCTGTTTTTTGGACAGGCCCTCTGCAAGCACGGCATTAGCGACATCATGCAAGTCAATCTCATCTCGAACAACGTGCAAGAGGTCATTGGCGGGGAGATTCTCTGTCCTGGAAAGGCTATATTGCTGGGGCCATGCAAGGTAATTACGCAGGAACACCGGAACCTCATCTGTAAGAGCATAGATGTTGATTCCGGGGAATTCCACACCACGGGCCGCGAGGGATTGGTCGAGCAACTTGCCGCAGAGTTGCTTTCGAACGATTCAGAGGCTGTGATTGCCTATCGGGGAATTTTTCGTTGGGTTCGAGGGTTTGAGCAAGTTAGACTGGATGAATCAATGGAGGCGAAGGCCAAACTGAGAGAACGAGGCGTCTATCTCATCACGGGTGGCCTTGGCAAAATCGGCCTTTTGCTCGCTCAGTTCCTGGCCAAAAACTATCGTGCGCGCCTGATACTGATGGGACGATCCGGCTTGCCGCGCAGAGAGGCGTGGGTGGATTGGCTTGATCAGCACGGGCCGGAAGATGATATCAGCCGAAGGATTCAAAAGGTTCAGGAACTGGAAAAAATGGGCAGTGATGTGATGGTGCTCGCTGCCAATGTCGCTGATAAAGAGCAGGTTGGTGCAGCGATTTCGGCCGCCTTTCAACGATTTGGCGAGATAAACGGCGTATTTCACGGTGCGGGCGCTGCAGGTCGGCAAGGCTTTAGCTTCATCCCAGATATCAGCAAGGCTGAGTGCGAACTGCACTTTCAACCGAAAGTCTATGGACTGCTGGTGCTGGAGGACGTACTGAGAGACAAGAAACTGGACTTTTTTGTGTTAATGTCTTCGTTGTCCACTGTTTTAGGCGGCCTTCGTTTTGCTGCTTATTCGGGCGCAAATCATTTTATGGACGCTTTTGTGCAGAGTCGCAGGCGCCTCAGCGGAATACCCTGGATAAGCGTGAACTGGGACGGGTGGAGGAATGATGAGGCAAGCGAGTCGTCAACTTTGAGTGCGACGCCGGCTGAATTCAGTCTCACACCTGCCGAGGGAATCGCGGCATGTCGCCGGATTCTTGGCGAAACGGCGTTCAGTCAGATAATCGTTTCAACGGGCGATTTGAACTCGCGGCTGGACATGTCGGCGAGATATCAGCCTTTTGAGAGCGCGGCGCCTTCGAGGCCTATAGAAACATCGCCATCACACGCGAGACCCGACCTGCAGACCGATTATGTCCCAGCTCAGAACGAGACAGAAAGACTGGTAGCAAGTATTTGGGAGGGAGTCCTTGGCATCGAAAAGGTGGGCATTCACGATGACTTTTTCGAACTCGGAGGGCACTCGCTGATGGGAACCCAGGTCCTTTCGAGATTGCGCAAGGTTTTTGGGGTGGAACTGGGTTTGCGAAGTCTTTACGACACCCCGACTGTGGCTGCCATGGCAGAGACCATCTCCAAACTAAAGGTTGAACAGGATAGGTCTGAGGAGGCATTACTGCAGCAGGAAATCGAAGGGCTGAATGACGATGAGGTGGAAGCCGAACTTGCAAGGCGAGGAGAATCGGGTGATGGGCAGATAAGAAAGGGGGTCTCGTGACTGAATCGGCGAAAACTCTCTCCGCAAAGAGGCAGAGACTTCTTGAATTGCGCCTCAAGGAGAAGAGAGGCAGCCTGGAAATGCAGACGATCCGTCGGAAGACGGGATCGGGTCCGGCTCCACTGTCGTATGCGCAGCAACAATTGTGGTTCTTGGATCAATTGGAGCCAGGCGGCGCACATTACAATTTGCCCATGGGTTTGCGGGTGAAGGGGCATCTCGACCTGGCTGTTTTGCAGGAATGCCTGAACCAGGTCGTACAGCGTCACGAAGCCCTGCGGACGCACTTTGAGGCAGTGGAAGGCCAAGCGGTGCAGGTGATCCAACCTGTGGCGTCGGTGGAGATGCCGCTCGTGGATTTAAGAGGTCTCGTAGAGCCAGAGCGGGAAGCGCAAGCCCAGCGACTTTGCGTTCAGGAATCTCAGCGCCCTTTCGATCTGGCACGGGACCTCCTGCTGCGGGCCACGGTGTTTCAACTGGGCGAGACGGATCACATTCTCTTTCTTAACATGCACCATATCGCCTCGGACGAGTGGTCTGTCTATGTGCTGATCCGCGAGTTGAAGACCTTGTATCATGCCTTCTGTGAAGGCAAGCCCTCGCCATTGCCGGAGTTGCCGATCCAGTATGCTGATTATGCGGTATGGCAGCGCGACTGGCTGCGGGGAGAGATGCTGGAGAAACAACTCAATTACTGGAAGACGCAACTGGAGGGCGCTCCCGCGCTGTTGGATTTGCCGGCGGACCGGCCACGGCCGGCCAAGCAGAGCTATCGCGGCGCGCTGATGCCGTGGGAGTTGCCCAAGCCGCTGTCGGTCGCGCTGGGGGAACTGAGCCGGCGCGAAGGCGTAACGCTGTTCATGACCCTGTTGGCAGGTTTCCAGACGCTGTTGCACCGTTACACCGGCAGTGACGAGATCCTGGTGGGCTCGCCCATAGCTGGGCGCACCCGCACGGAGATTGAGCCTTTGATTGGCTTTTTCGTCAATACGCTTGTCTTGCGGGGTGATTTGTCGGGCAATCCGTCCTTTCGAACCCTTATTGGCCGGACGCGGGAGGTTGCCTTGGGAGCGTATGCCCATCAGGACTTGCCCTTCGAGAGATTGGTGGAGGAGTTGCATCCGGAACGGGATCTGAGCCATTCTCCCTTATTCCAAGTGATATTCGTTTTGCAGAATGCCCCGTGGGAGGCGGCACAATTGGCGGGACTGGAAGTCACCCCGATGCAGATCGACAGCGGGACCTCCAAGTTCGATCTGACGCTTTTGGTCAGGGAGCGCGGGGGGGCGCTTCAAGCAGTGGTTGAATACAACACGGATTTATTTGAGGCGGAGACCATTCGGCGGATGCTGGGTCATTATGAGATACTGCTGGAAGGGATAGTTGCAAATCCGGACCGGCGGTTGTCGGATTTGCCCCTGCTGACGGGCGTCGAGCGCCAACAACTGTTGGTGGAGTGGAACCAAACGAAACAGGATTACCCCGGGAACAAATGCGTCCATGAATTGTTCGAGGAACAGGTCGAGCGGGTGCCTGAAGCTACAGCCGTCATCTTTGAAGACCGACAGTTGACCTATCGCCAAGTCAATGAACACGCCAACCAATTGGCCCGCTATCTGCAAGGGTTGGGTGTGGGGCCGGAAACGCTGGTGGGGATATGTGTGGAGCGCTCGTTGGAAATGGTGGTGGGGTTGCTGGGGATCCTAAAAGCGGGTGGCGCTTACGTGCCGCTGGATCCGAGTTACCCGAAGGAGCGGTTGGCGTTCATGCTGGAAGACACGCAGGCGCCGGTTCTGCTCGCGCAGTCCACCCTGCTCGACCGCATCCCCACAGCCAACGCTCGCGTCATCCGCCTCGCCCTCGGCGTCACGTCATGGGCACAGGAATCTCCCGAAAACCTCGATCCTGCCGTCCGCCCCGAAAACCTCGCCTACGTCATCTACACGTCAGGATCCACGGGAAAGCCCAAGGGCGTGCAAGTGCTGCATCGCGGCGTTGCGCGGCTGGTTTTTGGCGTTGAATACGCACGGTTTGACGCCAGCCGTGTGTTCCTTCAACTGGCCCCAATCTCGTTCGACGCGTCAACGCTGGAAATCTGGGGTGCTCTGCTGCACGGGGCCACGTGCGTCATCGCTCCATCCGAGGTGCAGACTCCACAGGAGATTGGCCAACTGGTCAGGAACCACCAAGTGACGACGCTCTGGCTGACATCGTCGTTGTATAACACCGTAATCGACCTGACTCCGTCAGCGCTCTCATCGGTATCCGAACTCCTTATCGGCGGTGAAGCCCTTTCACCTTTGCATGTCCAACGGGGCTTGCGGATGCTTCCGCAAACACAAATGATCAATGGATATGGCCCCACGGAAAACACGACGTTCACCTGCTGCTATCGTATTCCGATGCAATTCGATCGGAATGCCTTGTCCATTCCAATCGGCCGCCCAATTTCCAACACCCAGGTTTACATCCTGGATAATCGCAGAAATCCCGTCCCTGTCGGCGTTGCCGGCGAACTGCACATCGGCGGCGACGGCCTGGCCCGCGGATACGTCAACTGCCCCGAACTCACCGCCGAGAAGTTCATTTTCAATCCCTTCAGTGGCGAACCGGGCGCCCGTCTCTACAGGACGGGAGACCTGGCCCGGTATCTGCCCGACGGGAACATCGAGTTCCTCGGCCGCACGGATCACCAGGTCAAGGTTCGCGGCTTCAGAATCGAGTTGGGTGAAATCGAATCGGTGTTGACGGGTTATCCGGGGGTGCGAGAGGCAGTGGTGGCGGCACGTGAGGATGTTCCTGGCGACAAGCGGCTGGTGGCCTATTTGATGACCTCCAACGGTGGAGAGCCGCCGAAGGTGTCAGAACTGCGCAGCCTATTGCAAGCAAAGCTGCCCGAATACATGGTGCCTTCAGCTTTCGTCACCTTGGATCGGTTCCCGCTGACGCCCAATGGAAAGGTGGACCGGAAGGCGCTACCGCGACCGGACCTCCAATCGGAACCGGCTGGATTCGTCCCGCCTGCTTCGGCGACGGAAAAGGCCCTGGCGAACATCTGGAGCGAAGTTCTTGGAATTAAACAAGTGGGCCTCCACGACAACTTCTTCGAGTTGGGCGGTCATTCGTTACTGGCGACACGAGCGGCCTCGCGTGCGAGCGCGGTTTTCCAGGTGGATTTGCCGCTCCGAATGCTGTTCGAGCATCCTGCGCTTGCCGGTCTTGCTGGACAGATCGACACTCTTCTTTGGGCCAGGGAGCAGAACCACAAAGCCACGCCATGTTCAACCAAGGTCCTGGTGGAGGGGGACATATGAAGATCGATCAACTACTCGAGTCCCTCCGCGAAAGAGGAGTCCAGCTCTGGAGGGAAGGAGATCAGTTGCGGTACCGGGCCAACGCTGAGACGCTTACGCCGGGATTGCTGGGGCAATTGCGGGAGCAGAAGCCAGCGATTCTCGAGTTCTTGCAGAAAGCCGAGGCGCTAGAGCGACAGCAACCATCACTCAAGGCTGCTCCGCGCAGAGGAAACCTGCCATTGTCGTTTGCGCAGCAACGGCTGTGGTTTTTGGATCAGTTGGAGCCCGGTAGCGCCATTTACAACATTCCGGTGGGGCTGCGATTGGGAGGTGCTCTCAACGTGCCTGTGCTGCAGCGGTGCATGAGCGAGGTTCTTCGCCGCCACGAATCCTTGCGCACCCGCTTCGAGGCGGTGAAAGGTCAGCCAGTGCAGGTGATCCAATCCGGGGCATCTCTAGAGATGCCGCTTGTCGATTTAAGGGGTTTGCCGGGACCGGAGCGGGAAGCGGAAGCCAAGCGACTTTGCATGGAAGAGGCGCGGCGTCCTTTTGATCTTCAGCTTGATCTCATGCTGCGGGCCGGGCTGCTGCGGCTGGGCGAGACGGATCACATTCTCTTTTTGAACATGCATCATATCGCCTCGGACGGTTGGTCTATGGGATTGCTGGTCCGCGAGTTGAGGACCCTTTACGAGGCTTTTGTTGAAGGCAAGCCTTCGCCGCTGCCGAAGTTGCCGGTTCAGTACGCAGACTTTGCGCTCTGGCAACGGGAGTGGTTGCAGGGGGAGATGCTGGAGAAACAGCTTGGTTATTGGCGGAAGCAACTGGAGAGAGCTCCGGCGCGGCTGGAACTGCCGGCCGACTGGCCACGACCAGCCGCGCAGAGCTATCGCGGCGCGCTGATGCCGTGGGAGTTGCCCAAGCCGCTGTCGGTCGCGCTGGGGGAACTGAGCCGGCGCGAGGGCGCAACGCTGTTCATGACCCTGTTGGCAGGTTTCCAGACGCTGTTGCACCGTTACACCGGCAGTGACGAGGTCTTGGTGGGTTCTGTTATTGCCGGACGGAACCGCACGGAGATTGAGTCTTTGATTGGCTGTTTCGTCAATACGCTCGTCTTGCGGGGTGATCTGTCGGGCAATCCATCCTTTCGAACCCTTATTGGCCGGACGCGGGAAGTAGCCTTGGGAGCGTATGCCCATCAGGACTTGCCCTTCGAGAGATTGGTGGAGGAGTTGCATCCGGAACGGAACCTGAGCCGTTCTCCCTTTTTCCAAGTGATGTTCGTTTTGCAGAATGCGCCGTCGGAGGCAGTACAATTGGCGGGACTGGAAGTCACCCCGATGCAGATCGACAGCGGGACCTCTAAGTTCGATTTGACGCTTTTTGTCAGGGAGCATGGGGGGGCGCTTCAAGCAGTGGTTGAATACGACACGGATTTGTTTGAGGCGGAGACCATTCGGCGGATGCTGGGGCATTACCAGACGCTGCTGGAAGGGATTGTTTCAAATCCGGACCAGCGGTTGTCGGATTTGCCTCTGCTGACGGGTGCTGAGCGCCAACAACTGTTGGTGGAGTGGAACCAAACGCAACAGGATTACCCCCGGAACAAATGCATCCATGAATTGTTCGAGGAACAAGTCGAGCGCACGCCTGAAGCGACAGCCGTCGTCTTTGAAGAGAAACAGTTGACCTATCGCGAACTTAACGAAAGTGCCAACCAACTGGCACATCATCTCCGGAAGCTGGGCGTGGGAGCGGAGACGTTGGTGGGGGTGTACTTGGAGCGATCGGCCGAATACGCTGTCTGCGCCTTAGGTATTCTCAAAGCCGGCGGAGCATACGTGCCGCTGGGCACGGATAATCCCGTGGAACGATTGCAGTTCATGCTCGAAGATTGCGGCGCGCCGGTTGTCCTGACGGCTCAACCGTTGCCCAAGGGCCTGCAGCTTCGGGGAATTACGATTGTGGATCCCGTGGCGGATGCTGTCTTGATTAACTCTTGTTCCAAGAACAATCCCGACCGACTCAACACCGCCGAAAATCTGGCTTACGTGATCTACACGTCCGGTTCGACAGGTGAGCCCAAAGGCACAACCATCCCGCATCGGGGCGTGGTGCGATTGGTTCGCGGCCAGAACTACTCGGAGTTCGACAGTCGTCGACGATTTCTCATGCTCGCCTCCACGTCGTTTGACGCTTCCACCTTCGAGTTGTGGGGCCCATTGTTGAGCGGCGCCATGTGCGTAATCTTCCCGGAGCGCTTACCGGACTTTGAGAGCATGGAAAAAGTCATTCGTCGGCACGGCGTCACGTGCCTATGGTTGACGGCAGGGTTGTTCAACCAAATTATTGATTTTCGACCGTCTGTTTTAGAAACCGTTACCCGCGTTCTGACTGGCGGTGAAGCGCTCTCAGTGCCGCACGTGAAGAAGGCCATGGCCCTGTTGCCGGCCCTTCGCCTGACCAACGGCTACGGGCCAACGGAGTGTACGACCTTCACAACCACCTACCCAATCAGGAAAGGGGAAACGTTCCCAAGCAGCTCCGTGCCCATCGGCCGTCCGCTGGCCAACACGCGGTGTTATCTCCTGGACGCGCAGCTTCAACCGGTGCCGGTCGGAGTTCCGGCGGAACTCTATGTCGGAGGCGACGGTCTGGCCTGCGGTTATCTTAATCGCCCGGAACTGACGGCGGAGAGATTTGTGACCGACCCGTTCAGCCAGGGTTCAAAGGCCCGGCTGTATCGCACAGGCGACCGCTGTCGGTGGTTGCCGGACGGGAACATTGAATTTCTGGGACGGCTCGACGATCAGGTGAAGATCCGTGGGTTTCGGATTGAGTTGGGGGAAATCGAATCGGTGTTGGCGGGGTTGCCGGGCGTGCGGGAGGCCGTGGTCGTGGCGCGCGAGGATGGTCCCGGCGACAAGCGATTGTTGGCCTATGTGACTGCGAAAGAGGGAGAACTGCCAAACGTTCCAGAATTGCGTGGTCTGCTCCAAGCGAAACTGCCCGAATACATGGTGCCGTCGGCATTCGTCATTGTGGATCGGTTCCCCTTGACTCCGAACGGCAAGGTGGATCGGAAGGCACTGCCACGGCCCGGCCCAGTCCGAGCAACGACGAAATTCGTGCCGCCAGGGACGCCGACGGAGGTTGCCTTGGCAAGAATCTGGGGTGAGGTCCTCGGACTGAAACAAGTGGGGCTCCACGACAACTTCTTTGAAGTGGGCGGCCATTCGCTGCTTGCTATCCGGCTTATCAGCGAGATCAATCGGGTTCTAAAGGTCGCTCTGCCAGTGCGGGCATTGTTTCAACATCCGACCATCGGAGAGTTGGAGCAGGCTTTGCCTACCCAGCCTGCGAAGGACCAGAAGCCCAAACTGATTCAGTTGCGGTCGGGCAATTCAAGTCACGATCTATTCTTTCTCATCGATGAAGGCAGTTTGGGTTTGTTTAAGCTGGCTCATTTTCTGGGTGAAGATCTGGCGGTGTATGCTTCTGTAGTTCCATTCGCCGCATCGGTGCTGAGAGCTTCGCTGCACAAGCAATTTTCAGTGTTGCCCAAACTGGAGGAGTTGGCGGCTGAGCACGCGGCCTTGATCGGGAATCAACACACAAGCCGCCGGTTGGTGTTGGCGGGGCACTGTTTTGGCGGGTTGTTGGCTTTTGAAGCGGCTCATCAGTTGCAGCGCGCGGGCAAATCGGTGGAAGCAGTGTTGCTTCTGGATACATGGATGACACGGCTGACGTTTTGGTGGCAGAAGAAGACGTGGTTTCGAGTACACGCTCAAATGTTATTGAAGGAAGGCCCGCGCTACCTTTGGCAGAAGGGCCGCAGAAGGGTTCGCCTTGAAAAGGACGAACGGGCTTCGAGGCTGAAATTAGCCAAGAATGCTGATTTTAGTTTACACGCGCCTTGGAGCATCATCGAACGGATTTATCGCCATGCGGGGAGAAGCTACCATCCGCAGGTGTTGGCAAGCCGCGGGATGTTGTTCGTGTCTAAGGATGATTGGCAGTCGAATGCATTTCGGCAAATCGATATCAGCTTGGGAGCGAGCCGGTTTTTTGCTGGCGGGGTGGAGGTTTTGGATGTGCCAGGCGACCATGTGACCGTGCTTGACGAACCAAATTTGCCGCAACTGGCACAATGCTTCCAGGAGGGTTTGGAAAGGCTTCGAATGAAACCCATCCGTTCGTAGCGACCGTGCTGCCTGCCAGAAACGAAGATCCGCGAGATTCTCTCGCTTGTGCCCGCCACCGAGGCCAAAGTTGAGCAGGGCGTAGCCATAATCCGCGCTTGAGCCTCCCTGGAACCTTCTTTGCCAAGTTGCCAAGAGGCAGACCAATCGCGGCTGATCCTTAAATTATGATTGTCCAATGCTATGATCGACCTAAGAATCTGCTGGCCACCGTCACCAACTCAATGGGCGTTGGGGAACGGAGAAATCCATGTCTGGGCCGGAAGTTTGCAGCCGTCTGCGGCACGAACTGTGGCCTTTGCCATGATTCTCTCGCGTGACGAGACGGCGCGGGCTGCCCGGTTTCGTTTTGATCGGGACCGAAACCGGTTTATCGCCGGGCGCGGCTTGCTTCGCACCATTCTGGCACACTATGTGAACGGGAATCCCAGCCGGTTAAAGTTCGACTACGGTCCAAAAGGAAAACCGTCCCTTTCGGAATGCGATCAATCTCACGGGGTCCATTTCAACCTCGCCCATTCCGACGACTTGTTGCTCGTAGCGGTGGCACGCTCGTGGAATATCGGCATTGACGTGGAACGAATACGTCCCTTTGCCGATACTGAAGGCATTGCCGAGAGGTTTTTTTCTCAGAGGGAATGCGGAGGGTTGAGACACTTGGCGGATGCTCAAAAATTGCCCGCTTTCTTCAACCTGTGGACGCGCAAAGAAGCCTGGTTGAAGGCGACGGGCGATGGGATAAGTGATTGCCTGGGGCAAGTGGAGGTTTCTTTTTTGACAGGTGAGCCGGCACGACTGATCAGCCTGCCCGGGTCAACCGAGGCTGTCCACAACTGGACGTTGCGTGAGCTTGTTCCTGCCCCGGGCTACGTCGGCGCCCTGGCTGCGCCCGCTGACGACATTCATCTCAACTGCTGGCGTTGGCCGGAATGAGAATACATCCGCCGGCGCGACGCGACGAAATCCGAGCAGGTCAGAGACGATATGGGTAAATTAGTCTTAGGCATCCTGTGCTTCACCGCCTTGCTGCTGGTTGGCTATTCAGGCTATCGCAGTTACGAGACTTGGAAGCAGAATCACCTGATGTCCATGGCGCGGCAGTTCGCCGCCGAATCCGACCTGCGAAACGCGCAGTTGAGTCTGTCGGAGTTGTTGCATGTGAATCCCCAGAATGTCGAAGCCAGTCGTCTAATGGCGGACTTAGTGGAGACGGACCAATCGCCGGCCGCCTTGTCTTGGTGGAAGCGGGTGGTGGAATTGGATCCTCATTCCTCAAACGACCGGCTCGCCTTGGCTGCGATTGCCGTGAAGATGCACGATTTGACATCCGCGTCCAACGCCCTGGCGGGAATTCAAGAGGCTGACAAAAACACAGCCGCCTACCATAAAATTGCCGGCGGTTTGGATGCCGCCGCCAACCAACTTGCCGCCGCCGAGGCACATTTTTTGGCAGCCATTCGACTGGAACCCCAAAACCCTGCCCCGGAGTTAAGCCTCGCTGTCCTTCGTCTCCACGACACCAATGCCGCCGCGATGGTCGAAGCGCGTAACACTCTGAGTCGTCTGGGTTCCAACCCGAGCAATTCAACTCTGCGCTGCCAGGCCATACGGGAATTGACCATTGACGCCATCCACCACCATCAGAGAGATGCCTCGCTGGCCCTGTCCAAGCGATTGGTGCAAGAAACAAATTCGCTCTTCACGGATCGGCTTCTGCGGCTGGAGGCAATGTGGGAGACTCGGAATGAGGGGTTCAAGATGGAGCAGGCATCGTTGCAGCAAGAGGCCCAAAGCGACCCGGCCAAAATCGAGGAACTGATCATGTGGCAATTGGGCAAGGTTCCACCTGGGGAATCGCTGGCCTGGCTGCGAAGCCTGCCCATGACCACTCAGACCAATCAGCCAGTGGCGCAGTTAAAAGCCGAGTGCTGCGTTGCGCTTCAGGATTGGCTCGGACTTCAAGCGTGCGTAGAAAAGGGGGACTGGGGAGAACTGGAATCCGTGCGACATGCCTTTAAGACTCGCGCGTTGCGTGGTCAGGGGTTGAGCAATGCTGCGGAAGGAGAGTGGAGACAGGCTGTGCAAGCAGCCAACGGCCAGGAGGCAAGCCTCGGTATGCTGATGCGCTTGGCGGCGCAGTGGAATTGGGTGAGCGAAGGAGAGGATATCCTTTGGACCATCGTCAATGGGCATCCAAATGAAGAATGGGCCCGCCAGGCGCTCGCCCGAGCTTTGTTTGCCAGCGGTCAAACGCGATCCTTGATGCAACTATACAGCCAGCAAGCGACGAGAGTTCCGTCAGATCTTGCGGCAAAGAACAATGTGGCCATGACTGCCTTGCTCCTGGACGAGCAGGAACTCAAACCGCACCAGATAGCGCTAGAACTATACCATGAGTCCCCCACAAATTCGTCATTTGCAACCACGTACGCTTTTTCCTTGTACCAGCAGGGAAAGAAAACCGAGGCGCTCGAGGTTCTCGATCTCCTCGATCCGCGAGAGCTCGAAACCGCCTTAGTTGCACCCTTCTACGGCATTCTGCTCGAGGCGACCGGAAATCGTATGAAGGCGAGGAGATATTTGGATTTAGCCTCGAAGTTCCAGATTCTGCCCGAGGAACGTAAACTCATTGACAGCGCGAAAAAGGACCTTGATCAGACAGGAACGCCAAAATCCTGAGAGCACCGGCTTGAAGCCATGCGACCAGGAAGCGATTGAGTTCCCACCGAACCGTATAACGAAAAGGCCAACCCGAAGGTTGGCCTTTTTCCGTTTTAGCCCGACTTTCGCAACTGGAGGGTCCGCGAGTGCGTAAGTGGTTGAAAAGTATCCGGCTGAAGAAACACGGAACTGTCTGGCACGAAACTTGAAAACGTTAAATTTAGCGGCGGGGGCCAGGGGCTGATGAGGCCCCACCAGCCTCTTGCCCAGACGGTTGGCTTCCGTCTGTTTGAGCGCTAGTCTTGGCTTCGGTTTTCTGTATCTTCGTAGGACCAAAGGTCATAAAAATGTAAACATCTCCTGCTGGCCCGCGGTAAGCCCCCTGCGCCTCGCCAATTAATGTGGCCAATGCGACCATTTCCCAAGCTTCGTCCTCTGAGGCCTTCCATTCGGCCCGGGTGAGTTTGCTAAATCCATGCTGCTTCCCGTATTCTCGAAGTTGTTGACTGGATCTGGTCAATTTGGTGGCGACTCCAGGATTATCCCATGCCCATAGCCAGGTACCCTTTGTTTTGTCGAAAGATCCAATAATCTGAGCCTCGCAACTCACTGTTTTGTCGGGGAAGGTAAAGATGAGGCGCCCATCATCTTGATTCAGATCCCATCGGTCGGATTTGCCCAGACTCTTCAACGACAACTATTCTTCACCATCAGCGACAATTAAAAATCACCACTGAGGCCGGTTGCTAGGGTTCATCGTTTCACGGTTCTGTAACGTTTGTCCAGCCCCTTCGGTGGAACGGAGTCTTTG
>Ga0326728_10002359_pt1 | contig 63238 bp, 53 predicted proteins | sample MB3enrmetagenome_FD_207602 | JGI IMG/M metagenome (GOLD analysis project Ga0326728, IMG submission 207602) | Lab enriched peat soil microbial communities from McLean, Ithaca, NY, United States - MB31MN | ecosystem: Environmental > Terrestrial > Soil > Wetlands > Peat | place: USA: New York...
TGACCCACCAGACCGGTCCGGAAGGTAAGCTGGTAAAGAAGCTCCTGGTCGAAGAAGGTCTTCCGATTGAAAAAGAACTCTACCTCAGCGTGCTCCCCGACAGAGGGACTGCGAAGATCGTTTTCATGGCCAGTGAAGCGGGCGGCATGGATATCGAAAAAGTGGCCGCGGAAACGCCCGAAAAGATCGTAAAAGTTTTCATAGACCCCCTCGTTGGCATGAAGGGGTATCATGCGAATGAACTGTCGTTCGGACTGAACCTGTCGGGCGATCTTGCAAAACAGTTCAACGCCATGGCTTCCAAGCTCTATAAGCTTTGCGTGGACTATGACTGTTCGCTCGTGGAGATCAACCCTCTGATTCTGACCAAGGATGGCAGAGTCATAGCCCTGGATGGTAAAATCAATTTTGACGACAATGCAATTGGCAGGCACAAAGACATCCAGGAATACCGGGATCTCGATGAAGAAGACCCCGCAGAAGTCGAAGCCTCCAAATACGAACTCAATTACATCAAGATGCCCAGCGGCAACATTGGCAGCATGGTCAATGGCGCAGGGCTTGCCATGGCTACGATGGACCTGATCAAGCAGGCGGGAGGGGAGCCGGCCAACTTCCTGGACGTCGGCGGCGGCGCGAGCGCCGATCAGGTGGAAGCCGGATTCAAGATCATTCTGGCTGACCCGACCGTAAAGGCCGTGCTTATCAACATATTCGGCGGTATCCTCCGGTGCGACAGGCTGGCAAACGGCGTTGTCGAGGCGGCCAAGAAAGTTGGAATCAAGATCCCGGTCGTCATCAGGATGGAAGGGACCAATGTTGAAGAGGGCCGGAGAATCCTCAATGGCTCCGGGCTCAATCTAATAACGGCAAAAGACGTTTCGGACGCCGCCCAAAAAATTGCAGCGGTTGCAAAGGCATAGGAGGACATCATGAGCATTTGGGTGGATCGGAATACAAAGCTTGTTGTTCAGGGCATAACCGGCAAAGAAGGCCAGTTCCATACGCTTAACTGTAAGAACTACGGCACCAACGTGGTTGCCGGTGTGACTCCGGGCAAAGGCGGAATGAGTGTCGAAGGAATCCCGGTTTTCAACACGGTTGCAAAAGCCGTGAGGGAAACAGGCGCCAACACCGCGATGGTTTTTGTACCGCCTCCATTTTGCGCGGACGCAATACTGGAAGATATCGAAGCAGGCCTGCCCTTGATCGTGGCGATCACCGAAGGCATTCCAGTCATGGACATGCTCAAGGTTAAGAACTACCTCGGCAAGAGCAACAGCCGGCTGATCGGGCCCAACTGCCCTGGAATCATCACGCCGGGTCAGTGCAAGATCGGCATTCAGCCGGGCCATATCCATTCGCCTGGCAACGTCGGCATCGTCTCCCGCTCCGGGACCCTCACCTATGAGGCGGTACACCAGATTCAACAGTTTGGAATGGGCCAGAGCACCGTGGTCGGCATCGGCGGAGACCCGGTAAACGGCACCAACTTCATCGACTGTCTAACGGCCTTTCAGGCTGATCCCGAAACCCTCGCCATCATCATGGTGGGCGAGATCGGCGGGTCTGCCGAGGAAGATGCCGCAGACTTCATCAAGAAAAACGTGACCAAGCCGGTAATCGGCTTCATAGCTGGACTGACCGCTCCTCCGGGACGCCGTATGGGCCATGCGGGCGCCATCATCAGCGGTTCCAGCGGAACGGCTCAAGGCAAGATCAAAGCGATGCAGGCAGCCGGAATCACGGTTGTGGAAAACCTGGGGGAAATGGGCGCCATTGCTAAAAACGCTTTTGCCTCGGCACTTTCCGCGAAAGCAAAAAAATAGGCGCCGCCAAGACGTCGTTCCTTAGTTAATGCGAGAGCCTCACCGGGGAAGCAGATCCGATCTGCTTCCCCGGTTTCGTTTCAGGAAGGGGAGAGGGCGCAGGCTACTCTATGTCCGGCGGTCGTGGAATTACCAGAAGCGTCGCACTTTCACGCCGTTTTCCGACAGGAAACTCTTTATCCCTTCGACGGTATAGGTTCCGTAGTGCACCATCGATGCAATCAGTGCCGCATCCGCGCAACCCTGGTTCAGCACGTTCAGGAGATGTTGGGGCGTGCCCGCGCCGCCCGATGCGATTACCGGAATGCGGACATTGGTGGAGATCAGCCGGGTCAACTCCAGTTCATAGCCGGTTTGAGTGCCGTCCGCATCTATCGAGTTGAGGCAAATCTCTCCAGCGCCGAGCCTTTCGGCTTCCTGCGCCCACCAGAGCGCGTCTATCCCCATCCTGGTCCGGCCCCCGTTTATGACCATTTCGTAGCCGGAGGGGATCTTTTCTGAAACTCCGACTTTCTTCACGTCCATTCCCAGAACCACACACTGGGAGCCGAAGGCTTCCGCTCCCTGCCGGATAATATCGGGGTTTTGCACCGCCGAGGAATTTACGCTCACTTTTTCGGCCCCGGCAAGGAGAACGTCTCGCATGTCCTCAAGGGTGCGAATGCCGCCCCCTACCGAAAAAGGAATGAATATGGTCTCGGCGACCTTTCGCACTACATCCAGCATAATGGGGCGGCGGTCGCTGGAAGCCGTAATGTCATAGAAAACGATTTCATCGGCGCCCTGTTCATAATAAAAACGGGCCATCTCCACCGGGTCGCCCACGTCGACGTTGTCCCTGAACTTGATCCCCTTGGTAGTCTTGCCGTCCCTCACATCGAGGCAGGGAATTATGCGTTTGCTCAGCATGCAGACCTCGTTTTGCTAAATGCCGTTCCATCGGCAGAAATTGTCAAGGAGCCGCAACCCGGGCTTGCCGCTTTTTTCCGGATGGAACTGAACGGCGACAAGATTTCGGAATGCCACGGCCGATGTAAAAACCATCCCGTATTCGGTTGTCCCTACCGTCAGTTGCTCGCTTGCCGGCTGAGGGTAGTAGCTGTGAACGAAATAAAACTCGCTGCCGGCGGCAACGTCCCGAAAAACCGGGTGATCGTTCTGAAATTTAACGGCATTCCAACCCATATGCGGAATCTTGAGAAAATCCCCATTATCGGAGCGTATTTTATCGGGGAATCTGCGCACTTCGCCGGGAAGGATTCCAAGACACGGGGTCTGGTTTTCCTGGCTGAAGTCAAAAAGCACCTGAAGGCCCACGCAAATGCCCAATATGGGAACTCCGGCGTCGAACAGCTCCCTGAGAAGATTATGAAGGCCAAGTTCTTTCAGACTCTCCATGGATTTTCCGGCTGCTCCCACGCCGGGAAACACCACCTTGTCCGCCTTCCGGACCTCATCATGGGAATTGGTAATCAGACATGGGAACCCAAGATGGTCCAATGCGCGCTTAACGCTGGTCAAATTCCCGGCTTTATAATCAAGTATTGCAATCACGCCTTGCGCTCCTCTTTTTAGAAAATCCGGTGAAATAACAAAATATCCCATATTTGTGCCGGGGGTCAAGATCGGCATTTCGTCCGCGCCGGTATTCGTGTCTTTGAAATACAGCGATTCGTTTCCATTTTGATGGACTTAAAGATAGAATAACTGCGATCTTATATGGACTGTCGTGATTCTGCCGCGTTTCGGCCTCGGTCCGGGAACGGTTAAGAGTTAGGAGAATTGTGGAAAGAGTAGTCAAGGGAACCGATATAGATCTCCAGGTTGAAAAGCTCGCATTTGGAGGAAAAGCCGTTGCCAAGGTGGACGGATTCGTCATCTTTCTTGACCGTGCCGTGCCCGGGCAGAGGGTGAGAGCGCGAATTACCAGGAAGAAGCGAAATTACGCGGAGGCGAAGGTAATTGAGACGCTTACACAGTCACCGGATTACAGGCGTCCTGTTTGTCCCCATTTCGGGATTTGCGGTGGGTGCCTCTGGCAGGATATTTCCTATGACGCACAGCTCTACTGGAAAAGGACCCATGTCGTGGAGTGCCTCGGGCATATTGCGGGGGCCGGCGAAACTGAAGTCGGGCAGATCATTGCCTCTCCCGAAATCCTGAATTACAGGAATAAAATGGAGTTCACTTTTTCCGACAGGCGCTGGCTGCTTACAGAGGAACTTGACAGGGAACAGAGCCGGGCGTCCCTGTTTGCGCTCGGCCTTCATGTAAGGGGCCTTTTCGATAAGGTCTTCAATATCGACGAATGCTTTATCCAATCGCCGCAGACCGTCTCCATCCTGCGAGAGGCGCGCCAGTGGGCCGTCAAGAGCGGGCATCCGGCCTACAGCATCCGCACTCACCAGGGTTTTTGGCGCTTTCTTGTCATAAGGGAGGCAAAACGCACCGGCCAGATGCTCGTTCACCTCATCACGTCCCCGGATCCATGCGCCGGCCCGAACGGCGTAGACAGGCTCTCGGACCGCCTCCGATCGGAATTCCCATCGATCACGACCTTTATCCACTCGATAAACGATAAAAAATCCCAGGTTGCCATAGGGGATTCGAGCCGAGTCCTTTTCGGTCCGGGGTTCATCGAAGAAAGGCTGGGGGAACTTCGCTTCCAGGTGTCCGCGCACTCATTTTTCCAAACCAACACCCTGGCAGCGGAGAAGCTGTATGAGACGATAAGCAGGGTTGCCGATTTTACCGGTTCCGAGAAGGTGTGGGATCTTTATTGCGGAACGGGAAGCATCGGATTATATATCGCTTCCCGCGTGGAAAGCGTTGTTGGAATCGAACTGATCGAAGAAGCGGTGCGCGACGCGCGGGAGAACTGCAGAATCAATAACATCAGAAACTGTTCCTATATGGCCGGCGATTTGAAGGACATGATCGGCAAGCTTTCGCATACGGGGCGTCCGGATGTCGTTATAGTGGATCCTCCCAGGGCCGGCATGCATCCGAAAGTGGTGAAAGCCCTTCTCGAAGCTTTGCCCGCGCGAATTATCGCCGTTTCCTGCAACCCCGCGAGCCTTGCCCGGGATGCCGCGCTTCTCCTCGGAGATTATGAGATAAAGGAGGTGCAGCCGATCGATCTTTTTCCGCACACTCCACATCTGGAATGCGTCCTCAGGTTCGACAGAAAAGAATAGCATGTTAAAGTTTTCCGATAATATATCGAAGCGGCGCAGATACATACTCTGGGGTATTTCCCTCTTTGTTCTTCTATCCGGTTTTTTTGCCGCAAGTTTTTCATATTATCTCTATAACGAGGTCAGGAACCGCTTTTCGTCGAGAAGGTGGAGCGTTCCCGCAAGAGTCTTCTCATCGACGGTGCCGCTCTATCGCGGTCAGGCGCTATCTCCCGGCCAGCTAAGGCATATGCTCGAGGAGCGCCGTTATAAGGAGGCTTTAAAAGAACCGGTGCTGGCCGGCGAGTTCAGGTGGTCGGGCAATGCCCTCGTCGTGCACTTTAGAGATTTCCAGTTCCCTGGTATTTTCCTGCCTTCACAGATGGTCGAATTCAGTTTTCAGCAAAACCAGGTCGCGGGAATACGCGGCCCCAAGGAAGATATTGACTTCCTGGAGCTCGAACCGCTGGAAATAGCCCGCCTTTACGGGCCGGAGCGGGAAAGCAGGATGCTGATCAATATCCGGCAGGTACCTCAGCACCTGATAGATGCCGTGGTGGCCATTGAGGACCATCGTTTCTACGAACACGGCGCGATCGATCTGTTAGGGGTGCTTCGCGCAATGCTTGCCGATTTCAGAGCGGGCAAGGTGGTTCAGGGTGGCTCGACGATTACCCAACAGCTCGTTAAGAACTATTTCCTGGAATCCGAGCGCAGCCTGAGAAGAAAATTTTTCGAGCTCTCCATGTCCTTTATAATCGAGGCGCTGTATCAAAAAGACGCAATACTCGAAATGTACCTGAATGAAATCTATATGGGCCAGAGGGGCAATGTTTCCATCCATGGAATGGGCGAGGCCTCGGCCTATTATTTCGGGCGCAACGTGGAGGATCTGACCCTCGCCGAGGCAGCCACGCTTGCCGGATTGATAAGGGCGCCCAGGAACTGTTCGCCCCTTGTAAATCATCAGGCCGCTCTTGACCGCAGAAACGTCGTATTGAAGCGGATGATCGAGCTTCGGAAAATTTCGCCCGCCGAATATTACGCGGCGAGGCTTGAAGTGCTCCAGCCGGCCCCGGCGTTCACTCCTTCGGGTATAGCCCCATATTTTCTGGACTACGTGCGCAAGCAGGCACAGGAACTCTATGCACCTCAGGCTCTCGCCTCGGAGGGACTGAACATCTATACCACGCTTCAGCCGGAGATGGCCTTTGCCGCAGAAACAGCGGTTCGGGAGGGCCTTGCGGAAATCGAAAAGGAGAGCGGGGCCGGCACGGCTCCAACCGACTCCAAACCTCTTCATCGTCTTCAGGCGGCTTTGATAGCCCTGCAGCCGAAAACCGGGGAAATCTGCGCGCTGGTCGGGGGAAGGGACTATGGCGAGAGCAGCTTCAACAGGGCACTGAAGAGCCGCCGGGAGCCCGGCTCGGCAATCCAGCCATTTGTTTTTCTCGCGGCGCTCGAAAGGTTTAAACTCTCCGACTGGTTATCCGATCTGCCTGTGCCCTATGATATGAACGGTGTTCCGTGGACCCCGCGGAATATCGACGGCAGGTACCGGGGGAGGGTTTCATTCCGCGAAGCCATCGAGCAATCGCTGAGTGCGGCCACGGTGAATTTGGCCATGGAAACCGGTCTGGATAAGGTTATGATGACCCTTGGGAATTTTGGAATAGAGTCTTTGCCGGGATCTCTTCCCTCCGTTCCAATGGGGTCCTTCGGGCTTACCCCCATGGAACTCGCCAGGGCATACTCAGTTCTTGCCAATGACGGGCAGATGCCGTTCCTTCTCAGTCTCAAAGAGATAGTGGCGGAAGAAGGAGATATACGCGAGCGGCGCACTATTGATTTTTCTTCCGTCACCTCGCCCGAGAAAGCCTTTCTTGTAACCAGTCTTCTTGACGGTGTGGTGGAAAGCGGTACGGGCAGAGTGCTCAGACGGCTCGGCATCGATTTCAAATGTGCCGGAAAGACAGGCACCACCGCAGAATTCAGGGATTCCTGGTTCATCGGATACACGACCGACCTGCTCGCTCTGGTCTGGGTGGGATATGACGACAACAGCCCGACGGGTCTTATCGGGGCTCAGGGCGCGGCGAGCATCTGGGCAAGCTTTATGAACCTGGTGCGGCCCTGGATAAGGCCCGAGGAGTTCGAGGCGCCGTCCGGAGTTGTCCGGGAAGTGATCTGTCCGGAATCCGGCCAACTGGCCACCGCCCGATGCAGGGAGCAGAAGCCGGAGTATTTTTTGTTGGAAAACAGGCCGAATGTTTATTGCACTATTCACGGCAGATAATAGAATGACCTGGATGACTGAGCGGGGCCGATGCAATCGACGGCCCCATAGCGCTGGACTCTCCGTTCACGATGGCCGGGTGGAGACGGTCCAAAGGGGATATCTACGAGTGTTTCGCTTTATTGGTGAAGAATTTTCTTTCTTTTTTCAAAGCACGGGGAAGGGCAGGGTCCCGGAACCTCCGGTCGGGCACGGTCTCGTCTCCGGAATCCGGCGCCGTTGCGCTGGGACAGTGCTGCTCGTATTTGTCGTAGCAATAGTTTCTTGTGCGTGCGAAAAAAAACAAGTCTCGATCCCGCCGCAATACAATTCGCCTCCTCCTGGCGCGTCTTCCCGTTTGGAGCCGCAGTCCGCGGCCAGGCAGGCCGATCCGGTTACGGCAGCGCCCGAGGCCGCAACCGCGCCTGCGCCGGAGCCTCATCCCGCGCCTGCGGTGAAAAAGAAAGCCGAGGCGAAAACCGCGCCGGCGCCCATGGGCAGTCAACAGCCCCAAAGGTCCAAAGGGCAGGAACCGGCCAAAACACCCCAGGGCCAGGCCTCCATGCAGAAAGTCAACCAGGCCAGGGGACAATTGGAAAGAGGTAAGACCGACTCGGCAATCCGAACTCTCGAAGGGGCTGTCCGCATAGACGCGCGCAACGGCGAGGCTTTTATGCTGCTCTCCAGGGCATGGAAGCAAAAGGGAGAAAAACGTAAGGCCCTGGAATTCGCAAAGAAGGCTGAACTCCTCCATCAAAAAGAGCCCGCCAAATTAAAAGAAATCTTTTTGCTCGAATCGGACCTCTACCGCGAACTCGGCGACAGCGCCAAGGCCGCCGAAATGCGCCGGAAGGCATCCGGCGTGAGGCAGAAACCATCCGAGTGACCAGGCAGCCTCTTGAGGGGGATTTTACAAGAAACTACTCATTATAGTACAGGGGCCGATTGATGGGGGATAATGACACTGCACAGGACAGGGCCAGGCGGATTAAGACCTACAGGATATTTCTGCTTATAATCGTCGGTGTTTCCCTATATCTTTCGTACCTGATTCTTTTGCCGTTTATCGATACGCTCATTCTGGCGATCATCCTGGCCTCTTTTTTCAATCCGCTGCAGATTTACCTCGAACGGCGGCTCAGAGGACGGAAAAACCTGGCGGCCCTGATAATCGTTCTCATAATAACCTTCGTAATAGCGATCCCCGTGTTTGTTTTTACTTCCACCCTGGTGGCGCAGGGACTCGATACCGTGAACAAGACCAACGAGTGGATTCGGGCCGGCAAACTACAGCAACTGATCGAGGACCCCCGGATAAACGAATACCTGGCCAGGCTTCAGGAGCGGTTTTCATTCATCCAGATAACAAAGGTGGAGATCGCCAACGACCTTCTATATGTGAGCAGGGACATAGGACAGTTTCTGCTGGGGAAGGTCGCCGCCATATTGGGGAATGTTGCGAGCCTGGTTGCGCAGTTTTTTATCATGATCTTCATTGCCTTTTACCTCGTGCGCGACGGCCGGGAAATGGCGAGCAGCATCCGGTATTTCATACCGCTGAGGGCCGAGCAGGAAGACCGGATTATAAACGGCATCAGGATCGTCACTAAATCCGTGCTCCTGGGCACGTTTCTCACGGCGGTCTGCCAGGGACTCGTGGGCGGCATCGCCCTTGCCATCCTGGATTTCCCCGGCCTTTTCTGGGGGACCATGACCGCTCTTGCGTCCCTTATCCCGCTTGTGGGAGTTTATCTCATCTGGGTGCCCATTGCGTTCTACCTGCTTTTGCTGGGAGAGACGAAGTCGGTGGTCTTTCTTGCCGTTTGGTCCATAGTGGCGAGTGGAATCATAGACAACTTCGTACGTCCTTTTCTCATGAAGGGCAAATCGAAAATGTCTCCCTTCTACATCTTCCTGGCCATACTTGGCGGGGTTCAGTATTTCGGGTTGAAAGGCATTTTGTACGGTCCGCTCATTCTGAGCTTTGCCATGATCATGATGTTCATCTACGGCGTGGAATACGGGAACGAGCTGACCGAGTACAAACACCTGGGTGAAGACGGGTCAGTGGAAGAGCGTTAAGGGGAGGTTAGATTTTGCCATCTCTGCGGACGGGCTGTTGTGAAAGTTGATGAATACGCGCAGCGGTCTTGGCCGCTACAGCCTGCCAACTGTAATGAAGCCTTACATGCTCCGATGCGCTTAAAGCCCTTTGTCTTGCAGCTTCGTGGTTTTCGAAAACTTCCCGCATCAGCGCGCTAAGGGCGTTCCAGTCCGGCTGGAGAACCCATCCGCCCCCGCCGGCCAGCCTAATATCGCTGGGATTGAATTCTTTGCGGCTGGATGGAATCAGGCAGACGTGCTCGGGCGGACAAAAGTCATCGGTCGAGCCCCCTGCCGTGGTAATCACCGGAATGGCGCATGCCATGGCTTCCAGGACAGGCAGGCCGAAGCCTTCCGCTCGGTATGGGTGGACGAGGCAGTCACAGGCTGTGTAGAGTCCCGGCAGTTCTTCAGGACCTATCGCTGTTTGAAGATGCAGAATTTCCGGGGCGCCGGGATCTGCTCGAATTTGACGTATGATACCGCCAAGCCCCTCATCGATATAGATCGACTGCCGCGGCAGATCCTTTATGATAAGGACGACGTCGTCGCGGCAGGTGAACGCCGCGCGGTAGGCGTCGAGAAGGATATCGACGCCCTTTCGCCAAAGCCCCCCGCCCACGAAAAGAAACCTGAATTTTTTTGATGTTTCCATCCGGCCCTTTGGAGCCTGCGGTTGGAACTGATCGATGTTTACCCCGTTCGGGACGACCTGCACGCGATCAGCCGGAACGCCGCTTGAAATGCAGGTTTTCAGAACATGGCGGCTGGGGACCCAGATCTCATCCACCAGGGTCGCCATCGGTTCGATCCAACTCTCGGGCAGTCTGCCGTATTCCCATGGCTGGATCATTACCCAATGGCCCTCGGCGGGCGGGGCAAAATTGGGCGGCCAATGATGCCGGACGTGGACATCGGTCCTGCCGGAAAGCGGTTTTCGGGTCCTTTGAACGATCTTTTCGAAACGGGGGTCGCAATTCGGATTGATATCGTCCTGTTCGCCGCCCGTGACGATCGAGACTTCGAAGCCGCAATCGATCAACTGCAGGCATAGTTCTCTGTTTATAAGCGCCAGCGAATGGCTGACAAACTGCGAGCCTTCCCAGGTTATTCGTATAGCTCCTTGCTTTGCCTTCCTCTCTTTTTCTATTGCCTCCTTGTGTTCCCAGCCGGAATTGATGGCCCTCAACACCAATGGGATAGCCCGAGATGGATCGGGGACATCCGCAAAACAGACCGCCAAATTCCGCCTTTCATCCGGTGTCATATCGAAGGCGCGGCGCATGGCGGCCCGGACGTCCTTCACGTGAAGCTGGGGCATCAATGTGTCCTTATGGTGAGGCTGATACAATAGCATCTCCCGTGTCAGCGGGGACTTCGCATCCGGGTCCACGGGTATGCAAATGCCGATCCTGCCAAGGTGTAAGTCCTCGGGGACGATTACCATTCGGTGCCTCACTCGTGCCTCGCTGATGGGAGACGTTGGGGCGGTGTCAGTGGAAATATATGCATTGCAACTGTCTATCAACTGAACGATTCCGGTTCTGGTTCCGATTTCCTCATCGATCACAATCGCAGCTTCAGAGCAGGTTTTTCGGCGAAGCGAAGCGATGAGATCGTTAAGGTCTTGCCTGGGCTTGCCCGGAATAGGGTGCCACGGTGGATAATTGACCTTGAGATAAAGCTCGGCATTTCCATCGTTCTTGAATTCTTCCAGATACGCCTCGATCAGGACGTCCCACCGGCGCCTTGGCTGAAACATCGCGATTGAGAGAAAGCGAAAGGGCTTGCCAGGAGATGAAGTCTCGGGTACGGGCGGCGGCACGAAAGGATTTTCCAGCCATGGGTGAGGCCACCAGACGATCTGGATCTTTTCGGGCGCAAGGCCGGCGGAAATAAAGACATCGCGTTCCCGTTCCGACATCAACCAAACCTGGTCCATGCCGTTGCAGATGTCGATCCATTCGGCAGGGGGCTGATTACCCTGCTGGCTGCTGTCAAATGTGGTTGCCAGGATGCGCAGATTGGGCTCAGGCAGTTCGATTTCCGTCCAAATCCTGTTGGGGACGTGGGAAACGATTAAAGTGACAGGGGCGACAAGTGGGGTTTTCTCAAGAGATCTGAGAAGATCGAGATCGCAATCATCGATGCCGGGATCGTTCTCTTTGTTGGATAACACCCTGATCCGTGCTCCGGCTTTATGCAGGGCGGACGCGGTCGCTCGAGCTCCCACGGCGTAGCCGCTCCGATTATAAAATGGGGCAGCCCAGACTATCGTGCCTGAGGGCATTTGAGGCTGTTCATCCATTTATTTTCTCCCGTCCCCCCGCCTGCTTCCATTCAAGCTGGGGAGAGCTCTGTTTACACGGCCGCGTATAATACCGTTTCTCCGGTGAAGCTGGTATAGTTCCTGAGAAAGAAACGATAGCCTGCCCCAAGGCTGTGGAGGTAGAGCGGTATTTCCCAAAGGTGGCTGGGAGAGTGGTAAACGCAAACACCCAGGTCCGGACGACTCGCCTTGATGGTCTTCTCTGCGCCCTCAAGCGCTTCAAGCTCCGCGCCTTCGATGTCCATATTGATGAAAGTCGGATCAAAGCCGTGAAGTATATGATCTATCGAAACACATTGAATCCGGGCTGCCCCCGATTCCAGGACTCTTGAGCCGAAACTTGTGTCGGAGTAGGTGAACGGTTCGATAGCCTCATGGCTATAGACGGCGCAGGGGATTGCCGTTACGCGTCGAGCAATTTCATAATGGTGCGTTGACAGATATTGTGCCGTCAGTCTGAATTGGTTGGGATCGGGTTCGAAGCACACCAGTTCATCCACTTTGCCAACCTGGCCGAATACCCTCGCCATCTCCCCAACGCTCACCCCGCAGTAGATAAAACGTGAATAGCCCCGCGAAAGAGGGACATCTTCGGGTGTGTATTGTTCGTTTCGCTCGGACATGGAAATCGCAACCGGCTTCCTTTGCATATGCGTCTGCATGCACCTGAGGAAGATCTCCCTGCTAACATCGTCACCGAGAATACCCAGGCAGGATTCGATTTGCTCTCTTTGCTCGATGTAGTACTGGAAGCCCTTTTGCTCCAGTTCCTCCGGCAAGCGAAACGGATTGTGTATCTCGTAGATTTCCATCAGCGAAATGATATTCCGAAATCCCATTTGGCGCAAATTCAGGACGATTTCGTCCAAGTAGGTCTGTTTGCCGAGGCAAACGATCACGAGCCCGTTCTGTTGTTCTTCAACCGATGGCCGATATTCGAGGGGGGAAAAGGCTGGTATTCCTTCGAAGGTATCATCGCGGCTGAATTTCCTATCCAGCACAACAGTCGGAATATAACCATACTGCCGCATGACGACCTCTTTGAAATAATGAAAAGACTCGCCCGCGCCATAGACAATGATCCTCCGGCCTTGAAACGCCTTGTGGATGTAGAAGGCATCTTCCGGGAATTTGCCCGCCGCGAAGAGTTGGGAAAGTGCTTTTCTATGTCCTCTCATCGATATCCATCGGCAAAGATTTGGATTAAGGAATCGCAAACAATGTAGTTTCTGCGAAGTTTCTACTAAAATGTCTAAAATAGAACTTGTAGTCCGGTGCTATTCGATTGATAAGCAGCGGAATCTCAAAAAGATCGTTCCGCTTGTGATATGCGCTGATTACCAGTTTAGGCCTGCATCTCTTAATTGTATTAACGGCCCCGCGAAGGGCCTCGATCTCGGCGCCCTCGACGTCCATCTTTATCAATGAGACAGTTTCGTCAGAAAAATCCTTGTCTATACTCGTGGTCGAAATCTCTGTTATGCCGGGGCCGCCGGGAGACGGATCGCCATTGTCCACTGAAAGAATTCTTGCACTTCCAGGCTTCAGTATGTTTGAATCGGCAAACTTGACCGTCGATGAATGTGACCAAAGGCCTAAAGGCCGGAACTCGATGTTGTCAAATCGAGCGATGTTGTTTTGCAGTTCTGTGAACATGCCCGGGTCGGGTTCAAAACAGACGATCCTCCGATAGGTCAGTGATTCTTGTTCACATGCTTTTATAAACTCCAAGGTTGAATCGCCGGTAAACGCTCCGCCGTCGATCAGAAATTCGTTTTCATCCAAATGAATGACATCGTTGTTAAACTGCAAATGTGATTCGATCCGGCAATCCGTTGAAGTCATAAATTCCTGGAAATTCGAGCCTTGCGTGTATTGAACATCAGAGAGGAGGGATATGAAATTGAGAAAGGATTGGTAGTCCGAACCGCGAACAAAAAGGGCTATTCTGGAAGTGAAAATGTCCCTGGACCTTTGATCTGACAATAGATTATACACAGTGAGCAGTTCGTTTTCGTGCAAAAGAAGGTCTTCTTCCGGCCAGTACCACTGCGCCAGATGTGTGTAATAACACATAGCTTCCAGGCTTGGAATCGTTCGTATTCTCGTATTATCAAAGCCGATGTCAATCAGTTGTCTTTTGACCTCATTTCCATGCGCGCCGATCGTTATAAAAATCAAACTCCTTTTGTGTTTTTGGCGCAACTCGGGTAAAGAAATAACCGGCAGGTCGCAACATAATTTCCCGGTGCGTGAGGGATCATTATCACAGAAGGCTGCCGGATTGACTCCATGCAGCTTCAAAATAGGCAAGAGTTCCTTACCTGCTGATCCGGCGCCGAAGAGTACTACCGGTACAGAACCCATGACGGCTTCATTTCGGAATTCACCAAGGATGGTGGGAAGAAAATCGGCCTCTTCGAAGTCTTTTGACCGGCTGTATATTTCTCTGAGAACTTCATTCACGATTCGTTCTCCAATTCAGGAGGCAAGCACAATGGATTGTGTGTCTCGTATCAATTATTTCATCTCATGCGATTGCATATAAAACCGTATCGCAAATATGTGAAGTGTTGTGGCGCAAATACAATTTATAATTAGGACATATACTATTTATGAGAAGGGGGATCTCAAAAATAGCCTCTATCGAGTGATAAGCTCCCAGCGCAAGTTTGGGTCTGTATTTTGCGATAGTGTTTGAAGCGCCCTTAATAACCTCGGGAATTATGTTGCCGGGCGGGTCCATTTTGAGAAATGTTATCTCTTCTCCATTGAGGAAATCATCCAGGCTTACTACATTAATTTCTATGTCACCGGCGTCGGATAGTGCCGCAGCTTCCTTGGTAATAGAGTTACTGGAAGATAGGAACCGCAAAACCTTTGTCTCAGACCACAACCCCGATTCATGATAACTGATTTTGCTATATGTGTCAGTGTTTCTCATCAGATCACGGTAATTGTTCGGGTCAGGTTCGAATGCGTAAATTCGCTTGTAGTCGATGGAATTTTTCTTACATGCCTCGATAAAGGCGATTACTGTATCTCCATCAGCAGCACCAACATCGACATAAATTTCGTTCGGCGATAGCTGTATTATGTCATTATTAAAATAAAAGTATTCTTCGGTCTCTTTGTGACGACGATCTAAACCGAATTCGCGGATGGGCTCACTAAAGGATAACATGAAGTTTTTGAATAAGTCAAAATGCTCAGAAGATGCGATCAAAGCAAGCTTTGAAATTAAAAGATTCTGTGATTTCCTGTCGGCCAGGAGGTTGTATGCACTTAAAATATGCTGCTCTTTCTCCTGCAATGCACGAATAATTTCGTGGGAACCATTTTGACCTCCATATGGACTCATGCTGCCGTTGTTAGCATACATATGCATGAAATGTAAATCGTCATTCAGAAGTGACTTTGTACAGAGTATCCTGTCTGCAGAAAATCCGCTATTTAGCAACTGTTGCTCAATGGAGTCCAAGTATTGCCCCTTGGCAGCGGCTATAACTATTAAACTATTCCTGTGGATTTGAATCAGCTCGTCGAATGAAATAACCGGTGTGTCGCTGTATCGAGATCCGCATTTTGAAGGATCATTGTCACAAAAGCACACCGGTACAATGCCCTCTCGTCTAAATGTCTTGTTTAATTCGTTCCCCAATTCACCGGCGCCAAACAGCACAACCTGGGCGCCGTTTAATGCATCATCCTTATGGTTTCTAAATGCCAGGTCGAGAAATGATTTTTTTTCACCGGCTGCCTGTATGTGACCAAATATTTGTGCCATAACCTCATTCATACGATCATTCCATATTATCGGGTGCTCCAATTGAGAGCGTCAGTTGTCATGGAATTGCGAAAAGAACCGTTTCAGATAAGGCATTGCTGAATTGTTTTAAGTAAAACCTATAACCTGGATATATGCTATGTATAAGTAATGGAATTTCAAAAATATCATTGCGTTTGTGATAAATGCTGATAGCAAGCTTTGGTGTGCATCTTTTTATGACACTTTTAGCCCCTTGCAAAGCTTCTGTTTCAGATCCTTCCACGTCCATCTTGATGAATGTGACTTCATCATCCTGAACTTGTTCGTCGATGCTGGTTACCCGTATATGGGAATTTGCGACCTTCTCATCGCTGAAGTGTATATCTCCGCTGTCCCGAATTACCCTGGTTGCGCCAGGTCTTTCGATCTCAGTGTTTGCAAATGAAAGGGTTGTGGAGTGCGTCCAGAGTCCTGAATTAAATGTTGTAACATTCGGATATTTTGCCATATTGTCTACAAGCTGCGAGTAAAGAGATGGTTCTGGTTCAAAGCAATAGATGTGCTTATAGTCAGCATGGTGCTTTCGACATGAATTTATAAATGCAATTGCAGAATCACCATTATAAGCGCCACAATCCACCAGCACTTCGTCATTTGTGAAATTAACGATATCTGTGTTAAAGTACAAGTATACTTCAGTTACATTGAGTGTGTAAAGATCAGGCTCTGAAAACTGGCGTATAAAGTCGCAAAATGAGCTATAATCCGAGCCGTTGGTTAGGATGGATAAATACTGTATGAAAAAGCGCTTTGATGTGTCATCGCACATCAGATTATATGCAGCGCTTAAAGAGTCTTCTTGAGCGCATAAATCCTCATGAGTCCAGTGGGACAAACATACGCGAGAGTAGTAACGTTTGACGGCCTCTTCGTCACTACACAGTATGTTATCGGGAGGAAACCCGTCTTGGATTAGCTGCATCTTGATCTCATTGCAGTGACGCGTGGCCGTTACGACAATTAAACTGTCTTTGTGGGCTCTGCTCAATTCCTCGGGAGAAAGTACCTTGAGCCCGCAGCATAATTCCTCCTGACGCTCGGGATTGCTATCGCAAAAGCATAGGGGATCGATCCCATGTTTATTGAATAATGGAAATAATTCTTTACCGGCAGATCCGGCGCCAAAGAGGACCACGGGAACTTTTCCGCGGACTGCTTCCTGGCGAAGCCGGCCAAAAATGTTGGTCAGGAAGTCGGCTTCGTCGTAGGATTTTGTCAGATCTAATATCTTGTTGACGACTTGATTCATGGTGTTGACCTCGGATTGTAAATTGGATTATATGACCGGCATCCTGAAAGCCGGCAATGTTAAAGTATCAATATTTCGTTCGTTATTCCCATTTGGCGGATTTGGGACTCAACCTGTTCGGGGCAAGATGCGTGGATGACGACAATCTTGCCCGTGAAGCCGTTGATATCTTCAGGTTCATGAATGACTCTTCCACACAATAACTGACCTTTCTTCGAGGTGTTTGAATCGATGATCATCTTTATGTTGGCCTGTCCCAGGCATGTGCTTGAAAGTATCTGCACGGTTCTGAGGCCGGCGCACCAAATCACGAGGGGTTCGTGAGAGTCGACGAGTCGTTGCGCCACCGAGTCTTCCTCATCTGTCAGGAAGGCCTCTTTGGCGATGATAGAAGCGGCCGTCGTTTCGGGTGGCGTTGGGACTACCTGCATGTCTACGGCTCCCGTCTCACCCGCGGATTGGTACGACAAGACTTCAAATAGCATGTATTCATGCCTTGCGCCGCAATTTAAAGCGGATATTGTAACTTCGGCAGAAACCGCCACTTCTTTGGCCGGTCCCGGGAGAACATCCAGATTGCCATCGATGCGTTGACGGCACCATACGGCACGGTACAAGATCTTCCCCGATTTGAAAGGCAGGTTGATTTTGACGCTTCTTCCCGCGGCAATATATATGCCCTGGAATGCGTCGTCAAAGGACAACCAGATCCTCCTGAGATGTGCATGCGGGTCCTTGGGATAGGTCTTATAGAATGAATCGTAAATCAGCGCGTCTGGGTCCGGAACGAATTTGTTGAATGTGACGCTGTCTGCCTTTTGACTGATGCCATTGTAGAGAAATTTGTATTCCCAAACATTGGAAAGCGGGTTTTGAGCCTTCATACGTCTTGGCAAATCGCACAAAATTTCACGGATGTGAGCCATTTGAGAATCGGGCATCTCCGATATCTTCTTGACGCAATCGGTATTGCTGGCAATGGAACCCTGCATGACAAAAAGATTGCTTATATGAACAAACATATTATTTTCGGCAGCGAACCTGAACAGGTCCTCCAGTTTATCCACAATGGCGTTTGTTGCCGTCACATTGAAAACAAGCTTGGGGTCCCGGCCGAGGTCGCCTGAGAGTCTCTGTCTCAATCTGCGGATATTTTCCAGCAAAACCGGCAAACGCCCGCCTTTTCTCAACCAGCAGTAGAGATCTGCGTCCAGGGTATCGCAACTGACATGGATTAGATCGAGGCGCGCCAAAGTGGCGAGTTCGGAGTCATTGAATTCTTTACCAAAGTTGGAGATGACCCGCAGACGCAATTGAGGATACCTGTCCAGTAGAAGACCGCACAGTTCCTGCCAATCCGGATAGATCGTCAATTCACCGATGCCACAGAAATTGAAGATCTTCAGTCCCCTGCCGACAAGAAAATCGACCCAGCTTAGGAAGCGTTCCCGATCCATTTCTGCTCGAAAATAACCCGTATGTCCGCTTTCTCCCGAGTGCGCGCAATAAATACAAGAGAAGTTGCATTTGTTGGTTATGTTGCCTCCGCATTCAGAAAAGGCATAGGTCTTCGTCAGATCGATTCCATCCGTCAGGAATCCCTGGTTATTCAGATGGTTCATGACCCTTCGCCGCAATTCATCCGTGGTGATGTCCCCGTCGTGCACAGAACGACAGGATATGCATGATTTCACCAGCTTGCCGGTCAAAAGTCCTTCCCGCAAACGCTGGTAATCGGCATTGACGAAGATGGTCGGGTGTCGATCTCGTTGCAGGGCTTCGAAATAATCGGTGTTAATATTGCCGAAATCCCCCGTTATGGTGCCGCTGCAGCAGGGGGTGATTGTTCCCCCGGCCTCGAAATGAACGGATCTCCAAGGCTCGATACAGTTCCTGGTTTTCTTAATATTCTTGGCCATGATGATTGCTTTCCCTTGGGATCGGCCCTGAGTTTCCAGGCAATTGAATCGCCGGGGGCACCGGCGTATGCCCGTCTGGATCACAGTGGTCGCACACTTCAAGAGCGTCTTCCCTGTTCAGGAATTCACGGATCTTGGCAATTGGCATAGTTTCAGGCATATTCGGTTCATTCAGACCTACCAAGGCCGCCGTGTCGTAATGGACATGCTGAAAATTGAGTTGCTGAAACTTCCTTTGGATGGCGGCGGCGCCAGCCGGCATGAATACGCCAAGAAAGACATGGGCAGTGCCGAGATATGCTTTCTTGATACTCATCTGCAATTTCCAAGGCTTTCTCCTTAACCAATTTATCAAGTCCGCGGACCACTATCGAAGGGCTTCAAGGCCGGTACGATCTCTTCTCTGATAACGTCAAAAGACGGTATCAGGATATGTTCCACGGAAGGGTAATTCACGAGCAGAGCGGCGCGAATCTCTTCCTTTCGACTCAAGGCGGTAAGGACAACACATTTAATGTTCTGATGTGTAATGATATCCGGGGAGTGAATTTTTTTTCCGCAAACCGTTAGACCTTGTTGAGACGGGTTCACATCAATCAGCACGAACCTTTCCGAAGCAAGCATGGAGTATTTTTGCATGAGCTTGTAATAGATTCCCCCTGCCCCCCACAGCGCAATTATCGGCTCGGCCGGCAGATGAGCAAGGAAAGCATCCTGCCGGTGCGCAGCATTTTGAAAAGGATCGATGAAGTTTGTCAGGTTGCAGGATGTGCACCGTGTTTCCCTGCCAAACCAGAACCCAACCTCGATCTTGTTTTGAGTGCCGCACTTGCGGCATGCAAATTCAATGTCGCATTCGCCGTTGGGTTCAATTGATTCGATTTGGAATGATTTTGCCGGTACGTGAGGGTGCAGGCGCAGTTCTGCGATCTGTGATCTAAGGTCGCGATATTCGGAATCGGTGAGCTTGGAGACATTGACAAGCGGGCAACCGTTCCGGAGAAATTCTTCCCGATCCTGGATAATGCCGGTGCTGCATGCGTGCTTGTACAGAAAAGACCCTGGAAATACCGAGATCATTGTTAGATTCAAATAGTGCATACCGTTATGCTTGCGCCAGAAGTTCAATGTTTTGGCCACGGTTTCGGTGTTCTCATTGATGTCCCCGAAAATGAAACCCGCCTCGATCATCAAATCAGCATCGTAGGTCAGGTTTAATGCATGTGTAATCTGTTCCGCGGTGATTCCTTTTCGCATGCTTTTGAGAACGGAATTGTCGGCGCTCTCAAGGCCAAATACTATATTGACACAACCTGCATCCTTCATCAATTTCAGCATTTCCGGGTTAACATCACAAACACGAAGGCAGCAACTCCACGATAATTTGTAGGGTTTTATGCTCTTGCAAAACTCTTCCACTCTTTGCTCGGTTATTGCAAATAACTCACTGGTTAGTCCGAGGCTCTTGACTCGATACTGTTGTACTTGAAAATCTATTTCCTCGAAAATGTTGTCCAAAGAGCGGTGGCGATATTTTTCCCCCGTTGGATGAAAGCAGAATGTGCACCGAAACGGGCAGGACCTGTCGGTCAGAACAAGTCCGGCACCCGAGGAACGCACCCACCGTCCATAGTCGAAGCCGTCGAAATCAGGAAATGGGATACGGTCGATATCCGGAATTTCTTTTCGCTGCCCTGTGATAACCAGCTCATCATGATTGGCTTTATAGATGAGGCCCGGCACGTCGTTATATGGTAGACCGTTGTCCAGTGCACGCGCCAGTTCACATATAGTGATTTCCCCCTCGCCAATGACCCCGATATCCGCCCCCAAAACGCGCATGGCCGTCCGAGGGTCGGAACTGATGATACCTCCGCCCACCACGGTAATTATTTGAGGGTTGATTTGGCGGACTGTTTCGATGACTTCCTTAAGTTTGTGGCAATCGCGGCTTAGCCCGCCGGTACAGACAACTTGAATGACATTTTCTTTCACCAGCCTCTTCAAAATTGAATAGGTGTCCCCTTCCAAGTAATCAAGATTGGCGGTGAAGACATTGTGGCCTCCCCTTTTAAGACTAGCCGATACGTAGGCTAATCCTATCGGGAAAATGTTGAAATGTTCAACGGATCCAAGGCTCTTGGGCATGACGAGCAAATAATTCATTCCTAATTCTCCTGGACTGGAATCCGCTGAAAATGTTTGAAAATGGGTACGACTCCTTCCATTTGAATGTCAAATGCCGGTACAAAAATAGAGTCAACAGATGGGTAGTCTCTGGAAATCAAATCGTATATCTCATCCTTGCGGCTTATAGCCATTATGACGACCGTCTTTATGTCACCTTTGACGATTTCATCAGGTGGAAGCACTTTTTTTCCACAGATGTTCAACTCCTGTATCTGTTTATCGACATCTATCAGTATAAATCGTTCAGAAGATAATGAATTGTATTTTTGAGAAAACTTGTAATAAATGCCTCCAGCGCCCCACAAAGCAATATTACCCGAGTCCGGAAGATTCGAGAACAATGATTCGTAACTATGTAGAGCAATCTCAAATGGATCAACTTCGTTTATTAGGCCGCAGTTAGAACATATATGTGTAGCTTTGTACCAATAGAATAACTCGGCTGAATTTATGGCGCCACATTTCCTGCACTCGAATTCAACATTACATTTTCCGTCGGGATGTATGTCCAAGACTCGCAGTGACTTGCATAGAACGTGAGGGTGGAGCCTTAATTCGGTTACTAACGAGCGAAGCTCCTTATACTCGGAACTGCTAAGCTTTGACAAGTTTACTAATGGGCAACCATCTTTCAGAAATTGCTCTTTGTCAACAATTAAACCGTTTTCGCATGCATATTTGTAAATATAAGTGCCAGGATATGCAACGATGAAATCAAGATTGACATAATTCCTATCAATATGTTTTCTCCAAAACTGGAGTGTATTGGCGGCGGTATATTTATTTTCATTTAGATCACCAAAAATAAAATTACCAAGGACATTTATGCTCGCTTTATACGTTGCATCTAAAGCACTATCAATCTGTTTGACTGTAATCCCCTTCCGCATGCTCTTTAGGACCGAATCATCAGCACTTTCAAGTCCATAACCTATAGTCTGACAACCGGCCTTCTTCATCTCAAATAGTAAGTCGGTGTCTACGTCACAGACCCGAAGGCCGCATGACCACGATAAATTATATTGCTTGATGCGGCTACAAAATTCCAAGAGTCGATCCCGCTTGGTTGCAAATAGCTCATCAATTAATGCAATATTGTTGATATCGAAATTGTGAACCTGATAATCGATTTCATCGAATATACTGTCGAGTGATCTCTGACGATACTTTTGACCCGAAGGGTGAAAGCAAAACGTGCAAGTGTGTGTGCACGATCTACTGCATGCAATGATGCCGGTCCCATTGCAACGTACCCATTCTCCATAGGAAAATCCGTGAAAATCCGGGAACGGAATTGTGTTAAGATCGTTTATTTCTTTCCTTGGAGATGATATGCGCAATAAACCGTCTTTGTCTCTAACGATCAGGCCAGCTATGTCATAATATGGAATATCGGTATCTAGGGCATCCGCCAATTCGCAAATGGTAAGCTCTCCTTGACCTATAACTCCAATATCTATATTGAGTGCGTTCATTGCAGTAGTTGGATCAGAGCTCATAATGCCTCCACCAACAACCGTAATGATTTTCGGATCGATTTCTTTAACTATATTCAATACAGTTAAAATCTTATAATAATCGAGACTTAGACCTCCTGTGCACACTACATCAATACTATTATTATATATCAACCGGTGTAGTATGGTATAAATGTCTCCTTCCTCTAATTCAAGATTCACGGTATAGACATTATGCCCTGAATTTTTGAGACTCGAGGAAATATAGGCAAGCCCTACCGGGAACATCACAGCGAATGATGCTGACGCTCTAGATGCATCCCTTGGCATAACCAGCAAATAATTCATCGGTTTGTTCCTTTCCTCGGTGATACTCCGTGCATTCCGTATGGAGCTGTTGCTCCTCCGGCTCTTGGGTGTTTCTATGCGAGTTCTGCGACTCGGGTGCCCGCATGGGTCTGCCGGGCGATTTCATCCAGGATGTCAATGCGATGCTTTTCGGGAGCAGCGACAAGAATAACATCCACGTTCATCGTTGGGATTGCCTCGTAGCTGTATATGGTGCGGTCATTGATCGTTTTTCCGTGCTGAATGGGGTTGCGATCTACAAAACCAATCCAGTCCGCCTGTTGAATCTGGGGATCGGACAAAAGCTTCTGGGTGTTGGGGCATGCAGGCGCCAAAAGGACACGTTTGCCGGTCAGGGACCATTTCTTCGATGAACCACCATTTGTCCTCAGTAGCAGAGGATTAACCGAGAATTTGTCTGGATCGGTTTCGAGTACCGGCACCCTGTTTCTGAAATCTTCGAAAAACAGGTCCGAAACAGCAAGAGGAGTGATGGAGCTTTCTCTATCGATGGCGGAAAGGATTTGATTCATAATATTGCGTCCCTCCCGGCTGAACGATGCTATGGCTTCCCGATAATAATGAAAGGCTTCAATTCCATGTTTCTTGAGCAGGAGATACAATTTTGCATAAGCCTCTATTTGTTTCGAATAGTCGTGATTCGGTTGATGCAGAAACATGGGAGAGAAGTCGAGGGTGAGCCACACTTTTTGGGGACGTAGGGCCAGCATGGCATATGCAAAACCGGCAATATCGTCAATGCCGCAATTGGACTCACAAAATATGTATTTCACCGAAAGCATGCCTTTGCCCTTGCTCCCTGCTACTGCATAACGGCTCAGGTTCTCCAGGACCCGCAAATAGTGATCACGGCCTCGTAATGCCTTGAAAGTAGATGGAGTGCCGGCATCAAGGGAGGTGGTCACCCAGTAAATAGAACCATTTATCAAGCCTTCATAAATGGATTGGTTGAAAAGAACTGAATTTGTATGCATTAGTACGCGAATGCGGCGAGTACGAAAGAACTCCAGGTATTCGTCAAGGTTCTCAAGTAGTGTGGGCTCTCCACCGGCAAAGTCCACATGGGCATTCCACACGACATCTTCTGGTGAAAACAGCCGAAGAACTTCCAGCGCATCATACAGGGGAGGAAAGTGTTTGTCTTCTCGCGTGTAATTGCAGTACGTGCAGCGCAGATTGCAAATGCTGTAATGCTGCAGGTCGAGATGTCCCAATTGGGAAAATGAGATGTCACCATACCTTTTGTGCTCGACCATGAGACATTGTTTGCAGTCCATTGGGCTATGGTCATCGTTGAGCATACAAATATATTCTTTTCTCTTCCGGATGATAAAATCTTTGGTGACAACACCTCGAGATATTTCCCGCGGGCTGCAAAATACAGGCGGCATCAGGGCCCCGCGGGTGCAAGCTCTGAGTCCTAATGTAGATAAATTCATTCCGCTCTCAAGCTTGCTGCAGGTCTTGACCACATCATCGGGTCTGAAGGGTTCGTGCCCCATCGCTCGGTCCTCCCCGGCCGTAATAAAATTTTGCCCTCTCAATTGCCGCCCGCCAGCTCAGTCCCGCATAATCCTGGGCTATGAACCAGCAGCCGTTGACATCCTCATCCATCAATGCACCTAACACCGCTCCGGGCACCACGCTTTCCACACTGTGGGGGGCATTGGCTCCGCCCATATCGGAGCGCACATGCCCCGGGCAGACAAGGGAGATCATTACTCCGGTATGTTGCAAGCTGGGTGCCAAGTCATGGACAAATTTGCTCAGTGCCGCCTTGCTGCACGCATATGCCATCTCGCCCGGCTTCTTCTGAATTGTGCTGGAGATATTGATAATTCGCCCGTAGCCGCGGTTAATCATGCCTGGAATCAAGCGATATGAGATGTGGATCGGCGCAATGGCGTTGACGGTATAATGAGCCAGGAAATCCTGGTAGGAAATCCCCCCGGGGGCGGGGCTGCCGGACAGGGAAATGCCTGCATTGTTGAAGACGATGTCGACAGGAGGGATGTCGTTTTCCAACCTGTCGAGCATTCCCTCCAGTTCGGCCGGGTTGCCGAGTTCCGCTCCGATAGGGATTACCTGTGCGCCGGATGCGGAACAGGCCTTTACGACTTCTTCAGTGTGCGCAATGTCACGGCTGTGAGCAATTATGTTGGCGCCGAGTTCGGCCATCGCCAGGGCGATCTGACGGCCGATTCCGCGAGCGGCGCCGGTGACCAGGGTCCATTTACCACGCACGGGGCTGTCGAAAGGTTGTTCGTTGCCTGCCGCTTGGTCAATCCGAAGGCTCTTGATACTGTGGACAAAATCATAGCTCCGGTCGAAACAGGCAACGAAAATGTTTTTTAGTCCCATTTCACAAAGCTGTCGATAGACCTCTTCATATTTTCTTATGGTAATGACGACATCGGTGTCCTGACCCAAAGCGCAGAGTTGGGCAGGTGGAATGCACTTCTTTCCAAAGAACCGGCTGCCCCATTTCTCCGGCGCGTTGTCGCATAAGAAATCCGGTTCCCGGCCCAGCCACGGCAACAGTTGTTGGTAGCAATCCCGGAACTGAACGCCAAGGCCAAACAGCACCAGATGTCGCGCATCGTTGGATCCGTTTTGATCGGTTCGCACCAGTCGGCACGATTCGCTTTCCATGATAAATCTCACGTTCGAGATGCCAGATGCAGAGCCCTGCCGTCAGAAGATATGGGGATGCTGCCGGGCGGTGGTTCGTAGGAAACGGTCCTTGCCGCCAGATTGTCGGTACCTCCGAAATGGTCGAGCAGCCCTGCTTTCGCAGAGGAATCGGCTGTCCAGTATTCCTGGAGCTGTCTCCACGCCGGGTCATCGGCTACCTGTGGATTGATGGCTGCCGCCAGGTGAAAATACCTAAGTGCTGACTGTTCATCTCTTGCAAGCAGTGAACGGACGCTGTAGCGGATACCAAGGCGAGCCAGCTTGTCAAGTGAAGCCGGGAGGCGTCCGGTTACTTTTGTCAGATTCCTGACTGAAGCTATGTCGGCAAATTGATGGTTCAATACATACAATCCCAGAACGGGCAACAGGTTGGCATCAGCCTGGCTCGTATCGCTCTGGGAGTGAATGCGATGCAGCAGCAAGGGCTCGGTAATATAAGCAATGTCAAAATCAAGGCTGACATTAAAATCAAGAAGGCGGGTCCCGTAATACCTTTGAACAAGGCTGCCTACGGGGGCCCCGCGATAAGCCATGGGGTGCCTGTACATGATTTGCGATATGCTCGGATTTACCCCGGCCATCATGTAGACTGCCGCCTGCTCTTCGCCGGGTATGATGCAGGATTGATTGTAGAACGGCGGCTCTTCCGTGCGTCGGCTATTTTCATCAATGATGGCCCTGTTAACTATTGCAAGTCCAGCATTAGGATTTGCCTCCAGGGCATTTACGCAACTCTCGACATATTCCGGCGCAAGCGCATCATCCGAGCACAAAATGATCCAATACTTGCCTTTCATCAGTCTTCTACAGTTGGCAAGGTTGTCATCGGATCCGAAGTTCCTCCGATTGCGAGTGACATGCGTTTTCCCAGCGTATTTTCGCGCAAACTCCAAGGCAATGCCCCAGGACTCATCCGTTGAAGCGTTGTCCGAAAAACATAACTCGATGTTTTCGTAGGTTTGAGCAAATACGCTCTCCAAACATTGCCTGAGATAGCGCCCATAATTGTAGTTATAGCAAAGTATACTCACTAGAGGTTTATTAAGCATACATGGTAACGGTACGAGCGGATCTTCTCTATGAAACACTTGTTGGAATTCTGCATGAGGATCTGAAAGCATGGTTTGGACGCAAGTTCTTATATACTCCGGCAAAAAAATTTGATTTTCGGTGAGAGTGACACAATACGTTCCTTTGGCCATCTGTTTACAATAACACAAATTAAGCGATGGACCAAGGACCCTTCTGTTGCGCTGGATCGTAATTCTCCCGGGATATTTACGCTGGAATTCCAGCGCCGTGTCCCAGGAGCCATCAATTGAGGCATCGTCGATCAGTACGAGCTCGAAATTCTTCAAAACATCCTGGTTAAAGATGCTCTCCAAGCATTTCCTAAGATTCTGTGCGTCGTAGTCATAGATGAGGATGCTGATGAGCGGATCGTTGGGGTTATTTAGCATCAGGCCAGCGTGCATTTTTCTATCCCTTCGGACCAGTTCTTCAGCCTAAATGAACCTGGCCCTTTCTTCAGTGTGTCTGTTAGTTTATTTGAACAAATCATGCGGTTTGAACCCCTGCCGGTATTGATGTGTAACACTTATTAAGAAGATAGTTTGATTCATTTATAATGGTATCAATGGATGTGTATCTAGCCAGGTATCCGAATTTGAATGCAACATAATTAGCAGAACAATATATACTCTTGTGACCTGTAGCGCTAGTATTAATGGTATTGTCGCTAATTTCGTACTTGAGTGAAAAGTTCGAAGCAAAGTAGTCAATAATTTCCTTCTTCTCCACCGGACGGGCGCTAACTACATCGAAGGCCGCATTTATTCTTCCTGCCTCCATGCATTTGATGATCATTGAGAAAAGATCCTCAGGGTGCAGATAATCCCGTACTATATTTCGAGAGTCAGTGAGCAGGACCTTTCCGTTCAGAATGCAATCCATTATTTCCGTTATAAAGTAACCGTCAGACAGATCGATAAACCGGCTGAAGTAAGAGAAGACTCTTAGATCGACGATGTTCAACTGTTTAAAAGCCCGGTGCTTCGCCTCGGAGTTGAGCCTCACTATCCCGTAATAATCTTCCGGAACAAGGTGGTTGACGGCAACGCTGTTAGAGGAGTCTTCTTCCACGGGCGCGGAATGCTCTCTGCCGTAGATGGCGCCGCTGCTGAAGCTGATGTAAAGGGCCTTTGGGTGTTTCAGTAAATAATTGATAACCAGGTTGTCGAATTCTTCCGTGACAGTGAAATACAGGGAATAGTCGCCCTTCAGTTTTTTGGCGGTGCCGACCCCGATACAGTTGATTACGACGTCGTAAAGGCCGCTCGAGAAATCCGCATAGCCCTCGTGAATAATACAGTCGTTATTACCGGCCATTCCTATCGAAGATAGAAAGCTGTTTGTCGCTTGCGACGATCTTGTATAGAGGCGCAGGCTGAAATTTCGGTGTAGCGCAAAATTATGGATGAGCCCTTTGGCTATATGTGAAGTGGAACCCAATATGGCGATCTTTGGCTTCTTCATCTTTAAAACCGGACCTTCCCGGACAGAAGCGGTTCAACGTGCCCGGATCATTGCCGTTCATTTCTGTCAAGATCCATAGCATGTCTTCAACTGTTCGGCGTGATCGTTCAAATTGTCTTCCGGAAACAGTCTGTGCCTTATAATGTTACAGTCCGCGCATGTTTCACTTGCATTTTTGATTCCATCCAGCATGGCAAGTCTGAAATCCTGTAATTTCTTACCATTCCAAATCTCGGAGATCGTCTGATGGCTGCAGTCCCCTACAATGCTCGGATATGCGATGGAATAACAGGGGACCGCCTTCCCGTCCGGATTGATTTGCATCGTGAAAAAAGGCTGAGGGCAGATGTGAACGTCCGAGACGGGCAGGCCGAACTGGGTGCGAGAGCGATCTTTTCCTTTCAGGACTCTTTGGTAGTCCACGCCTGGAAAGATCGGACCGGCATGTTCCACCCCGATGGTGTCGCAAATATCTCCAAAGAGTTCGTAAAATCTTTCCTCGTCCTCAGAGTTTTCCAGGGCGTAGTCGATTATTTTTATGTGTACCTGAGCGGCCCCTTTATGGTCATAGAAGTATTTGATATCGTTAGTGAAGCTTTCGAAATCGATATCGGCCCCGCATACATGCTTGTATTTCACACTGGACGTGCCCTGGAGGGAAATGAGCAGTCGGGACAGGCCCGCGCCGATGAGCGCATCGGACATTGCGGGTGTCAGAAGGGAGCCGTTAGTCAAAATTTCGACCTTGTGCGCTACCTGTTTTGAAACCGCGTATTCGACCATTGCGGCAATATCTTTGTGTAGAAGAGGCTCTCCCATGCCAACAAAGCGCAGGACCTTCAGTTTTTCCGGAAACAGGGCGATCTCGTCTACGCATTTCCTGTAGAGGTCCATTTCCATTACGATCTTGTCGGAAATGAAGCCCCGCTTGGCTTTTTCCACGGAGAAAACACAGTATCGGCAAGCGAAGTTGCAGGCATAGATGGGGAACATCTGAACCACGATCGGAGTGCTGAGCGGAAGCACCTCCGCCAGAATTGTCCGTTGCCCGCCCGGGGCCTGTCCGCTTACGTCCTTTGCTTTCACCCCGCAACCTCCGCCTTTAGCCGTTCCATGCATTCACGAGCATGCCCGTCTATGTTGTCCACTTCACAATAGTCGTTCATTGTGCAGTCTTTGCATGGTTCGGTGTCTGTCTTGGCGCCGCTCAAGTGTGCTATTTGGAGTCTTCTCAATTTTTCACCGTTCCAAATATCGCGAAACGGCTCGTTGCCGACATTGCCCAGCATATTGACCCTTTTCCAGTCGACACAGCAGGGCACCACTTCACCATCGGCCTGGACCTGGACCCCTTTGAATATCTGTGCACAGACCCGGCGCTTTACAACGCTGTCATTTCCCCATCGGAATTGATTGGAAAAGTACGTTGAATCGAGCTGAGGCCACATCGGCACCAGTTTCTCGATAAAGATTTCATCACTCAGGGCCCCGAACATCGTCAGAAACTCTTTTTCCTTTTCTGCTGTCGGGACTGCCGCATGGTGTATCTTGACGTGAACCACGCATTTTTTTTTCGAGCGATTCAATGCGGTAATGTTTTCCACAAGTTTGTGGAAGTCGACGTGCGTGCCGCATATGCTTCGATAATCGTCGGCGCTCATGCCTTCGATGGAAAATACTATCCTGTCCAGGAACCGTGGCAGGTTCTCAATTAGATCGGGGGTCAAAAGCGCTCCGTTGGTGAGCAGTTCCACTCGCTGAACCACCCCTCGTTTATGGGCATGTTCGAGCATGGGGAGCAGAGCCTTGTTCATCAGGGGATCGCCGTTTCCACAGACGCGCAGGAGTTTGATTTTCTCGGGAAATACCGACAGGTCCCCAATCAGTTTTTTAAACAGATCCATGGACATCATGTCTTTTTTCAGCGCGTTTCCCGCGACTCCATGGGGACAAAATGCACATTTGAGGTTGCAATAACCGGATGGTTCCAGATAGACGACGAGGGGGGTGACAAGCGGGATGGCTTTCCCAAGCACCAATCGTTCGTTTTGCACCTGAGATTGTAGTTTTGCTTTCATCGGCAAGGCTCCAGCTCTGGACATCCGCTCATAGGTATTTCCGATAGAGTTCGTGTAATTTCAACAGGTTGTCCGGACAGCGATCATGCCACATGACATAGCCCCTGTCGTCCATCGTGAGTCCTTCGTTTTTCGGAACAAAAGTGGAAGGGAGAAAACATCGGTACAGAAGCGAAATGAAATGTCCACGTATCTTTTGATTCGGTGTGATAACCTGGTTCAAGGCCACGGGCACCGGTTCAAAACTGATAGCGACCACGCCCAACTCGGTTTCCGCGACCTTTTCTATCCTCGTCTCCAGTGTTTCCATGAAACGAATGATCCCACCCGGCACATGCCATCCCTTTCCGGCATATTGATCGTCGCGCCACGACAGCAGCGTCCGACCGTTTTCATCCTTTACCAGAAGGTCCACGTTTACGAGCGCGGTGGTGCGGCTGATATAATAGAACAGCTCTTCCGGCAAACCTTCGGATGGATTTGGGACCTGTTCTTCAAGTATCGCAATTGCATCGGCAATTTTCATGGTCTGCCTATCGTTTTGAAAAGTCCGCCAGGATCCCCCTAATGTTTACAAGCCCAGGTTAAAGGGCTTGATCGTCCTGTCTTCTTCCGAAAAGACTTCCCGGCAGGGAACGGGCAGGGGCTCGCCATAAATTCGCTTCACTATGTGCCTGTCAATGAAATCTCGATCTTCCGCAATGAGGCAGGTATCCACATGTTCGCCAAAGTATTTGATGTCCAGACCTCGCTGGAGTATGTCCTTCAGAGGCTCTTCCAGGATGTTCCCAATGGATGTGTGGATATAGGGACAAGGGAGAACGTCACCATGTTGGGTCACCGACACCATGCCTTTGACCGCTATGCAGCCCATATCGAGTCCATATGCCGGGGTCAGGTGAGTGTACACGTTATGCTTTTTTTCGAGTCCTCTCATGTAGTCCATGTCGGATTTGTCAACCAGCACATCGAGATTACCCTCCCACGCCCCGACGGGTTTCGCATAGGTTACAAACACTCCAATGTCCCGTTTATTGAAGTATTGGATGAAATCGAGGAACTCATCGGTGTGAAGCCTTTGCTTTGTGACCACGGTTTGAACGAAAATTGCCAGACCGACGCCCAAAGCGGCATCAATGGCTTTCATGGCCCGTTCATGCGATCCTTTCGCTTTCCTGAACCCGTCATGTCCGGAAGGGTCGAGGCTGTCCAGGCTCAATTGAACCCTGTCGATGCCTATTTCCTTCAGGTGTTTGGCTTTCTTCCCGTCCAGGAACCACCCGTTTGTGTCAACATTGATGTAGAAATTCCGGGGACCGATGGCTTCCACGAGTTCATCGAAATCCTTGAAAATGAGTGGTTCTCCACCTGTGATTACGAACCGCGCCAGCCCCAGGTCATCGGCTTGCCGTGCCAGGTTCTTCACGTCCGGAATTGTGAGCGAAGGTTTGTCTTTTCTTCCCTGGAACCTTTTCACGGAACAATGATCGCAGGCAAAGTTACATGCATAATTGTACTGAAATTGGATGATGGCGATGCTCTCGCCCCTTGCGTACTTTTCTTCAAACCTGATGACCTTATCGTAAACCAGGGGCTTCTCTTTCTTGAGCTTGTTCCGCCTGTCGTCATCCTCGCCTGTTTTCACATTCAGATAAGCCATCGTGTTATCCTCCGGCGCAGCAGAATCGCGCAGGTCATCGTCCAGCCGTCTTTTTTCACAATCCGGCGTATACCGCGGACCCCGGGCATTCGCCTCAACCGGGCACCGGGGCGAGCATGTTTTCGGCGAACTCGCCGCGATCCAAAAATGGCCACATGTCTTCGAGCGGCCGGGAGGACATGGTCCCGTCCTCATTCTTTACCGAAGAAATTCTAGGGGCCGTGGTCTGATTTGGTGAAACCATGACTTCACAGACGACGGGGCCTTCCATCTTCAGGATTTTTCTCACATGTCGCCGGATGCTTCCATGGTCCTCGATAAGCGCCGTTTTCAGGCCGAAAGCCCCGGCCACCTTACGTACATCGGGCAAGGTCATGCCGCTTTTTGCGTCACTGCCGACCAGGAAGCCGTCAAAGTAGTTTTTCTGGGTAGCCTGAATGGAGCCATACCCCTGGTTGTTCAGGACGAAGAATTTGACGGGTAGATTCAAACGCCTCACTGTTTCGAGTTCCTGGATGTTCATCTGGAAGCCGCCGTCTCCATCGATGCAGACCGTACGCTTCCGGCCGCTTGCCAGGCAGGCCCCGATGCTGGCCGGGATGCCAAATCCCATGGCGCCAAGTCCCTGTGTGTTCAGTATCCTCAGGCCCCGTTTAACGCGAAACGCCTGCATGGTGACCTCGCTGCAAGTGCCCGAACTGCCCGGTACGAGCAGATCATCGGCGCTCATCTCTTCGGACAGGACATCAACCAGGACGTAAGTGCTGACGCCGTTGGACTCTTTCCAGTATCCGGCAAGCTGGACCGGATACCGGGTTTTCCATTCCCTGCACCTTTCCCACCATGCTGCCCGGTCCTTGCGTTCGATGCTGTCCGCCTGCCGCAGCACTTCCCGCAGTGCAATCTTTGCGTCGGCGCATATCGGCACATCCACCGTCATGTCCAGTTTTCGAATCTCGGCCGGGTCGATCTCGATAATCACCTTTTTGGCAGTTGGAGCAAAATTGGGGTGATTGTAGCCGGTTTGACCAAGATCAAGTCGCGCTCCGATGATGAGTATGAAGTCCGAGTTCTGCTGGGCGAAATTTGCCGGGCGCTGCCCTATGGAGCCGGGTCTGCCGAGATATAAAGGGTGATCCTCCGGCAGCATATCGGCGGCCTTCCAGGTGGTGAGCACCGGGGCCCCAACCAGGTCAATCAGAGCCTCGATTTCATCGAAGGCGCCGGCAAGCCTTATGCCGTTTCCCATGAGTATGACGGGGCGCTCGGCGCGATTGAGTAGCTCGATCGCACTGCCGACCTGTTTTGCAAGCTCAGGGGGATTGTGTTCAAGCGGTTCGCTGTCCGCCTTGTGCCCCTCCAGTTCGCTCTCTTCGATCAGCGCCGATTGAACGTCCAGGGGAATATCGATCCAGACAGGCCCGGGCCGGCCGCTCCCGGCGAGGTGCAGGGCCTTGTCCATGTGATAGCGTATGGAAAGCGGGTCCGTGACGGTAACAGCATACTTGGTGATCGAACTTACGATTTTTACAATGTCGAGTTCCTGGAAACCCATCTGCCGGACGCCCCGGTCGCCCATGAGGTCCGCGCGCTTTACCTGACCCGAGATGAAAAGGCAGGGAGTGGAATCAAGCCAGGCGCCGGCCAGGCCGGTAACGGCGTTTGTGCCTCCAGGTCCGGTTGTCACAAGCGCTGCTCCCAGATTATTCGTGTACTGGCCGTAAGCTTCAACCGCAATGGAGCAGCCCTGTTCGTGAAGGTTGCACACATATTCGATCCGGGAGCACCTGCCGGCGGAGTCCGCAAGGTGCATGCAGCCACCGCCCGCCAATAGAAATACGTGCTTGACCCCGGCTTCGGCAATTCGCCGCACGACATAATCGGAGAGCTTGATCATTCTGGTCAAATCCTTGGCAGTCAAAACCATTTGGCCGATTCCCGCCCGAAGGCCGGTTCGGATAGAATTCCATTACCAGTGAAATAGCGGCATTATCTCAATTTCATCATAATTGTGTTTGATTACATTATCGATTGTCCTGAGTTTATGCTCACTCATCTTAATAGTGGCTTCGACGGTAGGCGAATTCTGCCTGTAAAATGAATAAGCACTTGATATATAATCTGGCATCTTTTGTAAGATCCCAAGATTATAGAAACAATCGTCATCGTCAAACGTGATTCCTAAAGCTCTTTTAATAGATCCGGCTATTGGCATCTCATCCTGGATCATAAATTCTCGTTTTGGCGCGGTTACGCGGTCGAATATGCCTAAGGCAGATAATATCCTGTCTGCAATGAAAGAGAAGACAATATTAGAAGGGTGCCATCTAGTGTGCATTAATTTCTCATCTGTGTATTGGTTTCTAAATAAATAACTTACATTAGCATCAATTCCAAACACCCTCTCAATATTTTCGAGTCTTTGCAGTGCCAGTGAATATAGAGTTCCATAAAGCTCTGCATGAGAATCATCGTTGTAAAATTCAGTGCAAAATTCGCATGCCCGATCTTCCTCGTAGCCATTGACGAAGGACCAAAAAACTATTCCACAGTGAGCCTCTGGAGAGAACATCCTTTCAGGCCTCATAGGTATTCTGATGGAAAAAGGAAAAAATCCAATGAAATCCACATTAGGAAAAATGATGATGGGTATTCTTTTGGATTTGTTATTAAAATCCAGCAGCACCTGAGTTTTGGCCAACCCGTAATTGTCATCGAAAATGGGTTGTGTAAGTATCAGATCAGCGCCATCGTAAATATGGCGAAAATTATTGATCTCTTGTTTGTTCCATGTATGCAGATGGGCAATGTCGTTTATCGTGTACGATCGGTCGAACTGGTCCACCGAACGCAGAAGAAACTTAAGTGGAGCTTGCTGGCAATTGCCGATGATCACACAATTGCTCATTGCGCTGCACTCCTAGTAGATATCCTGCAGCCATTGCCCGTCGACACGAAAAGATCCCTTGCCATTTCGGCAATTCGCTCCACGATATAATCGGACAGTTTCATCATCTTAACAGCAGGCCCCCTGTACAAAACTGCCTGCTGGGCATAGCGCCAGCTTGGTTAGTGTTTCGAGGGCTTCTTTCAAGTTCAATCCGGTACGGTTCCAGGGCCGGGGAATGAGCACGGCGTCCATTCCGATTGACAATGCGCCGGCAACGTTTTGGGGATTGTCATCCACGAGTACGTCTCCTTTTCCCCACCATCGGAGAAATTCAGCCTTGCCGGCATGCGCTTGCCCGTTTGGCTCCCAGGGTCGCCGGGATGGAACCACATTGAAAGATTGAATCCAGCGGCCGAAGTTTTTCATCACCCACCCGGCGCTGATATGGCTGGAGACAAGAGGGGCGGCCGTGAGGGCAACGTGATGAAATCTGTTTCCATACTTGGAGAACCACTCCAATACCTCCGGCACGGGGCGCATCCTTCGAGCCTTCCTGGAAAGCCTGAATGCGTCCAGTGACGCCAGGTATTCCGGCATGCTGATTTCCAGGATCTCGTTGGGCGGATTCCCCGTCAACTGATCGTAAGAAAGGGGGCGCAACGCCCCCCCGGAAGATGCCCAGTCATCTAACCACGCTCTCATCAGATCGTTCAGTACGTCGTCGACATCCCATATTATCGTTTTCATCAACCGTGTCCTTCGAGACTAATTGAACCAGTAAGTCAATAAAGTTTTCCTGCTTCCGTTTTGCATGATTGCCGGGTCGAGGTAAAAAGAATCGTCCACATAATGCGTCGAAGATATCTCTTCTATGATGGCCCCGTTCTCACTGCCGAAATAATGGTGCACTCCTCGCTCGACCGTAATGGTTTCTCCACTTTTGAGCCGTTTTAGTGAGCCGTTCAACTCGATATCCGCATCGCCGTAGAGAATGTGAAAGGTTTCTTCCTTCTCCCGGTGATACTGCGTGGGATGCTTCTGCCCCGGAAGGAGAACGATCAATTTTTTGCAATACGTACGGTTCACGATTGTCATCATGGTGAGCCCAAATTCGTGAAACCGTTCGATGCCGTAGTGGTGGGAGATTTCAAGGTCTACCTGCGATGGGACGGTTACCCCGCTTTTGCGCAGAAGGGCTTTTACTTCCTGTACGATTTCATAGACCTTGTCCTGAAAATTGCGCGACTCGACATTCGAGGACAGCAGCGGAGCATTGGCTTCGATGTCCTCCATGGCGTGCAATTCAGTGTATTTTGAAAGGTCATTGGCGGTTATATGGCCCTCCAACGTGGGAATGGCGGCGTAGAGGTCCTTGTGCGGAATTCTCCGCCCTTTTTTGAAAGCACGTCGCGCGAACAGCCCTCTTTGAAGAGAGCGCAGGCTCTTCAGTTCCTCCTGGCCGAATTCCGAGCGTTTCCCGAGATCGCCGCACAACTCGAAGGCAACCTGAGCGGACTGGAGCCATTCTTGGGCCTGTTCAGGGTTGGCCGAATAGTCGTTTAGACGGATGTCGCCGTCAGGGACCCCAACATGTTTTTCAAAAATAGTCGCCCCTTTTGCCACGGCGATTTTTATGCCTTCCGTATTCTCAGGGTCTTCATGGGTGGAAAACCCGACCCGTGCTTCCGGGTATCGAGCCTTCAAGACATCGATCTGATTCAACTGCATCCGTGCGGCGGGAGTCGGATACTGGGCCACGCAGTGCATGATGGCGAAGTCTTTTTGCCGGTGGCTGAAAAAGCCGACAACCCTGTCGATATCCTGCAGTGAAACGCCCGCCGTGGAGGCGATTATAGGCTTTTCGGTCCTCGCGATCCTTTCCAGAAGGGGCCAGTCGGTAAAAGAACAGCTCGCAATCTTAATAATATCGAAATCGTGCTCCTCGATCAGGTCGACCGATGCTTCGTCAAAAGGAGTGCAGACGGATACGAACCCTCGCGCCTTCATTTCATCGAGAATATGCTTTTGTTGATCTGCCGCCAGGCGGGTCTCGGTGAAGCGTTTTATATACTTGATGTCCATCCTGTTTGCGTAGGCGGGGTGAATGAACGTGTCCAGTTGCCGGTACTGCAGTTTGAAGCCGAACTTGAAGGGAAACCGCCTTGCGACTTTACTGAATTCCCTCACGATCTTGAGACCATGCTCGGGAAGTCCCATGTGGTTGTTTGCCATTTCAAATATGAAAAAGGGCTCCAGTTCACTGAGTGTTGGCATAAACGCCTCCATTGGGTCGACCCGGTTGACTCGATTCTGCAATTTCGAAAAGTATGAAAGCGAGGGAGCATGATGCCCGGCACTCTCCGCCACGCGCATGGAGCGGAATGAGTCGAGGGGCTTCGGACGTGGCATGCTCATAGTCAGCCATGATCATGTTCGGGCCTTCGTCTTGGTTTTAGATTGATTGACCTCTTTGGGTATCCGGTGAAATACATCCAGCACATAGTCGATCATCGGCGGGGTCAGGCCGGGGTAGACACCGATCCAGAACGTCCGGTCCATGACAATATCGGAGACCTTGAGGTCCCCGGCCACCCGATGAGTAATATTCCGGTAAGCCGGCTGCCGGAGTAGATTGCCGCCGAAGAGCAGCCGAGAGGCGATTTTGCGTTCGTCGAGATAGCGCAAAAGGGCTTGGCGGCTGACCGGGGCATCCTTTCTCAACGTCAGGGGGAATCCAAACCAACTCGGGACACTGCCCGGAGTAGCTTCGGGCATGATGAACAACTCGGACAGGTCCTGGAGCCCCCGATAGAGCATTTCGAAGTTTCGGCGGCGGATTTCGGTAAACTCCGGCAGTTTTTTCATCTGGGAAAAGCCGACCGCTGCCTGCATATCGGTCGCTTTGAGGTTATAGCCGATATGCGAGTAGGTATATTTGTGATCGTAGCCGAACGGCAGGTCTCCCAATTTCCAGTCGAACCGCTTCATGCAGGCATTGTCCTGCCCGGGTTTGCACCGGCAATCGCGTCCCCAGTCCCGGAAAGACTCCAAAAGGGTCTTGAGTTCTTTTCCGTCCACGGAGACGCACCCTCCCTCACCCATCGTAATGTGGTGGGCCGGATAGAAACTGAAGGTGGCCAGGTCGCCGAAAGTTCCAACCTTTCGGTCCTCATATTCAGAACCCAGAGCGTCACAGCAGTCTTCGATCAGCCAGAGTCCGTGCTTTTGGGTGAATTTCAAAACTTCCCGAACATCGAAGGGATTGCCGAGGGTGTGGGCCAGGACGACTGCTCTGGTTCGCTCGCTGTATGCCTGTTCCAACCGGCTGGTGTCTACATTGTAGGTTGGGAGGCTGATATCGACGAAGACGGGGACCATTTTGTTCTGAACGATCGGGTTCAGGGTGGTGGGAAAGCCCGTCGCCACCGTAATTATTTCATCGCCAGGCTTCAATGCGAGCGTCTCCAGCTTCGGGGAACTCAGGCAGGAGACGGCCAGGAGATTGGCGGAGGACCCTGAATTGACCAGAACCGCATATCCGGAGCCAAGAAAACCGGCCATCTCACGTTCGAAATCAGCCGCATAGCGTCCGGTGGTGAGCCAAAAATCGAGAGATGAATCCACAAGTGATTGAATATCCACTTGATCGAAGCATCTGCCGGCGACCGGCACCATAGTCCTGCCGGGTACGAAATCGAGCGGCGGAAAAGCCGAGCTATAGTATTTCGCAACCAGATCGAGAATCCGGCCTCGCAAATCTTCCGCCTTAGCGCCCATTGAAATATTCCCTGTACCATTCAATGGTTTTTCCCAGTCCCGTCTCAAGTTCGAAAAGCGGTTGCCAGCCGAGCTTTTCCCTGGCCTTGGCCGCGCTCAGATATTGATGGCGAATCTCGTTACCGGCTTCGTTTCTGATGTCCGGTTTCAGTTTTGATTCCTGCATCAGGTCGAGAATCCTGTGAACCAGGTCCAGCACTGTTATTTGACTCTCATTGGAAAAATTGAAGGCCTCCCCGCGCAAATCCGGGGATTCGGCAAGCTTTTCGGCCAGGAGCGTGTAGGCTGCCGCACCATCTTCCACATAAAGATAGTCGCGCACAAAAGAGCCGTCGGAGCGCAAAACCGGGTCTTGCCCACAAAGAACCGACCGGATTGTGCCGGGGACGATGCGGTTCCAATTGAGGTCTCCGCCTCCATAGAAATTTCCGCACCTGGTGACGGCTACCGGCAAACCGAAAGAAACGGCGTAAGAGCGGGCGATCAGGTCCGCACAGGTTTTGCTCACATCATATGGATGGCGGCCCTGAAGGGGCATGTCCTCGTGATAAGGCAACCGTTCGTGATCTCCATAGGCCTTATCCGATGACGCCATGACTATTTGTTTAACCTGTGGGCTGTGCCTGCAGGCTTCCAGAAGATTCCATGTGCCCTGAATATTGCTTTCGAATGTTGATATGGGGTTTCTGTTGGCAACGTTCACAATCGTTTGCGCCGCCAGGTGGAACACCGTTTCGATCCCATATTCCCCAAGCGTCCGTTCCAGGCAGGCCTGGTTCCTTATATCGCCCCGGACCACCTTCACCCGTTCGAGCAGACCCGAGCGGACGGCTTCGCTTTGAGGCACCCAGTCGCGAACCAGGCAGACGATATCGGCGCCCGACTCGAAGAGCCTGCGGAGCAGCCAACTGCCCAGAAGGCCGGTTGCCCCAGTCACAAGCACAGGCCGGTGTTTCCAAAAAGAATAGTTCAAGCCCTGGCCCTCCATGGGACGTTTCCCGTGTTCCACATGCTTTCCAGGAGCTGTACATCTCTCAGGGTATCCATGCACTGCCAGAAGTCATAATGACGGTACGCCATGAGCTGGTTTTCCTGGGTCAGACGCTCCATGGGCTTATATTCGAATGACATGTCGTCGCTGGTTATGTAATCGACGATTTCAGGTTCCAAAACGAAGAAACCGCCATTGATCCACCCCTCTCCGGTTTGCGGCTTTTCTGCAAAGCTCGATACCGACTCGCCCTCGAAGGTCAGCCCACCGAAGCGGGCAGGCGGGCGAACGGCGGTAACCGTGGCGATTTTTCCGTGGCTCCTGTGGAATTCGATAAGCTTATTCATATCGACGTTGCAGACGCCGTCCCCGTAGGTCAGCAAGAAGGTTTCCTTGCCTATATACTCTGCGATCTTCTTTACGCGGCCGCCGGTCTGCGTCTTTATACCGGTATCCAGCAGGTGGATTGTCCAGTCTTCGGAATGCCCGTTGTGCACCATCAAGTCCCCGGTGGAAAGTCGGACTGTGAGGTTGCACGTCCTTTTCCGGTAATTGAGAAAATAGTCCTTTATGAACTCTCCCTTATACCCAAGGCCAATGACGAAATCTTCGAAGCCGTAGTCAGCATAGCTCCGCATTATATGCCAGAGAAGCGGCTTGCCCCCGACCTCGACCATGGGTTTCGGCTTTACCACCGTCTCTTCGGAAAGACGGGTACCTAATCCGCCTGCCAAAATTCCAACTTTCATCTTAAAATCCCCCAGTCAAAAGATTGACCTCCTGCCCTCGACTGTATTTTGCCGAATGCCGGCCTGTACCATGTGTCTGGTTGCCGGGCCTTGTTCTGAGGGCCTAAATGACGAGGTGATGGTCTTCAGATGTTCGAGTTTGCAAGGGCCATGCCTCATCGTGACGAGGTTTACGACTCGCGTTAACGAGACCGGTTTCTATAATGAGGAGGTAAAGGGCGGGTTATTAAACTGGCCTGATTCCAATACTTAAAACAGGTGATGGGATGGGGAGACCGCACATGGCCCGGCGGAGGCACATGTCCTTTCCGGTTGATGCTCCGGACGCAGCAGGTCATAGACCGATTTTACCGGGTTAAACGTAGCCGGCGGCACTTCTATCATAAGAGTTATCCAGTCGGCCATGCCGCCGTTCCAGAGTCCGGGAAGCTCAAGGGCCTGGATGTCACTTGTATCCTTTGATTTTCTGCTGATGATGACCGCCTTGGGATCGACGAATTTCTTGAGATCGAAAGGATTTCCCTCAAAATCTCGTGTGCAGCATACGATATCCACGGGGTTGAAATGGGTGGATGAATTCCATATCGCGTTCTGTCCCGGAGAGTTCAAATCGACTTGGGCCTTTTCGACGATCTGAATCGATACTTCGCCATTTTCGCCTTTAACCCAGAAAGGAGCGCCTCCGGGTTCGCCTGAATTCGGGACCACGCCGCAGACCCGAATTGGCCTGTCGAGCAGCTTTATCAGGAAAGACCGCCTCTTGTCCACGGGCCACATTTTAAAACCGTCCGGAAAACTCGAAAGGAGTTCGCGTGATGCAAAATCGGCAGCCTCCAGGACCGTCTGGCCGGCATCCGGTCCATGCATCAGGCGCAAAAACGAATGAGTCTTTTCCTGAATCGAGACCAGGCATCCGCCCAGCACTTTCTTCCAGAAGCTGACCGTTTCTTTGAGTCTGTCGGGAACGACGTTATCAACGTTTTTTATGTAAATGAGATCGGCATGGAGATCACTCAAATTCTCGATCAGGGCACCGTGGCCGGCGGGTCTGAAATGAAGCCTGCCGAACCTGTCCCGGAACGGGGACCCATTCATATCCACCGCGATGGTGTTCGTCGAATGCTTCTGAAAGGAAAAAGATACATCGAAATCTCTGGCGTGACGATCCGAGCAACGCCGGCAGGCAATGTCTTTGAGTTTCAGAAATCCCGCTTCGTGTTCCTCCGGTACAGTAAAATGCACGCTGCACTTGCCGCCCTTCGTTCCCAGATACATTGCCGATTCCGCGAGCTGCTCCTCGAATGCGGTCCTTTGTTCTTCCGGGTAGGAGTGAAACAGGAGCATAGCTTTTGGCAGGCACCCATAGCCCAGACCGATATCGGTCAGAAGGTATTCGAGCAGGATCTGGAAGGGGCCGTCGCGCCTAAGGTCATCCAGGTCATATCCGTCGTCGGCCAGGACCTGGCTCAAACTATGCACGAAGGGAAATTCATGGAGACGATCCACAAACCGCTTGAAGTCACACGCAATAGATACCCCCTGGGCCAATCTGATCTGTAGCTCATCTCTTTCGAGGTATTGGGGAAGATAATAAATCTGGAGCAGAGACTGAAACATCCTGGTGGCCGCTCCGGAGGCCGGGACGAATTTCATGAACCGGTCCCGGCCGGCAGCGGATGCATGCAGGGCCGTGTATTTGTGGACATCGGAATCGTCTATTTTTCGGACACCATCACCGATGGTGCAAGGTCTGTCAAGCCCGACCAGAGAATCGGAGCGCCTGAAGGTTTCAATCTGTTCGACCACCCTGGCCGCGCTGACGCCCAGGGCCTTCATCTGCCGGCGATCCGCATTGGTAAATCGGATTGTCATAAGTTCGCTATCCGTTATTTCGAATCGAAGATAAGCAAAGCGAATTAAGCCGTCCTGATGTCGATCGAAAAATCTAAAAACCAGGGCTTAGAATTCGCCGTCATGCGCGAAATACTTATTCGTCGAAATCCTCTCTGTACCACGGTTTGAAAGAAAGAGGAGAGGGGAGGTGGAGAGCGGCCGTCGGCATTCCGCAGTCCACCTCTGAAATAAGCTACTTTACCAAAATTTCTATTTTGGCTTTTGATTTGAGTGTTTCCACGTATTTTGGGAATTCCTGGTGGGACATTTTTTCGCTCTTGAGGTGTTGCTCGATCCGGGGCTTTATCTCGTCGAAACTCACCGTTGTTTGATCTTTTTTGTCCGTTACCTTGATGATGTGATAGCCGAACTCGGTCTCGACGATATCGCTGGTCTGCCCGGGTTGCAATGCAAACGCGGCGTTTTCAAATGGGGGCACCATCTGGCCCTTTTGGAAAAAGTTGAGATCGCCGCCGGCTTCCTTGCTCGGGCAATCGGAGACTTCCTTGGCGACCTTGGCGAAATCCTCACCACCCTTCAGCCTTTTCTGTATGGCCTTCATCTTGTCCAGCGACTTCGCCTTTTGATCGGGAGTGGCGTCTTTATCCACCTTCACGAGTATGTGACTCGCCCGGATCATCGGAGGGGTTTTGAATACGTCCGGGTTGCCGTCGTAAAAAGCCTTCACTTCCTCCGGGGTCACCACGACCTTAGATCCTAATTCCTTTTCTATCAGTTTTTTCGTGGCGAGCTGAGATGCGATGTGTTCCCTCAGTTCCTGTTCGGTGATATTCATCTGCTTAAGCGAATTGGCAAAATCTTCCGGTGACGAACCCTTCCTGACTGCTTCCATCTGAGCATTGACTTCGGCCTCATCCGCCTTGATCCCCTGTTTCTCGACTTCCTGTCGCAACAGTTCCCGCGCGATCAGGCTATCGAGCACTTTTTTCTTCATTGCCGGCATATCTTTTTCGTCGGCCTTGCCGCCGGTCATGGCTATCTGACGATTGAGCTGATCGAGCCCTGCTTCGTACTCTGACATCGGAATTGGCTTACCGTTCACTAACGCGGCATTTTGCAAGTTTTCTCCCTTCTGCGGGGTGGATGAGGCAGTGCCCTTAGCGGCCGGCTTAGCCGAGGGCTTATCGTCTGCCGACGCATATAAGCCGTATCCGGTCGAAAATGCGAAAACTGCCAGTATGAAAGCGACATACCCTAATTTCTTCATCGTGTTCTCCTCATTAAAAAATAACCCGCGAAAGCAGTATGCCGCCGCGGGTGACTAGTGCGATGCCGATTGTCAGCGAGAGGGGCAAGGAAAAAATAATTCAGGTTTGCACTATACTCATGAAAATGCATAAGAGTCAATAAGACGGTAGCAAAATCAATGCCCTCGCCAACCGACCGGCGAGGTCTGCGCAATAGCGTAGAGCGTTCCGCCACGCAGGTCACCAGACATTCGGCATGAGCTGCCCGAGATGAAAATGCGCCGACCGGTGTCGGTTCATCTCCGGCGGAAAACGGAGAATCGAACAATTTTGAAATATTTACAAATGTTTTTTAGCGAACCTGCGCCTGATGTTATAAGAGAGGTGAGTGTCCGTGCATTTTCAGCAATGTGTAAAAGCTTAAGAGTGGGAGAACAGAGTGCTGGTAAGGCAAATCGGAGAATTCGGACTGATCGGGCGAATTGCGGCCATGCTTGGTGGGCAGGCCGAGACGGGGGTGGTCAGGGGAATCGGCGACGACGTGGCGGTGCTGGATACCTCCGGACCTCAATACCTGCTGGCCACCTGCGATATACAGATCGAAGGCGTTCATTTCACCAGGCGGGCCATGACCCCGTACCAGTTGGGGCGCAGGGTGGCGGCAATAAACGTAAGCGACATAGCCGCCATGGGGGGATATCCCCGCTGGGCCCTCGTTTCGCTTGCAATTCCAACCAATACAGAAGTCAGCTACGTTGAAGAGTTATACCGCGGCATGCGGGAGCAGGCGACGCTCGCCGGAGCGTCCATTGTGGGTGGAAACCTGAGCGGTATGGAATCCGGCATAGCCGTGGACTTCACACTGCTGGGCGCGATCGCCCGAGAGTCGCTCATACTGAGAAGCACGGCCCGTGCCGGGGACTCGATACTGATAACCGGCTCGCCCGGCGAGTCCCGGGCCGGTCTCGAACTGGTGCGCCGGCCGCGCCTCGAACTGGGTCCGGGAATCAGCCGAAAGCTACTCGACAGGCACATGTGTCCCCAGCCTCGTCTGAGAGAGGGGCAGCTTCTCGCCCGTTCTGGGCAGGTCAGCGCCATGATAGACGTAAGTGATGGAGTTATCGGCGATCTTGGCCATATTTGCGAGTCGAGCGGCAAGGGAGCAGAAATTGATGTCGCAAGCCTTCCGGTAAGCCATGAACTTTCAGAGGCGGCCCTGGCCGCCGGCGCGGAATGGCGGGAATGGGTCCTCTACGGAGGCGAAGACTATGAACTCTTGTTTACAGCCGGACCCGATGCTGTCCCGGGACTCAAGAAAATGTTAATGGATGAAACGGGGACTTCATGCGTTCAAATCGGGACCATCACGGACCAGGCAGGTGAGGTATGGCTCCGGCTTGCCGATGGAAAGCGGATTTCACCTTCTGCCAAGGGGTGGGACCATTTCGTAAAATAAATGCTTCGTGCTCAGCGAACGGGCTTCGGCCCGCCATTTCGAGATAAGAGATGAAAATACCCAGAGCGCTCACTATCGCCGGATCCGATTCAAGCGGAGGCGCCGGCATCCAGGCCGATCTGAAGACGTTTGCCGCGCTGGCTGTATACGGAATGAGCGCCATAACTGCCTTGACTTCTCAAGACTCGATGGGGGTAAACGGCATTATTGAGGTAGATCCTGATTTCGTCTCATCGCAGATCCGCTCGGTGGTTCTTGACATAGGGGTCGATGCCGTGAAAACCGGGATGCTTGCAAACGCGTCGATCATATCGAGGGTTGCCTCGGATTTGAAAGAGCTGCGGATCAAAAATTTGGTGGTCGATCCCGTTATGGTTGCAAAGGGCGGGTCAAGGCTTTTGAAGGGCGATGCGGTCGATGCTCTCATTTCGCGGCTTTTTCCAGTGGCCCTGGCAATAACGCCGAACCTGGATGAGGCGGAAGCGATCACGGGCATTCGGATCGAGGGCATGGATGATATGAAAAGGGCTGCGGTCAAACTAAGCGAGTTCGGGCCGAAATACGTGATCGTAAAAGGAGGCCACCTGGACGGGGAGCCGATGGACCTGCTCTATGACGGTCGAAATTTTCGTGAGTATGCCGGCATCCGCCATGAGACGCCTCATACCCACGGTACCGGTTGCACCTTCGCTTCGGCCATGGCTGCCCTTATTGCGAAGGGATCATCGGTTGAAGACGCCGTGCGGGGGGCAAAAGACTTCATCAACGGGGCTATCGCCAGGGGCTTGCCCCTGGGCCATGGCCATGGACCCCTCCATCATTTTTACCGGTTCTACGAATTCGAGTAACCCGTTGAAGTAGTTGATAAAAAACCATAAGCGACCGAAGCCGCCGTGAACGTGGATTTCAGCATTGAGGGGTGCTGGCGGATTTTGTTCCGGGAATGGATTGTAATTTGAAATAGGTTCGGATATAAAAAATGACTAGAATTTGAATCCCGATTCGCAATTATAGTATAAGTATTAAGATACTCTTATGAATTCCGGGATCAACCAGGCCGAAGGCTTTTCATTTTGCGTCGCACCGCCGGCAGCGGTTTTCAGAGCCGTGATTTCGGACAATTGTTCCAACCCCGGGGGAACTGATGATGGATCATGTCCGCATACTGCTGATCGATGACGACGAGGAAGACTTCCTCATTGTTGCCGATATGCTTGCCGAATCGGAAAACACCCGGTTCGGCCTCGATTGGGTCCATGAATATAGTGAGGGGCTGGAGGCCATTTCAAGGTGTGAGCACGACGTCTATCTTCTTGATTATTTCATGGGCGCCCACAATGGCCTGGACCTCTTGGAGAAGGCCGTCGAGGAAGGCTGCAAGGCGCCTGTCATTTTCCTCACGGCGCATGGGAACTATTCGGTCGACCTGAAGGCCATGCAGGCCGGCGCATCCGATTACCTCGTAAAGGGTGAGTTTACCGCTCCCGTTCTTGAACGCTCGATTCGCTACTCGATAATGAGCAAAGCTGTCGAGCAGGAACTCAAGCAGCACAGAAGCAACCTTGAAGAACTAGTCCGGAAACGTACCATTCAGCACGCCGAAGCAAGGGCCGACGCCGAGAGAAGGGCGAACGAAGCAGAACGGAGGCAGGCGGTCCTCCAGGCCCTGCTCGATCATATTCCCATGGGAATTGCAGTTGTCGGCGCCCATGATTTCCGCATTCAGGCACTTAGCAGGTATGCCTTCGAAATGATGGGCATCCCGAAGGAAAAAAATGAGCGTCCCCTTACGGACCTGGATTTGATACTTGCCGAGTTGGGTCCTGAGGTCTCGGAGCTGTTGGAGCCAATCACGGAAGCCGCGCTTCATGGGAAGGTATCTCCGAACCAGGAGCTGATGCTGAACGTATCCGGTAAGGATGGAATTCCCGTCCTGGTCAGCGCCGGCCCGATAAAAAATGCCTCCGGGGATATAACGGGCGCGGTCGGGGCCTGGAGGGACATAAGCGAGCTGAAGCGCGCACAGGAAGAACTCAGGGTCGCGCATGACCATCTTGAGTTATCTGTTCGGCAGCGGACCGTTGAACTCGAAAAAACGCTTAAGGAACTCCAGGAATCCAGGGAGGGGCTGAAGCTTTTGGCCTCCCAACTGATTCGGGCCCAGGAAGACGAACGAAAAAGAATTGCAAGAGAGATGCACGACAGTATCGGCTCTTCACTGAGCGCCGTCAAGTTTTGCATTGAGAACGCAGCCGCTCAGCTCGGCGAGACCCATGAAGTCCATGAAACTTTCAAGATGCTGTCCAGGTCGATTGAGCAAGCGATTGACGAGGCCAGGCGCATCATTACGGACCTTCGCCCCTCACTTCTCGACGATCTCGGAATAATCGCCACCATAGGCTGGTTTTGCAGAAGGTGCGAGGGGATTTACTCCGGGATCAGCGTGAAACGGGATATCAGGATCGAAGAAGCCCAGGTGCCGGAAACCCTGAAAATCATCATCTTTCGAATTATTCAGGAGGCGATGAACAATTCGGTCAAGCACAGCCGGGCCAGTGAAATCTTTTTGACCCTTGCGCTCGAAGGCGAACTCGTTGTTTTGCGCATCGGCGACAACGGGATCGGATTCGATCGGGCCAAACTCACCTCAAAGGACAAGCGCGACAAATTGGGCCTCACATCCATGCGTGAGCGGGCGGAACTCTCGAGCGGAAAATTCGAGATCAGATCTACTCCCGGCGCTGGGACCACGATAAGTGTATTCTGGAAGATCGCCCCGCTTTCTTTGCCGCATGGTTCCGATTCCCCGGAACCTGAAGCAGTGTCTCCTCACGGCAAATAAGATCTTAAAAGCGGGCGATTGGACCTGCGCCTCCGGCCGCCCTGTTGAAGGCGTTATTGCGGTCGGTTGGCCTTGTCCAGTACCGCCTATTGCCCCGTCCATTCCGGATTATTCTTTTTCCTCTCTTTGTTTTCTGCCGCGGAATACAAGCTTGATCGGCGTTTTATCGAGACCGAAGCTGTCCCGGAACCTATTGATCAGGAACCGTTCGTAAGAAAAGTGAATGCCGGATGGGTTGTTGCAAAACAGGACAAACATCGGCGGGCGGACGCCGGTCTGTGTTCCATAAAAAAACTTGAGCCTTCGGCCGCGAACCATTGGCGGTTCATGGGCGCTGACGGCTTCCTGGAGCGCCCTGTTGAGGATGCCGGTCGATATGCGGCTGTTGTACTGCCCGAAAACCTCGCGCACCGCCGGAATCACTTTTTGCACTCCTTTGCCGTTCAGGGCCGAGAACGTCAGGATCGGGGCAAAGGGCATGAAGCGGAAACGCCACCTAAGGTCTTCAAGAAAATTTTTCCTGGCCTTCGGGTCCGGGTCGAAGGAGTCCCATTTGTTTACACCTACGATGCATGCGCGGCAGCGCTCCTGGATGTAACCCGCGATATGCTGGTCCTGATCGGCCACCCCACCTTCGGCCGCATCTATCAGCAGAACGCAGACGTGGCTCTTGTCAATGCTTTGCAGTGCCTTGATTATACTTATTTTCTCAAGCTTTTCGCGCGTCTTTCCCTTTTTCCTTATGCCGGCCGTGTCTATGAGCAGATACCGTTGTCCGGACCTCTCAAAAGGCGTATCCACAGCGTCGCGCGTCGTTCCGGGGATTGGGCTGACAATTACGCGGGGAGCATTGAGAATTCGGTTGACCAGGGTCGATTTCCCTACGTTGGGGCGGCCGAGAATGGAAATGCGGATTTCGGAAACCTCGGCATCTTCATCCGTTTCGGGGCCGGGGCTCTCGGGCACAAGTTCCACCATGTCGGATAGAAGGTCTCCAATCCCGAATCCTTGCGCGGAGCTTATCGGGTAGATGGTCTGGACCCCAAGGGAATAAAAATCGACCAGATGTTTCCCCTGTTCCGGACCGTCAATCTTGTTCACCGCAAAAAAAATGGGTTTCGAGGTGCGGCGCAGGATATCGAAAAGGGCAGGGTCTTCGGGATGCATCCCCATTTTGCCGTCCCCGACGAAAAGAAGTATGTCTGCTTCCCCCAGGGCTTGGAAAATTTGTTCGCGGATGCTCCGGTCGAAAATGGAGTCGTCCGATGTGATGAATCCGCCCGTATCGATGATGGTGAAGATTTTGTCGTCCCACACGGCCGTGGTGTAGTTCCTGTCCCTGGTGACTCCCGGCAGGTCGTCGACAAGGGCCTGGGTGCTCTTGCTTATCCTGTTGAAAAGAGTGGATTTGCCTACGTTTGGTCTTCCCACGATTGCAATGATCGCCATTAAGGGATGCCTTTTTACGAATTAAAGCTCAAATGGAACCGCCACGGGGCGAGGGCAGACTTGGCCGAATTGCCTCTCGCTTCTGACACCGGGCTGCATTCAAGAATGCTTCTTCTAAACGAGGGGGATCGAGCCCCGCGCACCCCGGGTGCGGCGTTGCGACCGCGAGCACCGGGGCTCGGGGCCGAAAACAGCAAAACCAGGCAAAACGAGATTTCCGTTTTGCCTGGTTCGTTTTCTTCATACAATCCAAGGCAAGCGTCTATCGATGACCGCTTCCCGCCGGCGGGAGCATGACGCTCCCCGCGCCTCTTTAGGCCTGGGTGCGAGGGGGTTTTTTCGCCTTCGCCTCATGGACCTCCATCGGCTTCGTATAGAAAGGCGTGCGCCATTTGAAACCGAGGTCAATTGCGTCACTGGGGCAGCCAAGGACACAGACTTCGCACACTATGCAGCGAGCCGGATGAAAGTTGAGCGTCTTTTTTTCCTTATCGATGGAAATCGCATCAGCCGGACATTTCAAAGCGCATGCGCCACAAAGCGTACATTTGTTGTCGTTAAAGGTAATCTGGCCTCTGGCATTTTCAAAAGGCTCCCGCACCGTAATCGGATAGAGCCTCGTTGCCGGACCACCGAACAAATTCTTAAGGACGGTGGGTAACATCACAGGCATAGGTTATATGCTCCTTTTCCTATCTCTCCGTACAAGAGATGCAGGGGTCAATTGAAAGTACATTGACCGGCACATCCGCCAACTGACAACCTGGCAGAAGCACCAGGACCGCCGGGAGATTGGCGTTGGTCGGCGTGCGTATCTTCATGCGTTCCAGTTTGCGGGTGCCGTTGCCCTTCGCGTAGTAAAAAAGCTCTCCACGCGGAGCTTCCGTCCGCATGACGGCCTCATTGACCGGAGGATTGCCTTTCACCTTCACGGCTATTTCACCTTGCGGCATTTTGGACAGGGCCTCGAGCTGCAGGTCGATTGCCTGAAAGAGCTCCCTTGCCCTGACGACCGCGCGCGCGAAACAGTCGCCCGCCGTCTCGACGATGGGCTCGAAATTCAATTCGCCGTACGCATGGTACTTGGTCAAGCGGACGTCCTCGGACACCCCGCTGGCCCTGAGTGTCGGGCCGACACAACCAAGCCCCATTGCCTGTTCCTTGGTAATGACGCCGACTCCCACGGTTCTGGCCTTTACCGTGTAGTCGCTCGTGAGCGTGTTTACGAGGGATTCACTTTCCTTGCGAACAACCCCGAGGACATCGACAATCATCTTTTTCTGCTGTTCACTGATGTCGCGCCGCAAACCGCCGACTATGTTGACAGACTGGATGACTCTATGGCCGGTGGTCTGTTCAAGCAGATCGAGCACTTTTTCCCTGATTCGCCAGAACTGCATGAACATGCTCTCGAAACCGAACGCATCGGCCAGCAGGCCGAGCCACAGCAGATGGCTGTGGGTACGGGCCATTTCAGCCCATATGGTGCGCAGGTAATTGATCCTTGGGGTCAATTCGATCGGCCATAATTTTTCCATTACCTCCACAACCGTGGCGCTGTGCTGATAGCTGCAGATACCGCAAACGCGTTCGCAGAGGTAAATATTCTTTGCATATTCATTTAACTCACAAGCCTTCTCGATCCCTCTATGGCCGTAGCCGATAACCGGAGTAACCTCCACCACCTTTTCATCTTCGTAAGTGAGCCGCAACTGTACTGGCTCGGGAAGCACCGGATGCTGGGGGCCAAAGGGGACTACTGTACGCGTAGCCATTAGTTTTTCTCTCCTTTCGGCTCGGCTTTCTTTTCTTTCAACATAGGAGTAACAGGGCTGTCATGGGCCAAAAGCATATGTCCGCCGTAATCGATGGCGATGCCTTTCACCTTGAGGCCGAAGAGCTCCTTCAATTCGTTTTCAATCAACACCGTGGCAAGAGTTGCGCCGGAAAGGCTGGGGACTTCCTCGGTCTTGGGCACCGTGTAACGAAGCCCCGTCATGTTGATGCCCCTGTTGGAACTGAAAAAATAAGTTACTTCCAACTCTGGATCCAGATCATTGCAAACAGCGGCAACAAACTTTCCCCCCGCATCCAGCAATTTCTTGCCTTCACTCAACAGGGTGTTCTTATCTATTTTTTTTAGATTCTCCATTGCTGGTTCATCACCTCGTGTTCTGTTTTACAGTGAGGGCTTGGCAGCCCAAATGACGCTATCCGGCAAGTTTCTGGAGCGCCATGACGACTCCGTCGATAATTCCTTCCGGGCGCGCGGCGCAGCCCGGCACATAGACATCCACGGGGATTACTTTGTCAACACCGCCGAGAACGTTATAGCAGTTATGGAACACTCCGCCGGAAGAGGCGCATGTGCCGACTGCGATTACCATCTTCGGGCCCGGGACCTGCTCATAGAGGTTCTTGAGCACACGAGCCGTACGCCTGTTTACAGGGCCGGTAATCAGCAGCACATCCGCATGCTTGGGGTTGCCCATATTTACGATGCCGAAACGTTCTATGTCGTAGAGAGGAGTCAGACAAGCAAGTACTTCGATGTCACAGCCGTTGCAGGAGCTGTTATCGAAATGCATGATCCAGGGTGACTTTAACTGAGATGTTTTTATCAGACCCATTTGTCTTAAAATACCCCCTTCGCAAAATAGATATAGGCAATATTGAGGATTCCCAGAATCAACCCAACCGACCAGCTCAAACGCACCATCCACCTTGCGGTCATTCTCGAAGCGATATTATCGATCAGAAGTTCGAGGATGAAGGCGGCCAGGGCGATCAGCACGCCGACCCAGAGGGGATTGGCCCAGAACAGGGCGACGATGCCAAGCACCAGGACGATTTCATACCATTCGGCCAGATGATACAGCGCCAACTGAGAACCGGAATATTCGGTGGTAACCCCTTTTACTATCTCCTGATGGGCGTGATGGCACGTGGAGATATCGAAGGGCGACTTGCGCATCTTTATGGTCAAAACGTAGAGGACCGCAATGAACAGGGGCCATAAAGACAGAAGAAGGGGCTTTGTCTGGCTCACAATTGTGCTGATGAGAAAAGTCCCGTTTTGCGCATAGATCCCTATGGCGAGAAGCAGGAGCACGGGTTCGTATGCCATTATCTGAAGCAGTTCCCTGTTTGCCCCGAAATGGGAATAGGGAGACTTGGTGCTGAAGCCGCCAAGGACCAGTGAAACACCGGCAAAGCCCAGGAGAAATACGAGCACCAGGAAATCCGATTGCAGAACAAAACAGATCAGGCTCGCGATCATCAAAACCAGATACGAGTAGATCCAAACGAACTGCATCCTGCTCACTACGATGCTCTCTTTGCCGATAAGCTTAAAGAAGTCATAGAAGGGCTGCAAAATGGGAGGACCAACCCGGCCCTGCAACCTGGCCGTGATCCTCCGGTCGATCCCGAAAAGCAACCCGCCGATAATAGGAGCAAAAATTATTGTTGCTATTACAATTATGAGTTCGTTCATTTCGCGATCACTCCGCATACAATCATGATGGCCAGAAGCAAAATGGCTATTGTATTCGCCCAGGGGTTCAAGGCTTTTTCACCGACCGTACCCTGGAAATAGTAGCCGCCCAGTATGAACTTCGTTTTAATGTCGGCTTCGGCTAGCCATTCATCCGTATCGACGCCGCCTGCCTGCTCGCCGCACAGATAGACCTGCCGCAATTGCTTGGGCTTTACTCCGAAAAACAACATCGGAATGAGCAGGGCGACAGCCAGCGCCAGGAACAATGCCCACACCGGGTAAGAGCCTAAAATCCCTCCTCCTTTCAGGGCAGTCGAAGCTGCGGTCAGCGAGATGCTGTTCCAGCCCGTCGCTATGACACCGGTACCCGAGATGACGTTGCTGGTGGCCACGGAGATGAAATTGGTGTAAATCGGTCCGACCCCGAACCCAAGGACAAAAATGCCGATGAGTAAAACCCACAGCGGCACTGAGTAGCTTGGGGACAACTTTTCGAGCGGCCATCCGAGCTTGGGAACGACCTGTAATAGCCTTCCAAGCCATTTGGTCCAGAACACGATTGTCAGGGTGCTTGCCAGTACGAAAAGAACGGCTGCCAACGGAATCTTGTAGGCCGCTTCAAGCGCTATCCATTTGCCGAGCAGCATACCGAATGGAGGCATAAACATGGACAGCATGCCCACCGCCGTAATGAAGGTGACAAGAGGCGCCTTGGCTGCGAGACCTTCCATGTCTTCGATTTCGCGGCTCCAGATCTTGTGCTCGATCGTTCCGGCACAAAGGAAGAGAAGACCTTTAGACACTGCGTGGAAAATGATGAGCAATATCGCCGCGGCTATGGACAATGGCGTGTTTATGCCAGCACAGGCGACTATCAGACCCAGGTTGGCTATAGTCGAGTATGCGAGCACCCGCTTGCCGGTAGTCTGGCTGATCGCCAGGGCGGAGGTCGCCAGAAAGGTGAAGGCGCCGGTTATGGCCACCGCGGAGCTCAGGTAAGTTCCGGCATAAGCGGGGGCCAGCCTCAGCACCAGATACACGCCGGCTTTAACCATCGTGCTCGAATGAAGCAAAGCGGAAACAGGCGTGGGCGCCACCATCGCTCCAAGGAGCCAGGATTGGAAGGGCATTTGCGCGGCCTTGGTGCAACCGGTGAAGCACAGGAGCGCTACCGGAAAGATCAGGGCCATATTATGCATGCCGCCGGAAATGATGTTCTGTACGGAAAGAGCGGAAGACCCGCCATGGTTCACATAAAGGTAGACGATTGCGATGATGAACGCCGTTCCGCCGGTGGAATTCATCCAGAGGGCACGAGCGGCATTTTTCAAAGCTATTTCCGTTCTGTCATGTCCAATCAACATGAAAGAACACATCGTTGTGACTTCCCAGAAGAAGTAGAGCCACATCAGGTTGTTGGCGAAAACCAGGCCGTTCATGGCCCCCAGAAATAAAACGAGCCAGAAAAGAAACCTGGATTGCCTGGATTTTTCTACGTGAGCGTGTTCCTCATGGTCACGCATATATCTGATAGCGTAAATACAGATAAGAGAACCGATGATGGAAATAATCAAGGTCATGATTATGGCCAGATGGTCGACCACAAAAGCCGGTTGTACTTCTACGTGGGCCTTCAAACCAAATTCAAAGTACGCAAGCGGTATAAGCTGGGTTATGGAGAAGATCAGAACCAGCCAGTTGCGTAATTTGATGCCCAGGTAAATGTAGAGGGCCAGGATGGCATAATCCAGGACGGTGATTATCCCTCCCCAGTCAAACCCTGATGGTGAGTAGGTAAACGGACCTTTTACCGTGAAGAGGATGCTGTTTGCGATGAGGAGTAGAGCTGTTAGAACGACAACGGCGCTTCGCAAAAAATAACTGCGAATCGCGAATATCAGGAAGCCAGCCACTACCGGTAGCAGGATGGCGATCGCCATCATTCCGTCAATCATATTCCTATCTCCTTGTAAATTGTGTTAGTACGTCGTGGAATCTGAAACCCGGCTTGAACGGAATCAAAAAAAGTAAACCATGTAACAAGAGCCTCGCCCGGACAGATCGCCGCCCCTTACGCCTTCCCCGGAAAAACCTGGAGCGGATAAAATCCGCTCCAGGCTCTGAGTGCCTCTTCAGATTGAAAAATGATATCTCACAGGTCGTGTCACTCTCAGGTGATGTTGTACAGGGATAGTTTTTTGAAAGACAGCCACTTTCCACCTTCCCTCTCTATTAGAGAATAGGCCTTCAAAAATGTCAAGTAAATCATTTCACACACTCCAAAATTTCTGGCATGATTCGCCACTGATCTCTAATCGCTTGAAAATAGATGGGTTTTTTGCGGCCCTCGGGAAGCCTTGGATTGAGCGGCATTTGTTTCGGTGTGTGTGATTTTTTTCGCGCACTACCCCCCTCCGCCCGGCGCAGTCGGGCGGTGAAGGAAAACGTGAGTACCCCGGCCGTGCAGGAACGCTGAATTTCAGCCGCAGCCGCAGCCTTCCGCGGACGGGCAGATCTCCAGTTCACGCTTGTCGACCTGGAATACGACTTTTTCGTCGAGATTCTCTTTGAGCCTGCCCTCGATAACCCGCCTGCAACCAAAACAGAAGTAGGTTATCAGGTACGCCGGAAGTCCGGCGTCACCGCCTGCGCTCTGCTCTGAGGCGGCAAGCGGGGTTATCGACAACTTCTGGCAAAACTCTTGTTTTTCGGCCCCGTCATGGCGAGTGACGACCTTGTAGCTGCCGGCAAATTTCAAAGGCATCTTGATGCTCATAGTTCCACTCCATGGAATAAGGGCGGTTTGCGTGAAAGTCTTATCAGTACGGAATTGTACCTTCCAGCTTACCCGGGATCCTTTCGGGCACAGGATAGGCATCCTTTGCGAGATAGAGGACAATAATCACAGAATTGAAAGATATGGCTTCAGCCGCCTCGGCGACGCTGATCCCTTTTTGCGCCATCTTTTCGACGATCCAAAGTTTCCGCTGCGCCATTTCCGACTCCCGCGCGTGACAAAAACGGAACCTTCGAAATATCGCATACCCTTGGCGAAAAAAGCAAGCCGAGCGCGAAAAAATATATCCAGGCGGTGAAATCCGCCCGATCGTATGCAGCCCAAAGGCAAAAAGGCCGTGAAGAATTTCCTCACGGCCTTTAAAACAGGGAGGGACTCACAGAACCTTTGAGAAGAACTAAGCCTTTCCACCACTAGCAAGATTACCGGTCGAACATAGAAATGAGGAACTTGGTCACAAGAACTTGAGTTTTCGTTTGAGTATGAGCCTCAGGATCGATTTCAGAACACGAGCATCAACAGGAGCATGGCCACGTCAACTTGGACTTTTCGTTTTCAGGATTCACCTTTCACTGGAAATTCAAGCATCAGCGTGATTGGAACATTACAATCAAATACGGCTTCTGAGAGTTCCCTGTAAACAGTTGGAGGCAGGAGCGCCCTCGAGTTTGGTTTCCGGCGGAGATTCACTCCCGGAGGAGTTGCCGCCGTCCTTTGCGCAGGCAGACCGAAGAGCAACTTCAAGGTCAACGATGTCAAACGGCTTCTTCAAAAACATTGCGATTTTCACTCGATCAAGATCATCAGCTATCGCCTGGAAATCATATTCAGAAAGAACAATTGCAGCGGCACTGGGAGCGACGAACATGAGATTTTCAATGAGGAACGGGCCGTCGGCATCGGGAAGATGATATTCGAGAATGACAACCTGAGGTGGAACTTTTCGAGCCAGAGCAAGCGCTTGGGTGGCTGTCGAACAGCTATCGAAGGTATATCCAGCCTGATTTAGAAATTTTTCCAAAGAGCGTCTGAGAGGAGCGTCATCTTCAACGAGGAGAACCAGATTTTCAACGCGCACTTTCGCCTCCGCTCGTTAGCAATGAGCAAGCAATGTGCCAAAATCCCAAATTCCTCGGGATCAAGGACAGGAGCGCAATTACAGAGAGGACTTCCCAGGCAGGACCAAATGTATTTTGAATAATATTCTACACCGATAGGCGTTACCGTTTGCGGAAGACATCGATGCATGATAAACAAATATAATAAAAACGGGCATATACTTGTAATATGCAGCATAGTGTCCAATGCTGAGAAGTATTGGAGCATCTTGTTCAAATATCTATGCCGTATTTTTTCAGGCGATAGAGAAAGATGTGTCGGGGAAGCTTGAGGAATCTTGCCGTCTTGGATTTGTTGCGGCCGCATTTATCGAAGGCCTGGAGGATGATCTGTTTTTCTATCTCCTCGAGACCTATGCCTCCATCAGGCAGGACCATGCTGAGGCTATCCGGATGAATGGCTACGGACTCGAGACGGTCCGGGTCAATGAAGTGGAGATGCCGCCCGAGGATCATGTCGTCATTTTCCAAAAGCACAGCCCTTTCGATACTGTTGCGCAGTTCGCGTATGTTGCCGGGCCAGGAATGGTTGAGGAGGAGTTGTTCGGCTTTGGGATTGAAGCCGCGAAATTTCTTTCCGTACTTGTCGTTGAACTCCTCCATGAAAGTGCGGGCAAGCGGCAGGATGTCCTCGCGCCGCTCGCGCAGGGAGGGCAGAGTTATCTTAATCGTTGCAAGCCTGAAGTAGAGGTCTTTGCGGAAACCGCCCTGGTCGGCCACGTTCCAAAGATCCCGGTTGCAGGCCGAAACAATGCGGATGTCCACTTTCTTTTTCCTGGTTCCTCCTACCGCGTAGAACTCCTGCTCCTCCATTACACGAAGAACCTTCGCCTGGACTTCCGGGTGGAGGTCCACGATTTCATCCAAAAAAAGCGTCCCGCCATCGGCGACCTGGAGCAGCCCTTCCTTGCCTTCCGACTTGGCGCCGGTGAAAGCGCCCCTTTCGTATCCGAAAAGTTCGCTCTCAATGATCTCCTTTGAGAAAGCCGCGCAGTTTAGAGCCACAAACGGGTAGGGAGCGCGAGGGCTCTTGTTGTGAATGAGCCTGGCGAAAAGCTCTTTGCCGGCTCCGCTGGGACCCTGGATCAGGACACCCGCGTCGCGGCTTTGAGCGCTCTTTATCGCGAGCATCTGGGCTTCCAGAAACAGGGGGTGTTTGCCGATAAGCCAGTCCACGCCCTGGAGCCTCTGGACTTCCTGCCGCAGACGCGTGATCTCATTTCTAAGTCCGGCGTGCTCGAGCGCGTTCTTTATGGTGAGTTCGAATTCGTCAAGATCGACGGGCTTGACCAGGTAGTCGAAGGCGCCGCGCTTGATCGACATGACGACGTCTTTGACTTGTTCGTATGCGGTTATCATAACGACGGTCGGCGACGGGCGCAATTCCTTGAAACGGGGCAGAAGTTCCAGGCCGCTTCCGTCGGGTAATCCGATGTCGAGCAGTACCAGGTCGGGCTCTTCTTGTTCGGCAAGCGCGAGTCCCGCAACTCCGGTATCTGCTTCCACGATGATGTAGGTTTTCCCAAGGAGCCGGCGCAACGCAATACGGAAGGAATCTTCGTCGTCAACGATCAGGATCTTGTGTTTTTCGCGCATTGTCCGGTCTTCCGAAATGAATTTGATAATTTACAATTTGAATTGTAAACGAGATTCCTAAAATATTGGATAAAATTCTACAATTATTTTTGTGGCAGCGAATCGATAATCACCCTGCATGCTCTGAAATTATCCCGACTATCTTTTCGGCTGCTTTCCCATCTCCATAAGGATTGCCGGCCGATATCATCTTTGCGTATTCATCCTCGTCTGAAAGAAGCCGTTCTATCGACGAACAAATCCGTGTGGCCTTCGTTCCAATTATCTTGATGGCCCCCGCGTCCACGCCCTCGGGTCTTTCGGTAACCTCGCGCATGACCAGGACAGGTTTTCCCAGTGAGGGGGCCTCCTCCTGGATGCCTCCCGAATCGGTGACGATCATGTAGGAGCGGTTCATCAGGTATACGAAAGCGAGGTATTCAACCGGATCGATCAAGAAAATATTTGCGCTCTTTATATTCCCGAGGATTTTGCGGACCGGGCCGTAAACATTCGGATTAAGATGGACCGGGTAAAGGATCTGGGCACCGGGCTGATTCGATCCGACTTCAGCAAGCGCGCGGCAGATGTTTTGAAATCCCTCTCCAAAATTCTCCCGCCTGTGACCCGTTACGAGGATCAGTCTTTTTTCTGGATCCAGAAATGAGAACTGGGCGGCAAAGCGCTCCTGTAGTCCGGGATTTTTGTCTATAAGGGCAAGGGCGGCAAAAAGGGCGTCAACGGCCGTGTTTCCCGTAACGTAAATTGTCCCGGGGGCCACCGCTTCTTTGATAAGGTTTTCCCGCGCTCCGGCAGTAGGCGCAAAATGCAGATCCGCAATGGCCCCTGTCACCCGCCGGTTCATCTCCTCGGGATAGGGGGCAAATTTGTCCCGGGTGCGCAACCCCGCCTCCACATGGCCTATTTTCGTGCGGCGGTAAAAGGCGGCGAGTGCGGCGGCCATGGTGGTTGTGGTATCCCCGTGTACGAGAACCACGTCGGGACGGCATTCAGCGAGCACGTCCCGCAAACCCGTCAGCACCGCGCTGGTTATCTGGAAAAGGTCTTGGCCGGCCTTCATGATATCCAGATCGAAATCCGGGTATATTTCAAAACCCGAAAGGACTTGATCGAGCATTTCCCGGTGCTGAGCGGTAACGCATACGATGCTCCGGATGTCCGGGCGCCTTTCGAGTTCCTTGATGACGGGCGCCATTTTGATGGCTTCCGGCCGGGTGCCGAATATGCTGAGAACTTTACGCATTGTCTGTTCGATCCAGTTTTTCCCGGATTAAGGGCTTGTCCGTAAATAAATCCTTTGTGCCCGCATCCGGCTTTTGGATCGCTTCGGCCGCTCCTCAATCGCAAAATCCTCAACGTAGGTCGGCTACGCCTGCGGTTTTGCTCAATCGTCGCGACCAAAATCGGTCTCAAAATCCGGCGCGGTTCCCAAAAGGCCTATTTACGGAAAAGCCCTAATTCTTGAATGGCCCAGTCTGTCTTTTACCGGCTTTCCATCTCTTCGGCAAAGAGTTTGAAATGCTTCAGGCGAAAATGAGACTTCATGGCGAAGCAATGCATCGCCCCGGGGCAGCCTGACGGCCATAGTTCAATCCGGGGCCTGCCGGAACCATTTCTTGCCTCGGCTTTGAGAACATGGTAGACGAACCACGAACCGGAAGGGGCAGCCTGCAGGTTAACGTGCTATGAAGCGCTTGCTCATCGCGGGATCTCTTATGCTTCGTGCTCGGGGGTCGGCCTGCTTGCGGAATGAATTGAAATGTCAAAAGAAAGATTTCCTTATACGTAATTAAGATGACTCAACCTTACCGGGAAATCCCGGAGAAGTTCCCTGAGCTTTCATTTCCACATTAATGATGATAAAACCCGCTCAATCAACTCAATCTATCTTTACGAGAGGGCAAAGTTGAAAGCTTCTTCCGTGTTTATTCCAGGGATCATCGTCCTGGACCCGCATGTCTTTGTCGACGAGAGGGGATTTTTTTTCGAAAGCTATAACAAAAAAGCCCTTTCCGCTCATGGCATTGAAAACGAATTCGTGCAGGATAATCATTCTCTTTCATACCGCGGTACACTCAGAGGCATTCATTACCAGGTCAGGAACCCTCAGGCGAAACTTATTCGCGTGGTGAGCGGCGAGATTTTCGACGTAGCGGTGGACCTGAGGAGGTCTTCGCCAACCTTCGGCAGGTGGTTCGGTTTGAACCTCTCGGCGTCAAACAAGCTGCAAATCTATATCCCTCACGGTTTCGGCCATGGTTTTCAGGCCCTTTCGGATCGGGTTGAAGTGCTGTATAAAGCAAGCGATTTTTACGCTCCGCAACATGAAAGATGCATAAGGTGGGATGACCCCGATCTGGCTATAGACTGGCCGCTGAAAGCAGAGAGAATCGTTTCCGAAAAGGATGGGAAAGGCAGTTCTTTGCGCGAGGCTGAATTGCCCGAAGAGGAGTGCTCGTAGAGAACCGCGGGCAGGAAAGACTATCACACTTGACGAGGTGAGCAGTGAACAGATGGAAGGGAATAATACTGGCGGGGGGCAGTGGGACCCGGCTTTATCCACTGACCAAAGCGGTTTGCAAGCAGCTTCTGCCGGTTTATGACAAGCCGATGATCTATTATCCTCTCTCGGTCCTTATGCTGGCGGGTATCCGGGACATCCTCATTATCTCAACGCCTGTCGACCTTCCGAGATTCGAGACGCTTTTCGGCGATGGGGCTCAGTTGGGCCTTCGTTTTTCCTATGCGGAGCAGCCCAGCCCTGACGGGCTCGCGCAGGCCTTCATCATCGGCAGGGACTTTATCGGAGATGACAGGGTCTGTCTGGTGCTGGGCGACAACGTTTTTTACGGCCAGGGTTTACAGCAGGCCCTGAGCAGATCGATCGAGATTGAATCGGGCGGGCTGATCTTCTGCTATCGGGTCCGAGACCCGGAGAAATACGGGGTGGTGGAATTCGATAATGCGGGCAATGTATTGAGCCTGGAGGAAAAACCGGTTAAGCCGAAGTCATGTTTCGCCGTCCCGGGGATCTATTTCTACGATAACCATGTGGTGGAGATAGCAGCCGGGCTAAAGCCCTCCGCCAGGGGCGAGCTGGAGATAACGGATGTCAACGAGTATTATCGAGTTCAGGGGAAACTAAGGGTGGAAGTGCTGGGCAGGGGTTTTGCCTGGCTGGACATGGGGACACACGAATCTCTGATCGACGCCGGCTGCTTTATTGAAACCATCGAAAAGCGCCAGAATCTCAAAGTCGCCTGTATCGAAGAGATTGCTTACCGGATGGGATACATAGAGGGCGACGGGATGCGCGCCCTTGCCGAGCCATTGAAACAGACGGGGTACGGACAATACCTGCTCAGGGTGCTTGAGGATGAGTGTTGAAGAAATTGGAAACTGTAACATCATAGTCGTCGGAAGCGGCGGAATGCTTGGCTTCGAAGTTGTTGAGTCTCTGAAGAATGCCGGTCTCAAGGTCACCGCCCTGGACTTTCCTCTTATCGATATAACGAAACCGGACAGCGTCCGTTCGGTTCTGGGCCGGATCGGTTCGCCCGGGCTTCTGATAAACTGTGCGGCCTATACAGCGGTCGATAAGGCGGAATCGGAACCGGGGGCTGCTTTTGCCGCAAATCGGGATGGTCCTGCAAATCTGGCCAAGACGTGCGGAAGATTGGAAATTCCGCTAATTCATATTTCCACCGATTACGTCTTTAACGGCAAAGCCCAAACCCCTTACAGAGAGCAAGATGCCGCCGATCCGCTGGGTGTCTACGGTCGGAGTAAGTGGGAGGGTGAAGAGGCTGTGCGGTCCCGGCTTGCCAGGCACATAATAGTGCGGACCTCATGGCTTTACGGATCGCGGGGCGTCAATTTCGTAAAGACTATGCTCAGGCTCGGCAGGGAGCGGGAGGAATTAAGAGTGGTATCCGATCAGTACGGATGTCCCACCTGGTCCTGCGATCTTGCGGCATGTCTTGCCAGGATTTCGGAGCGCGTTCTCTGCGGTCCGGAAGATGTCCACTGGGGCGCCTATCATTTCTGCGGGGAGGGCGTCACGACGTGGTATGATTTCGCGTTCGCCATTCTGGACGAGGCGAGGCGAAGGGAATCGACCCGTATCGCCAGGGTGACGCCGGTCCCGACCGCTTCGTATCCCACAGTTGCCGTCAGGCCGAAATACTCCGCGCTCGATTGCGCCAAGATCGGGGCGGATTTCGGCATTGCGCCTCCTCCCTGGCAGAAGAGTCTGGCGTGCCTTTTGGAAGGACTCTACAATCTCTCCGGCGCAGTCAATGCTTGAGACCAGCATCATAATCGTCAGCCACAACGGGCTGCGTCAAAACACGGCGCCATGCCTGGAGAGCATTTTCAAAAACGGCGCCCGGGGCGATTTCGAGGTTGTCGTGGTGGACAATTGCTCTTCCGACGACACGCCGGCCTACCTTACAAACCTGATGGAACAGGAACCGAGGCTAAGGTGCGTTTTCAACAAATCGAACCGAGGATTTGCCGGCGGCAACAACGACGGCCTCAAGATCGCCTCGGGTTCGCTTTTGATCCTTCTAAACAGCGACTGCATCGTAACGAAGGATTGGATCGAGGATCTGAGCGCTCCATTGTCGCAGGACCCAACCATCGGGCTGGTGGGTCCTGTTTCCAACTCGGTGGGAAATGAGCAGAGGATTTTCACAAGCGGGCTGACACCCGAAGAGATCATCGAAGAAGGACTGGCCTGGGTTTCCAACAGCCGGGGCGCAAGGTTCGAAACGGAGATGCTGGGCTTTTTCTGTGTGGCGATGCGCCGTGATGTGCTCGACCGGGTCGGATTGCTCGATGAGACTTTCGGGCTCGGCTTCTACGAAGATGACGATTACTGTATGCGGGTGCGGAATGCCGGGTACAGGCTGGTGTGCGCCGAAGATGTATTCGTCTATCACAGGGGCGGGGGATCCTTCGGCCAGATGCCGGACGGCACCCGGAAACTCATGAAGGAGAACCTCAAGAAACTGAAAATCAAACATCCATTCATCCACCGCAGGATTCATCCAAGGCATCTTCAGTTAGGGGTGATCAAAAACTATTTAGGGCATAAGATTCAGGAGAAAGATTTCTCAGGAACTTTTTTGAGTTCCGGCCTGCAATACAGAATATCGAACCGTATCAGGGCTATCGAGACTCAATTGCCACGCGGAATACTCAAGAGGTGGGCTTTTAATCGGAGCCTTGGAAGGCTGAAGGAGCTTCTTGGGAGATGTGGCGTGGGTCTTGACGAAAA
>Ga0326728_10002363_pt1 | contig 63162 bp, 55 predicted proteins | sample MB3enrmetagenome_FD_207602 | JGI IMG/M metagenome (GOLD analysis project Ga0326728, IMG submission 207602) | Lab enriched peat soil microbial communities from McLean, Ithaca, NY, United States - MB31MN | ecosystem: Environmental > Terrestrial > Soil > Wetlands > Peat | place: USA: New York...
GCGGCCAAGACATACTTCATCACCGACACAGGCAGTCGGGTGCGCCGCAATTGCTACAACTGGTTTGTCAGCTTGAATACTCGGCGCGCTGATCTCGGGCTTCCCCAATTTGACGTACCGCCCGCTGAGCCGGTGTTCCCCACCAACCCGGTGAAGGAGTTGGCCTATACCTGGACGGACGGCAAGTTCACCCTCTTGGCCCGCGTCGAAGGCACGCCGGGGCAGTTGATCCTGGTGCAAGGCGCCAGGCCGGTCAGCAGTGGCGTCCAGTGCGTGCAGCATTTCCCCTGGCTGGGGCTGCTGCCGCCCCCAAAAGACGGCTGGAGCAACATCACCGACCTTTACGTCGCCCGTTATGGCGTGCCCAAGCCGAACCAAGCCATCTGGATCCGCTTTTGCCAGCACATTGACGGCTTTATAGATGTCCCAGTGGAGTTCCGCGTCCGCGTCCAAGCCCCAGCCGCCTAAAGCCGCTCTGCCCCCTCATGGGTATTGGGGATGCGCAAATATCAGGCTGTAAACGACGTAAGCCACTGCCCAACCACAGGTTGCGAGCGCCTATAGCCTCATCTCCACGCCGGCACCACACCGGGACCTCACCGTATCGTCACCGTATCCTCACCGTAGTACCTCTGATAGGCTATCAGAGGTACTACGGTGAGGATAGCCAGAGGATAGGGTGGGGTGACGGTGTTGTCCGCGAGAGGGTAAGGCGGGCGTATCTATCCAGGAACTGGACAGTCTGGCCCATCAGGCGTTGGTTTGCCGGCAGAACCGCCCAACCATAAACTCCTAGCAGCCGAGGTAACGAGGCTCTGTATTCCGCGCTCCGCGCTCCGCATTCCGCATTAGTCTGAGCGCATGAAGCTCCAGTGGGGCGGCCTTCAACCAGGCACCTGCCAGCTCCCCAGTGACCGCGTTGGTGCCGTCGCGCGCAAAGGCGCCTACCCTGAAGTCCGCCGTCGCATAACCCGGCGCAGATACCTGGATGCACCTGCCCGGATATGTCACATCCCACCCCGGAAGCAGCGACTCGCATACGGGGCCAATACAATAGGCGGCATGCCAGCCGCGCTTCGGATGAAGCCGGAACCGCCCGGTCTTGTCACAATGCGCCGCGCGGCCAGGCTGGTCCATGGCAATAACTGAGGCATCGGCCAGCGGCTCCTGGGTGGTGGCGCTCACAACCAGCCCGGTCACGCCGTAGGCATGCACCCGTGTATGCGGCACCGGCAGGATGCAGCCGCTTCAAACGATGACTACCCAGCCGAGCAGCGCGGCAAGACTAGCTCGCATGACAACGTCCGCGCTCACTGGCGCGGCGGGGCAAACGCTGCCGGTGTGAAACGAAAGCGTCATCCCGCTGTCGCTTCCGACACGTTGTTAGCTTTTCCGTGCTTACGGATTGCTAGCATTTGAATTGTTTGAGGATTCTGTCTTGCTGCTTGACACCACAGGACTCGTGAATGTGATCGATTATCCCCTTTAAGGCAAAGTTGATAGTGTACAAGAGCTTATACGATTCGTTGAAGTCCATGTCGATTTTCTGGCTGACCCTAAAGGTTTTCCTCTCTTCAACGAACTTGGTCGGAAAGTGCTCGCCTATCGGCATGGAATCAAAGAGCCCTATCGCTCTGCCGGTATTTGATACTGACGCGGGAAAGCGGAAGTTCAGCGTAAGCTTATGGCCGTTATTGCAGTCTTCCTTTCCCAATACTCCGTTCCGGTGTTCGTAACAGTTTCGCGCTTTGTTTACCGCGGTTAGCGCCTCAAGAAATGGCCTGAAGTTCTGCTTCACGTGAAACTTAGCGATCTTGTCAGGAAACGAGGCCTTATGAAACCTCCGCTTTTCCCTTTCAATGTCAGCTCTCAGGTCGAAAACCGAATTACCCAGCTTCTTCGCAATCGCAACCTCATAAAGCTCGTTCGCTCTTTCTAGTGTCAAAACCAGTATGCGGAAGAGGTCCTGAAATAGGGACCGATCAACAAGCACCTTCACGTCGTTTACGAGTTCCTGGAATGTGCGCGTCCTCTCCCTCAAACTGTACGTGAATTCGACGGTGAGGTGGTAGTTGGAGAAATCGCTTTCGACGTCCCGGCAGGTGCAGAAGTGGAGGAACTTATAATTAGTAAACCACTCCTCGAGAAGAGTATTTGTTTGATTGGCCAAAAGTAGTGGGAAGAAGCGGATCTGACCATAGCCATTTGGCACAGTCTCGTAATTCACCAGGTCCATACTTCTTTGCTATAATTGGGACAAAGTTAGGTCCTGGCTAAACATGGCAACGGGTTGGAAGTGGCGGGAACTGGGAGATTGGGTTGCGCAAAGACAAAGAAGGCTCGGGTGAGAGGGGGACCCGGTTGCGTCCTCGCCATGCTCCAGGATGGTCTGCTCCGCTTGCATTCCCGGATCGGAAGGCTAGGGCGAGGGGCGGAGCGGGTCAATGGGCAAATGGAACCTACAGGACCGCAAGGCGCAGGACAGAATTCTTCGGAGCCAGGTTAGGGCCAAAGCGTCGGGGTCTTTGCGAGACGCCAAAGGCGTCACTCATACCAGCCCAGGGCAACGCCCTGGGTTCATGTCCCCCAAAACCATATTGAGCGCTGAAGGCGCGACTCATCCTTCTCCGGCTACGCACCCCTGCGGACTATTCGCTTCGACCCCAACCATACCCTTCGTCTCAACCGGCCCGGACTGATGAGGCAGGCCCTTGGCCTGCAATAGCAAAACGGCGCCATGAACCCAGGGCGTTGCCCTGGGCTGGTATGAAACAGGCCGTTGGCCTGAAAGCAAAGCCGCCCGCCGCTCAAACCCATCGGGTAGCAGGGATGGGTGGCGTGTGTGTGGGTCCTCATATACCAGAGTTGCCCCATTGCGCCTATCCCTCAACCTCCGAAGAATCCCGTCTTGCGCCTAGGACCGCAGGGCAGGACAGAATTCTACGGAGCCCCGTCAAGGCCAAAGCGTCGGCGTCTTTGCGAGACGCCAAAGGCGTCGCTCATACCAGCCCAGGGCAACGCCCTGGGTTCATGTCCCCCAAAACCATATTGAGCGCTGAAAGCGCGCGTCATCGGGCCGCCGTGGGGCCGCCCCGTTCGATCCCACCCCTGGCTGTCATACGCCTTCGCCCAAGGCGGACCCCGTTAATCCCATACGTACCGCTCATCGAACTCCAGGTGATACTTCTGGAGGAGGTTGCGGTACTCCTCCTGGAAGGACCGTGTCCGATGATGTTCTTCCTGATGGTCAATATAGCGCACGAGGTCTTCTAACTGGCTCCACCCCACCGAAAAGGCACCGTAGCCTGCCTGCCAGAAGAACGCCTCGTATTGCGGGTCCTGGTGTTTAATCCAGGCGGAGGAGGTCTTCTTGATCTTCTCGAGGAGCTCGGCCTGTGTGATGGTGCGGGCCAAGCGCGCGGCAACGTGGACGTGATCGGCGGCGCCACCGACACGGTAGGCTTCGCATTCGCAATCACGGCACACCGTTGCCAGGTAGGCGTGCATGCGTGGACGCATCGCTGGGTCGAGCCAGGGGCGGCGGTCTTTGGTGCTGAAGACGATGTGAAGGATGACTTGGCTCAGGGATTGCGGCATAGATTAGGTGCCTGAACGGCGTGAATTCTATGAAGCAGGCCGGTGGCCTGCAACAGAATTAAAACGGGCGGATGAACCCAGGGCGTTGCCCAGGGCTGGTATGAAGCAGGCCGATGGCCTGAAGCCAGATCGCCGTCCTCATCGCGCTGGGTGAGATGCGCAATTGAGAGTGCGGAGTGCAGAATTGGGGTTTGCGAAGGGACGTGAGGCACAGATTGTTTATGAGGAGAGCCATGAAAGAGCAGCCGTCATTGGATTGGCTCGGGGCAAAGGCCAGCCTCTCCCACCGCCGACGGGCGGGCAGCCAGCGAACCCAGGGCGACGATGCTGCTCATTAGGATCACGAAGGCCAGCACGGCGAGGGTTGGCCGCAGCACCTCTTCCGGCCCGCCCGAGCCTATCCCAAATACCTGGAGTACGGGCTCAACGAACAGCGGCGAGGTCAGCGTTAAAGCGGCCAGCGCCCAGGCGTGTTGGGCGATGGGCCCCCAGCGCCGCACACCGAGACGCCGCTCGGTGGCAATGAACAGCGGCTGCACCAGGAAGAAGGCGCCGCATGCCAGGCAAAGCCGCCATCTCCCATAACCCAGCACCATGAGCCCAAGCAGTGTGTGCCAAACTCCGCTGAGAGCGAAGGCAGCGCACAACGCGAAGGCGGGACTGCGCCGTGCCAGCGGTGCAAAACAGCCCGGACGAAAGATCTTCTGGGAGGTTAAGATATTCCAGCGTTGAGCCCAAAACTCGCCGACGGAGGCGGAGCGGTAGGGCGAGCGCATCAACGCGGGCACCGTGACTCCCAGCAGCGCGGCCACAAGAGGGAGGCCAGCCGTTATCATCTCGGCAAGCGCGAGCAGGGCGATGCCGCCGGCCAGCCACCGCACCAGCAGCCCGGGGCCATGGTCCGGAGCCGCCTCGACACCGGCAAGGGCTGCGGCCAGTACTGCCGTTGCCGCGATAAGCTGCACGAAGGCGGCTCCGTCGAAGCGACGCGGGCACCGCTTCACCTGGCAGGTGCCGCACCAGGTGAACAAATACGCCAGGCGCGCGCGCCAGGAGGTGAGCGGCGGGGCAACCCACAGCGCTGCGGCAGCGGCCAAGGGCGCGATGATGCAGCACAGCAACAGCCCGCGAGCCGGGGCGCTTGCCCGTCGGAGGCAGGGAACGGCCAGGCAAAGCCCGGTCAGGAGTACTACCACGAGCAGCGCCATCGCAAGGCGGGCCACAGTCCAACCGTTGTGCTTCTGGTCGCGTACCACTGTTTCTCACAGGATTAGACCGTCCGGCCCCCGGACCGTTACGGTCTCCCGGCATCGAGAGGGGGTGGAGGATGAACCGCGAAGGGGCGAAGGCGCCAGGATGGGTTTATCCGCGAATGACGCGGAGAGTCTCCCCGTCGGTCAAGCCAGCACCACAAGGGCCAGTTTGACGAGCAGCCAGTAACCGAAAACCCAGAAGGCGGATTCCTTGAAGGAGACGCCGCTCAGTTTGGACAGCCCGATCGCCAGAACTGCGGTAGCCCAGACATGGAACAGGTTAAACACGCCGAAGGCCAGGCGCACCGCATGGTCCGCCGGCAGACGGCCCACCAGAAGCGAAAGTGCCGGGCGGGCGTTGGCGTCGTCCGTGAGGATTCCCAGCAGCGCCGCGAACACCGTGCCGAGAATGACAATACCGCCGGTCAAAGCCACCACTTCCATCGCCTTCCAATAGGAAAACCGGACCTTCAGGAACACGCGTCCGATGCCCCACAGCACCAGGGCGGACCAGCCGGTGCCAATAAGCACGGCCAGCACGGTGACCAGCGCGGAGAGCAACCGCAGCCGGGTCGCGATCACTGCTTTGGCCGCTGCGGTTCCCGTCGCGGCCACCGCCGCGGCAGCCGGGTCATCGCCGCCGATCGCACCCGCGGCCATGACGCCAGCCACACCAACCAGGAGCGTCGGTATGAGGATGTTGCGCAACCGCGGCGGCGCGGAGGCCACTTCGGCAAACACATCTCCCGGATACGCCAGCACGTTCGTGAGTTTGGCGAACAGCGAAGTGGGGAGCGGAGGGTGAGATGGAGCGGGAGGTGCGGTTTCGATGGTGATAGGAGACATAGCTGGGGTCAGATTTGCTGGTGATCAAAGGGCATTGGCACGCGTGTCGCGCGAGACCTCAAAGCGCTGGAACAGGCCCGCCAGGGCCAGGATCATCAGGACATCAATCCCAATCTGAATCGCCAGGCCTGTGGTGATGGCAAGGGGCAAGGCCTGCGGCCCGCTCAGAAAATGGCAGAGGCGTTGCGCGGTCCAGATGGCGGGATAGAATACCAGGAATGAGAAGACGACCACCATCAGCGTACCCGCTGGGCTGGCGGCCTCGGGCCGGCCGGCGGCCTGGCGGGCAGCCGTGAGCAGGTAATGAAGGTTCCAAACGCTGTTCAACGCCAGCGCTATGGCCGGGTAGCTCAGGAGCAGGGGCGGCAGCAACAGCCAAGGGAACCGGCCGAAGATCAGCAGCGGTACCAGCCCAACCGCCTGACTGCCGAGCACGAGAAACGTGGGCACTGAAACCTCGGCCAGAACCAGCGCCAAGGGCGACACGGGGAGCGTGCGAAATCCCACCAGGTGGTTGCCATCCCGGCGGAAGTCGAAGGGGAATAGCCGCTGTAGGAAAAACGCCAGCGCCGCGATGAAGATGGCCACGCCCAGGTGAAAACTCAGGCTCACCTTAGGGGCATCCGAATCCAGAGTAACAGGCGCTCGAGCGACGTATTGGTGGAACTTCCACAGCAAAGCGATCAGGATAGTGGAGTAAATGCCCACGAAAGCGAAGGCCGCCAGAAGATCCTTCCGCGAGCGCCTCACCGCCATGAGGTTCCTCCACACCAGGGCGCCGACCCCTTGGAAGAGCGGAAAGCGGGGGAGCCGCGCTGAGCGGGCGCGCGCTACCGCCGCCACTCCGGCTCGGCCCTGGACGGCCCGCAGCCGGGCCTCCGCTCGGCGCGTGGTCGTGCCCAAGGCCGGCTCGAAAACGCTCGCCTTGAGGCGCAGCAACCCCCACAAGCTTAGCGCCGCGGCCAAACCAAAACCGGCGAGCCACAAGGCCGGCTCGAAGAACGTCGGCGCTAAGACATCCCCTGTCCGGGCCAGGCCCGCCAACCACCCCCTTAGCCAGGCCGAAGTGGTGACGTCAGACGGGGTCATCGCCGGATAGAAAGCCAATTGCACCAGCGGCGACCGCAGGCAAGCGGGGACAAAGTCCATCTCCCACGCCACCCGAAAATAGAACGCCGTCAATACGAAGCAGGTGCCGAGCATCATCCACCGCAGGCGGTAATGCAGGCGGTCGGAAACCGCTCCTCCCCAGACGGCGGCGGCCATGGCCAAATGGAAACAGGCCACCTGGAACAGGGTCACGGATCCGGCCGCCAGCACCGGGTGCCGGAGGTGCGGCGCGAACAAAGCCGCGAAAACAATCCCCTGGATTGCCGCGTAAAGGTACTGCGGCAGCAGGCGGTAGAGCAGGATTTGCCTCTGGGTGAACGGGCTGGTGAAAACGAACTCAATATCCGGGGGCTCGAAGGCCAGGCCCCGCTGCAGGAAGCCTTTGATGACCGAGCCGAGAATCATGATCAGAATGGCGCCCACCAGCACGTCTCGCCGGATCATCCGCCCAAAGGCCTCGTTGCCCCGGTAATAGAATAGACAGCCAGCTATCGCCAGCAGCCATAGGCAGGCGATGAGCGTCGTAGGGCGACGCAGGCCCCGGCAGAAACACGAACATCGCCGACGTAGCAAGGTCCACCAGAGATACAGCAAGGCACGATTCATGATGCCCTGGATTCGACCTCCGCTTCCTCCCTCTCCGTCACCGCGAAAAAGACGTCCTCCAACGAGGCCTCTGCGTGAACCGTGGCGCGGTCACGGATCTCCGCCAGCGAGCCAAAGACCATCTTGCGCCCGCGGTGCAGAATCAGCACCTGGTCGCATAGTGCCTCCACCAGCACCAGCAGATGGGAGGAAAGGAGGAAGGAGGTGCCGGCTGCCGCCCGACGCCGGATTGACTCTTTGATATTGCGGATGCCCCGCGGGTCCAGGCCGGTCAACGGCTCGTCCAATATCACCACCCGAGGCTCGCGCAGGAACGCGCAAGCCAGCGATAGCTTTTGCAGCATCCCCCGCGAGAGGTTGGAGGCCTGTTCGTCCCGTTTGTCCGCCAGCTCGAGTTCCTCCAAAAGCGCCCCGTATTTCGCCTCGGCGTCCGGCACGCGGTAGGCCAAAGCCACAAAATGCAGGTGTTCGGTCACCGTTAGCAGGTCATACGCGTGAATCGTGTCCGGGACATAGGCGAACTGCTGTTTAGCCCGCAGGGCTTGGCGCTCGATGTCGTATCCGCCAACCCGCAAGCTGCCCGCCGACGGCCGCAGAATCCCCGTGATGGCGCTCAGAGTTGTTGTCTTGCCCGCCCCATTGGCCCCCACAATCCCTACGATCCTGCCCGGCTCAACCGCGAACGTCAGATCCTGCACGGCGACAAATCCGTCATATCGCTTGCTGAAATTGAGCACTTCTACCACGGGTCCGTCCATCGGCTGTGTCATTGTCATGGCAGCGGCATTGTTCGTCTTCTGTCCTATTGTCCTATGACAGTACTGCAGCTAGATCGTCACGGCAAGTGCTCGCTTTAACCATGCCGGGGTCGTTCCTCACTTTTTAAACCCTTGCGTGTGGTTGCAGCATCAGAGCCTCGTTACCTCGGCTGCTACAAGTGCACGGGTTCTTGAACGGGCTGCTAGCCAGCGGCGGGCAAGGGTGTTAGCCTGGTGCGCATGAGCCGGCTTCGGACCCTGTTGCTTTCTGGCCCCGCTCCGCCCGACGCGGTGGCCGTGTGGTTTGGCGACCTGCCGATGGATGCGCCGATCGAGTGCTGCTACGGACCGCCCAGCGATCCGAGCGCCATGGGCTTGTGGTTTCCCAAGCTGGCGGCCGACGCGAAGTTAGAGATCATTGTGGGCCCGGCGCCTGCCGGCCCATGCATGGGGATTTGGCGGGGGACGGTCCTGGACTGGCCGGGGAGCGTGTTCATGGTGGGTGCGCCGCCCAAGCCCGGCTTTCCAGGCTGTTGGGCCCGGCCCGGGCAAGCCCCGGCGGAGTTGGAGGCGTTCTTTGGTCTGCCCGAGGGCGAGCACCCCGGCATCTGGTTTCGCAGCCGCCGCGCCCGCCCTGGCGTCTGGCGTTAACGCCGGTGTCCGTTCCTACTTTTTGCAAAGCAGAAATTGGGAAAGCAGAAAGCTGCGTGAGAAGTTGAGGGTTGAGAGCTGAGGGTTGAGAGACAGGGACGGCTGGTGGCGGCTTGCCGATTGCGCGTTGCTCCGGCGAATGCCGGCGGCTGGCGACCGCGAGGCCCATTTTCTGGAGCTGAACCACCCGCAACATGCTTATGTTCAGCAGCATACGAAGCTCAGGTTTGTCGAATTCGTGTAATCCGGGTCAAGCTGGAGTCGCTCCCTAGTCCCTCCCTATCCCCTCCCGATACACACCGTAGGTTGAAAATGAACCTACGGTGTGTATCGGGAGGGGTAACGGTGAGACCAGGGAGGGGCTGCTGCGGGGGACTCTCGCGACCGAGTTGCCTGGCCCTGTGGCCGGTCGGTGCCGGAGTGCTGACTTCCTGGCGGCCTGCGCCCGCTGGAGCGCCAAGGCCAGCAACTGGCCCACGCTCCGGTCGTGGCACGAGGGCTATGTCAGTGGCGCTGCTGTTTTTCCTCCGTGCAATGCGCGCCTGCCGCAGGTAAATAGAGCGCGATGAATGTGATCGGCATTATCCCCGCGCGTTACGCCTCGACGCGCTTTCCCGGGAAGCCGCTGGCGCTGATTGCCGGCAAGCCGCTCATTCGGCACGTGGTCGAGCGCTGTCAGCAGGCGAAGTCGCTTTCCGAGGTGATCGTGGCCACGGACGATACGCGCATTTGGGAGGTGGCACAGGATTTCTGCCGGGCCGAAATGACGCGGCCTGAGCATCCCAGCGGCTCGGACCGGGTGGCCGAGGTGGTCACGCGCTGCGCCTGTGATGCGATTGTGAACATTCAGGGGGATGAACCGCTGATTGATCCTGCCGTGATTGATGCGGTCGCCGGCGCGCTGGCGCACGCGGAGATGTCCACCGCGGCGACGCCCATCAGCCGCGCGGACGACTATAGCAGTCCGAATGTGGTGAAAGTCGTTGTCAGCACGGCGGGCCGGGCGCTATACTTTTCGCGGCGCACGATTCCGTATTTGCGTGAGGCCGCCGGCGGTTCGGTGAGCGAACAGTTGGCGGCATTTCCGTTTTTGAAGCACCTGGGCATTTACGGGTATCGGCGGGAGACGCTGTTGCGTCTGGTCAAGTTCCCGGTCTCGCCGCTCGAACGGGCCGAGAGGCTCGAGCAGTTGCGCGCGCTCGAGAACGGCATACCCATCGCGGTCGTGCAGGTGGATTACGACAGCGTGGGGGTGGACGTGCCGGCGGACGTGGGCCGCGTGGAGCGGTTGTTGAAGGGTCAGATGAGTTAGCTGCGTTCAATGAAATACATCTTTGTCACCGGCGGTGTGATCAGCTCTTTAGGCAAGGGGCTCACGGCGGCGTCTTTGGGCACCTTGCTCGAAAGCCGCGGCCTCAAGGTCGCGCTGCAGAAGTTCGACCCCTACCTGAACGTTGACCCGGGCACGATGAACCCCTACCAGCACGGCGAGGTCTATGTGCTGGACGACGGCGCCGAGACGGACCTGGACCTTGGCCATTACGAGCGCTTCACGAACGTGCAGTTGACCCGGCTCAACAACCTGACGAGCGGGCAGGTTTATCAAACCGTGCTCAACAATGAGCGCGAGGGCAAATACCTCGGCAAGACGGTGCAGGTGATCCCGCACGTGACGGATGAAATCAAGAAGCGCATGCACGTGCTGGCCGAACATTCGGGAGCGGACGTAATCATCACCGAGATCGGCGGGACCACCGGCGACATTGAGGGGCTGCCCTTCCTGGAGGCCATCCGGGAGTTCGCGCTGGAGGTTGGATACAACAACGCCATTTTCGTCCACGTCACCCTGGTGCCGTTCATCAAGGCCGCGGGTGAGCTCAAAACAAAGCCTACCCAGCAATCGGTCGCCAAGCTGCGCGAGATCGGCATTGCCCCGCACATCGTCGTCTGCCGCTGCGAGCGGCCGCTCGACAAGGACGTGCGGCAGAAGATTTCACTCTTCTGCAACGTGCCTTTCGAGGCCGTGGTGGAGGAGCAGGACGTAGCTCATTCCATTTACGAGGTGCCACTGATGCTCCAGCGCGAGCGGGTGGACGACCTGGTTTGTAACTTACTGCGCCTGGACACGCCGCCGGCCAAGATGGCGCACTGGCAGGATATCGTGCGCAAACTTATCGCCCCCCAGAACCGGGTGAGAATCGGCGTCGTGGGCAAATACATCGGGTTGCAGGATGCCTACAAGTCAGTCTATGAGGCCATCAGCCACGGCGGCATTGCCAATGATTGCGGGGTTGAGATTCAGAGGGTGGATGCGGAGGAGATTGAGCGCGATGGACCGGAGAAACATCTCAAGGGGCTGGGTGGGGTGCTGGTGCCCGGCGGGTTCGGCGAGCGAGGCATCGAAGGCAAAATCCAGGCCGCCCGCTATGCGCGCGAAAACCAGGTGCCTTACCTGGGCCTGTGCCTGGGCATGCAAATCGCCACGATTGAATTCGCGCGCAATGTCCTGAAGCTGCCCAAGGCGCACTCGACGGAGTTTGATCCGAGCACGCCTCACCCGGTCATCGCCATGCTCGACGCCCAGACGAAAGTAACGAAGAAAGGCGGCACGATGCGCCTGGGCGCCCAGGCCTGCCAGTTAACCGTAGGGACCAAGACGGCCCAGCTCTACGGTGCCTTCGTGATCAACGAGCGCCATCGCCATCGCTATGAGTTTAACAATGCCTACCGGGAGCGCTTCCTGAAAGCGGACTTCGTCTTCAGCGGACAGACACCCGATGGCAGGCTGGTGGAGATCATCGAACTGGCGAAGCACCCGTTCTTCATTGGCAGCCAGTTTCATCCCGAGTTCCGCAGCAAGCCGCACCAGCCGCATCCGCTGTTCCGGGGCTTCATCGCGGCGGCGCACGCGCGTACGCTGCAGAAGCCGCTGGAGCCCCGCTCGTGAGTGTGTTTCAGCCCATCGCCCAGAAGGCGAGTGAAGCTGGTTTACCTTTCCTGGTAATAGGGGGCTACGCTGTGATGGCCCATGGATTCGTCCGGGCTACCGACGATCTCGACCTATTGGTGCAGGGCAGCCGGCGTGACCAGTGGCGCGGGCTCTTGGAGGGACTGGGCATGAAAGTTTATCGCGAGCGCCCGGTCTTCATGCAGTTTGATCCGCCCCCCGGTGGAAGGCTTCCGGTGGACCTCATGTTCGTCGGTGAGGAGATTTTCCAAAAGATGCAGGTGGAGGCGCAGTCCGCGAGCGTGGAGGGGGTTTCGTTTGGCGTAGTATCCTTGCTGCACTTGATCGCGCTGAAATGCCATGCCATTAAGCACGGCAAGCCGCTTCGCCGCATCAAGGACACGGACGATTTGATTCACCTCATAATCTATAACCGCCTGGACTTGAATGAACCACAACTCCGGGCGATTATTCTCAAGCACGGTGACCCTGAACTCTATGAAAAGCTCCAACACTCCTGTGCCTCCGAATGATGGGCAGTTGCACGATGCGCCGGGGTTGGAATTCCCGGATTGGAGCGGAATGGTTTCGCACGATGTGCGCATGACCTTTGAGCAAGCTGTGCAGTGGAATGAAGAAATGCTGTCCTTGTTCCTGCCTAAGCCAAACCGGGCTGCTTTGCATGCCGAAACCAAATGCAACGTCGAATTCAGGCTCCTGTAGAATGAACAGGAGCCGCATCTCGACGTCTGGCCTTCATACGCTGTGCAGGTGAGCCGTTCAGGACGGGGCGCGCTCGCTCACATTGTTCAACGTATGACCTACGCGGACGCCATCCGTTTCTTGTATAACCTCCGCTGGTTCGGCGCGAAGTTCGGGCTGGATAACACCTTCAAGCTGGCCGCCCTGGCAGGCAATCCGCAGAACAGGCTCCGGTTTATCCATGTGGCGGGCACGAACGGCAAAGGCTCCACTAGCGCCATGCTGGAGAGCATCTACCGGGCGGCCGGGTTGCGCGTCGGCTTGTTCACCTCGCCGCACCTGGTCGCCTTTGGCGAGCGCATCCAGGTCAACCGCAAGCTGATCTCGGAGGGCGAAGTTGCCCGCCTTGTCGCGGAGATGCGCTCGTTGCTGGAAAAGAGTTGGGGGCACCTTGATATTGGAACGCCTGCCGCCCCGACAGCAGGCGGAGAGCCCGCGCAAGCGCCAGCGGTCCCATCGCCTTCCGCCGCCGAGCACCCGACCTTCTTCGAGGTCGTGACCGTGATGGCCATGCGCTACTTCGCTGCACAGAAGTGCGATTTGGTGATATGGGAAACCGGTCTGGGCGGGCGTCTCGATGCCACCAACATCGTCGCTCCCCTGGCCAGCATCATCACGAATATCCAGTACGACCATCAGAAGTGGCTGGGAGAAACCTTGCCCAGCATTGCCGGGGAGAAGGCGGGCATTATCAAGCCCCGCGTCCCTGTCATTACCGGCACGGAGGCGCCCGGAGCACTGGAGGTAATCGAGCAAACTGCGCGCCACATGAGCGCGCCCATAACGATCGTGTGCCCATCGGACACGCGCCGTCCGCCTCTGGATACGATTCAATTGCCGCTGCTGGGCCAGCACCAGAGAATGAACGCCGCGGTGGCCCTGGCCGCCGTGCGTACGCTCGCGCCGTTGATTCCAGTGGGTGAGGATTCAATCCGAACCGGGCTTGCCCGAATTCATTGGCCGGGACGGCTCCAGACCGTCATAAGGAGTTCGGGCCAGACAATCCTGCTGGATGGCGCGCACAACGTTAGCGGCGCCGAAATCCTGGCGGCGGCACTTCGGGATTACTTCCCTGCTGCTCGCCCGGCGTTGGTCCTCGGCATTTTGCGCGATAAGGACTGGCCGGCCATGTGCGAAATCCTGGCGCCGCAGGCGGGGCGCATCCTGCTGGTCCCCGTTCACAGCGAGCGCACGGCGGAGCCGCATGGGCTGGCGGAAGTGTGCAGCCGGGTAAATCCGTCGGCGCAGGTGATCGAGCACACCTCGCTCGCCGCTGCCCTGGCGGATACGGCCAGGGATAGCTTCATTACCATTGCCGGCTCGCTTTACCTCATCGGCGAGGCGATGGAGTTGCTGCAACTTTCCCCGATCAAGGCGAACGACGAGCGTGGCCTCAATGAGTGGACCGGCGCGTCCAAACCCTCCGAGCCAACGCCAGCCGCGAGGTGACGCACGCGAGCGCGGCGGAATGGGCGCATCTTCACACAACCACCGGTGCCTGATGTAGCGGCGGGCATCCTGCCTGCCGTAGAGCCGGGCATCTTGCCCGGCGGAATGACCGTTGGCACAACTGGGGGCGGAGATCCGGGCGGCAAGATGCCGCCCTCTACGGCAGGCAGGATGCCCGCCGCTACGTGGTGGTGGTGACCAGACGCGCCCCAGCGGAATAAGGGAATGCCTTTGACTTCGCTCTCCCGCGTCTTAATTTGGCTCATTCATTTAACCGCTGGAACATGCTGACGGAAGACGACATTCGGAATGCCTTGCGAGCGGTGAAGTATCCGGGCTACAGCCGGGACATTGTCTCGTTTGGCCTGATCAAGCAGATCGCCGCAAACAACGGGGCGGTAAGCGTGGCCATGCAACTCACGACGGCCAACGCGGCCATCGCCCAGCAGGTGCAGGCCGAAAGCGAGCGCGTGCTCCAGGCCCTACCCGGAGTAAAGCATGTGCAGGTTGAAGTGCACCAACAGGGGGCGCCTCAAGCCGCCGCTCCCCAGGCCCCGTGGGGGCAGCAGCAGAAGGTCCCCGGGATCAATCGCATCGTTGCCGTGGCCAGCGGCAAGGGCGGGGTCGGCAAGTCCACCGTGTCGGCGAACCTGGCGTGCGCTCTGCAACACCTGGGGGCAAAGGTAGGTTTGCTGGATTGCGACATTTACGGCCCGAGCATTCCGCTGATGATGGGAGTGCATGAACGGCCGACCATCAGTGAGGCGGAGAAGATGGTCCCCCCCTCGAACTACGGGGTGAAGCTGATGAGCATGGGGTTCCTGGTGGAAGGCGACCAGCCGGTCATCTGGCGCGGACCGATGATCATGAAGACCATCCAGCAGTTCTTCAGCGCCGTGGAGTGGGGCGAGCTGGATGTTTTGCTCGTGGACCTGCCGCCCGGAACAGGGGATGCGCAGCTTTCGCTCTGCCAGACGGTCCCCCTGGATGGCGGCGTGATCGTCACCACCCCCCAGGAGGCTTCGCTGGGCGTGGTTCGCAAGGGCATCGCGATGTTCCAGAAGGTCAATGTCCCCATTCTCGGCATCGTGGAGAACATGAGCTATTACACCACGCCTTCAGGGGAGCGCGTCGAGATTTTCGGGCACGGGGGCGGTCAAGCCGAGGCGGTTCGGCAGGGCGTCCCTTTCCTGGGGGAGGTGCCGCTCTTTACGGAGATCAGGGAGGGGGGTGACCGTGGTGTGCCGGTGGTCGTATCAGCGCCCGATCAGCCAGCAGGCCGGTCGTTTATCAAGGTAGCGGAAGCCTTGCGCCAACGATTCGCCTGAGCGTGCTGGCAGCGCCGGCGTTTATACGCTATCTTGAGTTGAAAAGGCCGCCGATGCATGCGGGAGCGCTAAATGATAAGAACCCACAGTGGAAGCGTGGAAAATAGTTATTGTCACAGGGTGACGTCCTGTTAGATTCGCCTTCCGATGCGATCTGAATTCGCGCTTATGTCTGACGAAACGAAAGAGCAGCCCGCGGCTAACGATTTGCTCAAGAACTCTTCGCTCTACAGGGAATTCCAGGCGGAACGCGAGGAGATTCTGAAGCACAAATGGATTGAATCCGAAAAGGCCGGCCGCGATATCGGCTTTGAGCGAGCGCTGACAGACTGGATCATCAAACATCGCTCCAAATGGCGTAAAAGCCGGCAGGCGGCGGGCCAATAGACAGGCCGCCGCTCCTTTAAGGCAGCCCAGCGAGGTTGCCAAGGAACTATGACTCCACCCGAAACCCGCAACTCGAAGTCCGAAGTCCGAAGTCTGAGCCCGAGGGCTGCTCCCTCCGGTCCGCGCTTCGGACTTCGGATTTCGACCTCACCATTCCATGCCTGAATCCACCCTGATACTAACCGCGCCCGCCATGCAGCGCGCTCTTACCCGCATTGCGCACGAGATCGCGGAGCGCAATGAGGCTGGCAGCGAGGTGGTCCTGGTGGGCATCCAGCGCGGCGGAGTGCCACTGGCCCGGCGGTTGGGCTCGCTCCTGACGCAGATTTGGGGGCAGGCTGTCCCGACCGGCAGCCTGGATGTCAGCATGCACCGGGATGATCTGGACCAGCGGGCCGCGCCCAATGTCCAGCCCACAGTCATCCCATTCGACGTGACCGGTAAGACGGTGGTGCTGGTTGATGACGTGCTCTTCAGCGGACGCACGGTTCGGGCCGCTATGGACGCGCTCAACGACTTTGGCCGGCCCCGGCGCATCCAGCTCGCCGTGCTCGTTGACCGAGGGCACCGCGAGCTGCCCATCAAGGCGGATTTCGTCGGCAAGAACGTGCCCACCGCCCGCACCGAAAGCGTCCGCGTGCGGCTCGTAGAGATGGGCCACCCGGACGAGGTAATGCTGGAGAAGCCTGCATGAGCTGGAACCGCAAACATCTGCTGGACATCGAATCGCTGACCGTCGAGGAAATCCTCACCGTGCTCGACACCGCCCGCGCCTTCAAGGCGGTCGGCGAGCGCGCCATCAAAAAGGTCCCGGCCCTGCGGGGCAAGACGGTCGTCAACCTCTTCGTTGAGCCTTCCACCCGCACGCGCACCAGCTTCGAGCTTTCCGAACAGCGGCTATCGGCCGACATCATCAACTTCACGGCTGAGGCTTCTTCCCTCAAGAAAGGCGAGACGCTCAAGGACACCGCCCGCAACCTGGAGGCCCTGAACATTGACTTCATCGTCATTCGCCATAGCGCGTCCGGCGCACCCCATTTCCTCTCGCGCGTCCTCCACGCCAGCGTCATTAATGCCGGCGATGGCGCCCACGAGCATCCCACCCAGGCTCTGCTGGACGCCTTCACCATTCGTGAGAAGAAGGGCCGCTTCGAGGGCCTGAACGTCACGATCCTGGGAGACATTCTCTACAGCCGCGTCGCCCGTTCCGACATCTGGGCGCTCACCAAGCTCGGCGCGAAAGTCACCCTTTGCGGACCTTCCACACTCGTGCCGCGGGTCTTCGAGCAAATGGGCTGCCGGGTTACCTACAATGTGGAGGAAGCGATTCGCGATGCGGACATCATCAACCTGCTGCGCATCCAGCACGAGCGGCAGCGCAAATCCATGTTCCCCAGCCTGAACGAGTACACCAGCCTGTTCGGCCTCAATAAGGCCCGCCTCGCGCTCACAAAACCGGACGCGCTGATCATGCATCCCGGCCCGATCAACCGCGGCGTCGAAATAGACAGCGAGATAGCCGACTCCGACCGCTCGGTCATCCTGGAGCAAGTGACCAACGGCCTGGCCGTGCGCATGGCCGTTTTGTTCCTGGTGAACGGCGGCAAGGGCCCGCACGAAGTGGCGCCGCAGGCAGGTCCGAAGTTTGAGGGGCGAGGCTGAGGGCCTTACCCGAAGACCATTCTGCAAAGGACCACCGAAGCGATGACGCCTACGGTATCGGCAATCAGCCCTGCAGGCAGCGCGTAACGCGTCCGCTTCACGGCCACTGACCCAAAATACACAGCCAGCACGTAAAAAGTTGTCTCCGTGCTGCCGAAGATGGTGCCTCCCATTCGGCTGATGAGGCTGTCCGGACCGTATTGCTTCACCAGTTCGGCAAACAACCCCAGCGTGCCGCTGCCGCTCAGCGGGCGCATGAGCACCATCGGCAAAAGCGGGGCCGGAAAGCCAACCGCCTGCATGGCCGGGCCGAGCGCCTTGCTGATCAGGTCAATGCACCCCGCCGCGCGGAACATCCCCATTGCCACCATGATCGCCACCAGGTAGGGAATGATGCGTATTGCCACATCGAAGCCCTCTTTCGCCCCATCCACGAACTCCTCATACACCTTCACGTGCCGCAGCGCCGCGTAGAGCGGGAAAGCCGAGAGCATGAAGGGGATCGAGATTTTGGAAATGGCGTTCACGATGCGGATAAACGCGTTCGCGCTGGCGGCCTCGGCCGAGGCGCCAGGCACAAGCGCCGGCAGGAAGCCGCCTAGCGTCTGTCTCAGGGTTTCCGGAAACGCGAGCCGCAAGAAGAGATAGAGAAAGAACGCCCCATAAGCACCCATGACCAGAAGCCCCCACCACTGCAAGGGAGCGAGCCCCGCGGCTTCCTTAATGGGGGCCTTTTCGTTCGTTGAGTTCACCGCCGCCGCGTTGGCCGGGGCGGTGGAAGCTGTTGCGGGAGGTGTCGCTTTGGCTGGCGGCAAGCGGTAGATCGGCAGGCGCTGGAGACACTTCGCGGCGGTGACCGCGGCAATGGCCGCGCACGTGGTCGCCATGATGGACGTGCCAACGATCGCCGAGGGATTGTTCGCTCCGTTGGCCGCCAGGACGGCGATAGCCGTGGCAGGAATGAGCTGGATCGAGCTGGTATTGATGGCCAGATAGGTGCACATGGCGTTCGTCGCTGTGCCGGGGCGAGGGTTGAGCGATTCGAGGTCTTTCATGGCCCGCAGGCCGAGCGGGGTCGCGGCATTGCCGAGGCCGAGGATGCTGGCGGCCATGTTCATGAGCATCGAACCCATAGCCGGGTGGTCGGCGGGCACGTCCGGGAACAGCCATACCATGAGGGGCCGCAGCAGCCGCGCCAACAAGGCTACCAGCCCTGCACGCTCAGCCAGGCGCATGATGCCCAGCCACAGAGCCATGATGCCGACCAGCGGCAGCGAAGTCTTCATCACGGCAAACTCCGCCATCTCAAAGCTCTTATCGGCCACTGCCTTCAGGTTGTCGGTGCAACCGCCGACAACGACGGCGAGCACGATCAGCCCGAGCCAGATATAGTTGAGCATCGCGCGCAAGCTATACGCGCGAGGCCGCCGTTCGCTAGCAAAATCACTGCTTTAGCCATCGTCTTGCGCCGGGTACAGCCCCGACGCATCGTACGTATTTCCCGGAATTGCCGCCTCATATCCAATATGGGAGCGTCCCCTAGCAGGCATAGCGTTAAGATGCAAGCAGACATACAGACCCCTGTGAGGCTCCTGGTTTACGGACTGGGGCCGCTTCTGGTTCTTATGGCGGGTTACTTCGGCTGGAGGAAAATCCGCCCCCACTGCCGCCGGTACGGCTCCAGCCCCTACGAACACCGTGTCAACGAGCGCAAGAAGTTCTGGGGCTACGAGTAGCGATTAGCTCCCAGGCCGGACGCGCCCGCGGCGCCACACCTCGCCAGTCACTCCTTGTCCAAGCTGACATGCAGCGTCAGTTCTGACCCCTCGCCCACCTGCACCTGCTTCCGGTAGTCCTTGAATCCAGCCTTCTTCACCTCAATCACGTGAGGTCCTTCGGCCAGCTTCAACTTGGCCGGCGTATTGCCGACGAACGCCCCATCAACGTAGATCTCCTGTGTCTCGTCGTCCGCCTTCACATTGACCAGGCCCGTGCGCGCCGAGCTTGCCGCAACCGATGTTCCGCCCTGGCTCGCTGATGCCGGTCCCGCTGTGGCGGGCCGGGCGTCTCCCTTGCCCGGCACGAATTCACCCGCCAGCTTCTGCCCTTCGGCGATTTGTTCCGGGGTCATGAGCCGTTCCACCAGGGACAGGTTGACCTTAACGTCGTCCGAATTCGGGTTGTCTTTGGCGGCGGCCAGTGCCAGCCATTTGTAGGCCAGGACGTTATTCGTCGCCACGCCCCTGCCTTTGGTGTAACACAGACCGAGAGTCTGTTGGGCTCCCTGGTTGCCCTGCTCAGCGGCCTTCTGCGTCCACTTGATCCCCTCAGGGATGCTCTTCGGCACCCCGGTCCCTTCAAGGTAACAGGTGCCCAGCGCAGCCTCAGCCTGAGGCAGGCCTTGGTCGGCGGCCTTGCGGAACAATACCACGGCGTCCACGGTGCTCCTTCCTTCTATATCCCCGCTCGAGTAGCACATGGCCAAATCGTATTGGGCGCCTGCCAGCCCCTTATCCGCCGCCTTGGCCAGCCAATGAACGGCCTCGGTCATATTCTTCTTCACTCCCAGCCCGTCGGAATAGTCCAGGCCCAGGAGGCATTCGCCGCGCGCGTTGCCCAGCTCCGCAGCCTTGCGATGCAGCTTCGCCGCCTTGACCGGGTCTTTGGGGACACCGCTTCCCACGCTGTAAAGGGCGGCAAGCTCGAGCAGGGCCTCGGCGTCTCCTTTGTCAGCCCTGGCCTTGATTTCATCAAGGCGCTTGCGGTCGGCGGCGCTCTCCTGCGCCAGCGAGGGCAGCAGGGTTCCTACACACAGCACCAGAATAACCCAAGTCAAACGATTGGCCTTCATGCCTTCAGCTTACCTGCTTTGGCGTGGCATGCAAGGATTACGGGTAGGCACGCGCCAGAGGTCCCTGAGTTCGCTTGAGGGCGAAGCGTGGCGGCGCCAACGGGAGGCTCAAAAAAAAGGCGCAGCCCGTGAAGACTGCGCGCATTCTTTGCAAAGGCGCATCGGAAACAGCCGATGCGCGCAATGGAAGAAACAATGCGCTGAGGACACTAGCCAGCCGCTACCAGGGCTGCAACAAGAAAATAGCAGAAAATTCGCCTGCCCAACGTGCGTTCACGAAGACCCTCGCTTATGGTGTAATGACGAGCCGGTAGTATCGCCCGGCCATTACCGCCCCGCCGAACAATGCCGCCTGCCTCATTGCATTGGTGAGGTTCGCTGCGCGTTTGCTTTTCCTTTGGCCCCCGCCTGCCGGACATCTGGGACTTGCATAACCCATATCCCCTCGCACGCCCACGCGCCGCCGTCAACGGCTGCCGGGCATTCTCCGTGTGCCATCTGCAATTTGCCATCTGCCATTTGCCATGCGGAGGCTCCCCTGCGCATTCGACACAACCCGCAGCACGAGTAAACTGTCCCCAGGCAAGCAGCCATGCCGATCGAACATACAATCGAATTGCCCCCGGAGGGCCCGGCGCATGCTCCCGCCCCCAGCGTGGCGCAACTCGCCATCACCGGCATGACCTGTGGCAATTGCGCCCGGCACGTCGCCGAAGCCATCCAGAGCGTGCCCGGCGTCCAAAGCGCCACGGTGGCTCTCGAAGCGAACCAAGCCACACTTCGCTGGGCGCCGGGCGCGACGCCAGATCTCTCCGCGGTGCTGCGTTCGGTGGCGGATGCGGGCTACAAGGCCCGGGTGATCGAGCCGCATGCGCACGAGCCGGGCCAGCGAGCACTCGCAGGCTGGCAGCTTAATCTCTGGCTGGGCGCGCTCGTCACCGGCACTCTGATGGCCGGCGAATGGCTCCTGGGGCTGAGTGGCGCCGGCTGGTTTCGCTGGGCGTCCTTTGCGCTGGCCGGCATCGTCCAGGTCTTCGCCGGCGCGCGCTTCTATCGCGGCGCCTGGAGCCAGATCAAGGTGGGGCGCTCAAACATGGACGCCCTCGTGGCCCTGGGCTCCACGACCGCGTTCGCTTACAGCACCTGGGCGCTGTTCAGCGGGAGGGGCGGCCACCTCTACTTCATGGAAGCCGCCGCCATCATCACGCTGATCAGCACGGGCCACTGGCTCGAATCCCGTGTAAGCGTCCGAGCTTCGAGCGCGCTCCGCCAGCTAATGAACCTGGCACCCGAATTGGCGCGCCGCCGCAACCCTGACGGCACCGAGACCGAGGTCGCTGTAGCGGACCTCAAGCTCAGCGACCTGGCCGTCCTCCGCCCGGGCGACCGGGTGCCGACCGATGGCGAGGTAGCTGAAGGCGTCTCCGCGCTGGATGAGTCCATGCTCACCGGCGAATCCATGCCTGTGGATAAGGCTGTCGGCAGCCAGCTTTACGCAGGAACAGTCAATGTGAACGGGCGCCTGGTCATGCGCGTAACCGCCACCGGCGAAGCGACCGCGCTGGCCCACATCATTGCCGCCGTGCAGCGCGCCCAAAGCAGCCGCGCGAACATCCAGCGCCTGGCCGACCGTGTCAGCAACGTCTTCGTGCCGCTGGTCGTGGCCGTCGCGCTCGCCGCCGGCCTTTGGTGGGGCCTGTCGCCCGCATCCGCGGGCGAGGTTCATGACTGGCTTGGAAGATTCCTGTGGACCGCCCAAGTGCCGGCTGGCCCGCTGGCTGCCGGGTTGATCATCGCCGCCGCCGTTCTCATCATCGCCTGCCCGTGCGCCATGGGCCTGGCCACACCCGCGGCCATCATGGCCGGCTCAAACGCCGCTGCCCAGCGCGGCATCCTGATCCGCGACGGCGTAGCGCTGGAGAAAGCCGGCCTCGTGACCGCGGTGGTTTTCGACAAGACAGGCACGCTGACCACAGGCAAGGCGGAAGTGGTGGAAGTGTGGGATAGGGGACAAATCAGAAATCCGAGACCCGAAACCCGAACCAAATCCGAAGGGCCGAAGCCCGAAGCTCAAAACCCCGGCTCCTGGCAGGTCGTGCCTTTGGCCGCCTCGCTGGCGCGGCATTCCACGCATCCAATCAGCCAGGCCGTCGCGCAGCTTTCCTCCGACGGCCCCGAACTCGGGGACTGGCAGGAAGTGCGCGGCTCGGGAGTCCAGGGAACTCTCAGGCCGCGGTGGCCAGCGGGCGTATTCGACGTAGCGGCAGGCATCCTGCCTGCCGTAGAGGGCGGCATCTTGCCGCCCGGAGACGCGCCCGAATCTCCGAGCGTGCCTGACATGCCAGGGGCCATTCCGCCGGGCAGGATGCCCGGCTCTACGGCAGGCAAGATGCCCGCCGCTACTGTGCAGGCTGGCGACACCCCCCACACACCGCTCACGATGCGCCTGGGATCACTCCGTTGGCTGGAGGAATCCGGCGCCGACCTGACCGCCGGGAACGCCTTCATTCGCGAATGGGCCGGCAAAGGCGCAAGCCTCGTGGGATTGGCCGCCGGGAACAACCTCGCAGCCCTGTTCGCAGTCAAAGACACCGTAAAACCCGGCGCGGGCGAGGTCATCCGGCAGCTTCAGGCACAAGGCGTGAACGTCTATCTGGTCACCGGCGATAACGCCCTGACCGCCGCCAGCATCGCCGCGCAGGTCGGCATACCGGCAGACAACGTATTTGCCGAAGTCCGGCCCGAGCAAAAGGCGGAGTTCGTGCAGAATCTCCAGCGCCAGGGCGAGAGCGTGGCCTTCGTAGGCGACGGCATCAACGACGCCCCGGCGCTCGAACAGGCCGACCTTGGCATAGCCGTCAGCCGCGCCAGCGATGTCGCGCGCGAGGCGGCGGACATCATCCTGCTCCGGTCCGAGATCGAAGCCGTGCCCGAAGCCCTCGGCCTGGCGCGAGCCACCCTGCGCACCATCAAGCAGAACCTCTTCTGGGCCTTCTTCTACAACGCCATCGGCGTGCCCCTCGCCGCCCTCGGCTTCATGAGCCCCATCCTCTGCGCGGCGGCGATGGGAGTCTCCGACCTCGTCGTCATCGGCAATGCCCTCCGGTTGCGGCGCTGGCGATTGCGCTCCGGGCGTCCGCCTACTCATGTCTCTCGATAGACTTCTGTGCTGCCTTCGACAAGCGGGAGAACACCTGGGCGGGTACAGCACAAGGAAAACCGCGAGGGGTGGGATAAAACCCAACCCCGTTGCCCGACGCAATCTCCAGGCAGAGATAGTGATCTCCATCGTAAACCCAGGCCCGGGAGGCATTCTCGATGAATACAAACCAGCCTGGATGTGCCCTCCATCCCGGAGCATCTGCCGTCGGCCCCGGCACCCTGAGGGTGGACCAGGCTTCAAAAGAAGGTGCGACTTGTGCCGATTGGTTGTAGGAGATGTCCACTGCGTCGCCCGTCGGCGAGACGACTACCCGCCAAACCCCATCGGAAGTTGTGGTGGTAGTGCCCAGCCCGGTAATGAAGAGCGGCTGAGAAGGTCGCGATGCGGCTACGTCCACGGTGGGCGCTTGGAGGTGAGCCCTCGATGGCGAGTGGCATCCAGCCAGTACTGTCACGGCGAGCAAAAGGACTGCAATGTCGTAGCGCATAGTGATGAGGCTTTTAGCGCTCTGGGTCAGGCGCGCCGGACACCTGAGCAACGGTAAACAGCGGGGCGTAATCCGGCGTCGCCTGCACGCAGTTGTTAGTCGGCATCTTCCTCATAAACAAACTCACTGGGGAGCGATTGCGATGGTGCCCAAATCATCTCTCTCGCTGCCCTGGTTTGCCCAGCCGAAAGTGACGCGGTTTGTTTCAAAGCTGCCGTAACCGCTCGCCTCAATGAGATATGAGCGCGGCGGACGGATTGTATCGCCGAGCGCAACCTGCAAACGCCATTTACCATGGAACTTGAACTCACCGTCTGAGTCCGTGATTTTCTTCTTGGAGGCATCGGAGCAGTTGCGCACTACAACCGCGTGAGAAATGGGCTGTCCCGAGGCAGCGTCGATGACACGCCCGCGAGCTGACGGAACCGTTTGGATCATCTCGCAGCCGCTGGTGAGCCAGAGAACCACCATCAATGCTGCCAATTTGGTCACGGTGCGCATGGGGGACTAACGATCGTGCTGAGGAGCGGCGGGGCAACCCCGTCCAGCACGGAACAGAGCGGTCATCCCGCCGTCGCCTCCGGCACGCTGGTTCGGCACTCTCATTGTCGCTGGCGCCTTCTGGCGAAGAATATGAAAGCAACCACCACTGCGATCAAGACCGCGATGAGCGCAATCAGGGTTGTCTTCTCGACGCCGACAGTAACGATCACATCGCTGTGGGTCTGGATGTTTGTGCTCATGCCGCCGACGATGATTATACAAACGAGCCGTCAGTATATTGACGCGCGTACATCCAGCACCCAAATCCTTTCATGCGAGGAGCTTATAAACTTCCGCGCCTCTCGGTCAACACCCAAAAAAACTGCCCCCTCCGGTCAGCCCCTAAGCCGGGACGATGCAGTTGGAATTGGGGAGCACACGCGCCCCCGCGTGTGGTTCGCGGCGCCCCGCCGCGAATGCTCCCTCGTCTGGATGGACCACCTAACAGTGAGCCGCCAGTAGGCGGTGGCGCCAATAGCGGGGCGCCGTTGGCAGCACGCGAGGCGCGTGCGCTTCCCAAAACCAATTGCATGGATACGGCTAAGGTTCCCTAGCGAAGGGCAGCCGTTCCTATGTCTGGGCAGGCAAATTCAACACGAACCTCATTTAATGCGAGAGCTTTGTGCGCTCCGCCTCAAATGAGAACTCGGGCCCATGGACTTACTCCGCGCCCAACGCCCGGTCACCATTCGCCAGGAATTCGGTTGATTGTCACCTTATCTTCTACTACTTTGTCCAACGCGGCTAGGGATGCAACGAGCCTGTGGCGGTGAGCCCTTCAAGGACCCACAGCCGGCCAACTCTCCCTGCCGTCAACAACGTGAATACTAATGTATGAAAATCCTGGATACCCCCCGAATCAATAAACTTGGCCAGGCAGTCGCCTACCAGAGCAGGTATGGCTTGTGTTTACGCACCCTAGTCATCCCCAAGCGGACGGTCACCGCCGCGCGCGAGCGCGTGTGGGGCTCCATGGCGTATTTCGCCCGCGCCTGGAGCCTGATACTCACCCAAGAACAGCGCGAGCGCTGGATCGTGGCCGCCGGCAACGTCCTGAGCCGGTCCACTCTGAATCAGTGCGGACCGCTTACTGGCGAACAGTTCCTTATTCAAGTGAACCTCGCGCGGGCGTGCGCTTCGCTCCCTCCAATCTGGGAACCGCCGACGCGCGAGACCTTTACCGCCAGCCCCGTCGGCCCACTCTCCGTGGCGACCACTGAGCAAGGCCCTCGGCTCCTGCTGGCTGTGACCGGCCCCGTGACCGAAGACATCATGGTCTTTGGCCAGGCCCCGTGCAGCCCCGGTCGCCACAAGCGCCGCAACATCGCCTACCTCGGCCTGCTCACTCCCGCAGAAGACGGCGTTGCCGACATCACGGACATGTACGTTGCCAAGTATGGCCCCCTGCGTCCCGGCACCAAGATCTTCATAGTTACCCGCCAGCAAAAGAACGGCTGGGAAGGCCCCCTCAAAGAGACCAACGCGACTATTCCTCGGGACGAGCCAAGTCCCCCGTCCGCCGCCCAAAGTCCACAGTCAGGAACCGGCAACGGAGATTCAATGCAGCCGAAAGGCCAGCAAGTCCCCGCCGGGGGAGCTTTATCGTTATCTCCCTATATGCACACCGGGTGCACAAGGGGTGCGCAAGGGATAGCCCCGCCACCGGCGCCGTGGAGCCCCAAGGGTCCCCAGCCGGAAAAGCCGGGTGGGGAAACCGCAAACTCGGCTCCAGAGGGACGCGGAGGGGGCGGAGGGACGGGAGCTACATAAGTCTTACAGGGCGTCGTAACGGGTTGCGCTTACCGGCTGAAGCCGGGACTCCGTACCGTATGGAGTCCCGGCTTCAGCCGGCTTGGGCTGCAATCATTTATGCCGCTGCCTATAAACCCTATCTGCCGTCTGCACGCCATTGCCGGGCAGCGGCCAGGAATGTCCGCGCCCCTGGCTGACTGCCTTGGTCGAGCAGCACGGTGACATTGCAGGTGCGCGCTGGAGGGCAAATGGTGTAGTTTGCGCGGGCCTCCGCAAGGCGGCGAGATTCACTATCATGATTCAGGCAGATGTGGACAAGTCCAGGAACCTGCTGCGCGTCACTTACGCGAAGCGCGTCGGACCCGAGGAGACCAAGCGCGCCGTGGCGACGCTACAGGGGTTGCTGGCTGACGTGGTGCCGGGCTTTCGCCTGCTGACCATCCTGAGCGGCCTGGAGGAGATGGACATCGCCTGCGTGCCCGACATGAAGAAGATCATGGACTTGTGCAACAAGAAAGGGGTGGAAACGGTCGTGCGCGTGATCCCCGATCCGCACAAGGACATTGGCTTCAACATCCTGTCGCTGTTCCACTACCGGCGCCGGGTGCGCATCATCACCTGCGAGACGCTGGAAGAAGCGCTACGGGTTTTGGCGGGGTAGGGGCTGTCTGCGCGACGGGAATGCATAGCTGAAAGCGGCGCGGCAGAGGACCAGCCGAAGGCGGTCATTGGCCGACGGCAGATGGCCAACGGCAAATCGAACTCGTAATCGCCTTGACTAGGCCCGGGAGATGAACGGGCTGCCATTGACGTAGAATCGCAACTGCCGCCGCGCCCAATGCCGCGCGTATTCCACCCCGATCCTGGGGCGCTTGATAATCACCAACGGCTCGGCCTTTGGCGCCGCGGCGATGTGGAAATCCTCGCTCAGGAGGTCGTGGCCGTTGAGGCGCTTGTCAATCTCCATGGCGCGGCAGAGCAATCCCGGGCCCTGGGTGCGGCCTTCGATATTCTTCACCGGCTCGATGGCGCGCAGCAGCACGGCGGAGGCATGACCTTCCCGTTCCGTGACCACGTTCATGCAGTAGTACATGCCGTAAATCAGGTAAACATAGGCATGGCCCGGCGGGCCGAACATGATTTTGGTCCGCTCTGTCCGCCCGCGCGAGGAGTGCGCTGCAAGGTCATGCGGGCCGAGATAGGCCTCCACTTCCACGATGCGGCCAATCCGTTCGCTGCCGCCGGATCGGCGCACCAGATACTTCCCGAGCAGGTCCCGGGCGACTTCAATCGTGTCCCGGTCATAAAACGCGCGCGGGAGCTTTCGCATGCGGTCACCATAGCGGCAGGAGGGCGGTCTTGCACGAATCATCAGCAAATCCGAATCCCCGAAGGCCGAAGGCCGAAAGAAACCCGAAGTCCGAATATTGAAGCCCGATGTGCCACCGCGATCAGCCGGGGCACCGGGTTGAGTCCTTTTCCGGCTTAGGAATTCGGCCTTCTTTCGGCCTTCGGATTTCGGCTTTCGTCATTCAGGTCCTGAATGATCTAGCCTCCGCCGCATTCGGCGTTTAAGGTGATATCCAGACAGTGATGAATGTGACCCCCATGACTGAACGGGCAGTCAGCCTGTTCGCCCGGTGCTTCGGCCACCCGCCAAAATGGATGGCGGCGGCCCCGGGGCGTGTGAACCTCATCGGCGAGCATACCGACTACAACGACGGTTTCGTGCTGCCGATGGCCATCGAGCGCTACACCCTGCTGGCAGCGGACCGCAACACCACCGGAGTCGTGACCTTGCACAGCCTGACCACGGGCGAAACCGCGACCTTCAGCATGCGCGGCGGTATCGAGCGCGGCGAGCCGGCGTGGTCCAATTACGTGCGGGGAGTGATCGTCGGTTTTCAGAAGGCGGGCAGGAAGATACCGGGATTCGACGCCGTGATTGACTCGACGGTGCCTTACGGCGGGGGCCTGGCCAGCAGCGCGGCCCTGGAGGTGGCCACGGCCACGCTCCTCGAAGCGATGGGGCGCAAGGCCCTGGACCCTTTGGAGAAGGCCATGCTGTGCCAGCAGGCCGAGCACGACTTCGCCGGAGTGCCCTGCGGGATCATGGATCAGTTCACCTCGATCCTGGGCCGGAAGGACAACGCCCTGCTCCTGGACTGCCGCTCGCGCACGACGACTCCCGTGCCCATGACCGACCCCGCGGTCAGCGTGCTGATTATCAACACCAACGTGCGCCACACGCTGCCGGAGAGCGAATACCCCAAACGGCGCTCCCAGTGCGAAGCCGCCGCCCGAACGCTGAAGGTCCCCGCCCTGCGCGACACGACGCTCCATGCCCTTGAGACGGCAAAAGGCCGCATGGACCGCGTCGTGTTCCGGCGCGCCCGCCATGTGGTCAGTGAAAACGGGCGCACTTTGCAGACGGCCAAGGCGATTCAGGCCTCCGATTGGCCTGCGGTCGGCAAGCTGATGTATGCCAGCCACGCCTCCCTGCGCGATGATTACGAGGTAAGCTGCCCCGAGCTGGATGCGGCGGTGGACCTCATGCAGGCCATCGGCGAGAATGGCGGCGTGATCGGCTGCCGGATGACCGGGGCCGGATTTGGCGGCTGTGTGGTGAGCCTCGTCAAGACGGATGCGGTGCGGAGCATCACCCGCGCGATTGACGGCCCCTTCGAGAAGAAGACCGGCAAGCAAGCCACCATCTTTTCCTCGCGTCCGGCGGCGGGGGCGAGGTTGCTCAAATAGGGATTGGTATGCGCACGTTGATTAAGCACCTGTTGGCGGGCACCGAGCCGAAAGAAGCGGTCACCGTGAAAGGCTGGGTCCGCACCCGGCGGGACGCGAAGGGCTTTTCGTTTATTGAACTCAACGACGGCTCCTGCCTTGCCAACCTGCAAGCCGTGGTGGACGCCGGCACCCCGGGGTCTGAACACCTCGCGCAGCTTACGACCGGCGCGTCGGCCATGGTCGAGGGCAAGCTCGTGCCGTCCCCGGCGCCGGGCCAAAAGTGGGAGCTGCGCGCTACGAAGGTCGAGCTGGTGGGACCGGCCGACGCGACGTATCCCTTGCAGAAGAAAGGCCACACGGCCGAGTTCCTGCGCACCATCGCGCACCTGCGCCCGCGCTCGAACCTCTACGGCGCCGTGTTCCGCCTGCGCAGCCGGCTGGCTTTCGCGGTCCACCAGTTCTTCCAGGAGCGCGACTTCGTCTATGTCCATACGCCCATCATCACCGGCAGCGATTGCGAGGGAGCGGGCGAGATGTTCCGCGTCACCGCGCTTAAGGGGAACATTGACGAAAAGCCGGAAGCGGATTTCTTCGGCAAGCGCACTTACCTGACCGTGAGCGGCCAGCTTGAGGGGGAAGCGTTCGCTTGCGCGCTGTCAAACATCTACACCTTCGGCCCGACGTTCCGCGCCGAGAACTCGAACACCGCCCGGCATGCCGCCGAGTTCTGGATGATCGAGCCGGAAATGGCGTTCTGCGATCTCCAGGGCGACATGGACCTGGGTGAAGCCTTCATCAAGGCCATGGCGCGGCACACGCTGGAGCATTGCGGCGAGGACCTCGCGCTGTTTGCGAAGTTCGTGGACAAGGGCGTGCAGGAGCGGCTGAAGTTCGTGGTCGAACGGCCCTTCGTGCGCATGCCCTACACCGAGGCCATCGCGATCCTGCAGAAGTCAGGCCGCAAGTTCGAGTTCCCGGTCGAGTATGGGCTGAACCTGCAATCAGAGCACGAGCGCTACCTCACGGAGGAGCACGCCAAGTCCCCGGTGACGGTTTTCAACTACCCGCGCGAGATCAAGCCCTTCTACATGCGCCTGAACGACGACGGCAAGACCGTGACCGCGATGGACATCCTGGTGCCGGGCATTGGCGAGGTCATTGGTGGCGCCCAGCGCGAGGAGCGTCTCAGCCAACTGGAAGAGAACATGAAGTTCCACAAGCTCAGGCCCGAAGACTATGGTTGGTATGCGGACTTGCGCCGCTACGGCACCGTGCCGCATGCGGGCTTCGGCCTGGGCTTCGAGCGGCTCCTGATGTTCCTGACCGGGGTAGCCAATATCCGCGATGTAATCCCCTTCGCCCGCACGCCCGGGAATGCGGAGTTCTGATCAGGGTAACGGAACAAGCCGGTAGAGCCGCTGCGGCTGGCCGGGCGCCGAGACGTCGAAGTAAAGCTGCGACGTGTTGGTCAATGTCACCGTGTCCAGCGTGACCCACGCATCTATCGGGCCAAACTGGTTGATGTAATCCACCCGTACCGAGCCGCCAATGTTGCCTGTCAACGTGATGGCCGGAACGCTGTGCAAGTCCAGAGACGGTATCACCCCCGGCGTTTTTGTCTGCCACGCGCCGTAGTAGCGTTGCGGCGGGAGTTCAAAGTGCAATCCTTTCTTGTGATGGACGCACGTCTTTCAAGTCCGCGCTCATGGCATCACCAGGCGATAAAACCGGCAGGCGCCGCCAGGAGCGCACGTGTCATAGAATAGAATCGTTCCATCGCTCCCGAATTGGTTGGTGGCGATGGGAACCCAGCTCGACAAGTCCGTGCTCAACAGCAACCGGCAGGGTTGGCCGGGGTTTCCGCTGCCCAGGATGTTCGGGCCGTTGGCGCCGGACGGGCTGATACGCAACACGGCCGGCCAGCCATATTCGTAGGCTCCGATGTCGGCGGCCGGACCGACTGGACGAGGCGCGCCGCGTTGGTCGGTCGCAGGAGCGGCCGCCGTGTCGGCCGCGTCAATGGCGGGGCTGCCGGGGAGCAAGGGCATCGTGGGGGTAGGCCCCCCGTTGTTAGCGAGCGGACCGATTTGAGGATTCAAACCGACCTGATCGCCGGGAGCCGAGAAACCGCTGCTGCCATTGGTCGCGCCGATCAGGTTGTGTCCCAGCGAAAGGAACACACCCGAGACATCCGGACTAGACCCCGTATTGAGCGCGACGATTGTATTCACCAAGAACGCCGTGCCGCCTGCAGCGACTCCACCGCCGGCTCCGGCAAGCCCCGATGACCCGTTAGGAGTTGGCGGGACACCAATTCCACCAGGACTACCGCTGCCTGCCGAGCCCCCAAGGCCCCCGGAATTGCCGACCACAGTACAATTAGTTAGCGCGAGATAGCCGTTGGCCCAAACGGCAGCCCCGCTCCCACCGCTGCCTCCGTTCCCGCCACCAGAATAGCCGCCGACAGCCGAGCCGCCTGCACCCCCGGCGGCAGTTGAGTTGCCACTGAAAGTGCAATTGACCGCGGTCACATTTCCGCTGGACCAAATGGCACCCCCGCTCCCACCGCTGCCTCCCGACCCCACCGCGGTGCTACTGGTGTTACCCCCTGCGCCACCGGCACCAGTTGAGTTGCCACTGAAGGTGCAACCGTTCCCAATCAAGCTGCCACTGGACCAGATGCCGCCGCCCGAACCGCCGTCTGCTCCCGGCCCCCTGTATGGGCTGCTCGCGCCGCTCCCAGCCCTGTTGTTGTTGACGGTCGAGTTATCCAGCCGGAGTGTGCCAGCGTTGTAGATGCCAGCGCCAGAGCCGCCAGTGCCGCAGGGAGGGGACGGCGAGGCGTCGCCGTCTCCGCTCGTGCCACCAGAGCCGGTTGAGTTGCCGGACACAAAGCAGTTGCTGAGCGTTAAAGTGCCGGCGTTGTAGATTCCTCCGCCGGAACCCGCAGCACCACCGGGACTGTTTAGATGACTATTAAAGGAACCGGCGTATCCGAGACCCCCGTTCCCGGTCCGGTTCCCCGTCACGACACAATCGAGCAGTGTTAACGTGTCGGCGTTGTAAATACCGCCACCTGGCGCACCGGGGCCACCAGGCGTGGCAGAACCGGGGTACACCCATACCCCATTAGTGCCGTCACTGGTTCGACCGTTACTTATGGTCAAGTGGATCATCGTTAGGCTGCTACCTGCGGGGACGTTCAGCACTTGCACAGCGCCGCCGCCGCTGATGGTCACCTGGTGACCACTGCCATCGAGCACCGTGCTCGCCGCCATCGTGAGGGTGCTGGCCAGCGTGATCGTGCCGTCGCAGGCGAAGGTGACGGTTCCACCGCCGGCCATAGCCGAGCGCAGTGAGGCTTCTGTGCAACTACTCACCACCCCTCCGGCCCAGGCGGCGACTGGTAAGAGTAGCAGCGAGGCAAGCGCCCCGCGAAGCCTCTGTTGATTGAGCTTAACCACCGATCGGTTGTTGTATTCGCCTCTTGTATTCATAGTAATACTCTCCTCCATGGCTTTGTCCCGTGATTGTTGAGCGAGCCAGCGTGGGCGCTCCTTCGAGATTGCAGAATCCCTCCGCCGGGTTCGGGACAAATCCAACTTTCTTTTGGCCGCGCCCAGCCGGCTGCCACTATTGTTCGTACAAACCTGCATCGCTCCAACGATCCTTACTTGCCCGGTCCACGCCCGTCGCGAACGCATGGTGCCTGCAGACCGCGTAATTCTAACACGGGCGGACCAATTGCGGATGTCGGCTGTTTAACCGACACCCCCTGGAGGGCTGTGAGCGCCAATCTCGCCGGCTTACAAGCGCTTCAAAGAGGCGAGCTGACGGGGCTGTGGACGGTTGGCTGAGGGTTGAGAGTTGAGGGTTGAGGGGCGGAGGACTGAGCCTCGTTACCTCGGCTGCTACGAATAACGTGATTCCCGAGCGGGCCGTTATCGGCGCAAAGGACAGCGGCCGGCGCGTCGTCGCGCGCAGATGGGAGGCACGCCGCTGCCGGGCGCACCGGCCAGTTTGAGGAACTCCACCACCAGCCGCAACACCAGCGCCACCTGGTGCGTTACGCGCAGTTTGTGATGCAGGCGCTCCACGTGGGTGTGTACCGTGCGTGAGGTGATGCTCAAGGTGGCGGCGATGGCCGACTCGGTCAGACCATCGAACAGGCCGCGAAGGATGTCCAGTTCGCGCCGGGAAAGCCGGAGACGGCGAGCCACGCCATGCCAGGCCCGTTCGGAAAAGATCGCTGAACCTAAAGCAGCCTTCTTCATTGCTCATTTCCCACCCCGCCCGCAGCCACCAGCTCATCAGCGCCGCACTGTCACCCCGGCGGTCCGGCACACGCCCTTTTGCCTGGGAGCAGGACCCTGGCAGATAGGAGAACAGATTATCCTGCCAGCGCTGTCCATGTCAACGACTATTACTGGGGCCGCGCTTGGACACCCCTTCTTGGACTGTTGCCAACGCGGGCGGCAGCTTCTTACTATCTTCCTCCTGTGCATAATGATGTGAACGTGAATTCAAGTGTGCTCATACCGTTTTCCCCGGTTTGCCAGCGCATCCGTTGTGGCCAGGCCCTGCTCCTGTGCCTGCTTCTGCTGATTGCGCCGTCGCTTCGGGCGGACACCAATTATCTGGCCGCCGGTCGTCCGGACGGCGTGGCCCTGCTGGCGCCGCCGCCCGCGCCCGGCTCGGAGGAAGAAGCCGCCGACTTGGCCGAGGCACGCGCCGTGTTCATGGGGCGCACCCCGTCCGAGCAAGCCCGGGCAGCCCAGGACGATAAACTCACGATCTTCCTGTTCACCCCTGCGGTTGGGCCGGTGCTCCAGCCAGGCAGGCTTCCCAAGACCGAGGCCTTGTTCCAGAAGGTGAAAAAGGACATTACGGGGCCGCTCGACTCGGCGAAAGATCACTGGCAGCGCCGACGGCCCTATCAGATGGACGCGCGATTATGGCTCGGGGCGCCCGAGAAGAGCTTTGGCTACCCGAGCGGACATTCGACGCGCGGGACGGTGGAGGCCTTGCTGCTGGCGGAACTATTCCCCGAGAAGAATGAGGCAATTCTGGAGATGGGACGCACCATCGGCTGGGACCGGGTGCTGATCGGCAAGCATTTTCCGACGGACATCTACGCCGGGCGCGTCCTGGGGCAGGCGATTGTCCGTGAGTTGCTGGCCAGCCCGGCGTTCCAACACGACCTCACCGAAGCCAAGGCGGAAGTGCAGGCCGTGCAACATGAGTGAAGGCGCCCCGGGTGCGGGCGCTCGCCCGGGTCACTTGTCCCGAGGATCGGCTTCCAGGTGGAACTTATGCAGGAACCGGTGGAACAAGGGTGCGAAGATCACCGCTATTACGGTGATCAGCGCAAGCCCGCTGAACAGAGCGTAGCAGCCAGCGAATAGCTTTCCGCCGGGCGTTTGAATCGGCGCCACCGGGCCCATGCCGGACAGGATCATGGCCGCGTTCAGGAAGGCGTCGAGCCAGGAGAGCTTCTCGAAACCGTGATACCCCGCCATGCCGAGGCCCAACGACACCAGGACGATCGCAAATGCCAGGGCGCCGCTCCAGGCCAGCCGCGCGTAGAACGCGCGCCGTGGCAGCAAAGGCTTCTTGCGCTGCTCGAACATCTTCGCCGCCAGAGTAGCGGTGCAGCACGCCGGGTCAAAGGCGAACTTGCTCCTTTTCGAACGTCACCGCATACCAGCTCAGGGCAACTGCTGTGCGCGGTAGAAGCGGCGCGGGAGGCCCGACGTGGTGTCGGTATAGTTCGTCGTGCCGGTGCTGTTGGTCAGCGTAGCCACCGCGTCCCAGTTCTGCAGGTTGCTCGAAGCCAGGATTTCGAGCCTCAGGCCCGAGGCGCTGGAAACGGTGCATTGGAAGTTGCCTGCGGGCGGGTGCTGGGGCGACAGCAGTCGGATGGGGTTGGCGAGGTTAAATGGGGTGCTTAAAGCGGTGTGGCCGGCGCCATCGTCGGCCTTGAGCACCACGTTGGTCGCGGCGGCTCCCACCGTGAGGGTTCCGTTCCACACGCCGCTCACGAAGGCTCCGGAGGAAGTCGGGCTGACAGGAATCGAGTTGGAGAAGACAACCTGGTAGCGCAGGTCCACCAGGGGCCCTTCCGCCGTGCCATACACAGTAGTGGGACACACATCGCCGAAGGAGTAGTAGAAGTTCTGGCCAACGGTGCCGTTGGCGAACGTGGTGGGCCATCCGCTCGTGCGGAAGTAACCGTTCGTGCCTGCAGGGATATGTGTGCCCACGCGGTAGGTGGTGCCGGCCGAGAGAGCGATTGGGGACGCCAGCGCGGCCTCGGTCCAACTGCCAGAAGCGGAAACGGCCTGGCTGCCAAGAAAGGTGCCGCTGTCGGTCCATATGGATACCTTGTCGGTGTTATAACCGCGGACGGAAGTCACTTGCACATTGGTGGCGGGCGTGAAGGCATAGCCCATCGTCATTTCGGAGCCGGATAGCCACGAGTTGGCGGTCAGGTTGCCGATGATCGTAGTGGAGGACCCAGCACCAGATGCCGAGGCGCTCAAGACGACCGGACCTGTGAACCCGGAGGCCACGCCATTCGTAAGATTCTGGGCCGTGATGGTGACCCCGAAAGGCGTGTTCAGCGACTGCGTGGCCGCGACAGTGCCCCAGGCCAAGTGGTCCAATGCCGTGGTCAGCATATTCATGGTGAAATTCGCCCCCCAGTAATTGCCGATCGTGGTCGTCATATCGTAGGAGGTTCCCGTCGAGTAATTGCCGCTCACAGGGGTGTAGTTCGTCTTGGTGATAGTGACCGAGTACGACGAAGCGGAGGGAATTCTGGCAAGAGCGTAGATGCCATTAGTATCCGTAGTCGCCGTGTATGTGCCGCCGCCACTGCGCGTCGCGCTGACACTGGCGTTGACGACTGGCCGACCGATCTGGTCCAGCACCCGCCCGCTGATGATCTCGCCGCTGCCATTGGTGTAGGTGTTATAGAGGCAACCGTCCACTACGGTGAACGTATAAGAGCTCGTGTCAATGAGCGGCAGCGCATACCAGGCCGTGCTCACGCCCGACCAGCCGAGGTTCAGGTGGTGGTAGAGGGTGGAGGCACTGTAGCCGTATCCATCGGCCACGACCGCGTGGCCGCCGCTGGAACCTTCAATGCTCAGGAGGACCGGGTAGCGCGCGTCAAGGTTTGGATTGATCATGGCGGGCAAACTCGAGCTGATATCGCCATTGTTATTCCAGCCCTTAATCGCACTGGTATAATGGAACGTATTGACCAGGGCGGTTTTGGCATCGAGCAAGGCGGACGAGGATCCGTCCGCGCTATAGTCCATGTTGACTGTTGCTCCGGCGTCCGCCACCAGCGCGCCGATGGCCTGGCATTGGGCAGTCGGGGGGCTGCCGGTGGGGACCAGCGGCATATTGCTCCACACGTAGGGCCCCCCGGAGGTGTCGCCCCCTTGCAAGTAATAGGTGCTGGCTGAGCCGTTCACGTAGATCGTAAAGCCTGCCGAACCGACGTCAGTGGTTGGGAACTGGTAGTAGCGCATGAGCTGGGCCATGGCCGTCGCCACGCACCCCGCGGGGTAATTCGCCGTGCTTCCGACCGGGCCAGGTGGAGTGTAGTAGTTGTAGCACGCGGTTGTCCCCATTGCCGCCGCGGTTTGCTGGTCCCAGGTGCTTTGGGTAATCGGCGCTATCCTCACGTCCGACACGCTGACAACCCCTTCCGGGGACGGTCCGTCGGGCGATGGCCCGCCGTCCAGACCGCCAAATCGCCCCCACTTGGCTCGGGCTCGCTCACTGGCGCCGGAAGAGTCCACGCCCAGCTTCCGCGCATGGGCCACGCGGGCCGGGACATCCCTGGTCACCAAGGCGCCCAGTGGATTGGCGTCGGACGGATCGAACTTGCCGGCAGGGGCGAAGCCAATGATCGGCTCCACCAGGTCATCACCGGCCGCGATGACAAAGCCGGCGGGGTCGAGGTAAACGACGTAATAGACGGGGCTGCCTCCTGTGTCGTTGAACGTGTCCACGTCCTGGACAGTGGCGCCCAGGTGTGCCCCAAGGGGCGTGCGATCCAGGCTTAGCCAGCCGGTCACCACCGCGGCTGCCTGCTTCGAGTCAACGGGCGCGGCCAGGGCCGTCGGTTGGGGAGCGCTCAGCAGGATTGCGGCTGCCAGACGCGCGAGGGCCGAGCCGAACTGGAAGATACCGGGTGAGGAGGATTCCATATTGTCCTAAGTTTCTGTGGTTAGCAGTTTGACCAGTGATCGCCAGCGTAAGCCATGCCGTGCAGCCCTGTCTGCCCGGGAATCTCCTGGGGTTCTGACAGCAAAGCGCCCGTGTCTTCCGGTCGCCCCGCTGACCGGGCCAGCGGCTCGTAAGACGACTTCATGCCTCATGGCAACCCGGTTCCTATTGTAAACAAGCGGCTGAAGCGGAGCAAGCATGTTGTTCGCCTCTTAATTCCGGTTGAACACATTTTCTGGTTTCCTTGTCCATCGCTCAGTAGAATTTCAGAACCAATGAATACCGGAATAAATGCCATCAACGAGGCGGTGCAGGAGGCGGGAGCCTTCGTGCGCCCGCTATTTAACGAGTTAGGCAAAGTCATCGTCGGTCAGGCCTACCTGGTCGAGCGGCTCGTCATCGGGTTGCTGGCCAACGGGCATGTGCTCCTGGAAGGCGTGCCGGGGCTGGCCAAGACGCTCTCCGTGAAGTCGCTGGCCAACTGCTTGAACGTGAAGTTCTCGCGCCTCCAGTTTACGCCCGACATGCTCCCCGCCGACGTGGTGGGCACCCAGATTTACAACCCGCAATCCGGGGCCTTCACCACGCGCAAGGGCCCGATCTTCGCCAACCTGGTGCTGGCGGACGAAATCAACCGCGCGCCGGCCAAGGTGCAAAGCGCGCTGCTCGAGGCCATGCAGGAGAAGCAGGTCACCATCGGCGATCAGACCTACAAGCTGGAGGAGCCGTTCCTGGTCCTGGCAACGCAGAACCCCATCGAGCAGGAAGGCACCTACCCGCTGCCCGAGGCGCAGGTTGACCGGTTCATGCTTAAGCTCAAGATCGGCTATCCGTCGCGCGCCGAGGAACGGCAAATCCTCGAGCTGATGGCCCGCACTTCCGGCACCCCGACCACCAGCCCCGTGGTCGAGCCGCAGCAGATTCTCCACGCGCGCCAGGTTATCAACGACATCTACATGGACGACAAGGTCAAGGATTACATCGTGGACCTGGTCTGCGCGACGCGGAACCCTGAGGAGTATAAGATTCAGGCCAAGGAGTTCATCCAGCTCGGCGCGTCCCCGCGGGCAACGATTTACCTGACGCTGGCGTCGAAAGCCTACGCCTTCCTTAAGGGCCGCGGGTACGTGACACCGCAGGACGTGAAGAGCATCGGCATGGATGTGCTGCGGCACCGCGTAGCCATCACCTACGAGGCCGAGGCGGAAGAGAAGACCAGCGAGACCATCGTCCAGAAGATATTTGATGAACTGCCAGTACCATAGGGAATGACAAAATGACGAATGACGAATGACGAAGGAAACCCGAAGCCCGAAATCGCGAGCGGCGTCAACCCTCCAACGTTTCGAATGATCGCACCACTGCGTTCGGCCATCTCCCCAGGTCTGGGCCTTCGGCATTCGTCATTCCTTCGACCTTCGACCTTCGACATTCGTCATTCCTATCGGCTGCCATGATTCCCCGCGAGATTCTTAAGAAGATACGGCAGATCGAGATTCGGACCAACCGGCTGGTGAGCGAGACGCTGGCGGGTCAGTACCACAGCGTCTTCAAGGGCCAGGGGATGAACTTCGACGAGGTGCGCGAGTATCAGCCGGGAGACGAGGTACGCTCCATAGATTGGAATGTCACGGCGCGGATGAACCATCCCTTCGTGAAGAAGTTCGTCGAGGAGCGCGAGCTCACGCTCATGCTGGTGGTGGACGCCAGCGCCTCGGGCATGTTCGGCTCGCACGCCCAGTCCAAACGCGAGCTGGCGGCGGAGATCGCGTCGGTGCTGGCGTTCTCGGCCATCCGCAACAACGACAAGGTGGGGCTGATCCTCTTCACGGACGAGGTCGAGAAGTTCATCCCGCCGCGCAAAGGCCGGCGCCACGTGCTGCGCGTCATCCGCGAGGTGCTCTTCTTCGAGCCGCGGCGCCGCGGCACGGATCTCAACGGCGCGCTGGAATTCCTGCTGCGGGTGACGCCGCACCGTGCGATCGCAGTGGTGATTTCCGACTTCCTTGGCTCGCCGTCTCAGGCGGCAGGCCGCCGCCTCGGCAAGCTGCGGCCCCAGATGATGCTGCTCGAATCGCTGGCCCAGGCTTCCCTCACCCGGTTGCGGCAGACCAACCGGCGCCATGACGTGGTGGCCGTGCAAATCACGGACCGTTATGAGCTGGAGCTGCCGGCACTGGGACGGCTGGTCCTGAACGATGCTGAGACGGGAGAAGTCGTTGAGATTAATACCGGCGACGAGCGCAAGCGTGTCGCCTTCGCTGAGCGGCAGGCTCGCGCCCAGGCCGACCTCGCGCGCCTGTTCCGTTCCGTCGGCATAGATGCCATTCGTCTGCGCACGGACCAGCCGTATGCGGCAGAGCTGGGCCGGTTCTTCGAGACCCGCGAGAAGCGGCGGCTGCGCGGTTAGCCCGGATATGCTCCGCACTACACTCCAACAGAACGGAGCGCCGGCATGTTGCCGGCTTAAGACGTTCGGACGGTGTAAGCCGGCAACATGCCGGCGCTCCGTCCCCGCACGTTTGAAGCATCGGGCGTAAGGCCATGAGCGTGACCAACATCCATCCCCGTTCCGCCCTGGCCGCGGGCGCAGACACGAACGCTCTGCGCGACATCAAGCCGCCCATCGAGATACCTAGCGGCTGGGCCTTGCTGTGGTGGGCGCTACTTGTGCTGGCGGTCGTCGGGCTGGCCTTCCTGGCCTGGCTCTACTGGAAGAAGCGGCGCGCGCAAGCCCAGATCGTTCCGGTAGTGCCGCCTCACGTCCGGGCCAAACAGAAGCTGCGGGAGGCGCTGGCGATGATTGGCCAGCCGCGCGAGTTCTGCATCCTCGTGTCCGATACCATCCGCTGGTATCTGGAGGAGCGGTTCGACTTCCATGCGCCCGAGCGCACGACGGAGGAGTTCCTGTATGAATTGCAGGGCACCAACCTGCTCATGCCCGACCAGAAGGACAGCCTGGGCGAGTTCCTCAAGCGCTGTGACCTGGTCAAGTTCGCCAAGTACGAGCCTGGCCCGCCTGAGCTGCATGACTTGCACGACTCGGCCATGCGGCTGGTGGAGGAGACCGAGCCGATCATGAGCACGCTGGAAGCGGTGAAGACGGGGGAGCAGAAGTGACCTTCGGCCATCCATACTTGCTGCTGTTGCTCCTGCTGCTGCCGGTGCTGTTTTGGCTCAAAGGCAAGCAGGGACAGCCTCCGGCCTTCGTCTATTCGTCTGTCCAACTGGTGCGCGGCATCCTCAATGTGACGCGCACTCGCTCGGGGGCCTTTCTGGCGGCCTTGCGCTGGCTCATCCTCGCGCTGCTGATCATCGCGCTGGCGCAGCCGCGCTTTACCCACAGCGAAACCAAGGTCACGGCCAGCGGGGTGGACATCGCGGTCGCGCTCGACATGTCCGGCAGCATGGCTTCGGAAGACTTTGAGGCCCCGCGCGAATCGTGGATCAGCGCAACTCCCAGCCGCCTGAGCCGGCTGGAGATGGCGAAGAAGGTCCTCAAAGGCTTCATTGACAAGCGCCCCAGCGACCGCATCGGCATCGTGGCATTCGCCACGCAGGCTTATATCGCCTGCCCGCTCACGCTCGATCACGACTTCCTTCTGGACAACCTCACGCGCCTTGAACTCGGCACCATTGACGACAGCCGCACGGCCATCGGCTCGGCCCTCAGTGCCGCCATCAACCGCCTGCGCGATCTTAAGTCCAAGACCAAGATTGTCATCCTGATGACCGATGGGGAGAATAACTCGGGCAAAATTCCCCCGCTGACCGCCGCCGAGGCCGCCCACGCACTCGGCATCAAGGTCTATACCATTGGCGTCGGCATGAGAGGCACGGCGCCCATGCCGGTCTTTTGGAACGGACGCAAAGTCGGCTACCGACAGGAACCGGTGGACATTGACGAGGATACGCTGCAGAAGATCGCGGAAATGACTGGCGGCAAATACTACCGCGCCGATAATGCCCAGCGCTTCCAGGCCATCTACGGCGAGATTGACAAGCTGGAGAAGACGGAAGCCGAGGTGAAGAAGTATTCCCACCACGACGAGCTGTTCGCATGGTTCATCACGCCCGGCCTGGGAGTGCTCCTGCTCGAAGTTCTCTTGCGCCACACGGTCTGGAGGCGCCTGCCATGACTTTAGCCTTTAGCCTTCAGCGTTTAGCCTTTCTTTAGATGACCTTCGCCAACCCAAAAATGCTCTGGCTGCTGCTGGTCATTCCGCCCGCCCTCGTGGCCTTCTTCTGGTGGTCGGCGCGCGTGCGGCAAGGCTTGCTCACGCAGTTTATCCAGGCGCGCTTGCTGCCTTCGTTAACTGTCGGTATTTCGGCCACGCGGCAGAAGATACGTCTGGGCTGCCTGGTTCTCGCGGTTGTCTGCCTCATCCTCGCGCTGGCGCGGCCGCAATGGGGCTTTGATTGGGAGGAGATCAAGCAGCGCGGGCTGGACATTGTCGTTGCCATAGACACTTCAAAAAGCATGCTGGCGGAGGACATCGCGCCCAATCGCCTGGCACGCGCGAAATTGGCCGCGCTGGAGCTGATGCAGCGCGCGAAGGCCGACCGCCTCGGCCTCGTCGCCTTTGCCGGCAGCGCCTTCCTCCAGTGCCCGCTTACTATTGACGACACGGCCTTTCGGCAAAGCGTCGAGGCGCTCGACGTGAACACCATCCCCCAGGGCGGGACGGCTATTGCGGAAGCGATTGAGACCGCGCTCACCGCCTACAAAGAAGGCGACAACTACAAGGTCCTCGTCCTGCTCACCGACGGCGAGGACCACGACTCCGGCGCCGTGGCGGCGGCCGAGAAAGCGGCCAAGGACGGCTTGCGCATCTACACCGTCGGCATCGGCACGGCCGAGGGCGAGCTCTTGCGGGTCAAGGACGCCCAGGGCAACAGCGATTACGTGCGCGACGAGCAGGGCAACGTCGTGAAGTCGCACCTGGACGAGCGGCTGCTCCAGCAGATCGCCAGCGCGACTGAAGGCGGCTTCTATCTGCCTCTACGCGGGGCGAAGGCTATTGACACGCTCTACGACCAGGGGCTGGCCACGTTGCCCAAGTCCCAGCATCAGGCAAAGCTCGTCCGCCAGTACCACGAGCGGTTTTACTGGCCGCTGGTGGCGGCGATTGTGTTATTGTTGGTGGAGATGCTCTTTCCGGAACGCAGACGAGAGCGGCCCCCTAAATCCGCGGCAGGCGCTGAGGCAAAGACTCCCGGTGGCCCGTCTGCGCTGCCGGGGCCGCCGCCCGCCAGTCAGCCGCGGCCCCCTGCCCCCAGCCTCCAGCTTGTAGCCTCGCTCCTGATGCTAGGATGTCTGGGATCGCTGCTCTTCTGTCCGCGCCCGGCGCTGGCCTCCCCATCCAGCGCGCTGCGGGAGTACAAGTCCGGAAACTACGAGCAGGCCCTGAAGGAATACGAGCGCCTGCTGAAGAAGGACAAGGACGACCCCCGCCTGCATTTCAACGCCGGCGCCGCCGCTTACAAGAACCACCAGTTTGACGAGGCCGCCAGGCAGTTCAATGCCACGCTCTCCGCGCCGGATTTGAAGCTTCAGGGGCTGGGTTACTACAACGAGGGCAACGCCCTCTTCCATCTCGGCGAGGGGAACCAGGACCCCAAACAGCGCAAGGAAGCCTGGGAGAAAGCGCTCCAGGATTATCAGAGCACCATGAAGCTCAGCCCGCAGGACACGGACGCCAAGCACAATTATGAGTTCGTGAAGAAGATGCTGGAGGAACTCAAGCAACAGCAGCAACAGTCCAAGCAAGACAAGCAGGATCAAAAGCAGAATCAGGATCAACAGCAGCAGAACCAGCAACAGGACCAACAGAAGCAGGACCAGCAGAAGCAGCAGGACCAGCAGCAGCAGCAACAAGCCAAGCAAGACCAGAAGCAGGAGTCCTCGCAGCAGCAAAAGTCCGAGGAGCAGAAGAAACAGGAGGAGCAGCAGCAGCAAGCTGAGCAAGCCGAGCAGAAGAAACAAGAGCAGCAGCAAGCGCAACAAGCCGAGCAGAAGAAGCAGGAACAGCAACAGGCCCAGCAAGCATCCGCTGAGAAGGAGAAATCGGACGAGAAGGGGCAGGAAGGCTCCGCAGCCCAAGCCATGGCCCAGATGACGCCCGAGCAGGCCAAGCAGCTATTGGACGCCGAGAAGGAGGATGAGAAGCTGCTCCAGCCCAAATCCACAGGCAAGCCGTCCGACCAGACCCGCCCGTTCAAAGATTGGTAGGCACAGCCGTTCCGGAGTCATTGAAAGGCCGCCTGGTAGAAGCGCTGCCTGTATTTACGGGAACGGAGGTAGAGCGGAGGTAGCAAGAAGGTGCGCCGGGCATCATCCCGGTTGGAGCGGAGGCAGCCTTCTCGCCTTCGGGCGACGTTTCAGACACTCATGTCCAGCATCAGGACAGACCTCTCGGTCTGGCAGGCTGCCCCGGCTGCCGTAATTAGGCGCGCGGCCCGCCCTATTGGCCAGCGCCGGCTCGCGGAGAAGCGCCTCTCAGGGCCGGGGGTCGGCATCGCAATTGCTGTTGTTTTTGCTAAAATGCCAGCCGGCGGATCGGATAGGAGCCTTTGGGCGAACAAGTGAGGGCTGTTTCCAGGCATTGCACGTTCACACGGGCTGGCGGAAGTGAAATTAACAGTGTGCTTCTAAATCCTTGCGGATGAACCTATGAATGCATCAGTTTTACGAGCAAAGCGGGAAAACAGGAATGCCGGCAAGGGAGTCCTCCTGGCGGCAGTGCTCATGGCAATGATTGAAACCCAGGCTGCGACCCCTACCTATTATTGGGACACCAACGGCAGCGATGACGGAGCCGGCAACCCGCCAACCGGAGACTGGTATAATACGAGCACGAATTGGACGTTGGATCCCACCGGCAATAGCGCCACCTTTTATTACTCCAATCGCGCCAACATCGTCTTCTGCGCCTCGGATGACCCTGAATGGAGCGACACCTACGATTACACGGTAACGGTTTACGGCATAGAGCCGGTGAGCGACATCCAGTTTAAGGACGGCAATTGCACCCTGACTACAGTCGTACCTTATTATCTGGACAAGGATACCCCGTTCATTTCGGTGCTAAACAACGATGGAAGTTCGGCGCAAACCGCCACGCTCAATTCAATAATCGCCAGCGCGGCGGGGACGACGAACGGCCTCGATAAGTACGGGCCGGGAGGCCTGGTCCTGGGTGCTACCAACACTTATGCAGGCCCAACCGTCATCGAGAGCGGGGCCCTGTACCTGGGTGCGCCACAGGTCATTCCGAAGACGAGCATGCTGGTATTGGCCGGCGGGGATACCCATCCGGACGACCCATACGGCGCTACGGCGGCGACGTTTCAGACCGGCGGCTTCAGCCAAACGCTGGGTCCGCTGTTGCTGACAGGGCCCTACACGAATCTTGACCATACCATTGACTTTGGCCACAGCGCCAGCGCGCTCGTTTTTGCCGACAGTCACACGCAGAACTGGGGTGGGATCACCCTCTACCTCCGCAACTTCAAGCCGGGTGTGGATTCGCTGCGGTTCGGGACCAACAGCAGCGGCCTGACGGCAGCGCAACTGGGACTTATGAATTTCTACGACTCCCTCAACGTGCCCGGGAGCATTGACGCCAATGGGTTTGTCACACCCGTCGCTCCACCCACTCTGTCCGTCGCGCCGACCGGTTCTAACAGTATGGTGTTGAGCTGGAGCGCGATCAAAGGACGCAGCTACAACGTCCAGTTCAAAACGAACCTGAACGACGCTTACTGGCTTACCAACTCGATCCAGGACGTCGTCGCCACCACCAACCTGGCTTCGTTCACGGACGTCATCGGCACGAACAGCCACGGCTTCTACCGCATCCTCCTGCGGCCGGTAGTGATTAACTACTGAGGCCCTTGGACGCGCATCTGGGCGTGACCCTCTTCCGGGCGACTTCGCCGCTGGCAATCCCGTCCAGGACGGGATACCAGGTTTCCGAATTCAGCCGAAGAGGCTGAGCCGCTGGATCCTGGCGCTGCCGCCCTAGCCGGGCCAGTTCGCTCATCCCCCCTTCCTTTGTCGGCCCAAAGGAGCGTCCTCCCTCGCAACGGACGCTTCAGACACTGATGTCTAGGATCAGGACAGACTCCTTTATCCGACATGTCGCCGGTAAAACTGCAGGCAGCAACATTCATTTCGTGCAGGCGCAACGCGTTAAGCGCTGGCGCAGCCACCGCTTTCGACCGAAGAGGTTCGCCGCGCCAACAATATTCAGCGCCGCCGCTGCCCAAGCCAGAGGCTGGCAGTAGACTTGCTGGAAAATGAGCGATTGATTGCAACTGAACCGGGCGAGCACAAGCGCGCGCCCATTAAGACATAGAGCCTTTATGCGAGTGCTGGACTTACGGGGAACCCCATCGCCACGAGCAGCCTGCGCTGGTTTCACACTGGCGGAAACGATAATGAGCGTCTTCGTCATGATGCTCGTGTTCGCCGCAATCATCACCACTTACCTCCAAAGCTCCTACCGTGCGGAGTGGTCGGGGTTTTCGCTGGCGGCGCAGGCGGCGGGCATCCAGCAGCTCGAAGCGGCCAAATCCGCCGTCTGGGACCCCTTGCAGACGCCGGTAATGGACCAAATCAGCCAGTTGCCGACCGTGACGGCGGTGCTGCTTGATCTTCCCGTCACCAGTACGAATTACATTTATGCCACCAACTACACTACGATCACGTTGCTGACGAATTCGGCCCTTACGACTGCCAGCAACTACCTGGTCACGGTGACTACAGTGTGGCCTTTTATCTGGAAGAACCAAACGGTTTACTACAGCAACACCCTCGCCGCTTATTACGCGCCTGACTAATGAACCTTCTTTCCGTGAACAAACCGAGGGCAGCCGGTACTCCGCATTCAGTCCGAGCGCCAGGGTTTACCCTGCCCGAGATGATGGTTTCAGTGCTCGTATTCAGCATGATGATTCTGGCGGTGGTTGGGGTCTGGCTTTTCTGCCTGCGCTGGGACCAACTCGTCTGCAGCAAGGTGGGCGCGAGCGATCTCTCGCGCATGAGCTTCGATCAATTGACCTCGGACATCCGGGCGGCAAAGTGGTGGAAGATTGGCAGCGCCACCAACAATGGCACCACCGTTAATTTCACGCAGTGCACCAATCAGATGAACCAATTCGGCAATGCGATAAAGCTGTCGGCGAGCGGCGATACCAATTCGCCCGCTTACGCCATCTATTACTTCGACACCAACGCCTGTAAATTGTGCTACTGGAGCAACGGCGCGCCGTTGGTCTATATGCTCGCCCAATACCTGACCAACAGCGGCGCCCTCGGGAACGGCCTCACCAATACCAGCATGTCGTTCCAGGCCCAACAGTTCAATGGCAACCTGGCGCAGGATTGGCAATTCAAGTACATGATCGTGGCCACCATGGAATTCATGCAGTACCAGTACCCCCTGACGATGGTGGGCTCGAACTATTACTACAACTATTACCGCATCCAGCTCAAGGCTGCCTCGCATTGCCCCAACTGAACATGAAAATCGAACTCGCGTCCCGAACAAGCCGCTGCGATGGCATCGCTCTCATTTTGGTGCTGTGTATCACGGCACTGCTGCTGATCATGCTGGAAGCTACCGTAAACCGCACCAGCGGCGCTTCCACCCTCAACGCACGCAACCGCCAGTACATGGCCGGCCTCTACGCGGCTGAGTCTTCCACGGAAAAGGTGTTCGCCATGATGAAAACCGACTTTTTGTCGGGCCAACTGGCGGCGATTACCAACCACATGGGGCTCTACACGGGGGCGGTCCCGAACTCCAGCGAGAACAGCTATTGGAACAACTGGCAGTTCAGCGATGGCCAGGGCCATCTGAACAGCAATTACGTTTACTGCGCCCTGAGCCAGTGGCAGCTTTCGACCAACTGGGGTGCCGTCGGATCGCAGTATGCGGGTCTTTACGGCTGGACCAACCTCTATAAGGTGATCTCGAACGCGAAGCAGCTCAACACTCTCTACAATATCACCAACGCCGTCCAGTTGAACGTCGAGATGGATCAGATTCCGGTCTTTCAATTTGCCATCTTCTACAACAGCCTGCTGGAATTCGTCTGGTGCGCCCCGTTCACGATCAACGGGCTCGTGCACGCCAACGGCAACATATATGCAGGCTCGATTGATCAACTGACTTTCAATAGCCTGGTGACCTTGACCGGGTCTATCGTGGTCACCAATTGGGGTGGCTACACCACCAGCCAATACAAATATGACGGCACTTTCAATGCCGGGTATAGCACGAACGGCCAGACCCTGACACTGCCCATCGGCACCAACAACACGCCGGCGGCAGTGTACCAGATCGTGTGCATGCCGCCCCCCGGTGAATCGGTAACCTCTGCGCTGGCCCAGGAGCGCTATTACGACAAGGCCGAGATCGTGCTGCTGGTCACCAATGTAAACGCTTCGACCGTGACGGTCACCGCCAACCTCAAGACCTCCGCCTCCGATCCCGGCACAAATATCACCGCGACTTATTACCCGACCAACTACAACTCGACCAACTACGTCCAGATCACTACCAATTTCCCCTTCCTGACCATGACGAACACGTTCACCGACCAGCGGGAAGGCGAGACGGTGTTGGCGACCGATATTCGGATGGACCTGTTGAGCAAATGGCTGACCACTAATGCGGTGGTCAATGCCAAGTTCCCGAACAGCGGCGGCGTCTATAATGCCTCTACTGTGCCCAACATTCTTTACGTGGCGGACAACCGCAACACCAACTCAGGCCAGATGACGGCGGTCCGGCTCAAAAGCGGCACGACGATTCCCACCAACATGGTTACCATCGCCGGGCAAAATCAACCCAGTGGATTCACCGTGGCGACGCCCAACCCGCTCTATGTATTGGGCAACTACAATTGCCCGGTCAGCGCCGACCTTAACACCGCGACCACCACGAACAATGCCTATCCGGCGTCGCTAGTGTCCGATGCGCTGACGATCCTCTCGGGAAGTTGGGTGGACAGCGCCAGCAATCAGACTTTGGGCTCAAGCGGGGGTGGCGTCCGCACCGCTAGCAGCACGACCGTGAACGCCGCCATTATCACCGGGGTGGTCTATTCGACCGGTTCCGGCTCGACTCAATACAGCGGCGGGGTGATGAATCTGCCGCGCTTGCTGGAGGATTGGGGCAACGGCGGGTCCGTGACGCTGACGCTCAACACGTCTATTGTGAACCTGTTCAATAGCGCCCGGGCCACGCACCAGTGGCAACAGCCGGGGACTTACTATTATGCTCCCACGCGCCAGTTCAGTTTCGATCAGAATTACTTGAATTACACCAAGCAGCCGCCGGGAACGCCCTTGCTGGGCTATGTCTTGCGTGCCAGTTGGGCGACGGTTCAGCCGGGCACGACTGGCTCGTGAATCGCATCTGGCATTCTGAAGGACTCAACGATGCACGCTATTAAAGTCATAAGTCTTCTCGCAGCTATCTTTCTTGGCACTTTACTGCCGGCCCGGCAAGCCGGTGCGACCGATCCGGCGGAGAACTGGGCCACGAACTCTTCCCCTTTGAAAGTTGAAGTGAAGTTCATCGGAGGGCCGGGGCTAATGCCGGTCAACCGCGCGTTTGTGACGTGTGGGACCAATAAGTTCACATTCCTGATGCCAGATGGCTTTCGCCTGGACATCTCGCAGCCCCGGAAGCTGACGCTGGTCAGCGCAGATCTTAGCTGCCTGCTTACGTGGCGCGTTCTGGGTCCGATGCCCCCCGAGGGCACGCCTTTGAACCATGCGCTGTACCGTAACGTGCTCTTGAGCCAGCATCCCGGCGGGAAGATCCTGGAAGAGTTCTCCCTGGCAGCTCTGGGCCGGTTTGGGCCCGCCTTCGATCTGCGCTGGGGCGCCAGCGGGGGGTTGGCTCGGCGCGAGCGAATTATGTTCATCGAGTCTCTGGCGGGGGTGGTGGAATTTAGCCTGGTCAGCAGCTTGGAAAAGTTTGAAGCAGGGAAGCAGGAATTTGATGCGTGGCGGCTGAGCTTTCGAGCCAGCGACGCGAACGGGAAGCTAGTGGTACCCATGATGTCCAACAAACTCTGAGGCGGCTATGGGTTGGGCTTCATCCTGTTGAGGGGGGCGCTCAGCAGGGCTGCGCTGCTGAACGGCGGCGGCAAGCTCGACGCCTGGCGCGTGGAGTAGAGGGTCAGGCCCGGCGCAATGGGGCGCTGTGCGTGATGTTGCCAAGTTGGCCGAGTTGTTGCTTACAAAGAACCCGCGATCTGTATCAAGACACTTATATGGCCATGCCATTTATTGACAATGGGATACGAAAGAGGCGCGACCAGATGCTGGCCGTGGATCTGGGTGGGCGCACCACCAAAGCAGTCCACGTGCAACGCCGTGGACAGGGGTACGTCCTGAGCGGCTACGCGCTGCTGGATGCCCCAATTTCTGACAAGGCACTGTCCCCCGAGTTGCTCAGCGAGCACCTCAAAGCGGTGGCGCAGGCCTTGCCGGCCAAGACCAGATGCGTCGCGCTGACTTTGGGGATGAACGACTCGCTGGTGAGGCACGCGGAGATGCCCCGCCTGCCGGCGGACGATATGCGACTGGTCCTCAAGCATGGATCGCGCCTTTACCTGCAGCAAGAGCTGACGAATTATCTGTTCGATTGCCACGTATTGTCAGCCGTGGAACAGCCCAAGCCGACCGACCCCGCGAAGGCGCCCGGAGGCCCGCCAAAACAAAAGGTTCTGGTTGCCGGAGCCCGAAAACAGCTTATTGACGATTACGTCGAAGGGGCTCGCCGCGCGGGGCTAGTCCCGGACCACGTGGTGCCTGCCCTGGTTTGCCCGGTCAACGCGTTCGAGTTGGCCATGCCAGACCTGTTTGCCAACGAAGTCGTAGCCCTCGTGGACCTGGGCTTCAAAGGCTCATTCATCTCGATCCTGCAACAGGGGGAATTGATGCTGAGTCGGGCGGTGGCCATCGGGGGCGACAAACTAACCGCCGGCCTTGCCGAAACGCTGAACATCAGCTACCCCGAGGCCGACGGCATCAAGGTCGGCATGCCTGCCGAGGTTCAAATGCAATTGGAATCGCTGGTCTTGCCGTTGGGCCGCGAATTCCGGGCCTCGATTGACTTTTTCGAGCACCAACAGGACCGGGCCGTTAGCCAGGTATTCATCACGGGCGGTTCCTCTCGTTCGGAGCCGATCATGCGCACGCTGCAACAGGAATTGATGATCGAGTGCAAGATCCTCAACCCGAGCACCTTTCTTCAGATGGAGATGCCGCCACAGCAGATGAAGGAAATCGAACAGGTGGCGCCCCAATTGACCATCGCGCTGGGCGCCGCTCTGGCCGCGCTTTGACACCCCACCCGACCTATGCCTATTCGCCTCAATCTCTTAGCCGAAGCCCAGGCTGCCGAAGATTTGCGCCGCCGCGACCCCGTAAAGCGGGGAATCTGGCTTGCGGCACTGATCGTTGCGGTGCTCTTGGTAGTCAGCAGCTTCTTCCAGCTTTGGGTGGCCACGGACCACAGCCGCTTGAGCGGGGTGGAGGCCCAGATTGGATCGCACACCAATGCCTACCAGCAAGTGCTCGAGAATCGGAATAAGATTGCGGAAATCAACCATAAGCTGGCCGCGCTGTATCAACTGACCACCAACCGCTTCCTCAACGGCACGCTGCTCAATGCCCTCCAACAGACGACCGTGGACGATGTCCAGTTGCTTCGGCTGCGCGTGGACATGGCCTACACTTGCGACGCGGGAAGCCGGACCCGCACGAACGACGATGGCATCGTGCTCAAGGGCCGACCTGCTTCGTCAATCGAGAACATTAAACTCACGCTTGAAGGCAATGATTCATCGCCCAACCCCGGCGATCGGTTGAACCGATTCAAGCAGGTGCTGGCTGCCCATCCCTACTTCAAAGAGAGGCTGGTGAAGACCAATGCCATCAGCCTGAAGAATCTTTCTGCACCCCAAGTCTCTCCGACCACTGGCAAGCCGTGTGTGGTGTTCACACTTGAATGCCGCTACCCGGAGGCAACGCGATGAACTTCAGGAAACTGCCCAAAGAGAAGCGCCAGCACCTCATCATCCTGGTGATCGCAACCGTGATCGTAGCCGATGCGCTGAGCTACGGCGTGCCCGGCTTCCCCGGGCTGATGCGCTACCAGTATTTGAGCCACCAACGGTTGCAACTGGAGAAGAAGGCTGCCGAAGCCAAGCGGAACCAGATCCAAACCGCGGTCAAGCGCAGGGAGGACATTGCCTCTGAGCTGAGTGCCGCCAGGAAGGCGCTTGCCGAGGCTGAAAGCGATGTTGCCTCCGGGGATCTGTATTCCTGGGTCATCAACACACTGCGCGGATTCAAGGCCGGCTACAAGGTTGACGTCCCCTCTTTTCAACCGATTGGCCCCACAACCGACGTGAACCTGCTCCCTGGCTTTCCCTACCAGCAAGCAACGCTCTCGGTCTCCGGCACGGCGCACTTTCACGACTTCGGGCGATTCCTGGCTGACCTGGAGAACAAGTTCCCTCACGTCCGCGTTGTGAATCTGGGCATGGAGTTGAACCTGAGCCCCACGACTGACGAGAAAGAGACAGTCACCTTCAGAATGGACGTGGTGACGCTCGTTAGGCCCAACGCTTCCTGAATATTCCCCTCGACTTATGAAGCTCGGATTCACTGTGCGTTATACAAAGATGATGCCGCTCATCGGCGCGGCAGTCTGCTTTGGGGTCTTGCCGGTTGCGGCCGAGACCCGCACCAACGCGCCTGCCAGATTACCTGCCCAGAGCGCGACCGCGACCAACTCTGCGCTCCTCGAGCCTGAGGTTCCCAAGTCCGTCTTCCTCATTCCCACCACCCCGCAGCAGGGGAAGGACCCCTTCTACCCGAACTCCACACGCCTGTTCGCCTCAGTAGTAGTCACTCCTGCCACGCAGCCGGTGGTCATCCGGGTCGAACTGCAGTTAAAAGCTCTTTCCGGCGCTCCGAACCACCGCCTCGCCATCATTAACAACCATACGTTTGAAGCCGGCGAGGAAGGGGAGGTGGTGACCAATACGGGCCGGGCCCGCGTCCGCTGTCTCCAGATCAATGAAGATTCCGCCGTCGTCCTGGTCGGCGGTGAGCAGCGGATATTGCGCCTCCGCCCGGGCATTTAGTTCGACTCGCCGGTTCCGCCCCACTTAGTCCGCCGGCACACTCCAGCGAGGATGTGTTCAACGTCCGCGCTGGAGATTAATCGCGCTTTTCCAAACACGTTCCGGCATCTCGGATTCCTCCCGGCTCTCTCCGCTTTGTCCTAATGGTGGACAACGCTGCTGTTGAATAGTCACTTTCCTGCTCTGGAGTGCCGAAAGGCCCTTTCTAATGGCGTTGGCACCATGACTGCTCAGAGAAGCTCACGATGAACCGCCGCGCGTTGTCAGCGCTGTGTCAATGTTGAAACTGTTAGATCAAATGAAACTTAACCTCTGCATTCTCACGCTAGTAGGACTGGTCGCTTGCACTCAGGCCGCATTTGCCCAAACGAATTCGCCCGCGGGCGAAGCAAGCCCTGCCACCGCTCCGGCGGTCCCGGCCGAAGCTCCGGTTCCCGTCGCTCCCCAACCCGCCGTGGCGGCCCAACCCAGCGCCGCGATTCCGCTCATTGTGATGGACGACGTGCCGCTGGCAGACGCGATCCGAAACCTCGCGCGCCAGGCCAGCCTGAATTACCTGCTGGATCCCAAGATCGGGTTCGGCCAGCCAGGGCCGGACGGAAAACCGACACCGCAGCCTTCCGTGTCCATCCGCTGGGAGAACATCACGGCTGAGCAGGCGCTCACCGCCCTGCTCAATAACTACAGCCTGCAATTGCTCGAAGATCCTAAGAGCAGGATTGCGCGCGTGACCGTTAAAGACCCGGCCGCGCCTGATCCACTGGTTACCCGGATCATTCAGCTTAAGTATGCCAGCCCTTCCAACATCGTTGCCAATGTGCAGGCAGCTCTTACCGACAAGCGCAGCAAGGTACTGCCGGATCACCGTACCAGCCAATTGGTCGTGGTGGCTACGGAGAAGGAAATGGCCGAGGTGGGCGACCTCGTCGAGCGCCTGGACTCCAGGACCAAGCAAGTTTTGATTGAAGCGCGCTTGCTGGAGACTACGATGAACCCGACCACCTCGAAAGGTATTGATTGGTCCGGGACTCTCGCGGCGCAGCACGTCAGCTACGGCAATGGCATCCTGTCCGGCACCGTCAACCAGAACTCCAGCCAGAACAACAACCAGAGCGCGAACAGCAGCATCAACGGGACCTCTAGCCAGAACAACAACCAAAACACGACAACCACCTCGCCCGGCGCGCCCGTCACCACGACTCAGACGTTGCCCGGCGGACAGACGATCACCACTACCGTCACGCCCAGTTCAGATACGTCTTCAACGGCAACATCCGCCGGCAGTTCCGGGCTCAGCAGCGCCGCCAGCTCCGTGCTCGGCGGCGGGGCCAGTTCCGGGATTAGCTCGCTATTGAGTTCCGTGGTCGGCAACGGTGTGGGTGGCCTATCGCTGGACACCGCGAAGGGTCTGAACCCGGCCACATTCTTCCTGAACGCGGATGGAGTCAAGGCGACGTTATCATTCCTCAACACGTACGCCGAGACCAAGATCATCTCCGCGCCTCGGACCGTGACCCTGGACAATGAAACCTCCACCATCGAAGTCGGCGAGCAATTCCCCATCGTCAACACCACCGCGGGCACCGCTAACACGACCGGCGGCTCACAAGTTACCTATTCGAACCTCACGGTGCGGCTCAAGGTCACTCCCCGCATCTCGGCCAACGACTATGTGAAACTGCAGGTCACCCCGTCTGTGGTCCGGCTGGGCGATCTGATAACAACCATTGTGGGCGGCGTTGCCAACAGTGTTTATTCCTTCAACACGCGTGAGATTGTCACTTCCGTCCTCATCCCCAGCGGCAACACGCTGGTCCTGGGCGGCCTGATTTCAGATGAAATCCAGAACGGAAACACCAAGGTCCCTCTGCTCGGTGACCTGCCGGTCCTGGGATTACTCTTCCGCAGCGACACGAAGTCACGAACCAAATCCAACCTGATCGTGTTTATCACTCCGACCATCGTCGAAGAAGAGGACTTCCAGCCGACCAAGAGCCGCTTCCTGAAGACAAAGGTGCCCGTCAAGGACTCGCTCGAAGGTGATTGGTCTGCCTGGAACAGCGGCCAGCCGATGAACTGGACAAAGAAGATGGTAGCGCCTCAGGACGCTGCCGTTGACGACAACACCGCTGCCAAGACCTCGGGCAACAATTGAACGTAATCCTTCGTGGTCGCGCGTTGATACCTATTCGTATTCTATGAAGACCATCATTTTCAATCCGGCGGCGCGAGCTTCAAAGCAATCGTGCCCGGCCTGCGCGCTGGGAGCAGCGGTTACTGCGGCGTTTCTGTTGATGGCCACTGCCGATCTCAGAGCGGGGATCCCCAACGGCGTGCTCGTTGGGAGCTTGTCCGGCGGCGGTGCGTCTCCCTTCTACGGCTACGTTGAAGGCAATCCGGTCACCTCCACCGACGCAAAATATCACACGCCCATCGGCCTGGCGCTCGATAGCTCGGGGGAGTATCTGTTCGTCGCCGACCGGGACAATAATGCTATTCGCGCGCTTGACTTGGTCTCGGCTTCAAGCGTTTCTAACTTCACCTACACGTTCGCTCCTATCCCCGGCTACACTCCGTCTGGCACGATCACCAACCCGGTCGGCGTCGCCCTGGATGCTGATGATGACGTCTATGTCCTGAATCGCGGCAACGGCAAAAACGGCTCCGTGGTCGCATTCGACCCTTACGGCGAATCGTTCACCCGCGTTGCCTGGGGTTTGACCAATGCCAACGCAATGGCCCTGGATGGAACGGCCAATGTTTATGTGACCGCGAGCAACATCCTGTTCAAGATTGCTGCCGGCACCACCAACCGTAGCGTTGTCGCCACGGTGACCAACGCCGGGGCCTGCCTCCAGGGCGTCGTTGTCATGGAGAACGGCATGATCGCCGTCTGCGACTCTGGCCGCCACGGCATTTACCTCATTAGTGCCAGCGGCGTCGTCTCCACCAACACCGGCTTCAACGGCGCGGGCGACAACAACAACATCTGGCAGAACACCCCCAATCTTCCGGTCACCAAAGCCTCCGCCATGTTCAACCAACCGATGGGCCTGGCCAAGGCCGGCAACAACATGCTGGTCGTCGCCGACTACGGCAACAACCGGGTCAAAGTAGTTGATGCCTTCGGCACCGTCACCAACCTCTATGGTGTCCATACGAATCTTTGGTGCACCAACTGCGCACCCGGCCAGTGCAACAGCTATCCCGGCTGGTACGACGGCCCGGTCACGGTCCCGGATGCCTGCGGCGATGTCGAGGCGCGGCTGCCCAACGGCGTGCTCCTCTCCCCGAACGGCACGGTCTATGTCACCGAAGACTATTACCACCTGATCCGCATCGCAACAGGCACGACTCTGCCTCCGCCTCCGCCCTGGCCTCCTTCTGCCCCCGCTGGCTTGACAGCCATCACGAACTGCGAGCAGATTACTTTGACTTGGGCACCCTCCTCTGGCGCAACGAACTACAACGTAAAGCGGTCCACTTCCAGCACCACAAATTATGCAGTTATTGCCAGCACATCTGCCACCAGCTATACCGACACCAATGTCCTCAACGGAACGACTTATTACTATGTTGTTTCGGCAGTCAACGCCGGCGGCGAAGGTCCAAACTCGGCTCCCGTCAGCGCCACACCGCCTCCGCCTCCAGCACCCGTCATCGTGACTGTCGTCACCAACTACGGCCAGGTTGCCTTGACCTGGTCAACCGTACCCTGTCCAGGCATCACTTACAACGTAAGGCGTTCCCCTTCGAGCGGCGGACCTTACACTATCATTGTCAATACCGCCTCGACTAGTTATACGGATACCGGCGTCCTCAATGGATCAACTTATTACTATGTTGTATCGGCAGTCGGCTCTGGAGGCGAAGGCGCGTACTCTGCCCAGGTCGTCGCCACGGTACCCTTGCCGCCGGTGCCGGATCCCCAGATTGGGTATGTGGACTTTCCGGCGACATCCACGCCGGTTGAGTACACGTCGGTCTTTCATCCGGTATCGTCCTTTGTCTTCAACAATGACGCCTTCATTGTCATTGAGGGAGCCGCCGGCAGCCAGACCTTTTATACCTTCGGACCGACGCCTGCGAGCGGCAGCATTCCTGATCCAACCTCCGCTTCCGCCTCCGCTCCGGTGGGCTATCAGGATGGAATGTCTCCCAGCCAGGTAGCCTTCTATGCGATTGCCCAGACACTGCCCGACCTGACCCTCAAGGCCATCGGCGAGAAAACCGACGGCAGTCCGAACAGCGCCATTGTCCAGGCACGATTCCAGTTCATCACCGCCAACCCCATCGTCAACGGCGACAATGCCGCGCAATTCACTGTCTCCGACCTCACGACCAATGCCGAGATGTGGTACACGACTGACGGTTCCACTCCCACCAATGCCGCGCCCAGCGTGGGGCCCATCGCCAGCGGCCGAACCCTGTCCCTGCAGTTCTCTCCGAGTGGAAGCAATCTCACTTTTCAAGTCAGGGCTTTCCGCACAAATTACCAGGCCAGTGCCGTGGTTCCGGTAGTCTTCTCTGCGACCAACTTTATCCCCAACAGCATCAGCTTCGGCTTTGCCTCCGGCGAGGCTTCCAGCGATTTCGTCGGCTCCCCCGGCCAGACCTTCTATGCGCCGGTCACGTTGAGCCCTCTACCCGGTGTCAAAATGTACAGCCTTCAGTTCAATTTGACCGTCACCAATGGCGGCCCTAACCCCGGTCCACCGGTGTTCCCAGGAGCCTATAGTTTCCAATCATTCCTGGTTAAGAAGCTCGAAGGGAGCGCCGCGACCAACACGCTGATACTTCCCGGGGGAGGTATATTTTACTACGTGCCGCCCAGCACCGTGCCCCAGATCTACCAGACGATTCCGCCCTACATGTACTCTGCCTACGCAAGCGACCCGCCCCCGACGAATCAGATCGTCACGTATGACGGCTCGCCATTCGTCGATATGGTGTTCACGAACACTGCCTTCAACCTGCTCGGTGTCGGCTGGCTCGAGCGCATAGGCCAAACCAACCTCTACGACACGATCGCCCAGACGCTGATCACTTTCTCAGAGCCCCACGACACCCTGTTCACCCCCGATTTGGGCAAGGTCGTCGCCGGCGGTTATTCTTTCCAGATTCCGCCCAGCGCTGCAGCCGGCCAAACCTATGAGATACGGATCGGTCAGCCTTCAGCTACCGCCGATGGCGTTGGCGCGCCTGGCTTCGACGTCTATATCGCCACGCCTACAAATGGCTCTTTACGCGCCGGGGCGATGAACTCCATTAAGCATGTGACCGTTGGCCAGCGCCAATACTTGGTCGGGGACAGCGCACCATTCCGCTGGTTCAACGCAGGCGACTTCGGCGACACCAACCTCGACAACAGCGACGTCATGCAAGTGTTCCAATCGGCGGTTTATAAGCTTGATAGCCCTCTGCCTGGCAGCGACTTCCTTGACGGCATGGATTCCTGTGGCGGCTTGGGAGTGTTCAACCCTGCTACCGGCTATTACACGTATGCTGGCCCCCTATCCGTTGCCCAACAAAACGCCTTGTTCGACGGCAACGACACCACTATCAACCAGATTGCCTTCGGCGACGGCGTCCTCGACGTGTGCGACGTCTATGTCACCTTCCGCCGCTCGCTGGACCCGAGCTTAAGCTGGTTCTTCCGTTTCTGGACCAATGGCGTTCGCGCGGCCGTTGACCCGGCGCCCGGAGCCTCGGCCAACAATTCCCTTGTAGCCCCAAACCTCAAAGCCACCACCGCGTTCCTGACTAATCCGCCCTGCGTCAACTTTGCCGCCACGGATGTTATGGCCTCCGCGGGCCAAACGGTTCAGATTCCCATTACGGCCAATATCGCCGGCAGTTACCCCCTGCGCGTGCTGATGCTCAACCTGAGCGTGGTGCCGCTGGATGGTTCGCCGGCACTCACGAGCGCCGTTCAGTTTACCCCCAACGTGGCGCTGGGCACGCCCGCGATATCCTCTTCGATCGGGAATGGCAACTACGCTGCCACCTGGCTCAATAGCGCCATCGCCGGCCTCACCGGCAACGCCACCATCGGCACCCTGACCGTCACCGTTCCTGCCGGGGCGACGAGCAGCGCGGCCTACGCGGTCCACTTTGACCATGCCTCGGCCTCACCCAACGGCATCGCCTCTTTCCCCAAGCAGACCCTCACCGGCCTGATCACCTTGTCCAGCCGAAATACCTCCTCTTACAAGGATGGCATTCCTGATTCCTGGCGGCTGCGCTGGTTCGGCACGATTTATAATGCCCTTTCCGCAGCCAGCGCTGACGCCTGCGGCGATGGAATCAATAACTGGGAGAAGTACGTGGCCGGAACCGATCCGACTGATCCCAAAGCTTACCCGTATTTGCTGCCAACAACTCCGCCCCTGTCCGGCGCTGCCGCTGCCATTCATTGGCCGAGCATCAGCGGCAAGCAGTATGTCATCGAGCGTTCCAGCACCCTCTTCCCTGGCAGTTGGACCGCCATCGCCACCAACATCGGCACTGGCACAGTGATGGAATTCGACGACAGCCAGAGCACCAAGGCGTCATTCTACCGTGTGCGGATTCTGCCCTGATGTTCGCGTATCCCCCCGCACCGCGGACGGCCTGGCCAACGTGGTGCGGTTGAGGGTGTAACGTGACGCGCTATTGGGTGGGCGGCGTTACCGTTCGAGTCTGTGCTCACCATCCGTGCTTTGGCGGGCTGGTTCGTCGAATGAGTGCCTTCAAGTGGGAATGTGTAGTTTTGCTCCTTGGGCCCCTTGCCTGGCTCATGGGCCTCAGGGCGTCTGGAACCTTTCGCTGCCTTTACGCACCTCATTTCCGCGATTTCCAGCCTCCAGGGCAGTCCCGCAGCGCACTCCCCACCGGCACCCCTCCGTTGCCTCGCCGTATGCACACCGTAGATAACAATGTTATCTACGGTGTGCATACGGCGAGGCTACGGAGAGTCTCCAGCGAGACTACGGGGGATGGGGGTTGGGGTGGGTGCCTGAGCCCAGAAACCAGCCTTTTGGCGGAAAGCAGGCTCATCAGAGTCCAACTGGCCGCTGGCTGGATCGTTGTGGCATGCCGGCGGCTGCCCGCGGACGCCCAAGTCTGCTATTGAGAGTCACTTGGGATTTGCAGAATGCTTCCGTGTCCACGAACCTATTTCCACGAGCCAATTCGCCGCCGTCGCGGCTCTGTCCCCACGAAATAATTCGCTGCGTTATACGGTCACCAGTTGTGGTGGTGCTTGTAAGAGGAGCCCTGGAAGCAGCGCTGGCGTGGCTCTTGACTGGCGGGCTGGAAGGGTTCACTATGACGCCCGGTTCCAAACTGAGCTATTACAAGATTATGCCACCCAAAACCACGGAACGGACTGCCGAGAAACCTGCTCCCGCTGACGCGAAGGCTGCCGAGGCCGCCAAAGCTTCCGCAACGCGGCAACGCGACCTGGACGCCGCCATTTCCGCCATCACCAAGGCCTACGGCGATGGCAGCATCATGCGCCTGGGGGACGCGCGCGCGCTCCGGCAAATCGAGGTCATCCCCACGGGCGCGCTGGCCGTGGACCTTGCGCTGGGTGTGGGCGGAATTCCCCGCGGCCGGGTGGTGGAGATATTTGGTCCCGAGTCTTCCGGCAAGACGACCCTCATGCTGCACGTGATTGCCAACGCCCAAAAAGTCGGCGGCCTGGCTGCGTTTATTGATGCGGAGCACGCGCTGGATCCGGCCTACGCCAAACGGCTCGGCGTGAACTTGGAGGACTTGCTTGTATCGCAGCCCGACAGCGGCGAAGAGGCGTTATCCATCTGCGAGACGCTCGCCCGTTCTAACGCGCTGGATGTCATCGTGATTGATTCGGTGGCAGCTTTAGTGCCCAAAGCGGAACTGGAGGGTGAGATGGGCATGGCCACCATGGGCATGCAAGCCCGGCTCATGAGCCAGGCGTTGCGTAAGCTCACGGCGCTCCTGGCCAAGGCCAAGACCACCTGCGTCTTCACCAACCAGATGCGGGAGAAGGTTGGCGTGATGTTTGGCAATCCCGAGACCACCCCGGGCGGCAAAGCGCTGAAATTTTACGCCAGCGTGCGTATAGACATCCGCCGCAAGGACACCCTCAAGGACGCCGCCGGCAACGCCGTCGGCAACCACGTGAAGGTGAAGATCGTGAAGAACAAGGTCGCCCCGCCCTTTGGGGAAGCCGAGTTCGACATCATCTACAACCACGGCATCAACCGCGAGGGGAGCATCCTGGACGTGGGGATCGAGAACGAGGTGGTGGAGAAGAAAGGCGCCTGGCTGCAATTCCAGGGCGAACTGATCGGCCAGGGCAAGGATGCGGCGCAAAAGGCGCTCTTGGAGCAGCCGGAGCTAGCCAACAAGATCGTGGCCGCCATCATGGCGAAACGAAATGCTGCCGCCCCGGCTTAGTGGCGGAGAGAGGGGGATTCGAACCCCCGATACGAACTTTGCCTGCTAATATCGCGTTTTCCTAGGGTTTACGACATGTATGGACACGCTTGACAGCTTTGTATGTTGTAACTATGTTGTAACTATGTTGTAACTGTTTATGGCCTCATTGCGACGGTTGCCCAACTCGCCGTACTGGATCGCCTGCTTCACCTTGCCGGATGGACGCAGGACCCAACGCTCTACGAAAACGGCCGACCGGCAAGAAGCCAAGAGAATTGCCAACAAGTTCGAGGATGCGTCTGAGGATGGAGCTGAAGGACGGCTGACCGAGGTGCAGGCACGGAAGGTTATCGCTGATATTTTCGCCATCTCAAATAGGAATAACCTGCCCAGTTCCACGATAAGGGATTTCATGAACTCGTGGCTCAAGCGCAAGGAACTGGAGGCCACGGAAAAGACCTGTCAGCGATACAAGACGGTCGTGACTCAGCTCCTCGATTACCTGGGGCCGAAGGCCAACTTAGATACCGCTCACTTGACCAGCAAAGAGATCACAGGTTTCCGGGACGATTTGGCCGGACGACTCACCGCCGGCACCGTGAACCTCAGCTTGAAGATTCTTCGCGTGGCGTTGTCTCAAGCCCGTCGGGAGGGCATCGTGGACGTTAACCAGGCTGAGCGCGTGTCGACCTTGAAGAATAGGACCACGGGCCGCAGGCGACCATTCACCTTGGCGGAACTCAAGAAGATCCTGGACCATGCGAATCACGAATGGCGCGGAATGATTTTGATGGGACTTTATACAGGTCTACGCCTCAGCGATCTGGCTACGCTCACCTGGTTGAACGCGGATCTCCAGCGCCAGGAACTCACCGTGACCACCGCCAAGACCGGTCGACGACAAATCCTGCCACTTGCGAAGCCGGTCCTGGCTTACCTTGAAAACCTCAATTCCGGGGACAAGCCGGACCAGCCTCTTTTCCCTGAAGCTTACGGTGCTCGGACAAGAAGCCAGTATGGGGGAACCCTTTCGAACCAGTTTTATCAGATTCTCGTGGCGGCGGGCTTGGCTAACAAACGCACGCACGAATCTCTGGAAAAGGGCCGAGGAGCCAGACGTGAATTGAACGCATTGTCCTTCCACAGCCTACGCCACACGGCTACCAGTTTGCTCAAGAACGCCGGGGTGTCAGATGTCGTTGCCCGGGACATCATCGGTCATGAATCCGAAGCCGTCAGCCGGAACTACACGCATATTGATATGGAGACCAAGCGAAAGGCTGTCGATGCCATGCCGGATGTGCTCTCGTGATGTGCCTAAGATCAATCCGCCACTCCTTCACCAGCGCCCTTGCCAACGCCGGGGTTTCACCTGAGCTACGAATGAAGCTGACCGGCCATAAATCAGCGGAGATCCATCGCGGCTACACTCACCTGGAAATGGACACGCTGAAGGACGCCATCAAGAAGTTGCTGGGGTTGCATGTTAAGCAACCCTCTGAAACCTGAACGGAGGCGCTCACCAGCAATTGCGCGTTCGCTGGCCTAAACTGGAGGCATCGCTTCAGCCTTGTCCGTACCTGGCATTTAAGCTTTCGCTGAGTTTGTCGTAAATCGGAAGTTGCTTCTTTATTTCGCGGCCTGTCTTTAGCGTTTCCAAGGGGTTTTGGATCGCTTGGCTCGCAAGCGCAGCCAAGTCAATGTCCTTCATGATTCCAGACAATGAAGGGTTAGCACTTCGAGGTATTCCGACCTTCGGACAAAAATCGGCGATCTTCTTGCTGATAGCCACGTAGCTCGCTAGGTCAGGGTCGGAAATCTGGCTCACATCAATTTGGTCCAGAATCACCTGCGCTCCCTCGAAAGTTGGGGCCTCGTCCGCCGCTCTGGCTTTTAGATAAATCATCTTGTTTGTCGAAGATTCTCGTTTCTCAGGAGTAATCTCATCCGCCGTAACGCTCGATTGCCCCTGGCTTCCTGGTTGAGGCACGTGAATTGGAGGCTGCGTTGAAGGCTCCCTGTTAGTGGTGCTGGGTGTCACTTGGCCCGTATTGCCACTCGGATCGACCTTTCCAGGGCGGCCTTTCAGACCCCAGACAATTGCGGCTAGTAAAACAATGGCCGCAATTCCATATGTGAGGACGCGTGGAGGCTTTGCTGACCGCAGGTATCGTTGCAGGTCCTTTGCCAAGGCGTCAGCGGTTTTATAACGATTGTCACGGTTCTTCTCCAGGCATTTCATGACGATGCGATCCAACTGGCCCTGGAGCGATTTTGCGAGCTTGGATCGATCCGTGCGTCTGCGATAGGCGATTTGAGGCTTGGATTGAGCCTCACGGGGGCATGCGCGCCCGGTGTTCGGAGTGTCGCCGGCCGGCGCCGGGCTATGACCGACTGCCGGAGCGCTGGTGGCTCTTTGTGCCGCTGTGGGGGGTTGTGAC